>Ga0326727_10001795_pt1 | contig 77064 bp, 68 predicted proteins | sample MB2enrmetagenome_FD_207643 | JGI IMG/M metagenome (GOLD analysis project Ga0326727, IMG submission 207643) | Lab enriched peat soil microbial communities from McLean, Ithaca, NY, United States - MB29MY | ecosystem: Environmental > Terrestrial > Soil > Wetlands > Peat | place: USA: New York... | reverse complement strand
CGCCCTGGCCACGCCGCTGGTGCTGTCGGTACACAGCGTGGTGAGCTTCGACTTTGCGGTCTCGCAGCTTCCCGGCTGGCACTCGACGATCTTCCCGCCCTATTTCGTGGCCGGGGCGATCTTCAGCGGATTCGCCATGGTCCTGACGCTGGCGATCCCCGCCCGGGAGCTGTTCGGCCTGAAGGACTTCATCACCCTGCGACACCTGGACAACATGGCGAAGATCACGCTGGTGACCGGCCTGATGGTGGCATATTCCTACGTGATGGAATTCTTCATGGCCTGGTACAACGGCAACCCGTGGGAGCAGTTCCAGTTGCTCGATCGCGAGTTGGGGCCGCTGGGCTGGTGCGGCTGGGTGATGCTGATCTGCAACGTGGCGGTGCCGCAGCTCCTGTGGTTCCGCTTCGCGCGGCGGAACGTCTGGCTGCTCTTGGCCATCGCCATCTTGATCAACGTCGGCATGTGGTTCGAGCGGTTCGTAATCATCGTGATCGGGCTGCACCGCGACTTCTTGCCGTCCAGTTGGGGTACTTACTGGCCGAGCTACGTCGAGGTGCTCACCCTGGTGGGCAGCTTCGGGCTGTTCGGCACGCTGTTTTTGTTGTTCTGCCGCTACCTGCCCATGGTGGCGATGGCCGAGGTCAAGGCGATCCAGGCGGAAAAAATCCCAAATCCCAAACTCGAAATCTCAAACAAATTCGAATCACGCAAATTCCAATGACAGAAACGCCGCAGCACCGGCTCGCAATTCTCGGTAGAATCTCCCGGATGCCCCAGTGCCTGGTTTGGGACATTCGCGCTTCGGATTTTGAATTTGTTTGGGATTTGAGACTTGGGATTTCGGATTTCGGACGCGTGTAGGTCCTTAGCCCGGTTCGAGTTGTCTATGAACGAAACGGAACACTCGCGACTGTGGGGCCTCTTGGCCGAATACCGCGACGCCGCGGCGCTGCGGGCGGCGGCCCGGACCGTCCGCGATGCCGGCTATACCCGCTGGGACTGCCACTCGCCCTACCCCGTACACGGGCTGGACCGGGCGATGGGCATCCGGCCGACGATCTTGCCGTGGATCGTACTGGCGGCGGGGCTGGGCGGTTGCGCCGCCGCCCTGGGGATGCAGTGGTACTGCAACTCGCCGCTGGCGGCCAGCGCCGCCGCGGGCGGGTTGGCCGGCTTCCCCTTGATCTTCAGCGGAAAACCCTACTGGAGCCTGCCGGCCAACATCCCCATCGCCTTCGAGCTAACGGTGCTCGGGGCGGCGCTGGCGGCGTTTTTCGGGCTGTGGGCGCTGGTGCGGCTGCCCCGGCTGCACTTCCCGGCCTTCGCCAGCCGGCGGTTCCGCCGCGCCACGGACGACGGGCTCTTCCTGGTGATTGAGGCGGGGGATGCCCGCTTCGATCCGGCCGCGACGAAAGACCTGCTCCTGGCCACCGGCTGTGTCGCCGTGGAAGAAGTGAGGGAATAAGGAGAGGAAAGATGACAAATGGGGGACGAAGCAGAAGGGACAAGAATTGAGGAGACGAGCTTGGCGGGCGGGCTTGCCCGCCGTTTGCCGCTTGCGGAGTGAATCACGTCTCTCGGGATTGGAGAGATGCTGGTGGAAAGCTTTGTCGGGAAGGGATTTCACGCAAAGGCGCGAAGCCGCCAAGGCGCAAAGCATGAGCAGAACTGATTGTTGTTTGCCTTTGCGCCTTCGCGGCTTCGCGCCTTTGCGTAAGATAATCGCAAACTGGGCCCCGATTTCCGCACCAACCCTTTTTCACAAGGCCGTTCCGGTCCCTCGGAGCTCGATTGACCGATGACCTCGCCGACGCGGATTACCGTAGGTATTGTCTTGTTGCTGGTGGCGCTGGTGCCGCCGGGCCTGATCGCCCTGCGGCGGTCGCGGCCCTCGCCTGTGCCCCCACTGCACCCGATCCTGGACATGGTCCGGCAGCCGAAGTTCCCGCCGCAGCGTGGCAACGCGATGTTTGCCGACGGCCGTGCGATGCGGCCGCCCGTGCCGGGCAGCCAGTCCCGCGAGGACCTCGTCGTGCCCAGCCAGGTGCTCGGCGATCCCGCGCCGGCTCGCTTCGTCGACGGCCGCGCGGAGCCGCTGGTCCCGCGGGACCAGGCCGAGTACGATCGGCTGGTGCGCGGCCTGCAGGAGGCAGCGGGCGAGAAACTGGAATTCGTCCCCCAGATCCCGATCCCGGTGAGCAGGGACCTGATGCGGCGGGGACAGGAGCGGTTCAATATCTATTGCGCCCCCTGCCACGGGGCCGGGGGTTACGGCGACGGGATGGTGGCCCGGCGGGCGGCCGAAATGCAGGCCTCCGGCGCCGACACGGCCGCCGGCTGGGTGGCCCCGACGAATTACCACACCGCGGACCTGCGGGCCCGGCCGCCCGGCCATATCTTCAACACCATCACCCACGGCATCCGCAGCATGCCCGCCTATGATAAGCAGATCCCGGTCTTCGACCGCTGGGCGATCGTGGCCTACGTCAAGGCCCTCCAGCGGAGCCAGAACGCCAAGCCTGAGGATGTCCCGGAGGTAGAGAAAGAACAGTTCGAGAAACCGTAGAGCCGCGAACTCGTTCCCATGCTCCGCGTGGGAACGCAGTGGATGGCCGCTCTGCGGCCCTTCCTGGGCGCAAGCGGCCGAGGGATGCACGGAGGGACGCGGGAGCGTCCGCTCAGTGCGTTCCCACGGGGACCGTGGGAACGAGGAAAACCATAGACAACGAACATGACGACAGGCGACTGCGAGTCTCAATCGACGCCGCTGGACCCCAGGAGTTCCCAACTCCGGATGTCCGGGGCGGCCGCGGGCATGGCCGTACCGGGCGCCATCCTTGCGGTGGCCGGCCTCGCCGCAGCCTGTGGGCTGGCGTTTCGATCATCCCAGCCCGCCGCCCTCTTCCTGCACGCCTATTTGGTCGCTTACGCCTTCTACCTGTCGATCACGTTGGGCGGGCTGTTCTTCGTCATGTTGCACCACCTGACGCGCGCCGGCTGGAGCGTCACCCTCCGCCGCCTGGCCGAGGCATTGGCCGGTACCATCGGGCTGATGGGCGTGCTGGCGGTTCCGCTGCTGGTAGGGATGGGCGAGCTCTACCCGTGGGTCCGGCCGGCCGCCGAGGTTTATTACCTGTCCCCGCTGGCCTTCATCGTCCGGTTGGTCGCCTACTTCCTGATCTTGGGCGGCCTGACCTGGTATCTCCGCAGCCGCTCGATCCGCCAGGACGCCGACGGCGACCCACGCTGGAGCTTGCGGATGGAGCGGGTCTCCGCGCCGGGCATGATTGTGCTGGCCCTGGCGGCCAGCTTCGCCTCGTTCGATCTGCTGATGAGTCTCCAGCCCCACTGGGCCTCGACGATCTTCGGCGTTTACTTTTTCATCGGCAGCGTGTTGGCCGGGCTGGTGGCCCTCGTGCTGCTGGCCCGCTGGCTCCAGGCCCGCGGCCGCTTGGCCCCGGCCGTCACCGTCGAGCACTACCACGACCTGGGCAAGCTCGTCTTCGCCTTCGTGTTCTTCTGGGGCTATATCGCCTTCGGGCAATACCTGCTGATTTGGTATGCGAACATGCCGGAGGAGACGCAATTCTACATGGTGCGGCAGATCGGGCCCTGGGTCTGGGTCTCGATCGCCCTGGTGCTGGTGCAACTGGTGGTTCCGTTCCTCGGGCTGTTGTCGCGGCACGCGAAGCGGAACCTGAGGGTGCTGACGTTCTGGGCGGTCTGGCTCCTGGCCGCACACCTCTTCGACCTGTTCTGGATCGTGATGCCGAACCTTTATATTCGGCAGATGCCCGCGGCGGTGGGGGCGGCGCCGGGCACCCCGCTCCGCGAGGTGCTGGCCGAACTGCTGGCCTCGAACCAGTCGGTTTACGAGTTGGCGCCGCAATGCGCCCAGTTCGCGGCGAGCCTCGCCGCCCCGCTACAGCCGCTTTCGCTGGCGCTCGTGCTGGCGCTGGTGGCCGGAATGGGGGGACTCTACCTGATGAGCATGGCGCGGCTGCTGGCCGGTGCGGCCCTGGTGCCGGTCGGCGATCCCCGCCTGGACGAATCGCTGGCCTTTGAGAATACTTGAAATGGTGCCCTCTCCCTTTGGGAGAGGGGAGAGACGCCGCCATGAGTAATCCGCAGCACACCGAAACGCCACAGCCGAGTCCGCCCGTCGAACGCGACGAAGTCAGCATTCCCCTGCTGGGACTGGTCGGCGCGCTGATCGTCGTCGTGACGCTGCTGGTCGCCATCCTGCTGCAGGCGTGGTTCTATGCGGGCAAGGCGGACCTTGCGGCGGAGAAGGCCATCCCGGCCGACGACCCGCAGACCGCGCTGGGCCAGTCGCTCTTGGATCAACAGGCCCAGATCAACAGCTACCGTTGGATCAACCGCCAGGCCCAAGTCCGTGCGATTCCGATCCAGCGGGCGATGGAGCTGGTCGCGCGAGAGCTGGCCGCCGAGCAAGAGCGGGGGAAGAAAGGGGGCAAGCCATGAGAACCGACAACAGTCCCCTCTCCCTCCGGGAGAGGGTTAGGGTGAGGGCGATCACCGAGGAACGGCGGGGTGTTCTGCAGTACGATCCGCCAAGCCCTCACCCCCTGCCCCTCTCCCGGAGGGAGAGGGGAGGTGTGCGCCTGTTGGCCCTGGCCCTGGCCGCGCTGCTGGCGGCCGTGCCGGTCCGCCCGCTGATCGCCGAGCAAGACGAGGCCCCGCCGCCCGGCTTCGAGGGCGCCACCATCCTCAGCAAGCCCGACGCCCAAGTGCCGCTGGAGCGGGAGTTCCAGGACGAAGAGGGCCGCACGGTCCGGCTGGGCGATTACTTCCAGTCGGGCCATCCCGTGCTCTTGGGGATGATCTACTTCCGCTGTCCCGCACTGTGCGGGGCGACCATGGCGGGCGAGGCCCAGGCGCTCGGGCGGCTGTCGCTGGTACCGGGCAGGGACTTCGAGATCGTTACGGTCAGTTTCGATCCGCGGGAGGGCCCGGAGTTGGCCGCGGCCCAGAAAGCCAAGTACCTGGCGATGCTGCCCAAGCCGGAGGCGGCTGCTTGCTGGCACTTCCTTACCAGCCCCCGCGCCGCCGCGGCCCGGGCCCTGGGCGAAGCGATCGGCTTCGGTTACAAGCTCGATCCCAAGGGCGAGATGTACCTGCACCAGGCGGGGCTCTACGTATGCACGCCGGAGGGCCGCGTGTCGCGGACCATCCGGGGCGTCGTGTTCGACCCGGACCTGCTCCGCGATTCGCTCGTGTTCGCCTCGGAAGGGAAAATCGGCCGCGGCCTGTTCGGCGTGGCGTTGTCCTGCGGCCTCTTGCACTACGATCCGGCCAGCGGCAAGTACACCTGGGCGGCGGTGGCCGCGATGCGGGTGACCGGGATCCTGACGCTCCTGGTCCTCGGGGCGATCATCGGCACGCTCGTTCTCTCTCGTTCCCATGCCGACCATCGCTGCGCGATGGTGCCCGGTGGGAACGCACTGAGCGGACGCTCCGCGTCCCCGGGGCCGCACGCCGGCGAACAGGGCGACGAACAGCCGGGCAAGGCCGCAGGAGCGGCCATCCAGGGCGTTCCCACGGAGGACCGTGGGAACGAGGAAGAGAGAACGGGATGATGAATCTCATGCCCCCGCATCTGCTGGCCCAAGCGACGTTCTGGCTGGAGCCCGCCGCATCCACTTCGGCCCAGCGGCACGACGTGGTGTTCTACACGGTGCTGTGGACGACCGCCTGCTTCTTCTTCGTGGTGGTCGGCCTGATGCTCTTGTTCGTGATTCTCTATCGCCAGCGGAAGGCGGGGGAGGACGGGCACGGGCCGACCCACAACACGGCCCTGGAGATCGTCTGGACGGCCGTGCCGCTGGCGGCCGTGACGGTGATCTTCGTGATGGGCTTCCGCGGGTTCCTGGAGCTCGACACGCCTCCCTCCGACGCCGAGGTGATCGACGTGGAGGCGCGGCAATGGGCCTTCACGTTCACCTACCCCAACGGGGCCACCAGCGAGAACCTCTACTTGCGGCTGGACCGCCCGGTGATCGTCCAGCTCCATTCCAAGGACGTGCTGCACTCGCTCTACATCCCCGCCTTCCGCGTGCAGCGGAACGCCGTGCCGGGCCGCACCGAGCAGTTGTGGTTCCAGCCCACGCAACTGGGCAGCTACTACGCCTTCTGCAGCCAGTACTGCGGCAACGGCCACTCGCGGATGAACGCCGACGTGGAGGTGCTCGACGAGACCGCGTATTCGGCCAAGCTGGCGGCGCTGGCCAACATCTTTATCGATCCGGCCACGAAAAAGCCCTTGCCCTACGCCGAGGTCGGCAAGAAGCTGGCCAAGGCCAGCGGCTGCGGCCAGTGCCATTCGGTGGACGGCTCGCTCGGCCAGGGGCCGACCTGGCTGGGGCTCTACAAGCGCGACACGGAGTTCTCCTCCCCGCCCGGCTTCACGCTCTCGGCCGCCGACAGCGACGAGAAATGGGACGCCTACCTCCGCGAGTCGATCCTCGACCCGGGCGCGAAGATCGTCCGTGGATACCAGAACATCATGCAGTCCTTTGCCGACCGCTTCAGCGGCTCGGCCGCCAAGGACCGGAAATTGACGGCCCTGGTGGAATACATCAAGAGCTTGGACAACCACGGGCCCGGCGGCAAGCCGAAATACTACCACCCGCTGCCGCTGCCGGCCGCAAAGGGCAAACCGAAGGAATGAAGGGGCGCGTGGTCACCGACCGGCAAATGACAAAAGCCGAAACACTGGTAGCGTCATGCGGAGAGAGATTCCACGCAAAGCCGCAAAGGCGCAAAGGCAAGATTGAGATGATGATTATGGCCGGCCGTTGCTTGGCGCCTTTGCGGCTTGGCGGCTTTGCGTGAGAACAACCAAGAGAAACCGTAGCCATGGCCACGACCGCCTTTGACGAAACCCCACCGGACGGTATCCCCGTCCAGGAAGACAACTACCTGACGCACCGCCGCGGCATCGCCTCCTGGCTGCTGACGCTCGACCACAAGCGGATCGGCGTGATGTACCTGGTCACCGTGCTGGCGGCGTTCCTGCTGGGGGGCATCTTCGCGCTCTTGATGCGGACCCAACTGCTGCGGCCCGAGGGCCTGCTGTTCCACATGACCCCGGAAAGCCAGGACCTGGCGGTCTACCGGCCCTTCAACCAACTCTTCACGCTGCACGGCGTGGTGATGATCTTCCTGGTGTTGATCCCCGGCACGCCCGCCGCCCTGGGCAATTTCGTGTTGCCGCTGATGCTCGGGGCCAAGGACGTGGCCTTCCCCAGGCTCAACCTGTGGAGCTACTACCTGTTCGTAGCCGGCGCGCTCTTGGCGGTGGTCTCGATCCTCATCAACGCGGCGGACACGGGCTGGACGTTCTACACCCCCTACAGCACCGAGAGGAGTGCCGGCGCGGTGATCCCGCTGGTGGCCGGGGCCTTCGTCATCGGCTTCAGCTCGATCTTCACGGGGATCAACTTCATCGTCACGATCCACAAGCTGCGGCCGGCGGGGATGAAGTGGGACCGCGTGCCGCTGTTCCTGTGGGGGCTGTACGCCACGGCCGTGATCCAGGTCGTGGCCACGCCGGTGCTGGGCATGACGCTCCTCTTGCTGATCGTCGAGCGGCTGTTTCACGTGGGCATCTTCAACTCGTACTACGGCGGCGATCCGCTCTTGTTCCAGCACTTCTTCTGGTTCTACTCGCACCCGGCCGTGTACATCATGATCCTGCCGGCGATGGGCGTGATGAGCGAGGTGATCGCCACCTTCTGCCGCCGCGAAATCTTCGGCTACCGCTTCGTCGCCGCCAGCAGCGTGGCCATCGCCCTGATCGGCTTCCTGGTGTGGGGCCACCACATGTTCCCCAACGGCCAGTCGGGCCCGCTGGACGCCATCTTCAGCGCCATGACCATGCTCGTGGCCATCCCCTCGGGCGTGAAAGTCTGGAACTGGCTGGCCACGATGTACAAGGGCTCGATCGTGCTCTTGACGCCGATGTGCTACGCCCTGTGCTTCCTGTTCCTGTTTGCGATCGGCGGGCTGACGGGGCTCTTCCTGGCCTCGCTGGCCACCAACTTCCACGTCCACGACACCTACTTCGTGGTGGCCCACTTCCACTACGTGATGATCGGGGGCGCGCTGTTCATGTTCATCGGCGGCCTGCACTACTGGTGGCCGAAGATCACGGGGCGGATGTACAACGAGACCGTCGGGCGGATCGGCTGCTTGCTGTTGTTCGTGGGCTTCAACCTCACGTTTTTTCCGCAGTTCATCATCGGCACGCACGGCATGCCGCGCCGCAGCGCCAGCTACAAGCCGATGTTCGAGACCGGCCACGTGCTGTCGAGCGTGGGGGCGCTGGTGCAGTTCCTGGCGCTGCTGCTGATCGCGGGCTGTTTCGTATATTCGCTGTGCCGCGGCCGCAAGGCGCCGGCCAATCCCTGGGGCGGCACCACGCTGGAGTGGGCCTGCTCCAGCCCGCCACCCCACGACAACTTCGACCACCCGCCGGCCGTCGCCGGACCCTACGACCGCACCGCCATCGCCTGGAATCCGGCCCTGGGCGGCTACGAGCGCACTGGCTCCCCTCTCCCTCCGGGAGAGGGGCCGGGGGTGAGGGGGGCAAGCAGATCATGACCGAGCCGGCCGCGTACACTGAGAAGCCCGCCGATCCGTGGCATCTGGCCCATCATTTCAGCTCTCCCCAGCAGCAGTTCGATTCGGGCAAGCTGGGCATCTGGCTGTTTTTGACCACCGAGATCCTGCTGTTCTCCGGCTTGTTCTGCGCTTACGCCGTGTTCCGCGCCAACCATCCGGAAATCTTCGTCTACGCCCACGCCTACCTGTCCAAGCCGCTGGGGGCGTTGAACACGATGATCCTGATCTTCAGCAGTTTCACGATGGCCTCGGCCGTGCGTGCGGCACAGTTGGGCCAGACCCGCTGGCTGGTGCGGCTGTTGGCCGTGACGCTTTTCTGTGGGGGCGCGTTTCTGGGGGTGAAATTCATCGAGTACAAGGCGAAGTGGGAAGAGGGGCTGTTGACCGGGGGGGACTACCGGCCGGAGGCCCCGCCGCCCGGCGCCGTCGTGCCGCCGGAGCAGAAGCCGGCGGCCGCAACCGCGAAGCCGCAAGCGGCGGCCCCCGTGCAGGGCCTGGTGATCGAGCGGAGCAGCATTCCCCCGGCGGCCGTCGGCCCGAGCGGCCTCTCGCCCCAGTGGCTGGCCAACACGCCGGCCCATCCGGCGGACCGCTGGCACGGCCCGGAACCGTACAACGTCCAGGTCTTCTTCAGCTTCTACTTTGTCATGACGGGCCTGCACGGCATCCACGTGCTGGGCGGCATGGGCGCGATCGCGTGGGTCCTGGTGCGGGCCCGCCGCGGCGAGTTCGGCCCGCGATACTTCAGCCCCGTGGATTTCACCGGCCTTTATTGGCACCTGGTGGACTTGATCTGGATCTTCCTGTTTCCACTGTTGTACCTGATCACCTGAAAGGCCCGCGCAATGGCGTCCTACTCCGGCGTGGAAACAGCGGCGGCAACGGGAGCGGTGGAACCGGCCGGCCTGGGGCACGTCGTGCCGCTGGGGGTGCTGGCTGCCGTGTGGGGCGGCCTGGTGGTCCTGACGGCGCTGACCGTCGCGGCGGCCGACGTGGACCTGGGAAACCTGAACCTCTACATCGCCCTGGCGATCGCCGGGACCAAGGCCACGCTGGTGGTGCTGTATTTCATGCACCTCCGCTACGACCGCCCGTTTCTGCTGGTGGTCTTCCTGGGCTGCCTGGGGTTCGTGGTCCTGTTCATCTCGTTGGCGCTGACCGACGCCCGGGCTTACGCCCCGTCGCTCGTGCCCGGCCAGGCGCCGGCGATGAAGGACGTCCACACGCCCTTCGGGACGAAGGATTAGGGGTAGGGATTGGAGATTTCAGATTTCAGATTTGCGATTGCCGCTTGCGGCTTCGCACCGGCACCAGCGGTTCCGCCGGGATGCGCGTCGGCCACCCACACCGCCAGCAGCAGCGGCAGATACAGCAAGCTGGCCAAGAAGACGCGGCGGGCGTGCCGGCTCGCCCTGGACGCGTGCAACTGCAAGGCCAGCAGAAAGAATCCCAACCCCAGGTTCAACGAGACCGCGCCGAATAGGTATCCTGCCATCCCGAACCAAGTGACGGCCAGCCCCAGCGGCATCAGGGCCAAGGCATAGAGCACGATGGCCAGACACGTCAGCCGGCCGGTGGAGTCGATCACCGGCAACATGCGGTAGCCGGCGCGGACGTAGTCGGCCCGGTAGAGCCAGACGAACGAGAGCGAGTGCGGAACTTGCCAGAGGACGAGCGTGGCGGCCAACAGGCCGGCCCCGAGCGACAGCCCGCGGCCGGCCCCGGCCCAGCCCATCAGCGGCGGCACGGCCCCACAGACCGCACCTACCAGCGTGCTGGTCGAGGTCCGCGGCTTCAGCGGCGTGTAGATCGACGTGTACACGAGCAGGTTCGCCAATCCGAGCGCAGCGGTGAGCGGATTGACTCGTTCGTTGAGGACCATGATGCCGGCCGCCCCGGTCCCCAGCGCGAAGGCCAAGGCGTGCGGGCGGGAGATCTGCCCGGAGGGGAGCGGGCGGCCGCGGGTACGGTCCATCTTTGCGTCGCGCTCGATCTCCAGGAGTTGGTTGAGCGCCGAGGCCCCGGCCGCCGCCAATGCGGTGCCCAGCATCACCCATCCCAGCCGGCCCCAGTCGAGCGGGCGTGGCGCAGCCAGCAGGTATCCGACCGCCGTCGTCCCGAGCACCATCGCGGTCACCCGGATCTTCGCCAATTCGAGGTAGTGCTTGCAAATCATGGCGGCTGGGAATTATAACGGTCCGTTTGGCGGGCGCGGCGGGCAAGCCCGCCCGCTGAACACACGGAACCCTCACGATCATACAAGAGGCAACCATGCCTGGGCAACGGGAGCAACCGCCCAAGTGCGAAGCCGCGACCACGCTGCGCATGGTGCCCGGCCGCTGGCCGAGCGACCTGTTGGCGCTGGGTTTCGGCACGACGGTGGCGACCTGGGGCGTCGGCTACGTCGGTCACATGCCGCTGGTCGAGCAGCCGACCGTCGTCCTGGTCGGGCTGATGCTCGGGTGCCTCATAGGGGGAGGTTGGGCCGCCGGCCGCTACACGTGCCGCGGCGTACGGGGCGGCGCCTGGGTGGGGTTGATCTCGGCCGCCCTGGACCTGCTGATCTTCGGCAGTCTCCTGGCCCAGCCTGACGGCGGATCGCCGATCCCCCACGCCTGGCTCTGGATACCCGGCTGGTTCCTGCTGAGCGCCACATTGGCGGCAGCGGGAGGGGCCGTGGGGGGCAGGCGGAGGGCGAATCTCAAGTCTCAAATCCCAAATCTCAAGTCTCAAATCGAAGCACCGAGCCCCAACTGGACGGCCGCACTGGCCTGGATCACCTGTGCCGCAGTGCTGCTGCTGCTGGCCGCGGGCGGGCTGGTGACCGGCTTCCGCGCCGGCATGGCGGTGCCCGACTGGCCCAACACCTTCGGCTCGAACATGTTCCTCTACCCGTTGGCACAGATGACGGCGGGCGTCTTTTACGAGCACGCCCACCGGCTCTTGGGCACGCTGGCCGGATCGGCCGCACTGACCTTGGCCATCGAGTTGACCAGGACGATGCCCGAGCGGAAAGCGATCGTCCGCTTCGCTTGGGTGCTCGGCACGGCCGTGGCGGTCCAGGGCATTTTCGGCGGCCTGCGCGTTGTCGATGACAGCCATTGCCTGGCGGTGGTCCACGGGTTCTTCGCGCACGCCATCCTCGGCGGCCTGGTGGCCGTCGCCGCCATACTCTCGCGCGAGAGGCCGCAACCGATCCCGCCGACGCGGGCACCACGCGCAGCGTGGTCGGCGGGTTTTTTCAGCAAGCGCTACCCATCGCCCGCCCGCTGGCATTTCGCCACGCTGGCGATCGCTGCCATTCTGCTGCAAACCCTGCTGGGGACGCTGCTGCGGCAACTGGGTTTGGGGCTGTTCAGCCACCTGACGCTCGCCGTGGGAGTGGTGTTGACGTCGCTGGGGGTGGGCATTAGTGCCTGGCGGACGGGCCTCGCCCCGCCGCTGGTGCGGCGATGTGCCATCGCCCTGATGCTCTTGGTCGTGGTGCAGATCGACCTGGGACTGGCGGCCGTGGTATGCCGGACCCCGGCAGTCGGCGCCTCGCCGACATTTGAGGCGCTCCAGGCCGCAGGGGGCCATCTGCCGGTCGAGCCGCTGCCGGCGCTGGTGACGACCGCGCACCAGACCACGGCCGCCGTGCTGTTGGCCCTGACGGTCATGCTGGCCGTCTGGGTGTTCCCGGCGCAGCGGTCCCCTCTCCCTCCGGGAGAGGGCTAGGGTGAGGGCTTAACAGGGTGGGCCGCCAAGCCATCATCCCCGGGTACCTGCTCGCGGGTGCCTCTCCCAATGGGAGAGGGGAGACCGTTGCAGCGTCACGAGGGTCGGCAGAATCCGTAAACTTCCCCGCGCCGACGGCCGAAACCTTACACTGTGGCTTGATTTTGCGGGACTTGACGCCTAGGATATACGGCGCAAGATGAACGCAGGCCGTTTGCCATGAATTCTCGCCGATTCTTCGTTCCGGCCCGTTGCTGCGCGTGTTGCTGTCCGGTCGCTTGACCGGACAGCCCCCACGCCTCTTTCAGTCCCGTCGTGTTATCCCGTATTCGGCAGACTCTGTGTGCCGGATACATTCGCCCTCTGGAGCTGTTTGCCATGGCAACCGACATTCGCATCAAAGAGGCCCTGCCCGAGCTGACCGAGCGGCTGGTGCAGAACTATACGGAGGAGAGCACGCTCACGCACCTGGGGCATTGCCCGCTGCCCAACCACGAGGCCGTGGTCGAGGCGATCGAGAGCCTGAAGGACATCCTTTATCCCGGCTATCGCCGCCGCGACGGCCTGCACGTGGGCAACGTGGCCTATCACGTGGGCGACGTGATCGACCGCCTGCACGACCAGTTGACGGAGCAGATTGCGCGGGCGCTGCGGCACGAGGCGGGCAAGGACGCGGTTTGCGCCCCCGCCGAGCGGGCCGACTACGAGGCTCTCGGGCAGGCGAAAACCGCCGCCTTCCTCGCGCAACTGCCCGAGCTGCGCAAGCTGCTGGCCATGGACGTGCGGGCGGCCTACGACGGCGACCCGGCCTGCAAGTCCACCGACGAGGTGATCTTCTGCTATCCCGGGCTGGAGGCCGTGACCGTCTATCGCCTGGCCCACCTGCTGCACCAGCTCCAGGTGCCGCTCATCCCGCGGATGATGACCGAATGGGCCCACAGCCGCACCGGCATCGACATCCATCCCGGCGCCCGCATCGGCCGCTACTTCTTCATCGACCACGGCACCGGCGTCGTGATCGGCGAGACGACCGAGCTGGGCGACTGGGTGAAGCTCTACCAGGGGGTGACGCTCGGCGCGCTGAGCTTCGCCACGGACGCCGAGGGGAACCTGGTGCGCGGCACCAAGCGCCACCCGACGCTCGAGGACCACGTGGTCATCTACGCCAACGCCACCGTGCTGGGCGGCAAGACGGTGGTGGGCCACCACGCGGTCATCGGGTCGAGCGTGTGGCTGACCTCTTCGGTAGCCCCCTACACGACGGTGATCCTGGAGAAGCCGCGGCTGCACATGCACGATCCGCAGTGGGGCGCCGACTCGTTTTCAATCTGAGCGCCGCAAAGGCCGCGAAACCGCAAGCGGCTCACAATCGGCTGTGCAGGTGCACCTGCCGATAGGCGCCGCGGCTGCCGCGCGTCGGGTCGGTTTCCAGGCCGAGCTCGCTCTGGGCGTTGTAGCGGGCGGGAATCGTCTCCCGGCCGCCATCGAGCTTCGAGATGCGGATGCGATACAGGCCCAGCCACAGGCCGCCATAGCGCGGATCGACGCCCGGGCAGCATTGGCCGGCGGCGTCGGTCGTGGCGCTAGCGGGATAGTAGGCGGGACCCATGCACGCATCCGGCTCAAGGGTCACGCTGGCCCCCGCCAGCGGCCGCTCGTCCAGGTCGATCGCCAGCCTCTGCGGCACCAGGCCCGAAGGCGACTTGAGCCAGGCTTCGGCCCGGCGGGCGAGCTGCTCCTCGGTCAGGCCTTCGGCCGCCTGCGGCCCAAGGCTGGCCGCCAAGGCCGCCAAGGCCGGACTCTGTGTCAGCTCCGCGGCGTCGATCCGGCCGTCGTGGTTGGTGTCGTAGAGCTCCATCGCCCGGCGTGCCATCTCGGCCGGCACCAGCGGCGGGCGGCCGGGCGGCGGCGGGTCGCCGTGGCAGCCAACAAGCGCCGCCAACACAACCACCAGACTCCAGCCGCTATACCGAGGCATGAGGTCGCACCCCGTCAATCCCTTGTGATGCAGGCGTCCCGCCTGCCGCGAACCATGCAGGCGAGACGCCCGGACCACAATTCGTCTATGCAGGCGAGACGCCCGCACCACCCTAGTACTTCGACGGGTCGATCACGAGCCTGTCGTTGCGGACGCCCAGCCTGCCGAAAGTCCGCAGATCAATCGAGAAAGACAGCAGCCGCGCCGAGCCGTCGCAAAAGACCACGTTGAAACCGGCGTAGTGGGCGCTGCCGAAGCGCTCCTGGCAGTCGCTGCCGCCGGGCACGTCGCGCAGCGGTTGGCGGGCCGCGTCGTTGCCGTCGGCGGCCTGCGGATTGGGCACCCAGCGCTCGGTGTCCCAATCGTAGCCCTCATACGCGCTGTTGTTGTCCGAGCCGGCGGTGCCCGTGTAGTAGTATCCGGGTTGCAGGAACTTCTCGCCGGCGTAGATCGTCTGTTGCATGCCGTCGATGATCTGGGCCGGCATCACCTCGCTTCGCCGGGCGATGGCGCCGTCGAAGTTGGCCACGGGCGGGAACGGGTTCCATCCGCCGCTGCAGTTCGGGTAGCTCGTCGTGCAGCCCGAGCTGGGCCCCGAGTCCAGCTCCATCAACGTGCCGGCGTTGGCGGCGTAGTCGGTCTTGGAGGAGGTGATCGGCTGGTTGGCGTTGTAGGACGATTCGGTCGGCGGATAGCCCATAACCTTCCGCCGCGTGGGGCAGACGAATATCGCGGAGCCCATCGCCCGCATCTGCCCCAGCGTGTTGAACTTCGTGCTGGAAGGCTGTCCCTGCGCCAGGTCGTGGATGGTATCCAATCCCAAGAATGACAGCGAGCTATAGAGCCATCCGCCCGGCTGCCGCTTGCCGTAGCCCATGTCCGGGTCGCCCGTCCACATGTATCCCCAGCCGCCGGAGGGGAGAAACAGGTACTTGGCTAGGTGCTGCTGGGCGGCGTCGCCCAACTGGTAGAGGTTATTCTTGCACGAGACGAGGCGGGCCGCCTCGCGCACCCCTTGCACCGCCGGCAAGAGCAGCCCCACCAAGATTCCGATTATGGTAATGACCACCAGCAATTCGACCAGGGTAAACCCGCCTGCCTTGCGCCTGGAAATCGCCATGGCCTGACCCCGCTTGCGATGCCGCCCAGACACGTTCGGGCAGCAACAGATCTCCCATGCTAAACAGTTTACAGCTTAGCGAGGCGGCTGGCAACCGCGGCGTCTAGTCGCTTTGTCGCAGCCGCCGCGCGACCTGCAACTGGCCGCGGCACTGGGCCACGACGCGATCGCGGGCGGCGACGAGCTCGGGCGTCCTGGCCGGCCGCTGCTGGACCGCCGCCAACTGCTCGCGCACGACCGCTTCGTCGAGGGCCTGGGCGGGAACCGCCCGGGGGCTGAGCACCGAGACCACGTCGCCCAGCACTTCCACGAATCCGCCTTCGACGTAGTAGCGCTCGATCCGCCCGCCGACGGTGATCCGCATTTCGCCGCAGCCCAGCCGGCCCACCAGCGGCGCGTGGCCCCGCGCAATGCCGATCTCGCCGTCGAAGAGCGTCACCGCCACGAACTCCGCTGCAGAGTCGCGGACAGTTCGCTCGGGCGTGACCAGGGTGCAGCGGAGATCGGACATGAGATTTCAGAGTTGGGATTTCAAATTTCCAGTCGCGGATGTATATCCGCGGTTAACGGCCGCTTGCGGCTTTGCACGTGCTCACTTCTTGGCGGCGGCTTCCAGTGCCTTGGCCTGTTCCGCCGCTTGCTCGATCGCGCCGACATACATAAAGGCATTCTCCGGCAGGTGATCCCACTTGCCATCGGCAATTTCCTCGAAGCTGCGGACCGTGTCCGCCAGGGGCGTGATCTCGCCCGGCTTGCCCGTAAACACTTCGGCCACCAGGAACGGCTGCGAGAGGAACCGCTCCATGCGGCGGGCGCGGTGCACCACCAGCTTATCCTGCTCGCTGAGTTCGTCCACGCCGAGGATGGCGATGATGTCCTGCAGCTCGCGGTAGCGCTGCAGGGTCATCTGCACCCGCCGGGCGATGGCGTAATGGCGGTCGCCCACGTACTGCGGATCGAGCACGCGGCTGGAGGAGGCCAGCGGATCGACGGCCGGGTAAATGCCCTTCTCGGAGATGGACCGCTCGAGGTAGATGAAGGCGTCCAACTGGCCGAAGGCGGCGGCGGGGGCAGGGTCGGTCGGGTCGTCGGCCGGCACGTAAACCGCCTGCACGGAAGTGATGGCCCCGCGGTTGGTCGAGGTGATCCGCTCCTGGAGCTGCCCCATCTCGGTGGCCAGCGTGGGCTGGTAGCCCACGGCCGAGGGCATGCGGCCCAACAGCGCGGACACTTCGCTGCCGGCCTGCGAGAAGCGGAAGATGTTGTCGATGAACAAGAGCACGTCGGCGCCGGTGGTGTCGCGGAAGTACTCGGCCATGGTCAGGGCGGAGAGGGCCACGCGCAGGCGGGCCCCCGGCGGCTCGTTCATCTGGCCGAAGACCATGCACGTCTGTTGCATCACGTTGCGGCCGGTAGTGCCGATCTTCGAGCGCTGCATTTCCAGCCAGAGGTCGTTGCCCTCGCGGGTCCGCTCGCCGACGCCGGCGAAGACGCTCGAGCCGCCGTGGGCGGAGGCGATCCGCGCGATGAGCTCGGTGAGGATGACGGTCTTGCCCAGGCCGGCCCCGCCGAACAGCCCCGCCTTGCCCCCGCGCACGAACGGCGTCAAGAGGTCGATCACCTTGATGCCCGTCTCGAAGATCTCCGTCTTGGTCGAGAGGTCGGTCACCAGCGGGGCCTCGCGGTGGATGGGCCAGCGCTGGGCGACCTCGATCGGGCCGCGGCCGTCGATCGGCTCGCCCAGCAGGTTGAACACGCGGCCCAGCGTGGCCTTGCCGACCGGCACCGTCACCGGCGAGCCGGTGTCCAGGCAGTCCATGCCGCGGACCATGCCGTCGGTGCCGCCCAGCGCCACGCAGCGCACGCGTCCCCCGCCCAAGTGCGCCTGCACCTCGCCCACCAGGTCCACCCGCACCCCCTGCTCCCCGCCCGAGACGCGCAGCGCGTTGTAGATGGCGGGCAGCCGGTCTTCCGGGAAGTCGGCGTCGAAGGTCGAGCCGATGATCTGCGCCACGCGGCCGGTGGCGGGGGTGCGGGCGGGTTTGGATGGAGTGGTCGGCATGGTAGTGCTTGCAAATTGGCGGTTACGGTGATTTGGGTGCAAAGCGGTAGGAACAGGAGGAAACAGAACAACCGGAGACGGCTTTTTCCCCTCCGCTGTCTGTGGTTTCTCCTGTTCTTTCTGGCGTGCGTGTTGATTTCTTCATCTTGCCTCTTGCTTCCGCCTACTTCTTTAGGGCTTCCGCTCCGCCGACGATCTCCAGCAGCTCGCCGGTGATCTGCGATTGGCGGGCGCGGTTGTAGGCGACCGAGAGGGTGCCGATCATGGCGTCGGCGTTCTCGGTGGCGTTCTTCATGGCCATCATCCGCGCGATCTGCTCGCTGACGGCCGCGTCGAGGAAGCACTTCAGCAGTCGCACCTTGAAACTGGCCGGCACGACCTCCTGGATGATGCTGGCGGCGGAGGGCAGCAGGTCGTAGGAAACCTCGCCGCCCGGCCCGCTCTGCTCCGCGTCCAGGGCCCCCAGCGGCAGGAGCGTCTCGACCGTGGCGTGCTGCCGGCTGAGGTTCTCGAATCGCGTGTAGACCACGTCCAGCCGGTCGAGTCGCCGCGCGGCGTACGCCTCCAGGTAGCGGTTGGCCAGCAACTCGACCTCGGCGAAGCTGGGCTTGTCCTCGAAATGGGTGAATCGCTCGTCGCAGGGGATGCGGCGGAAACGGAAAGCCGAGATGCCGCGCTTGCCGGAGACCTCCAGCCGCACCCGAGCGGCGGCCCCAGCCGCGGGTGCCCCGGCCAGGCCCTGCAGGTCCTGCAGCCTGGCGATCGCCAGCCGCAGGATGCTGGCGTTGTAGCCGCCGCACAGCCCGCGGTTGCCGGTCAGCACCAGCAGCGTGGCCGCGGCGGTTTCCGGCCGCGGCTCGAAGAGCGGGTGCGTCAGCTCCAGCCCGCTGCTGCGCAAGTGGCTCACCAGCGCGGTCATCCGCCGCGTATAGGCCGTGGCGGCGATCGCCCGGTCCATTGCCCGCTTGAATCGCGCGGTCGAGATCAGCTCCATCGTCCGCGTGATCTTGCGGATGTTGCGGATCGACTTGCGTCGGCGGTCCAGTGCGCGGGCTTTGGCCATGGGAAGGGATTAGGGACTTGGGATTGGGGATTGGGGATTGGGGATGCGGCTGCTGGACGCGAGGAAACCGCCGATCACTGCGAGGATTGGCTTGAGCTTCTTCTGCACCGGATCGACCTCGACGCCGAAGTTCTCCAGCGCCGTGGCCCCGAGCAGAAACAGAGAACCTTTCGGGGCGAAGATGACCGGACAGGGAATCGCCCCCTCCAAGCCTTCGATCCGAAACTCGCAGAACCCCAGCAGCCGCGTTTCCTGCCTGCCGTCCACAAGCACCAAATGGCGCGTTGCAACAGGTTGCACTCCGATCCGCTCCAGATAGTTCTCGGGCACGAAAGAATACATGGCGCCCGTGTCGATCCAAAACTCCTCCTCGAACGACATCTTGGGCTTCTTGATATTGGCCACCTTCACCTTTTTCTTGAACATTCCCATCGCATTCCCCCCAACCCCATCCGATATAGGTCTCTCAAATTCTATTCACTGGCACGGTGCTTTGGCAGGATCGCCGGAACCTTCGTCTTTACAACATCATCTCCCGGCATCACGCCGTCACGCTGCTTTTCTGCTGTTGGCCTCGGTAGATTCCCTGGAACTCGCCGACGGCCTGCTCGACTTCGGCGGCGGTGTCCGCGTCCATTTGCCGGCTGTCGGTGATCTTCTGCCAGAGGGCCGGCCTCTCGTCGCGGACGAAGCGCAGCCAGCCGCTCTCCCAGTCGTGGACTTCCTTGAGCGGGACCGGGTCGAGATGGCCGTGGGTGCCCGCGTAAATACTCAGCACCTGGTCGGTGACGTGCATGGGCTGGTAGACGCCCTGTTTCAGCAGCTCGGTCATGCGGTAGCCGCGGTCCAGGCGTGCCTGGGTGGCGGGGTCCAGGTCGGTGCCCAGTTGGGCGAAAGCCTCCAGCTCGCGGAAGGAGGCCAGGTCGAGCCGCAGCCCGCCGGCCACTTTTTTCATCGCCGGGACCTGGGCCGCCCCCCCGACCCGCGACACCGAGATGCCCACGTTCATGGCCGGGCGCTGGCCGGCGAAGAACAGGTCGGGCTGCAGGTAGATCTGGCCGTCGGTGATGGAGATGACGTTGGTGGGGATGTAGGCGGAGACCTCGCCTTCGAGGGTCTCGACGATCGGCAGGGCGGTCAGCGAGCCGGCCCCCAGCTCGTCGCTGAGCTTGGCCGCCCGCTCCAGCAGGCGGCTGTGGGAGTAGAAGATGTCGCCGGGGTAGGCTTCGCGTCCGGGCGGCCGCCGCATCAACAGCGACAATTGCCGGTAGGCCTGGGCCTGTTTCGAGAGGTCGTCGTAGATGATCAGCGCGTCCTGGCCGCGGTAGGTGAAGTACTCGGCCATGGCGCAGCCGGCGTAGGGGGCGATGTATTGCAAGGGGGCCGGATCGCTGGCCCCGGCCACCACCACCGTCGTGTAATCCATGGCCCCGTGCCGGCGGAGCACGTCCACCAGCCCCGCAATGTTCGATTCCTTCTGCCCCACCGCCACGTAGAAGCACTTCACCCCCGACTGCTTCTGATTGAGGATCGTGTCGATGCAGATGGCGGTCTTGCCGGTGCGGCGGTCGCCGATGATCAGCTCCCGCTGGCCGCGGCCGATGGGGGTCATCGAGTCGATGGCCTTGATGCCGGTCTGCAGCGGCTGCTTGACGGGCTGGCGTTGGGCCACGCCGGGGGCGGGCGACTCCACGTCGCGGCGCTCGGACGTGACGATCGCCCCCGCGCCGTCCAGCGGGTTGCCCAGCGGGTCGATCACCCGCCCCAGCACGGCCTCGCCCACCGGCACGCTCAGCAGCCGGCCGGTGCTGGTGACCTCGTCTCCCTCCTGGATCGCCAGGTACTCGCCCAGGATGATCACCCCCACCGAGTTCTCTTCCAGGTTGAACGCCAGCCCGTAGATCTCGCCGGGAAACCGCACCATCTCGCCCGACATCACGCCGGACAGGCCGTACACGCGCGCAATGCCGTCCCCAACCTCGATCACCCGGCCCACCTGGCGGACGTCGATGCGGGACTCGAACTGCTCAACTTCCTGCTGGATAACGGAAGCGATCTCGTCGGCTTTGAATCTCATGAACACTCCTCTCGACCATCTGTTGACGGAGCCTTTCGAGCTGGTTGGCCAGCGAGCCGTCGTATACCGTGTCCTCGACCCGCAGCACGACGCCGCCGATCAGGGCCGGATCGACCACGGCCTCCAGGACCGGTTCGCGGCCCAGCAGGCCGCGGAGTTGCCCGGCGATCCGGTCGAGCTGCGGCTGGCCCAAGCTCGTCGCGCTGCTGAGCTGCACGCGGACCCGCCCGGACGACTGCTCGTCCAGCCGCCGGGCCTGGCGGTAAATCGCCCCCAGGGCCCCCAGCCGGCCGTGCCGCGACACGACCTTCAAGAAATGCAGCAGCAAGGGCGAAATCCTGGGGCCGAACACGCGATCCAACACGCCCGACTTGTCCTCGTGCGAGACGAACGGCGAGGCCAGCACGGCTGCCAGCCGCGGGTGCTCGGCCAGCACCCCGCTGACCACGGCGTCCAGTTCTTCCAGGACCGCGCCGGCCTGTCCCGCTGCGCGGGCCGCCCCCAGCAGCGCCTTGCCGTAGACCTCGCCGATCGCGTCGGCGTCCACGTCCGGCGCCAGCTCGGCGGCGGCGCGGGCATCGCGTGCAGTGCTGTCTTTGGATTCGGCCATGCGGAGGGAGGGATTAGGTATAGGGATTAGGGATTAGGGATTAGGGATTAGGGATTGGGGATTGGGGATTGGGGATTGGGGATTGGGGATTGGGGATTGGGGAAAGCCCCGCGACTGCGTCGCGGGGTTCTGCGTCTGAAGTCATCACTCTGCAATTCTCACTTCTTGCCGTTGCCTTGCCCGGTGAACTTCGCCACGGCTTCCTCGACCAGCCGCACATGGTCCCGGGGGTCCAGCCGGGCGCGGACGATCCTGCCGGCCAGCTCGACGGCCAGCGCGGCGCTGCGCTCGGCCAGTTCTTTCAAGGCGCCCGCCGTGGCCGATTCGATCTGCTCCAGCGCTCGCTGCCGCTCGCCGGCGGCGTCCTGCTTGGCCCGCTCGAGCATTTCGCGGCCGAGTTGCTCGGCGCGCCGCCGACCTTCTTCCAACAGGCCGCGGACTTCGTCCTTCGAGTCGGCCAGCTTCTTCTCATACTCGGCCAGGAGCTGCTTGGCCTGATCGTTGCTGCGGTGGGCCTCGGCGATCTGCCCGGTGATCTCCTGCTCGCGCTTGGCCAGGCCCTGCGAGATCGGCCCCCAAGCGAACCGCCAGAGGATCGCCAGCACCACGAGAAAGACGACGAGCGTCCAAACGGTCAGGTCGCCGGGCCAATTCACACCGTGGACGTTGATCGGATTGACGTCCGCGCCGCCGGCCTCCGCGGCCGCCGCCCGTGCGCAGCTCTCGCCGATCATCATCACCAGCGCCACCGCGGTGGTCATTAGTCGCTTGAACATACAGTTTTCCCCAAACGGGCACGCGGCGGGCACGCGGTCCACGGCCGCAACTCCTGCGCTTGCGCGCTTTGCAACAACGGCCGTCCCGCTATTTCGCCATCATGCACACGACCAGCCCGAACAGTGTCGCCCCTTCGATCATGGCTGCCGTGATCAACATCGCCGTCGTGATGCTGCCGGCGACCTCGGGCTGGCGGGCCATGCTCTCCACGGCCGCGGAGCCGATCCGGCCGATGCCATAGCCGCCACCCAACAACACCAATCCAGCCCCAAACGCGGCGCCGGCCAGGATCGTGAGCGACGATGTCGGGGCTACCGCGGTGGCCGCCCCCTCGGCCGGTTTCTCTTGGGCAAACACCGGCAAGGCGACTGACAGCACGATCACGCACAACAAGGCAATCTGAGCGAACCTGTACACGGAAGTCTTCTCCTCTGCGTGGAAATAGATGGTTTCGGCGGCGGCCCGTCCCGCCCTCTTAGTGCGGGTGGACCGCCATACCGATGAACAAGGCCGACAAAAAAGTGAAAACGTAGGCCTGTAGGAAGGCCACGAAAATCTCCAAGAGTGTCAGTGCGGCCGCGCCGAGCACGCTGCTCACCGTGACACCCGCCCACAGCAAGAACACTTGGTGCACTGTGGCGGCAATAAAGCCGGTGATCGCCGCCAGCGCCAAATGCCCGCCGAACATGTTCGCCAAAAGACGCACGGCCAACACGGCATGCCGGATCAAGAGGCCCAGGACCTCCAAGGGAAAGATCAGGAGAACCATGGGAATCAACAGGTACCATGGCAAGTCCATGTGCGGCACCAGGCTTTTCCAGAAGCCGAAGATCCCGCACTTGGCCATGCCGCCGGCCAGCGTTACCAGCAAGGCCATTGCGGCCAATGCCGCGGTGACCGTCAAGGTGGCCGTCGGCGAGCCAGCCCACGGTAGAATGCCCATCAGGTTGCAGAACAGAATGAAAAAGAACATGTTCCAGAGGAACGGCAGGAATCGCCCCGCGTCGTGCGCGCCGATGGCCGGCCGCGCCATCTCGTCGCGGACGAACACCAGCACCGCCTCGAACAGGTTCCAGAGAACCCCGCGCGGCGGCGCCCCCGTGCGGATCCGCTGCGCCAGGGGGATGAACACCAACAGCATGACCAGCCCGGCGAGCGACTCCAGGACCATGAACTTGGTCAACTGGAAGCCCAGCACCCGGGGCAGATGATACGTAAGGCCCGGAAAATGAAACTCGGTGCTGTCGCTGACGTGCTGAGCGAGTTCGTTGAGGTCCATCGATCACGCACCCTGTTTAGCGGCCCGACCCGGCTCTGCCTGCTGCCCGGCCCGGCGATCCGTCGCCCGCTCACGCGGCGGCAGCGAAAGCACCGTTTCCAGGCTGAGCGTCACCGGGTAGAACACCAAAAGGTAATACAAGAAGCCGGCGTGGGCCAGGGGCCCACCCCGAAATTGGATCACAATCGCCAGGAGCAAGGGCAATCCGGTGCGGGCTGCCATTCCCAGCAGCAGGCTGGGCAGTGCCAACTCGGGCCCCCGCAACAGGTGGCTGATCCCCAGCGCGCCGGCCGCCCCGGACATGCAGACCGCCGCAGCCACGGCGGCCGCCGCGACGCCCGCACCGCCGTCCATCCATCCCGCCACCGGCAGCAGCACTGCGGCCAACACCGCCACCGCCAGCCCCAGAACACCCCCTCGCAAGGCCAGTCGCCGCCCTGCCGACTCTGCCCAAATTGTCTTCATGGGGGCGACTTCTTCTGATGATCGTGGTTTCTCTGAGCCCCTGTACGGGCCAGTCGAAAAAGTTGCATCATTGCCACCGCAAAGCCCAACAGCACGCCTGCGACCAAGAAGATCGGCAGTCGCAGGCCCAAGTGCCGGTCCAACCAGATGCCGCCCAGCGGCGGCAGGACCATCTCCAAGGCGATGCTCGTCACGCGCGAGGTCCACTCCATGGCCAGGGCCCAGGGCGAGCGATCATCGCTGGGAGGGTTCACGGCAAAAGGCTCGGCGTCCAATGCTTCTCCAACTGTTTGTAGGTCATCATGCGCTGCCGGACAAGGAGGTGGCCTGTGGAGTCTCGGGCGTGAGGGGGTAAAGTACCATTTTGCGCACGCCTCCAGCAGGGGGGGGCGACATTTCTTGCGCCGGGGTCGCCAGGTTCTCAGCGTCACCGCAAACCATTTTATGGAAATAAGATACGTCGCTTGATCGCCGTGTTTAGCACTGGCATTCGAGGGCACAGTTACTTGCGTAGATTGCGGCAACTCGCTATAATCAGAAACGTAGGAGTTTCCATCCCGACCTGACCGTTGAGGACTAGCGTGTCGGGGGCCTGCCGAGGGATGGAGACCCACCGCAGCGGACCCACGCGGCACGCGTCTGTAGACGGTGTGCTGCCGGGCGGCTGTTGCCGTACACATTGTGACCCGGACCGGCGGCCTCGGGGGTGCTCAACTGGATGGGCAATCCGGGGCGGGAGCGGTACCGAGACCCGCCTGGATGCAATCCCGAGGGGCACCGTGGAGGTACGTCCCGTGATCAACACAGCGACTCTCAAGAACCGCAGCGTAAAAGATCTGGCCGCGATGGCCAAGAGGAAGAAGGTGCTCGGCTGGCACGCGATGCGCAAGGAGGAGTTGGTGCGGATCCTCGCCAGGCTGGCCCGCTCGCAGGGAGGCGGCCGCAACGGCGCGTGCGCCGCGGGGCTGAGGATACACTCCGGCAACGGTCGCGGGAAGCCGCTGAATGGGGGCTCGTCCAAGGCCGTCAAGCCGCACACGGCTGGCACCAACGGCAACGGGTCCGCAGGCAAGAAAGCCCGCAGTCCGCGCCTGGCACGGCGGCTGCACGACATCAAAGCCCGGCTGGCCGCAGCGAAGGACCTTTCGTTCCAGACCATCGGCGAGGACCGCACGCCCAGCAAGGACCGGCTGGTGGTGATGGTCCGCGACCCCTTCTGGCTGCACGCGTATTGGGAATTGAGCCGGCGGAGCATCGAGCGGGCGCAAGCGGCGATGGGACAGCACTGGCACGCGGCGGGGCCGATCCTCCGCGTCCACCGGCTCAGCCGCAACGGCACCACCAGTGCCTCGCGGCAGACCGTCCGCGACATTGCCATCCACGGCGGCGTCAACACGTGGTACATCGACGTGCAGAATCCCCCGCAGAGCTACCAGCTTGAGATCGGCTACGCCGCGCCCGGCGGCCGCTTCTATTGCCTCGCGCGCAGCAACGTCGTCACCACCCCCGTTGTGGAGACCACCAACGCCTTCGACCGGAACTGGGCCGAGGTGGCCAAGGACTGCGATCGGATCTACGCCATGACCGCCGGTTCCGGCGAGCAAGAGGCCAACGGAGACCTGAAGGAGGTCCTCGAGGAACGCTTGCACCGGGCGATGGGAGAGCCGGATGCCCACCCGTTCGGGCTGGACACCGCGGCCTCGAAACAGCAGCTCCCGTTCTGCATCGACACCGAGTTGATCGTACACGGCGTCACGCACCCCAGCGCCCGCGTCACGCTGCGGGGCGAGCCGGTCCGGCTGCGTCCGGACGGGAGCTTCGCCGTCCGCTTCAACCTGCCCGACCGCCGTCACGTCTTGCCGCTGGTAGCCAGCAGCGGCGACGGGGCCCAGCAGCGGACGATCGTTCTGGCGGTGGATCGTAACACGAAGATCATGGAGCCGATCCTCCGCGAGCCCGGCGACTGAGGCGCGGGCCGCGTCGAGTACTACTGTACCCCATGCCTGTCCTCTTCCGTAGTCTGGACGATTTGCCCGGGCGGTTCCGTGGCGGCGTGGTCTCCATCGGCAACTTCGACGGCGTACACCTGGGGCACGCCGAGATCATCGGGCGACTGGTGGAGATGGGGCGGCAGGTTGCGGGACCGGCGGTGGTCTTGACGTTCGATCCGCACCCCGCCTGCCTGCTGCGGCCCGAGCGGGCTCCGACCCCGCTCTGCTGGACCGAGCGGAAGGCCGATTTGCTCGCAGCGTTGGGCGCCGAGGCGGTCGTGGCCTACCCGACCACGCTCGATCTGCTGCACCAAGAGCCGCGGGAGTTTTTCGACCAGATCGTGGTCGGGCGGTTGGCCGCCCGGGGCCTGCTGGAGGGCCGCAACTTCTTCTTCGGCCACGACCGCCACGGCACGGTCGAGGTCCTCCGCCGCTTCTGTGCCGAGGCCGGGATGCCGCTGGAGGTGGTCGAGCCGAGAACCGTGGGCCAGGAGGCGGTCTCCAGCTCGCGGATCCGCCGGCTGATCGCCGCCGGCCGGGTCGAGGAGGCCCGGCAACTGCTGGGCCGCCCCCACCGCATCCGCGGCGTCGTCGGCCACGGCCGGGGCCGGGGCCTGCGGCTCGGCTTTCCCACGGCCAACCTCGACGAGGTCGACGTCCTTCTGCCGGGGGAGGGGATTTATGCGGGCCAGGCATTCTTGGAGCCTCCAGGAGAACCATTCGCTGCGCAAACACCATCCCTCCGCGAAGTGTCGTCTGGTTCGGGCGTTTTGGATTCCGCTGCCTACCCGGCGGCGTTGAGCATTGGCCCCAATCCCACTTTCGAGGACTCCGCCCGCAAGGTCGAGGCATTCCTCCTGGATTATCAAGGCGATCTCTACGGTCAGGCGATCGAGATTGACTTTCTTGCCCGGCTACGGGACATTAGGAGGTTTGCATCCGCCGACGAGTTGACGGCCCAGATGGCCCGCGACGTCGAGCGGACGCGGCACGAAGCCCGGAATGCCACGTGATCGACTGGCCGAAATTCGTCGAGATCGTCCACGCCCACCAGCGGTTCCTGCTGGTGTGCCACGTCCGGCCCGACTGCGACGCCCTGGGCAGCGAGCTGGCGATGGCCGCCATCCTCGAGCAGTTCGGCAAAGACGTGCTGCTGGTGAACGATTTCTGCGTGCCGCCGACCCTGCGATTCCTCGACCCCCAGCGGAAGGTCCGGCAATTGGGCGCCGACGTGCCGGCCGAGCAGCTCCAGGATCGCGAAGTGATCATCGTGCTGGACACCAGCGCGTGGATCCAACTGGGAAAGATGGCCGACGTGCTGCGGGCCTCCCGGGCGGTCAAGGTGGTTATCGACCATCACCTCAGCGAGGATGACCTGGGAGCGACGCTGTTCAAGAATGTCGATTCGGAGGCCACCGGGCGACTGGTGGCGGAGGCGGCGGACGCGATGGGCGTGCCGCTCTCGTCGAAGATCGCCGAGCCGCTGTTTGCGGCCTTGGCCACCGACACCGGCTGGTTCCGTTTCGCCACGGCCACGGCGGGGACGTTCCGGCTGGCGGGGCGGCTGGTGGAGGCCGGGGCGACGCCGGACCGCCTCTTCCGCCAGCTCTACGAGGTCGACAGCCTGGCCCGGCTGCGCCTGATCGGTCGCACGCTCGCCCGCACCCGCACCGAATTGGACGGGCGGTTGATCCACACCTGGATCGAGCACGCCGATTTCCAGGCCACCGGCGCCTTGGCCTCCGATACCGAGGACATCATCAACATGACGCTGACCGTGGGCGGGACGGAGGTGGCCTTCATCCTCGTCGAACTGGGCTCCGGGGCGTTGAAGCTGAGCCTCCGCAGCCGCTGCGACGTGGATTGCGCCCGGCTGGCCGAGCACTTCGGCGGCGGAGGGCACCGCCGCGCCGCCGGGGCCACGCTGCCAGGCCCCCTGGCCGAGGCCCAGGCCAAAGTCCTGGACGCCGTCCGTGCCGCCATGCGGTAGGTGGCAGAGCGAGAGAGCATGGCACTCACGTGGAATGAAACCGATTTCCTTGGATACCTCCAGGTTGAGCCCGAGATTGGGGAGTATGAGACCGAATATCGCTATGAGGTGACGCAACTGCCCTTGCGCTTGCTGCTGAGCGTGTTTCACCTTGCCGGCGACGTTTACATCTCCGTCTATTGCGACCCGCTCGAATCAGCGGTCATTGACGTGGCAATTCGCGATTGCCCCGGAGCCCGTGTTGTCAACGACAAACGTGGAAACTATATCGAGCTTGCGGCTGCCAATGTTTTTGGGACCCGGTACGACGGAGAGTCCATGATTCCTTATGGAGTGCGATCGTTCGTCCGGCCCCATATCCGAGTCGAGCTGTTCAGGGCGTAACGACCATGCCAGCAACGGCTGGCCGCTGACGCGGTTCTTCTGGTATCCTGTCCTCTTGCTTTGACGGTTAGCCACAGCAAAAGCCCCCCAGCAGGTTTCCTCGTGTCGTGCCAGTGCCATCAGGCCCCTGACGGCCGCCGCGGCTTTCCGGTCGAGGCCGCGGACCGGCGCGTCGCTGCTCCATGCGGCTGATTCCCGGTATTTCAGCCGACCGCCGCCGGCTTCCTTGAAGAAAGCTGCCAGGAACGGTACATTTACATGATGCGGTATGAAGTCGAACTGAAGCCGCGGGCCAGGAGGGATCTGCGCAGGATCTGCGCAGGATCTGCAAACTCGACGCCGCGAGGGTTGTCGATGCACTGGAAAAACTGGAGAACGGGCTCACGGGGGATGTAAAACGCCTCACGGCCTTCGCCCCGGAATACCGGCTGCGGGTCGGAGATTACAGGGTGCTGTTTGAGATCGAGCGGAACGATCACGTGGTTGTTTACCGAGTGCGCCACCGCCGGGAGTCTTATCGGAGTTGAGGAGAGTGGGAATGGTGACGATACATCCTAACATCCTGGAACGCGACGGCAAAAAGGCTTTCGTGGTCCTTCCTTACGAGGAGTTCGTAATGATCGAAGAGGAGCTCCAAGACTACGAGGACCTCAAAGAGCTGCGCGCTGCGAGAGCGGCGGAAGCCGGTGAACCCGGTATCCCGCTCCGCGATGCAAAGAAGGAACTTGGACTGTAGGAGCGCGCGCGGTTCCTGGCGGCGCGATCAGCCAAGGCGCCAAACCCCCAACAATCAGGTTCTACCCATGACATGTTCCTGCCATCAGGCCCCTGACGGCCGTCGCGGCTTCCTGGCCCAGGCCGCGGCCTGGATTCTCGGACTTTTTGCCTATGGCGTGCCGCTCCTGGCCGGCCTGGCGGCCTTCCTGAACCCCTGGCGGCAACGCGGCGAGGCCGCCTTTTCGGTTCGCGTGACCACGCTGGCCGCGCTGCCGGTCGGCGGGCCCCCGCAACGCTTCCCCATCATCGCCGAGCGGACCGACGCCTGGACCCGCTTTCCGGCCGAGGCGGTCGGCGCCGTCTTCCTCCGCCGCGTCGGCGAAAAAGACCTCGCCGTGCTGAGCTCGATCTGCCCCCATGCCGGCTGCGGCGTTTCCTACGATGCCCGGACCAACGGCTTCTTTTGCCCCTGCCACTCGGCCCACTTCGATATCCAGGGCAAGCGGACCGATGCGAAGAGCATCAGCCCGCGGGACATGGACATGTTGGGATACAATCTCCGCAACGGCTCGGAGGTCTGGGTCCGCTTCGAGAAGTTTCAGACCGGCACCCCCTGGAAGGTCGCCAAATCATGAATTCAGTCCTTGAGTGGATCGACCAACGGACGGGCATTCCCTCCGCCGCGTGCGACTGGCTGCGGCGGCCGGTGGCCGGCGGGCCGGCGTGGCGGCTCGTCTGGCCCAGCACCCTGGTGTTCACGCTGCTGACCCAGGCCGTCACCGGCACCGTCCTCTGGATGTACTACAGCCCCAGCCCGCAAACCGCCTGGGAAAGCGTGTACTACCTGCAGCGGCACGTCCAGGGCGGCTGGTGGCTGCGGGCCATCCACCACTATTCGGCCCAGGTGGCCCTGGTGCTGGTGGGCATCTACCTGGTGCAGATGATCGTCCGCGGCACGTACCGCGCCCCCCGCGAATTTCTCTACTGGGCCGTGCTCCTGATGGGCCTGGTGACGCTCGGCCTGAACCTCACCGGCGACCTCTTGCCGTGGGACCAGAACAGCTACTGGGCCACGCACGTGCGAACCGGCTTCCTCGATCTGCTGCCGGGGATCGGCGGGACGCTTTGGAAGCTGGCCGCCGGGGGGACCGAGTTCGGGCAGTTGACGCTGACCCGCTTTCTGACGCTGCACGTCGGCGTGCTTACGCCCGTGCTGCTGATCCTCGTGCTGGTACACGCGTGGGTGGCCCGGCGGCACGGGCTGGAAGATGCGGCCGCGGACCGGCCGGGCGAATCATATTGGCCCGGCCAGGCGGTCCGCGACATGGCCGCCTGTGCCCTGGTCCTGGGTGCGGTCTTGCTCTTGGCGACCTGTTGCGGGCTGGACTTGGGGGCCCCGGCCAACCCGGCCGAAGACCCGGGCACCGCCCGGCCCGAATGGTCCTTCCGCGGCCTCTTCCAGTTCCGCGAGCTGTTTCCGTCGAGCCTGGAAATCCTGCCGATCTTCGTGCTTTCCGGGCTGACGGTGCTGGTATTCTTCTTGATGCCGCTTTGGGGCAGGCGGCCCGGCGGGCGGTGGTTCAACGCGGCCTTCACGGTGGTGGTGCTGGGCGGGCTGGCCCTGCTCTCGTGGCAGTCTTACCGCCGCGACGCCCAGGACGGACAGTACCAGCAGAAGCGAATCGCCGGCCGCGAGTTGGCCCAGCGGGTCCAGGAACTGGCGGAGGCGGGCGGGGGGATTCCCCCGGCCGGCGCGCTCGTGCTGGTGGCGGACGATCCCAAGACCCAAGGCCCTCGGCTCTTCGAGCAGTTCTGTGCAAGCTGCCACGGGGCGGGGAGCGGGGAGCAGGGCGCGGAAGCGGCGAGTTCGCTGGCCGGCGGCCAGGAGACCACCGCTCCCAACCTGGCCGGCTTCGCCAGCAGGGAGTGGCTGGCGGGTATTCTCGATCCGCAGCAAGTCGCCGGCCCAAAATACTTCGGCAATACGAAGTTCAAGAAGGGACCGATGGTCCAGTTCGTCCAAGAGGACGCGCCGTCGGTGGACAAAGCCGAGTTGGAAAGCCTGCGCTATGCGATCTCCGCCGAGGCGGATCTGCCCGCACAACGGACTGACGACGGGGTTGCCCCGGCAGCCCGCAAGATCGCTGCCGGCAGGGCGCGTCTGGCCGCCCGTAAGGCCCCATGCACCGACTGCCACACTTTCCACGGCAAGGGCACGGCCCAGGGGCCCGACCTGACCGGCTACGGCAGCCGGCAGTGGCTCGTCGAGTTCATCGGCAACCCGGCCCATAAGCGGTTCTACGGCAAGCTGAATGACCGCATGGCCGTCTACGCCGGCAGCCCCACGGACCCGGGCAGCCGAATTCTCAGCAACCGTGAGATCGGACTGTTGGCCGATTGGCTCCGCGGGGACTGGCACGACCAGCCGGGCCACCCGGCGCCGGGAAACGATTAGCTGCTGCCGCAAAATGGTAGGCCGCACGCCCAGCTCCGCCTCCGATGGGGTACGCAATGTACGCCGATGTGGCCGGCAGTAACCACGCCGGCCGTCAAGTCCTGCGGAATCCCTACAGTTTATCAAGTCCCGTGCCGATTCTAGCAACACCATGTGGTGCCATCGGTGCGGACAAGATGTCCCGGGAGTGCCCGCGCTCACCGAGGGGAGATTCTCCTGCCCTCGCTGCGCGGACATTCTGGGCATGCCTGCCGAGGTTGTCCCCGCAGAGGGGTCCGGCAATCCGTTAGCCGACGTGGCCGCCGGCCACGACGCGACCTGCCCAACCATCCCAGCTCATCTCGATCCACCGGACTCCGACGACTGGGAATCGGAGGAGCAGTTACGGCATATCGGGCGGGTCCTTGGAAAAGCGGCGGTAGACAAAGGGCCCGAGCGGCCGGCGGGCAGATGGACGCCCGTGCGGCTGGATCAGTCCCACGAGACCCCCAGCGCACAACACATCCCGCACCGCCGCGGGACTCCTAGCACTCCGGCCCGGCAGCCCCAATCGTCCGCCATCCGCAATCAACCTCCGGCCAGTGCCCGTCCGCTCCTGGCGGCCTTGACAGGAATCTCCCTCTTGTTCGGCACGATGGCACTGGTCTGCGGCAGCATCCTGCTAGGCTGGGCGACCATTGCCGACCGGCCGGAACTCTGGACATTCGGCACGCCGATCGCCCTGGGAGGGCAGATTGTGCTGCTGGTGGGGCTGGTCTGCCAGCTTGAACGCCTCTGGTCCGACAGCCGCCGGGCGGTCCACCAGCTTGAGAAGGTCGATGCCCAACTACACGAGCTACGGACGGCGACGACGCTCTTGGGCACCGTGCACGGCCCCTCGGCGGCCTTCTACGCGCACCTGGCGGGCGGCGCCGGTCCCGAGCTGTTGCTCAGCGATTTGAAGGGCCAGTTGGACATCTTGGCTGCCCGGCTGGCAGAAGAGAAATGAGGGCGTTGAGCAGGCAGGCTCGCCCGCCGTTGCCATCTGGTTCCGCGGCAGGAGACACGGCGGGCAGGGTACCACGCGCAGCGTGGTCGCCCGCTAAACAACTACTCCCTCATGCCCGCCCCAGCGCCACCCCGCGGGGCCCCGCCGCCCTGCTGGGCGTCGAGGAAGTTCCTCATGGCGGCCTCGTTGCCACCCACCTCGGCGGCCCGCCGCAGAAAGGGTGAGGCCTGCTCCGGCTTGCCGTCGAAGTGATAGCAAAGCCCCACCAGCAGGGACACGTCGGCGTTGGCAGGTTCAGCCTCGGCGACCTTGAGCATCGCATCCAGCAGGTTCTTTTTGGCCACCGTGTCATCGCCGAAGAGGTCGTCCAGGCGGAAGGCGGAACTGGCCCAATCGGGTTTGATCTCCAGGCCGTGGCGGATGGCCTTGGCGGCCCGATCGTAGTGCCCCATCGCCGCATTGGCGAACCCCTGACGGAACCAAGCGTCGGCCACCTGGGGGGCGGCTTGCGCGGCCCTGCGGTAGCGGTCCAGGGCGTCGGCGAATTTCCGGTTGCCGAAGTAGGAGTCGCCGAAACTGATCAGCTTCCAGGCCGAGTCGATGGCCCGCGCCGCGGCCGGATGCGGCTTGAACTCGTCGGCAGCCCGCACGTCGACATCTTGATCCCTGGGCCGCAGCGCGGGGGGCTGTTGGTTCGCCGCCCAGCCCGCCGCCGGCCGGTTGAACCACTGGTCCACCCCCATCAACCGCATGATCGGCGCGGGACCGAAAAGCTGGTCGGCAGGCATGAAGGCCGCCGCCGGGAACGGCGAGTACCAGATCGGCCCAAACGGCGTGTAGGCGTAACGTGGATACCAATACGGCATACCGCCGTAGGGATAGCCCATCCCATAAGGGAAGCCATACGGGGAGGTCCACCCGTAGGGCGTGTATCCCCAAGGTGAAAAATACGAATACCCGAAGCCGCCATCGTAGGGATAGTAATAGTACTCGTAGGCCCAATTCGAGTATTGCCACCGCGGCCAGACCCAGTTTGCGGTAGGGGTGGTGCTGGTGGGTGGAGGAGTCCTTGCCCTGGCAGCGGCGTCACGGGCGGCGGCTGCCGCTGCGGCCGCCCGGGCTCGGGCTGCCCGGTCCGCATCCATCCCCCGCTGGAAACCAGCGGCCCCGCCGGCCCACGGATCGGTGCCTCTCGGGCCGGGACTGAACGTGTCGCTGGGGCGGTGGGGGGGCGGAGCCGGCGCGACGTTCGGCCCCCAGGGCTTGGCGCTGTTGTCCGCCGCCAGAGTGGCACCGCCCACCATCACTATGGCCGCCGCCAGGACTATCCAAGAGCGCTGCATAGCTGCCCCCAATTCCGCCCCGACACTGTCCTTGTCAATTATCTCCGATTACAGATCAATTACAACCGCATTTGGCGTGCCAAGCAGCGGCGGATCCTTGGCCCCTGTCCCCTTTCGCACCTGCGGGTATACATCCGCAGCTATTTCCTTATCCCGTGACTCCTGGCCCCTGTCATCGCGATGACGGCAGAAGGACTCAAATCGACGACAGGGACTCCCGTTGACAGCCGGCCCGCCGGCGCGATAATCAATTCGGATATTGCCCGCCGGGAGGATCGGCCGATGAGCGAAGCGTTGGAAATCACCGGCGGGATCACGGACGCCGCCTACCAGGTGCTGGCCGGCTCGATTAGCGACTTCATCTGCCTGGCGAGCACTCATGGGGAGCCCTTCCTGCTGAACCCGGCAGGCCGGCGGATGGTCGGCCTGGAGGAGGAAGAGCCGCTGGGCTCTTTGTCGCTGCACGATTTCTACGCCGAGGATTCCTGGAAGGAACTCCGCGACGTGGGGGTGCCGGCGGTCAACCGCGTGGGACATTGGGAAGGCCACAGCCAGCTCCGCAACCTGAAGACAGGCAGCCTGTTGGCCGTGCGGACCCTGATGCACCGCGTGCGGCTGCCGCAGGGCGAGCGGCCCACCGCCCTGGCGATCGTGCACCGCGACGACGAGGAAGCCAGTCGCGTGCGGGCGGCGCTGGTCGAGGCCCAGGCCCGCAAACACTCCATCCTCGAATCCTCCGTGGACCCGATCATCACCGTCAACCACCAGGGGGTGATCATCGAGTTCAATCGGGCGGCAGAGCAGGCCTTCGGCTATGCGCGGGAGAAGGTGCTGGGGACACGGCCTTCCGACGTGCTGTTCCCGCCGTCGATGAGCGCGGAGCACCGCCGGCGGATCGAGCGCTACCTGGAGGCTGGGGAAGGCTCGATGCTCGGCCGCCGGACCGAGGTGACGGTGAGCCGGGCCAACGGCGAGGTCTTTCCCGCCGAGTTGGCCATGGTCTTGAGCCAGGAGGGCGGCGCGCCGGTCATGACGCTCTTCGTCCGCGACATCAGCCTCCGCAAAAAAGCCGACGAAGACCAGGCCCGCTACGCCGCCGAGCTGGAGCGCTCCAACCGCGAGCTGGAACAGTTCGCCTACGTCGCCTCGCACGACCTGCAGGAGCCGCTGCGGAAGATCCGCACCTTTGGCGACCGGCTGGAAGTGAAGTGCGGCGACCTGCTGGACGAGACGGCCCGCGACTGCGTCCAGCGCATGCAGAAGGCGGCCGCGCGGATGCAGGAGCTGATCGAAGGGCTGTTGATGTTCTCGCGGATCACGAGTCGGGCGCGGGACTTCGCCGTGGTCGATCTGGCGGAGGTGGCCCGCGGAGTGGTCGGCGACCTGGAGGCGCAAATCGAGCGGGTCGGCGGGCGGGTGGAAGTGGGCAACCTGCCGAAGATCCAGGCCGAGCCCCTGCAGATCCGGCAGTTGCTGCAGAACCTGACGGCCAACGCCCTGAAGTTCCGCCGCCCCGACGAACCCCCCGTGGTGAAAATCGACGGCCGTTACGTGCAACGCCGCGCACAGCAGCCCGGGGCGCCGCCGGCCGGGGAGCAGTGCCGCATTACGGTCGAAGACAACGGCATCGGCTTCGACGAGCAGTACCGCGAGCGGATTTTCGGCCTTTTCCAGCGGCTGCACCCGCGCGACGAGTACGAAGGGGCGGGCATTGGCCTGGCCCTTTGCCGCAAGATCGTGGAGTGCCACGGCGGCACGATCTCCGCCCGCAGCACGCCCGGCAAAGGCTCCGTTTTCGAGGTCCTGCTGCCGGTGCGGCAGGGCGGAGCGCGGCGGGGAAAACAACCGTGAAAAAACTGTCGCACACCATCCTCATCGCCGACGACGACGAGGACGACTGCCTGCTGGTGCGCGAGGCCCTGCGGGAGGCCGGGCAGGAGCACGAGCTGCGCGTCGTCCGCGACGGGGACGAACTGCTGGGCTACCTCCGCCGCACGGAGGACGGCGGCCGGGACCCGCCCCGCCCCGACCTCGTCCTGCTGGACCTGAAGATGCCCGGCAAAGACGGCCGCCAGGCGTTGCGCGAGCTGAAGGCCGACCCGCGGCTGCGGGACATCCCCATCGTCGTGCTCACGACCTCCTCGGCCGGGGACGACGTCAGTTACTGCTACGCGATGGGCGTCAATTCCTACGTGACCAAACCGGCCAGTTTTCGCGGCATGGTCGAAGTCATGCGAACCTTGGGACGTTATTGGTTCGAGGTCGTCGAACTGCCGCGGCGGGAGTGAATCCATGGCACGCTCTGTCGGAAAGATCGAACGCCCGCGGGCGCGGATCCTGCTGGTCGAAGACGACCCGGACGATGTGTGGGTGATGCGGAACCTGCTGGGCGATCGCTGGGACGGCCCGTTCGAGCTGGCGCACACCGAGCTGCTCTCGACGGCGATCGAGCGCTGCCGCCAAACCCACTTCGACGTGATCCTGCTGGACCTGACGCTGCCCGACAGCCGCGGCCTGGAGACCTTCATCGCCATGCACAGCCATGCCGAGGAGGTGCCCATCGTCGTGCTCTCGGCGTACAACGACGAGGCCACCGCGGTCCGGGCGGTTCAGGCGGGCGCGGAGGACTACCTGGTCAAGGGGCAGGTGGACGACAACGCGCTGGTGCGGGCGATCCGCTATGCGATCGAGCGGAGCCGGCGGCACCAGGCCGAAGAGTCGCTCCGCGACGCCTCGGAGGAGTTCCGCGCGGCCAAGGAGATTCAGCAGCGGCTCTTCCCGGCCGAGGCCCCCAGCTTACCCGGCTTCGATATCGCCGGGGCCCTCTTTCCGGCCCGGGCCACCGCCGGCGACTACTTCGACTACGTCCCCATGCCCGACGGCTGCCTGGGCGTCGTCGTCGGCGACGTGAGCAGTCACGGCATGGGACCGGCGCTGTTGATGTCCGAGACGCGGGCCTGCCTGCGGACCCTGGCGCAAACGTCGTTGGACGTCGGTGAGATCCTGAGCCGGGTGAACCGCATGTTGACGGCCGACATGGACGATTTCCATTTCGTCACGCTCTTTTTCGCGCGGCTCGATCCCCGTTGCCGGGAGTTGGTCTACGGTGCCGCCGGTCAACGCTGCTACCTGTTGCCCGCCGCCGGTGGGGCGACCGTGCTGGACAGCACCAGCCTGCCCCTGGGGGTGGACGCCGAGATGATCGTCCCAACGGCCCCGGCAATATCCCTCCATACAGGGGATGTTCTCGCCCTGTTTACCGACGGGGTCGTGGAAACGGAATCCCCCGGCTTGGCCCGCTTCGGTGTGGGGAGGGCCCTGGAGGCGATCCGCAGCCACCGCGACAAGCCGGCCGCCGAGGTCGTCGCCGCCCTGCATCGCGAGCTGGAGGCCTTCTCGCTCGATCAGCCCCGGCTGGACGACTGTACCATTCTGATAGTCCGTGTCGTCCAGCCCCCCTCCGCCGCAGCCTAATGGCCTTGCCACGGGCGGCCGATTTTGGGTATCGTCACGTTCAGTCGCTTGCGGCTTTGCGCCCCGTCTGCGCCCTCGTACCCCGCTGGCGGCTACGCACACGGAGGAAGACCCGCATGGCCGGCAAGATCCTGGCTCTCGTGGCAGCGGCGGGGATCGTCGGGGCATCGGTTCCCGCCCGGGCCGCATTGTGTCCGGACTGCCGCGACCGGCTGCTGGTCGACTCGGTGGGCAAGTGCGAGTCCTGCGGGGCCGCAACCACCAGCGGTGCGTTGCGGCTGTGCCCCAAGTGCAGCGCCCGGCAGAATCGTTGCGAGCTGTGCGGCAAGAGTCTCGATGGCTGGCGCAGCCCGGGGGATACTCAGCCAAGCCCCCCACAGGCACCCGGCGAGAAGGCCACAACAGGACAACTGGACGGGAATCAACCGCCCGCGGCGGGGTCTCCGGTGGCGCCGCCGGCAGGGACCTCCGGCCCGGCGGCCGAAAAGCCGGGCCCAGAAACGCCGGGGGGGCCAACCCCTATCGAGAGGCTTCCGCAGGGGAAACCCTGGCCCAACGCCCCCGCGGCGCCCTTGCCCCAGCCGATCGATATCCGCCGGCCCGGCAGCTACAATTTCGGGAAATGGCAGTATCGCTTGGACATCGCCAACCCGGGAACCCGTGGCGAAGGAAGGTGGGGATCGCTCTGGTACGACGGCCAGAAACTGCCCCGCGGAGCGATTAACGATTACTACCGCACGCCGTGGGGCCCTATCTATTGGGTCGACGTGCCGGCGACACCCTGGGGCTTGCACGGCTGGATGCCCGTGCCGCTGGGGCAAAACAACCGTCAAGGACGGCCGCTGGCGGTGCCGGCGGCGCTGGCAGCCCCGGGCAAGCCCGAGCCCCCGTCCAACCAAAAGACACTCGAGGTCGGCAAGGCTGATAGCGGCCGGCGCGCCCGGCTCTACATCGGCAACATCCTGGTGGTCCGTTTGCCGGCCAACCCGGGGACCGGCTACCAGTGGCAGCTCGGGCCGACCTCCAGTCCCACCGTGCGGCTGATGGCGGAGCCGCAGTTCGTCGCCTCCCCGGCGCCTCCCGGGGTCATGGGGGCGAGTGGGACCTACGTGTTCATGTTGCAGGCGGTGCGACCGGGGACCGGGATCGTGCGGCTGGTTTATGCCCGACCGTGGGAGCGGGACCGCACCGCGGCCGACACCTTCAGCCTTGCGGTCGACGTGCTGCCCGGGGCGGTCTCCGGCCCGGGCCGCACGGCAGCTTTGCCGGCGGGGGCGGTTGGCGGGCCGTCCGGGCCGAATTCCGCCCCCCGCGGCAATTGAATCGCCGCGGAAAAGCCTCTACACTGTTATGCGTTGGGCGGCTTGGCGCTCTAGCGCTAGGTCGTCGGATGGAGTCGTTGCAACATATTGCACTGCGGCAACTTGCGCAAGTCGATGCCGGCCGCGTTCGAGCAGGAGGGGAGCATGACGAAGTTTCTTGCACGGCGGCAAACGCTCGGGGCGGGTATCCTGGCAGGGGCGGTTCTACTGGGGCTTGCCCTTGAGGCGATTGCGGCTGTCCCGACGCGGGGCGGCTTCCGCCTGCCGGGCTTGCGCGACGGCGTGCCGGAGCCGGGCAGCAGCCTGCTCCCACCCGACAGCTTGCCCGGCCAGCCGCTGCCGCAACCCCAGCCGGGCGACGCCGAACTCCGCCAGGGTGTGGCGGCACTCCAGCAGGGCAAGGCCGACGAGGCCATCGCCGCTTTCCAGCGGGCCGTGCAGCTCAGCCCCCGCAACGCGCAGGCCTACAATTACCTCGGCATGGCGCGGTTGGCCAAAGACGATTACGACAAGGCGATCGCCGACCTGGCGATTGCCATCCAATTGGCGCCCGGCCTGGCCTCCGCCCGCTTCAACCGCGGCTTTGCGCTGTATCGCAAAGGGGAGCTGGACAAAGCCCTGGCCGACTATAACGAGGCGATCCGGCTCAGCCCGAACTATGCCGCGGCCTACCGCGACCGCGGCTTCGTCCGCTCGCTTGCAGGCAATTACCGCGAAGCGCTGGCGGACCTGGCGCGGGCGGTCGAGCTCAATCCCAAGGACCAGGCCGCGTACGTCAGCCGCGGCATGGTTTTCAGCCACATGGGCGATTGGGAAGCCGCCGTGGCCGACTACACCCAGGCGCTGCGGCTGGATCCGAAGGATGCCGCCACCTGGACGGATCGCGGTTACGCGCGGACGATGGCCAACGACCTCGACGCCGCCCTGGCCGATCTCGAGCGCGGCGTCGAGCTGGCGCCGCAGGAGCCGTCGGCCTACTTCTGCCGCGGTTTCTGTCAGTTCCGCAAAGGCAGCCTCGATCGGGCCCTGGCCGATTACAACGAGGCGCTGCGGCTCGATCCCGAGTATGCCGACGCCTACCGCGAGCGCGGCTTTCTTGCGGCCCAGAAGGACGACTCCCCCAAGGCCCTGGAGGACCTGGACCGCGCCGTGAAGCTGGCCAAGGACGATCCGATGGCCTGGCTCCGCCGCGGCATGGTCTACGCCAAGCGCAATCAACTCGACAAGGCCCTGGCGGACTACGACGAGGCGCTCCGCCTGGAGGCGGACAGCGCCGAGGCCCACTTCTTCCGGGCCCTGGCCTACCTCCGCCGGGATGACATTCAGCGGGCTGCGGCCGACTATAAGCAGGTGCTCCGCCTCGATCCCCGCCCCGTCGAGCACTACAGGGCCTGGGACCCCGCCGCGGAGAAGCCCGGCCAGAGCAAGGCTGTCGACCGCTTGGAAGAAGTCTTGGCCAAGCAGAAAGACGACGCCCAGGCCCACTATCTCAAGGGCGCGGCCCTGCAAAAGGAAGAGAAACTCGACGCGGCCATCACGGAGTATGACCAGGCCGTCCAGGCATATCCGCGATTCCCCGAGGTGCATTACAATCGGGGGCTGGCCTACCGCAAAAAAGGCGAGCTGGAAAAGGCGGTCAGCGACTACAGCCAAGCCATTGACCTGAGTCCGCAGTTCACCAGCGCCTACGCCAACCGCGGCTTCACCTATTACAAGCTCGGCGAGTTGGACGCCGCCCTGGCCGATTTCGACAAGGTGCTCGCCCTGGACCCGCAGAACGCCGACGCCAAGCAGAGCCGCGAGATCATCCTGAAGATGCAAAGCCAGGCGCCACCGCCGTGAGCGCTTCCAGGAAAACGCAAAGCCAACAAGGATCGCCGCCATGACCGGTTCAAAGCCCCTCACCCTAGCCCTCTCCCGGAGGGCGAGGGGACCAATCGCGGCCATCATGCCGATCGCTCTGTGGGCGGCGGTGGTGGGCTGCTCACCCACAACGCCGCCCAAGACCACGGAAACTCCGAAAAGCACCACCCCCGCGGCGGTCGCCCAGACCGGCCAAACGCCACCAGTTGAAGGGACGAACATGGGCCTCTCGAAACAACCCTACGGCAAGCTTGCCGACGGCACCGAGGTCGACCTCTACACGCTCGTCAACGCCCACGGCATGAAGGTCCAGGTGATGACGCTCGGCGCGACGATCACGTCGGTCGAGGTGCCGGACCGCAGCGGCAAGCTGGCCAACGTCACGCTGCACCGCGACTCGCTGGCCGGCTACACCGAAACGAAGGACGGCAAGCCGACCACGCCCTTCTTCGGCTGCATTGCGGGCCGCTACGCCAACCGCATCGCCGCCGGACGCTTCACCTTGGACGGCAAGGAGTACAAACTGGCCACGAACAACGGGCCGAACCACCTGCACGGCGGAGTGCGGGGCTTCGACAAGGCGGTCTGGAAGGCCCGGACCAGTCTTTCCGTGACTTACATCCCGTCGGGGCGGACCGTGCGGGGCTGGGACGTGACGGACTTGGAGGCCCCGGAGGCCCAGGGGGCCCGGGCCCGCGGCGTGACGCTCTCCTACGTCAGCCGCGACGGCGAGGAGGGCTATCCCGGCACGCTCACCGTCAAGCTCACCTACACCCTCAGCGACGAGAACGAGCTGTGGATGGAATACGAGGCCACGACCGACAAGCCCACGGTGCTGAACCTCACCAACCACGCCTACTGGAACCTGGCCGGCGCGGGCTCGGGCGACGTGCTGGGCCATGAGCTGCTGATCAACGCCGACCGCTACCTGCCGGTGGACGACACGCTGATTCCGCTGGGCCAGCCGAAGCCGGTGGCGGGCACGGCGATGGACTTCACCAAGCCCAAGCCCATCGGCCGCGACATGGCCCGCGTCGAGGGGGGCTACGACCACTGCTACCTGCTGAACAAGAAGGATTTCGAGATGTCGCTCTGTGCCCGGGCGGTCGAGCCCACGAGCGGCCGCGTGATGGAGGTCAGCACCACGCAACCCGGGGTGCAGTTCTATACGGGGAATTTCCTGGACGGCTCGGTCTCTGGGGACGGCAAGCCCTACCAGCGGCACGACGGCTTCTGCCTGGAGACGCAGCACTACCCCGACTCGCCGAATCGTCCCGACTATCCCACGACCGTGCTGCGGCCCGGCGAGACGTACAAGCATGCGACGGTCTACAAGTTCAGCGCCTTGTAGTAGACCAACTACGGCAAACTTGTGGGCTGGTGCTGGGCCTTTCCTCGACATCCGCGTGGTTCGGGATAAGCCAGCAGACCCACAGCATTGGCGTAGTTGGCCTACTAGGTGGAGTCCGCTCCAATGTAATGAATCTCTGCCAGGATCATGGCGAAAATCGCCGGGATATTGTCCTTGGGAAGGCTGCTTCGCCAGATCCCTTCCACGACACACCAGAAACCAGATCTCTGAAAATGCCACCAAACAAGTCGTTTTCCGTCACGCTGCCGCCGTAGCACGTGCGTTCGATAGCACACTCGTCTGGCCTCGTTAATAATCACCTCCCCATCAAGCTCCCACTCGATATGAGGAAGAGCTGCTCGCAGAATCGAGCGTCGCAGTGTGGGCACGACTAAGCGTCCTGACCAAATGGTTCGCTCTCCCGAGACGACGTGCCACCAGGGTTTGCGCCCGATACGAAACTGCGGGAACACCAGGGTGTATTCCGTGCCATCCGGCCAAGTCCACAGCAATTCCTCCTGCCCGCGTTGCCTTAGTTGCCTTAGCAGAGGAGGATACCTCACGGAAATCACCGTGTTCTCAAAGCAGAATTGATAGCTTCTATTCCATCCCATCGCAATTCGGAATCGCATCACCGACACTTCCTGTATTTGCAACCGTTCACGGGCCGCGATAGTCGCCTTTCGCTCCGCGAAAGCAGCGCCACTTTCGCGAAGCGAACCGCGATTATGCGGCAAAACTCCGGCCAAGCTGGCAGCGTGGTTCCTGACGCCTTATGAGCCTAATCCATAAGAGGGTTTTCAACCGCCCACCAGTGGTCGTTGATCTTCTTGTCGACGCGGTTCAGGGGACCGGGCAAATCGGTGGCGCCCCAGTCCGTTATTGGCGTGGGCGGCGAGGTCCCGGTGTATGCAAAGCCATACTCGCCCGCGTGGCCAAGGTCCCTGGTTTCGATGACCACCGTCAGGCTCCCGTCCGCCGCCCTCGCCGCCCAAACGTCGCCTGCGCCGTTGCCGCGATCGAAGAATTCATTCGGCTTCACCGTGCGCAGCGATTTCGGATTCGTGATGTCGTCCAACCTCAACTCGAAGCTCTCGCCCGGCTGGATTCCAATTGCCTCCACCTGCTCGACGATCGCCGCGAATTGGGCTTGATCGAACGGCCCGGAATTCTGTTCGGCGAGGAGTCCCGTGATCCCGACCAGCAGCGGTCCGACCGGGGACAACAGGACGGCCCCTCCAAGGGCTATCGGAGCGACCGCCCCCACGAGGACGCCCCACTTCTTCCTGACGCCGGCCAAGCGAAGGATTGCCCAGATCACGATGGCGAGGCCGAGCGGCAAAGCAATCCAGCCGGCAGCCGCCACCAGCGCTACCACCTCCCATTCCCAGTCCAGGTCGGGCGGCGCGCCGGCTCCCTGAAACGCGTGGGCCATGCCGCTCGACGCGACGAGAAAGGCCCAGGCGGGCCCCGTGCATAAAATGATTCCCACGAGCAGCAAGACGACCCGAACAGATTTGCCCTTCATCTGCGTTTCCTCCCGTCACGGGTCGAAAGATGGGATCGAAAAGGGCGCCAGGAACCGTTTTCTGGCAAGACACGATGAGAAAAATGGTTCCCGACCTTTTCCCGCCCTCGCCGCAATAACTGCACCACTGCCGCGCATAGACCACCAAGGCCGCCGTCTGCTGGTCCAGGATTCGCCAGAAAGTCTCCGGGCCGACGCCAGCCATCCGATTCGTCTTCCGCCCTAGCCTATCATATAGACACCGGCCAAGGGCCGGCATCCCATGGGATCCGCGAAAACGTCGCGCCTACTTCCCCTCCAACGCGCGAAGTTTCTCCGCCGTCACGGTCTCGTTGCGGAGGTCGCCGAGGATGACCTCGTACCGACCGTCGTCAAGCTTCCAGCGGAGCAAGACCTTGTCCTTGTCCTTCGGCCCGACCGTCTTGCCGTAGTAGGCGGCGTCGGGGTTTTTCTTCTGGATCCAATCGATCTGGCTGAGTCCTTTCCGGGCATTTGCGGCCTTGGCCGGGTTTCCGCCTTTCTTGATGTCCTCTTGCGTGGGCCAGTCGGCAAGGCCGAGCTTCTTGCAAAGATCGTCAAACACCACGCCCCACAGGACAAATGTCTTTACCCGGGGATAGAACCCACCGCTCGCTTCGGCATAAATCCTCAGCGCCTTGGTGATCTGGCGGACCTGTTCAGCCACGTCTCGCGGTTTCTCGGCGGCCTCCTTGTAGCCTTGCGGCGGTGTCGGGTCGAATAGTTTCGGATCCAAGCCAATATTCCACTGGATGTCGCTTATCCGCTCGGAAATACAAATCTTCCCCGCCCTCCCTGCCTCCCCTAGCTTCATCTCGTACTGGACGATGACGGGCAGGCTGGATTCGGCGTCAATCCAAATCTCCATGGCTCCCGGCAGGAAATCGGGGTCGATGTTCTTGATCTTGATCTCGAATCCGCGGGCCTCTCTGCCGTCGATCGTTTTGACGCCGAATTCGCGGCCTGCCTTGCCGGCAAACTTGCCCAGGTCTTCGAGCTTGTACGCGGCCACCCGATAATCTCCCGAGACCCGCGCCGGGTAACGGCAAAACGTCTTCTCTGTGTGGTCGATCAAGATCCAGGGGGTATTGTCCGCAGGACAAATGGTTGTTGTTTCCACAGCCCATTTGCCAGTCATGAATCTTGTATCCCAGCGCGTGCAGCCGGAGGCCAGCCAGTACTCGGTCGTCGTTTCCTCGTTCAATGCTCGTCGCATGCCGGCGTCTTCGAGATTCCAGGATTTCCCCGATCGCACACACTTGTACGATTTCGCCTGGCGGACGTTCGCGGCCATTTTCTCCATCGCGGATAGCCGCTTGCCATCGATCCCGCCCCAAAGCAAGAGGAGCCCCAGGATCGCTGCTATGCCGACGCTGCCTAAGGCTGCAATCCGTTGTCTCATGGTAAGTCCTCCAATCCATTGCGAGATTCGAGCCCGCGGGGTCGCCAATTCTCTGTCGAACCTCTGGCGGAAGGCCGCAAGCCGGTTCTGCATGCGCTGGGCAACCGCCGCCGGAAGGTCGTCGGGCATGCCTCGCCTGAGCATCTGATGGACGTAATTGTCTTGTTCTCTCTCATTCATTTTGTGCTCCCCGTAGAGTGCGAGGGGGCCAGATGGGCCAACAGCCCGCTCAGCCTCTTGTGAGCCCGGTTGACGTGTACCCGGGCGGTAGTTTCGGAGCATCCCAAGGCAGCGCCGATCTCCTGATAGGACAGTTCCAGGACGTATCGCATGACGACCGCCGTCGCCTGCCGACTGGGAAGGCGGAGCAGGGCGCGGGAAATAGCGTCATGCAATTCCTGCCTGTGCAACCGCTGCTCGACAGGACAGTCTTTCGCGTGCAGGCCGTCGGGGTCGGTCAGTGCCCTTTCCCGTGATCCGCGGCGCAATCGCGCTCGGAGCACGCCGCAGGCGCAGTCTACGCATATCCGCAAGATGAGCGCCCGGGGGCATGGGTGCCGCCCGATCCGCGCCCGGCGCTTCCAAATGACGGTCAACGATTCTTGCAGCGCGTCTTCGGCGTCCTCGGCGACCCGCGTGATCCGCCAGATCGACCGCAACATCTGGTCTTGGATCGGCTGGATCAGGGCGTCATAACTTGATGGATCGGAGTCCAAATGGATACCTCGGCATTGACTGTCCTGGCCGTCATTACAGGCCGACCGCCTCCCTTCAGCCAGGTAACCGAGCGGACCGCGCCGAACGTTTACAAGAAAATCTTGCCCCTGCGGCTTTTCTGCCCCTCGCCCGAGACCCCCCGCCCCCGCCGACAGGGCACCGGAAGGGACTATGTGCGAAGTTACGCTCCGAAAGCCAACCGCCATTCGAATTAAGGCATTGGGCCCGGAAACGGGGGGGCCCACAAACAGGGTCAGTGGTCTTAATTCTCCTGCGAGCCCTTCTGGCGGGGAAAGGCTACAAAACCCCTTCGTCAAGCGACCGGCACCCTATGGGCCGTCAATTCTCGGCAGGCCCCCTTCATTGCCCATACCAGACCTGTCCCGCTCATCCCCCTCGGCATCTCGCGGAACACCCTGCGATCGAAGCTCCGCAGCCCCGGCCTGGTCGTGGAGAGGCAGGTCGACGGATCGCCGGACGGGTGACTACCGCGTTTTCTTGGCCTCTTCCAGCCCGAGGATGTGCGGCGTGACGAGGATCACGAATTCCTTTTCGTTCCTGCCTTGCCGGGCGACGCTGCCGAGGATAATCGTCTTGCCGTCGGGAACCGCAACCGTCGTCTGCACCGTGGTGGTGTCGATCCGCGGCGAGCGGACCACTTTGTCTCCCGCAACCGAGACCGGGGTGCCTTCGTTCTCGGGGCCCAACTGCGACTGTTCGACGTTGATCTGCATCGCGATGGTCCCATCGGGGCTGATACGCGGGGTCATGCCAACGATCAACCCCACGTTGAGGTAGGTCATGGAAGTCGAACTGAAGCGGCCGTTCGTGGGTGAAGTCGTCACGCCCGTGGCTCGCGGGACGCGCGCCCCCATCTGCACAAAGGCCGGCTGGTTGTCCAAGGTGGTCAGTCGGGCGCGAGCGGTGGTTTCCATTTTCGCCGGCCTATCCAGCAGACGGAATGCGCTGGGCGTGGCGGCGGTCGTCGGCTTGCCGTCGCCCTTGGTGCTTTCGCCTTGTTTTGCCGCGTCGACGGGCGCTTCACCCATTTCCATCTCCAACAGGATGAGTCCGGCCGAGTGGTCAAGCTTCTCCACCAGCCTGAGCACCTCCTCCACGGCATCCGGCGGACCGCTGATCACCAGGCTGTTGTTGACTACGGAAGAGGCGATTGCCACGCGCGAGCGTGCTGCCGTCGTCGCGGCGGCGCCGCCGGAGTTGTGCAGTTCCCCTTCCAAATGGAGCAACTGCTTGATCGTGCTGTCGATGTCCGTAACGGGGGTCGCTTTGAGACGGTAAACCACTCGAGTGTGCTCTGGGCCGCTCTTCAGGACTGTTAGCGGCGCGGGCGGCAATGCGGTCGCCGTAGTCTGCCGCCCGCCGAATGTGCCAGATGGTCTGCGACTGCCAAAATCGCTTAGGGGCGTTGCTTCCGATTCGTCTGCGGTTGCCGCCCGCTTCTGCTGGCCGGCGGCGGCCGCGGACGCGGAACTGGCCTTCCCAGGCGCCGGATTGCTGCCGACCCCATCTTCCGCCTTGCCCTGCTGGCCGACGAAAAACGCACCTAAAACGATTCCGAACGTCGCCAAGAATCCCGGCGAGATTCTACCCATGATGGTTCTCCTTCAATAGTGAGCACAAAAGATACTGTTTGTACAACGTGGCTTACAGTCGAGACGGCGGACCCCTTCTCCTTTACAAGGGGCAGGAGGGGACACTTGACAACTCTCCTTCCTCGTGGAACCCGCCCTCGGAATAGCCGCCCAACGCCGGCAGCAGCTTGTGGGGATCGTAGGGGATGTCTGCGGGCTTTGTCCAGGGGATGTTGCGCTTGGCTTCCACGAGCAGGATGGTGCAGGAAGGGCCGTCCGTGATGCTTTCCATCGTGCTTCTCTCCTTGCCGTCCGGGGCGTAAAGAACCGCGGGCGGAAAATGATGGTTGGTATCGTAGTAGTACATTGCCACGGCGATCTGCTTCAAATGGTCGAGCGCGGCTGCGGGGTTCGACCTTCGCACCAATCGAATCCGGACGGGAAGGCTCCCGGCATTCAAGATGTCCACCAGGTCGGCAATGTCCTCTTTGCTGAACGAGCCCGTGATTGCCCCCCTCTCGGAAATTGTGGACATAATACACGGTGCGGAGTCAAGCTCGCCGTCAAGGATGATGCCAAGCCTGTACCTGAAGTTGGTCGACGCGTCGGGCAGGTGGCCGCCCGTCAGCTTTGCGAACAGCTTTCCGCCAGCATCGTTGAATGTGAAATTGATGCAGGGAGGTCCGCTGTTGTCGGCACTGGCCTCGGCCTTCGTGAGGCATGTGCCGGTGACGTTGCAGGAGTCCGTGACGACGAGGATTTCCGTGATGTCGCGATGGTCTTGTTTCTTGCTGCGCCGGGCAACAACGGGATCAGCGGCAAAGCTGTTTTCCTCGCCGGCCTTGACCGGCACCCACCAGGCCAATCTCTTGCCGGAGGAATCGAGCACCTCGGCCTTGGACGGGTCTCTCCGGGCCTGTTCGATGACAGCCTTGTCTTGGCGATTGCTGGCCAGGATACGGAACTCCAACGTGCCGCTTCGTGCCAGCAGCCGCTGGACCCGCTGCCGGTCCGCGTCATTGTTGCGCAGCATCGCGACTTCAATCCGCCCATCGTCCAATTTCCGCGGCCGGGCAAGCTTCTCCGGCCCCGAATTGAGCCGCCGGTCGATCGCCTTCAGGAGCTTGTCGAAATCAGAGGCCGACATGCCGGCCGGTGCGGAGGCCGGATCGACCTCGTAGATCAAGACCGGTCCCCGTGCGTCAGCCTGCTGCCCGGGTTTGCCCTGGGTGTCTTCACGCAATATTGGACTTCTCCCCTCAGTCCCGTGAATGAGACGCTCGAAGGCTGCGGCAGCGGATTCCATTTCCTTTCTCAGCCGTTCCATCTCCTGTTTGTCCTTTTCCCTGAGCGCTCTGTTGTAGGCTTCCAATCGCTCGTGCTGCTCGAACATGGGTATTTCCGCCACGGTGCCTTGGAGCAGCGCCTCGAATTCCTTGCTGTTCGCTTTCATTTCGCTTTGCACTCGTTGCAGTGTCTGCTCGTCGCGTGCGTTGGCCAACGACTGCACGATTTGAACCCTCTGAGCCTTTCCGGAATCGAACATCGCGACCGCCGCGGCAGGCACCGGCTTCCGCACCAACTTGTAGCGAATACTCACACCTCGGGGCTTGTCGCTAAAGCCGACGATTTGCAGCACGCCCATGCCCCCTTCGCGGGTCTTGAACAAATAGGTCGCGGGAAGCCCGCCCTTGCCGATCATCTGTGGCGTGCCAGGCTTGCCCGTCGCAAGCGTCGCTTTCAGTTCGGCAACCGATAGGTTCCAGCGATCGTTCTCCACCGCCAGCGCCACCATGTCGAATCCACCCAAGCCGCGCACGGCTGGGCCAGTCATACCCAAGGCATCGACCCCCGTGGCCTTCATCCAGTGATCAAGCTCCTTGAATTCCTTGACGACTTGCGGGCCCGTGTAGAGCTTGCCCGTGTCGAGGTCGATGGCCGACTTGCCGCTAACAGCGCTCTCCAGCAAACGTTCGATCACCGGGCCGAAAACGGCAGTCCCGGCCTCGGCGCCGCTCGAAGCAGTTTTTTGAACCTCTGCCCCTACCGGATTACTGACGGCCCCGTACTGCTCCGATGCTCCGGCCGGCGGCGCGGGCTTGCCCTGCGTGGCGATCGCCTGCTGGCCCTGCAACGCCTTCAGTTCGGCCGCGGGGCTGCCACTGTCTGTGGTCCGCGGGGCGGACCCTACGAATTCTTGTTTCTCCGCGTGGACCTTTGAAATCCCTTCGTCGCTCTCCGACCCGTCGCCAACGCGACTGCCTGTGGCCGGGGCCCGTATTTCAGGCTTCGCATCTTCAGGCTTCGGTGGCGCGGGGATTCTTCCGCTGCCCGTCCACAGCAGCAAGACCAAGAAGAAACACAGCGGCGCACCGCCAAAGCCCAGCGTGATCTTGCCGGGCAAAGTCTTGCGGGCGATCGCGCCGAGGATGAGGGCCAGAATGGCGATGGCAAAGGCCCCGAATCCGACGACCTCGGGGTTGAACCAGTGAACGGAGTCGCCGATGGAAAGCGTGGCGATGAGCACGAAGAAACTGACCATCGCAAGGGTCAGACCAACGTAGGCAATCGTGGCATGGTGGTTCACGGCGTTTGTCTGCTGCGCGATTTCGGCGTGCGCTGGAGCGGAATGGGAGCGGTCCTGCTGCTTCTGCGCGTCGTTCACCGAACCTCGGACCGCCCGCCATGCGGCGCGGACAAGGAAGAAATCGACGGCGGCCGCGATCGGGACCGTGAGCACCGTAACCAGGGGCCAATCCGGCTCGCCTCCGCCGTAATGCCCGCCGGCTTGCCGCAAAACCATGGTAACCTCGATGCAGAACACAGCGATGAACCAGTCGAGGACGAGCAGCGGATAGAGCATGGCGTCGAACAGGGCTAGGCCCAGACCGTAGAGGCGGCCGGCCGAGCGGCGGATTTGCCGCAAGGAAACCAGCCCGAGGATTGTCGTGCCAAAAGGTGCGGCAAAGCCCGACGCACAAATCACCACGACCAGAAGCATGCCAATCGCGTTGAGCACCTGCTGAAGGGGCGGCGCCGGAAGCGGCTCGGGTCCCGGCGCAGGTCGAAGCGTGGCCAAGAGCCAAGCGAGGACCCCGAGGAAAAATGGCGCGCAGACAGCTCCCGCGATGGCCAGGCGCGAGAACCGGGGCCGCGGCCACGGCCCCGCTGCCGCTTCCGGGCCGATTTCCCCCGACGCCCCCGTGGGGAACGGCGAGGGAGTTGCGTCCCTCGGCCTCGTTTGAGCAATCGTCTCGACCCGCGTTTTGAGTTGGCTCGCCTGCTGATAACGTTGTTCCGGCTCCTTCTCCAGCGCACGCAGCACCACCTCGTCGAGCCGCACGTCGATCTGCACCCGCTTCGAGGGCGGGGCGAAACGACCGATCGGCAACTCGCCGGTGAGCATCTGGTAGAAGACCACGCCCAACGAGTAGATGTCCGCGCGGTGGTCGACCTGGAGGGGGTGCTCGATCTGCTCGGGGGCCATGTATTGGGGCGTGCCCACGATCTGGCCCGCTCCGGTCAATGCCGTGCCCTGTGCCTCGCGGCCTACCAGTTTTGCGATGCCGAAGTCGGCGATCTTGACCCGCCCCTCCTTGTCCAAGAGCACGTTCTCCGGCTTGATGTCGCGGTGGACGACGCCGTGGTCGTGGGCGTATTGCAGGGCATCGCAGATCTGCGGCACGATGGCCAGGGCCTCTTCCGGCGCCAGCTTGCCGGTGTCCAGCAGCCGGCGGAGGTTCAGCCCGTCGACGAACTCCATGAGGAAGTAATACAGACCGCCCTCACCCCCGGGTACCCGCTCGTGGGTGCCTCTCCCGGAAGGCGAGGGGAGACTGGAGCCGTCCTGGCCCTCTCCGGGCACCGACCGAAGGCTGCTCGGGAGAGGGGAGGTTGTCTGCCCGAAATCGTAAACCGCGACGATATGGGGATGGTTGAGCATGGCCATCGCCCGGGCCTCGCGGGCGAAGCGTTCGGCGAACGCCGGGTCTTGCCCGATCTTGGGCGAGAGGATCTTCAGCGCCACGAACCGGTCGAGCCGCTTCTGCCGGGCCTTGTAGACCATGCCCATGCCGCCCCGGCCCACCAGTTCCAGGATCTCCAGGTCGGGGAAACAGGGCGCCAACCCGGCGGGCGTGGGCGGCACGAAATCGGCATTTGCCTGCCCCCCCGACGGCAGCGGGGTCGTTTGCAGCCCCTGCTTGAGCAGACAGTCGGGGCATAGCCCGCGGGGCGCGTTGGCGGCCAATTCGGCGTCACAGGCGGGGCAGCGGTTTTCTGCGTTCACGGGTCTGGGCCCTTGTTGCCATTCGTCACCTCCACTACTTCCTTGGGTAAGTCGGGGAAAAGGTTACAGGGAAAATGCGCAAAAGCCAAGAACGGAGCTACAAACACGACCGGAGGTAGCGGATTTCCGCGCTGATTTCGTCCGCACTGGCGAGAGTCTGCGCGATTTCCTCCCGCAACAGGGCCCGGTAGCGGCGGCGCATGCGGTGGGCGGCCACTTTGACCGCCCCTTCGCTCATGCCCAGTTCGGCGCCGATGGCTGCGCAGGTGAGCGAGCGGACGCCGGTCAGCGTGTCCTTGAGGGCCTCGAACAACGCCGACTTCCCTTCGGAGACCAGTTCGGCCTGGAGCCGCGACAAGACCTGCTCCAGCAGCGCGAGGGCCCACTGCTTCTCGAACAGCTTCTCCGGCGTCAGGTCGCTGGCCGGCTCCAAGCGATAACGGGTCTCGGCATCGAGGCTGTCCAGCGAAACGACGGTCCGGCTTCCACCGCGCTTCTGGGCGTGGGCGCGGTCCCATTCGTCCGACAGGAAGTGCTTCATCGCACCCAGCAGGAACGAGCGGAACCTGCCGCGCTGCGGGTCGGCGACCGCCAGGTAGTTCTTGGCCAGCAGGCGGGCGAAGAACTCCTGGGTCAGGTCCTGGGCGTCCTCGGCGGAGTAGCCGGCCCGCCGCACGAAGGCGTAGAGCGGGAACCAGTAGTTCTCGCACAGGGTGGCCAGCGCCCGGCCGACTTCGGCTCCGCCGTGCTGCCCGCCGGCGCTGACGACGATGCTCCAGTGCGTGGTCGCAAAGCGGTCCTCGCGGGCCGGCAATCGTTCGATTTTGCTGTCGTGGGCCGCCATAACGCTATTCTAGGGTCAGCACACCTTTGTCGCAACGAGCGGCGCAGCGCCGGTGCTGCGAGCCCCACCAGCAGTTTTGCCGGGGTCCGCCGACCATGCTGTGCATGCAACGGGCTTTCACCAGGAGGGGAAGAGAAGGGGATTCTGCTTTCACTTTGCCTTCGGGACCATCGTGATTTCGTATCGCCAAGGCGTCGCAATTGGACCGTGCTCGGCCTCCAGGACGGCCCGGTTCCCCTGGCGATGATATTGGAAAGGCTTGTCGTCATAGGGATTCAAGGGGATGGGGACTTCGCTGATATCGCTCAGGCGGTCGGGCAATTGGCCGTCATGCGCGGCGGCATAGATCCGCAGCGCCTCGCAGGTCCGCAGCGGGACGAGCGTCCACTGCGTCCGCGTCTCCGCCTCCTTCGCCGCGGTAGAAGCCGGCACAAGCGAGCTTGCCAGGGGAATGATCTCCCGCCGACAGGCATCTTTCAGGTTCCGCCCGCTACGGTCGCGTCCCGCCTTGCCCTCCGCGTAAGGCAGAAACATCCATTTGAACTGATCGTCGCTGAGCTCCTCGTAGAAAGCCACTGAATAAAGGAGGACGGCTTGAGCCATGGGCATGGCCTCGACTTGGGCTTGCGGCTGGCCGTGTTCGATCAAATACTGCTTCGCGCGGGGATGGCCTTGGACGGTGTTCGTCATGATCGTTGCCCGCGTCTGGCCGCCTCCTCCCGCAAGTCTTCCCAATTGCTCGGCGTCGGCGACGACCTTGTCAAGCAGCTCGCGCCACTGTTGTGCCGAGAGGTCCTTCTTGTCCAGGTCCCTGAGTTCCGGAAACTGGAGATAGAGGAGGTTCGCCTCCGCGTCGAGGCCGGGCCGGTAATCGATCAGGGGGCGGGGGAGCGTGGCCAGGGCCCAATAAAGGTTCGGGGCGTCGGGCTGCTGGATGAATTGCTCGATCTGCGTCGTCATCGGAAACCGGGCGATCGCCGACCCGACCAACGCGTGGACGAGCGTTTGGCCCTGGGAAGCGTGCCGGGCCAGGGCAAAACCGGTCTGCAGCGTGCCCACCGCCTGGTCGTACTTGCCTTCGATGATCTCCAGGTGGGCCTTGGCCCCGAGCAGCCGCCCCCACATGCGCATTTCTTGCACGTCGGGCAGCAGCACGGAAATGTAATTGCCCTCGCGCACCGGCAATTCCCAGTCGCAGGACTCGAACCGCGCCGCGCGGGCCATGTCGCTATAGAGTCCTCCTTGCCCGAGGTACATCGTGATCTTGGGTTCCTTTGCGCGATACTCCTTTTCCCGCGGGTCGCCGATGGGGATCTCCATCCAGTCCGCGACCTTCTCCCAGTGCTCATACAGGTCGGTAATCAGGGGGCGCCGGCCGGCGGGGAGCCGGTTCCACCACACGGCGGCATTGCCCGGCCGGCGATCCAGAAACGGCGGCAGCAACTGGTACTTCAAGGCCGGCACCGGCGCCGGCATGGGGTGCAGGTTGATCCTCACCGGCTTCTGCGGCCCGGCCGGTTCCTGGCCCAGGACCACGCGCGGCAGAATCGCCGCGGCCAGGGCCAATATGATTGCACTCACTGTTCTCATGGTTGCTGCTCCGATTCCTTGGGCCGGATGGGGCGCCTTGTTCAGTGCCGGAGACACGACAGTGAATAGCCAGGGACCTGGCTATTGCCTGCCGCCGCTCCGCGGCTGTAGCAGGCGCTCCAACAGTACGTGGTACGGCAAAGGGCCCTCGGCAACGGCCGTCGCAACCGCAAGGGCCTGCGGCCGCAACCGGAAGGCGTCGTCCCCCTGCCGCAGGATCCGCTCGCGCAGCTCGGCGTAGGAATCGGCGGATGCCGCCTCGCCGCGATCGGGTGCCTGGTTGGCCGTTTCCCGCGCCGCCGCTGGTCCCGCGACGGTTGCCGCTGGGCCAACAGCGCCGCCCTCGGCGGGGCTTTGGCCGGCGGCGTTTGGCTCCCCGTCGCGGGCCGCAACCGTTGGTTCACTGCGGATCGAGAGCATGACCAGGAGCGTGGCGGCCGTCGCGGTCATCGCCGAGAAGGCGGCGGGCCATCCCCAGCGGGCTCCGCGCGCTCGCCCCGCCGGCCGCTCGCGCAGCACCGAAGCCTGGCCCGCCAGAAACATCAGCCGCTGGCGGTCGAAGCCCTCGACCCGCGGCGCGAGCGCAGCCAGGGCGGCCTCGAAGGCGGTCAGCTCGGCCGATCGGTTTGCCGGTTCGTGCTCGGACATATGCCCTCCAGCTTCTCTCGCAGGGTGGCAATCCCCTGCTGGTAGCGGCGATAGGCGGTGCTCAGCGACGTGCCGCCGAGCTTGGCGATTTCCTCGAACGCCAGCGAGCCCCACAGCCGGGCCACGATCACCTCGCGCTCGTCCGCGGGCAGCTCGGCCAGCGCGGCCGCGGCGCTTGCGGCATCCAGGCGGTCGCCTTCCGAAGCCACCAGCCATGGCGCGCCATGCTCGGCGGCCGTGGCCTCGTGCCGGGCCCGGCGGCGGTCGGCTCGCGCGGCGTTCAGCGCCTTGTTCCGCACCGCCCGATAGAGCCAGCCCACGGGATTATCCGGTGCCGCCGGCGCCCGCATGAGCGCCAGAAACACGTCCTGCAGGACGTCCTCCGGCGCCTGGCACCACTGCCGTGCGTAGAGGACCAAGGCGGCCGCATGCGCATCCAGGAGTTGCCGCAGCATTTCCGGACCGACGCCAGCCATCCGCTTCCTCTCGTGCCTCGCGGCCCCACAGTAAAGGCACCGGCCGAGCGGCGATTTTTCACGGCCGGGCCGCTGGCCGGCACCGCGGGGTGGCGGTCTCGTTGCGCCCGCGCCGCACCCGCAAGCGGGTACCCGGCCCGGCCGCTAAACGGCGTTTGCCGTGCCCAAACGCGCCCTCACCCTGGCCCTCTCCCGACCACGCTTCGCGTGGTGTCCGGAGAGGGGACGAAGCTCAAAACAGCCCTACCACTTGCCCGTCGGCGTCGATGTCGATCTGCTCGGCGGCGGGCGTTTTGGGCAGGCCGGGCATGGTCATGATGTCGCCCGTCAGGACGACGACGAAGCCCGCCCCGGCCGCAACCATCACGTCGCGGAGCGGCACGTCGAAGTTCTTCGGCCGGCCCACCAGCCCCGGATCAGTGGAGAGCGAATACTGCGTCTTGGCCATGCAGATCGGCAGTTGCCCGAAGCCCGACTCCTGAAGCTGGTGGAACTTCTCGCGGAGCTTCTTGTCGGCCAGCACGTCGGTCGCGCCGTAGATCTCGCGGCAGATGATGCCCACCTTCTGCCAGAGGGTGCAGGAGTCGGGATAGAGCAGGGTGAAATCGGTCTTGGTGCTCTCGACGACTTCGACCACGGCGCGGGCCAGGTCTTCGGCGCCCGCGCCGCCGCACTTCCAGAAGTCGCCCTTGACGATCTTGACCGTCAGGTAAGCGCACTTGTCGCGGATGAGCTGGATCTCCTCCTCGGTGTCGGCGGCGAAGTGGTTGATGGCCACCACGACGGGCAAACCGAAGCGGTGCACGTTCTCGATATGTTTCTTCAGGTTTTCCACGCCCTTGTCGAGGGCTTCGAGGTTGGGCCGGGCGAGGTCCTTCAGGGGCACGCCGCCGTGCAGCTTCAGGGCGCGGACGGTGGCGACGATCACCACGGCGTCGGGCCGCAGGCCGGCCTTGCGGCACTTGATGTTGAAGAACTTCTCCGCCCCCAGGTCCGCGCCGAACCCCGCCTCGGTGACGGTGTACTCGGACAGGCCCAGCGAGAGCTTGGTGGCCAGCACGCTGTTGCAGCCGTGGGCGATGTTGGCGAACGGGCCGCCGTGGATGAAGGCCGGGTTGTGCTCCAGCGTCTGCACCAGGTTGGGCTTGATGGCGTCGTGCAAGAGCACGGTCATCGCCCCGTGCGCCTTGAGGTCCGCGGCGGTGACGGCCCGGCGGTCTCGGGTGTGGGCCACCACGATCCGCCCCAGTCGCTCGCGCAGGTCGGCCAGCGAATCGCACAGGCAAAGACAGGCCATGACTTCGGAGGCCACGGTGATGTCGAATCCGGCCTCGCGGGGGATCGAGTTGTTGGTGCCGCCCAGGCCGACGATGATGTTCCGCAACGCGCGGTCGTTCATGTCCACCACCCGCTTCCAGACGATGCGGCGCGGATCGATGCCCAGGGCATTGCCGAAGTGCAGGTGGTTGTCCAGCAGGGCGGCCAGCAGGTTATGGGCCATCGCCACGGCGTGGAAGTCGCCGGTGAAGTGGAGATTGATGTCCTCCATGGGGACGACCTGCGAGCGGCCGCCGCCGGCGGCGCCCCCCTTCATGCCGAAGCAGGGGCCCAGCGACGGCTCGCGGAGGCACACGCTGGCCCGCTTGCCGATGCGATTCAGCCCGTCCGTCAGGCCGATGCTGGTGGTGGTCTTGCCCTCGCCGGCCGGGGTCGGCGTGATCGCGGTGACCAGGATCAACTTGCCGGCCGGGGCGCCCGCGAGCCGCCGGTACACGTCCAGCGAGACCTTGGCCTTGTACTTGCCGTAGTGTTCCAGCTCGCCCTCGCCGATGCCGAGCCGCTGGGCAACCTCCGAAATGGGGAGCATCCGCGTCTGGCGGGCGATCTCGATGTCGGGCAGGTGGGGTTGGGAGTCCGTGCTCATGATGGGCTGTGGTGATCTCGATCGAGGAAAGTGTTGGCCCAGGACGACGTATTCTGCAGGTCGGCGTTGTAGAAGACCACGGGGCCCTCGAGCATGCCCTGCGACTCGCCGAAGTACTTCATGCGCTCGTAGACGCGGGCCCAGAAGCAGTCCTTGTCCATCAGCTCGCAACGGCCGTCGGCCGAGCCGCCGCAGGGGCCGTTGCGGCTGCCCTTGGAGCAGGCGTGCTTGGGACAGAGATAGGCGCAGTCGGGAAGGCTGCAATCGCCGCACTCCCGGCAGCCGTAGATCAGGCGTTTCGAGACGGTCTCGGTCGCCGCGGCCAGCCGGCCGAGCACTCCCGGTTTCTTATCCCGGCGGCGGTAGAACCGCGTCATCCAGCCGTAGAAACCCTTGCCGCGGGTGAAGAACCAGCGGTGTACCAGCCGCGAAAAGCGGTAGCCGAGCGTGACCTGCTTGGGCCGCCGCGGTTTCGCCAGCGAGGCAAGGTACGTGGGGTTGATCCGCACGGGCTCGGCCAAGCCGGTCTGCGGATCGTGCTCGAAGAGGAAGAACTCGTCCGGCTGGGAGAAGCGGATCTCCTTGAGGAAGTCCCGCCAGTCGCCCGGGCCGTAGCTCTCGGCCAGGTCGATGATCTGGCCGAAGGTCTCGGCCTTCGTGATGCCTCCCAGGTAGCCGGCGGCGAAGCCCAGCCCCTTGAAGACCGCCAACTGCTTGGCGGCCAGTTCCTGGCAGAAGCGGCGGCCCTTGTCGGGCCCGGCGGCGTATTTCTCGATGCTGGCCAAGAGTTCGTCGCTGACCACGCAGCCGGCCAGCTTGCCGCTGTGGAACAGGCCGGCGACGCCCTTGGTGAGCAGGTAGACGTTGCCCACCAGCGGCACGTCCGTAATCCCCCGCGAGGCGAGCATCAGCTTCACCTCGTGGAACTTCCGCATGTCATAGCCGAGCTGGGTGATGACCCAGCGGGCGCCGGCGGCCAGCTTCCGCACCAGCTTGAAATACTGCGGCATGAGCTCGCGCTCGTGCCGCTTGAAGGGCGACACGGCGCAGCCGATAAAGAAGTCGGCTTTGGGCAAGGTTTCGATCTGGCCGCGGCGGCCGGGGACTTGCAGCCCCTCGTTCATCGCCCGCAACAGCGCGATCAGGCCCACCGAATCCAGGTCGAACACGCCGCCGGCCGTGCCGCCGAAACCGGTGGTGGGCAAGTCGCCGGTCATGGCCAGCAGGTTCTGGAAGCCTTCGGCCGCATAGCGCCAGGCGGCGGCCTCCAGGCCGTTGCGGTTCCGGTCCTTGCAGCTCACGTGCAGCACGATCCGCTCGCGCTCGGGGGCAAACCGGGCGGCGAGCCACTCGGGCGGCAGCATGGGGATCCCGCCGGGACTGTCCGTGATCGAGACCCAGCCGATGCGGGCGTCGGCCAGCAGGGCGGCGGCCAGGGCAGCGGCGTCGGCCGCCGAGCCGGGTGGGGGCAGCCCCCGCGTGGTGACCACCTCCGCGCCGTAATGAAAGCCGCCGCCGGTCAAGATCTGGCGGAACGAGACGCCGCCGTTGGAAGTCGTCATGGGTGCGTTTTCTCGGCCGGCTTCTGCTGCTCGTCGCCCAGCCGCTTTTCGATCCCGCTCAACCGCTCTTTCAGCTCGCGGATCTGGTTGCGGAGATCGTCCTGCACCTCCTTGGGCGCCTGCTCCAACGGCGCATTCTTAGCCATCGTCTCGATGCGAGCGTTCAGCCTCCCGATCCCGGTCTTCAGTGCCCGGATTCGGGCGTCTCCGGGCACGTCCGTGAGCACGGCCGCCGGGCCGGGCTGGATTGCTGGGACCCCTGGAGCCGGCACCGGCTGTGCCGCGGGCGCCACGGGCGGCGGGGCGGGGGCGGCCCCCGGGACCGGAGCCGCCGGCGCGGGCGCCGGAACGGGCACCGCGGGCCCGACCTGCAAATTCCCGACGCCCACCTGGATCTGCACCTGTCCTCCCTGGTTCTTGCCGTACTGCTCGTAGAGCTTGTAACCCTCCGGGTGCTTCTTCTTCAGTTCGTCGGCATCCTTGGCTTCGTACTTCTCGGTCACGTCCTTGCCGTCTTTCTTGGAGGTCGCCTCGATCTTGATGCCCTGCTGCGGGTCGTCGTGGATCTTGACGGTCTTGCCGTTCTCCTCGGCCTCGATGTCCCGCACGCCGTTGACCGTCTTGACGGACATCTTCTTTATGCCGCCGCCGCCCACGGCCATGACCTGGATGTTGCCCTGCACGACGCCCATGCCGCCGCCGAAAAACAGGCCGCCCATATTCGGGTCTGTGGGCTTGGGGGCCGGCTTGAGGATTTGCTCGGCCCGCCGCGCGGCTGCCGGCCGGTCGCTCTTGGCCATCTTCTCCAGGGCCTCCTTGGCGGCGTCGCGGGTGGCCTGGTCGGAGGATTGGTAGAGCTTCTTCAGCACGTCGATCGCGCGGACGGTCACTTCGAGGCTATCGCCCACCGCGGCCTTGGCCAACTCGGCCACGGCCGCCTTGCCGGCCGCCGCCAGCTTGGCCTGGGCCGCCTCGCGGGCGGAGAACTCGTCGGCGTCGAGCTGCCGAATCCACTGGGCGATTTCGTCGCCGGAGGGGGCCTGCGCAGGGGCTGCCGGGGCAGCCGCGATAGCCGGGGCACCCGCGATAGGGGGTCGCGGCGGTTCCTTGGCCTTGGCCGGTTCTTCGGCACGGGCCAGCACACAGCCCAACAGCGTCACCAGAAGCCAGACCGCCCAGCCGCACGTGCGAGTCGCCATGGAAGAGCCCTCCGTTTCAGGATTGTTGGCATGCGGGAACCGCGGGAACGCTCCGGCCCGGCACCATCCCTTATGGTACCATCTCCGCCCGCCGGGGTCTATCATCCGGCCTCGGGCCGATGGCCCCAGTCGATGCCCGACAGCGACGCCAGGGCCAGCATCAGGGCGTGGGTGCCCTGGCGGGCGTGGCCTTGGGCGGCCAGGGCGACATAGAGCTGTTCGGCCAGGGCCAAGCCGGGTAGCGCCAACCGCATCCGCTTCGCCTCCGCCAGGGCGATGCCCAGGTCCTTCAGCAGGTGCTCGACGAAGAAACCGGGCTCGAAACGGCCGGCGAGGATGCGCGGGCCGAGGTTCGTCAGCGACCAGCTTGCCGCCGCCCCGGAGCCGACCGAGCGGAGCAGGGTCGGCAAGTCCAGGCCGGCCCGGTAGCCGTAGAGCAGCCCCTCGCAGACCCCGACCATGTTGGAGGCGATCAGCACCTGGTTGACCATTTTCGCGTGCTGGCCGGCGCCGGGACCGCCTTGGCGGACGATCGTCTGGCCCATCGCCTGCCAGCACGGCCCGAGGGCCGCGACCGCCTCGGCCTGGCCGCCGATCATGATCGAGAGCTTGGCCTCGCGGGCGCCGACGTCGCCGCCGGAGACGGGCGCGTCGAGGCTCACCACACTCCGCCCGGCGGCCGCCGCGGCAATCTCGATCGCCAGCGACGGCTCGCTGGTGGTCATATCCACGAGGATCATGCCCGGCCGGCAACCTGCCAGCACCCCGCCGGGACCGAGGACGACCTGGCGGACGTCGGCCGGGTAGCCGACCATGGTGAAGACCACGTCCGCGGCCTGGGCCACTTCGCGCGGGCTATCGGCCCAGCGGGCGCCGCGGCGCAAGAGCGGCTCGGCCTTTGCGCGGCTGCGGTTAAAGACCGTCATCGGGAAGCCGGCATCCATCAGGTGCCCGCACATGCTGGCGCCCATCACGCCGGTGCCGATCCAGCCGAGACGCGTTGTTTGGGGAGAGACGGGCATGGCGCGGTGGGTAGCGACCAGTGACGTGTGGCGAGTGACGAGTGACGAGTGACGAGTGGCGAGTGACGAGTGACAAGTGGCGAAGGGGCCGTCTAGTTTAGCGGGCGACCACGCTGCGCGTGGTGCCCTGCCTGCCAGGAGTCTACCGCAAATCCGAAATCCGAAATCCAAGATCCCCAGACCGCCACTCGCCACTGCTCCCTCACTCCGGGCGGCGGAGGATCTCGCTGAGGACGATGGCGTTGACGATGCTGTCGGGGCTGCTGAGCAGTCCGGCCAGGACGGAGGCGGAAGCGACCGGCTCGGCGGCGGCCATCTGGGCCGGCTCCGCGCCGACGGCTTCCAGGGGCGCGGCCGCTTCGCCTGGCCGTTTCGCCAGGCGGCTCACGTCGCCGCTGAAGGCCTGCCCGACGCGCTGCTGAAACTCCTTGTCGGACTGCAGCACCTCTTCGCCCATTTGGGTGCCGCGACGGCGAAAGTCGCTGGTGTCCAGGTCTTCGCGGACGCGGCGGCCGATGCGTCCGCCGACGGGCTCGTCCAGCACGACCTCCGCGGTAACGGGCGGCTGGGTCTCGGCGGGAGGGGCGGACCGCGCGGGGCCACGCCGCTGGGCCGCGCGCTGCAGGAACTCGTCAATCTGCTTCGCCACCTCCTGGTCCGGCGGCCGGCGCGGCGGCGGCCCCAGGGTCCGCGCCTGGGCCAGCCAGCGGACCACGCTCGCAAACAGAATGATGATCGCCACGACCACCAGCTCGAACACGTCGCCCACGTGGACCGCCAGCAGATCGCCGCTCATTGCGAGTCCCCCTTCTTGGCGGCGGTGGGAGGCAGGCCGATCTTGGCGATGGCGGAGCGCATGTCGGTGTCGGCCTGGACGTTCCGCAGCCGGTAATAGTCCATGATGCCCAGCCGCGCTTCGCGGAAGGCCTCGGCGATGGCCCGTGGAACTTCGGCCTCGGCCTGCAGCACCTTGGCGCGGTTTTCCTCGATCTGCGCGATCATTTCCTGCTCTTCGGCAACCGCCATGGTGCGGCGGCTCTCGGCCTTGGCCCGCGCGACCCGCATGTCCGCCTCCGCCTGGTCGGCCTGCAGCCGGGCGCCGATGTTCTCCCCCACGGTCACGTCGCCGATGTCGATCGAGACGATCTCGAAGGCGGTCTGGGCGTCCAGGCGGCGGGCCAAGACGGCCTTCGAGATGCGGTCGGGATTCTCCAGCACGACGTGGTGCGACTCGGCCGATCCGATCGCGCTGACGATGCCCTCGCCGACCCGAGCGACGATGGTCTCCTCGGTGGCCCCGCCGATCAATTGCCGCAGGTTGGCGCGGACGGTCACGCGGGCCTTGACCTTCATTTGCACGCCGTTCTGGGCCACGCCGTCCAAGGTTTCCCGGCCAATGCCCCGCGAGGGGCAATCGATCACCTTGGGGTTGACGCTGGTCTGCACGGCCTCCAGCACGTTGCGGCCGGCCAGGTCGATGGCCGTGGCGAGCTTGAAGTCCAGCTCCAGCTTGGCCTTGCGGGCGGCGATCAGGGCCTGGATCACCAGCGGCACGCGGCCGCCGGCCAGGTAATGCGCCTCCAGGCCCCGTGAAGTCACCCCGTCCCGCTCGCTGATGCCCGCCTGCACCGCCATGATCTTGCTGCGCACGATCACGCCCGGGTTGACTTTCCGGAACGTCATCCCCAAGAGATCGAAGATGCCGATCCCCGCCCCGGTGGTCTTCGATTGGATCCAAAAGCGGAAGTAATGCACGAAGATCGCCAGGAACACCAGGAGGGCCAGGAGCACCACCCCCAGCACCAGGACCAGGATCAAGGACGTGGTGTCCCCGGGGGCATTCAGCGGCAGCGGCTGTTGAGCGAGAAGAGGCATACGAAACTCCCTGTTGGCACTACACACTAACCCGAAGCGCGAGCGAGGGCGGTGCGAAGGGTTGCCGCCGCTTGCGCTTCGGGTTGGTATGTCTACCCCCGGCCGGCTCCCGTGTCAAGCCAGGGGGTCCTGGAAGGCGTCGCCGAGGATCGAGTCGATCGGGCGCTCCAGGGGGTTCTCCGCGGATTCCGTGGGGGTCTCCTCCTCGACGGGCCGGACCACCAGGCGATTGGCCTGGACCTTGATGACGCGGACCCGCTGGCCGGCCTCGATGGCCATCCCCTCGCTCACGGCGTCGGCCGTGCGGCCGTCGATCGCCACCACGCCGCCGGGGAGCATCCGGCACTTCGCCCGGCCCATGCGGCCGACCAACCCCTTCAGTTGACGCCGGTCCGGATCGTCCGGCAATACGTCTTCCGCCCGGGGGACTTCCAGGAGCACCTGTTTGCCCATGGAAGTATGGGGCCACCAGCGAAAGGCCAAAATGACCACCGTCGGCGTCACCACCACGATGAGGCCCAGGATGGTCATGCCGACGCCCGGTCCTTGCTGAAAGCCGACGGCCACCGCCGCCAGCAGCACTACAGCCGAAGCCAAGGCCAGAATCCCGGCGGAGGTGAAAAACACCTCCAGCACGGCCAAGCCGAGCCCCACCGTCAGCAGAAGTAGCGGCCAAATCCAGGATTCCATCAGGTCCATTATACTCCCGTCGCTGCGGGTGGGCAGTGGGCGAGGAGTAGGTGTCAGGTGTCAGGGAAAAGGGGGAAAGGGGCGAGTAGCCGCGGATGAATATCCGCGGGCGTTGGGTAGTGTGGAGAGTTTAGCGGGTGGTCTTGCCAGACACTACGGAAGACATTGGATAGCTGGGGGTAGGTTATGCTTTAGCATAACACCTTTTGCGGTGCCGCACTCCGTTATGCTGGAGCCTAACCTACAAGAGTGAGGCGCCGGGGCGTTAGAGTTGCTCTTCCACCGGGCGGACGAAGACCCGGGCGCCGTGGACCTCGGTCACCTCGACCTCCGCCCCGCGGGGCGCGAACTCGACGGCGATCACGTCCACCAGGTGGTTGCCGAAGCGGGCCTTTCCGCCGGGTGTGAGGGGCGTCGTCGTGATGCCCACCTTCCCTACCAGATTGCCCAAGTCCACGAGCATCTCGCGGCGGCTGATCAACTCGGCTTCCTCGCCCTCCGGCGGGGGCAGAAAGACGTGTTGCAGGACCGGGGCCCGCGGCAGCCAACGCCGGGAGAGCATCACTGCCGCAACCACTCCCCCAATCGCCGCCGCCACCGTCAACAGCGAGCGTTGCAACTGGGCAAACTGGTATTCATTCCGCGGCACCAGGGTGGTCTGGCCGGCCAGGATCAGCGACAACAGGATCAGGGCCCCGCCGCCCAGTCCGAAAATGCCGAACCCCGGGATCACGAACAGCTCCAAGAGGATGCAGATCACGCCGGTGGCGAACAGCGTCACCTGGAGCCAGCCGGCGGTGCCTTCGAGATATCGGCTCCAAAAGAACAGGGCGAAGCAGACCGTGGCCACGAACCCGCCGATCCCCAATCCGGGCGCGTGCAACTCGATGTAGAGCGCCAGTCCGCCCACGATCAACAGCAGCGCGGCAATCTCGGACGAGCCCAGGAAGCGGGCCAGCAGGTCGGCCCAACCGGGCTCGACCAGCGTCGGGTCGTCCTCCAGGCCGTAGTGTTGCTTGAACTGCGGGAAGCCGTCCACCACGGCGGCGGCCACGCGGTACTCCAGGGCCCGAGTGCCGTCGAGCTGCAAGGCACGGCCGGGCCGGGTGAGCGCCTCGTGTTTCTCCCAGCGGGGCCCCCCCTGCCCCGGCTTGGGCTGCTGGCTCGCGAGCTCCTCGTCGCAGAAATACTCGACCTCGCCCAGCCGGGCGCAGCGGAAGACCTGCACGTCCGGATCGATCAGGGCCGCCCACACCGACCAGGGACGCATCTTCTGTCTGGCCAGCACGTCGCGAATGGTCTGCCGGTACTGGGCGGTCTCTTCGCCCGACATCTGGTAGGCCCCCGCGCCGCCCAGCAACGCCTTGGGGCACATGACGATCTGGTCGCAGGCCATCGCGATCACCGCGGCGTCGGCCAGGGCCTTGTCGGGGATGTAGGCCACCGTGCGGACGGTGTTGCGGTCCAGCCTGGTCAAGGCGTCGGCCAGTTGGGCGCTGTCGGCGGGCGATCCGCCGGGACTGTCGATCCACAGGCAGACGAAGTTCACCCCGCCCTGCATCCGCTCGTCGATTGTCCGCTGGATCTGGCCCACCTTGTCGGACGTGACGTTGCCCTTCAGCTCGATGCGGATGGCCTGCCAGCCGCCGGCGGCCGACGGGTCGCCTTCCAGGATCGCGGGCGAGAGCTCCAGCGCGCGGATCACCTGGCGGCGATCCTCGGCCAGGCAGCCGATGAGATCCCACTTCCGCCCCTCGGCGCCGGAGAACTGCCACGGCTCGTCGGCCGGCTTGATCCGCTCCTGCGAGACGATGCGGTGCTCGCGGGCCAACTCCTTCAGTTGGCCGGGGGCGACGTACTCCGTGCTCACCTCCGTGGTGACGCGGAGCACCTCGCGCGAGCGGTCGAGCAGTCCCAGGGCCACCGCCACGGGCATCGTGTGGCGGCCGCGCGGGATCTCCTGGTAGGCCGCCAGCATCGTGCCGTCGATGGTCTTCTCGTCGGCGCCGGCGTCGCCCAGCGTGGCGGCCGAGGCCATCACGATCTGGTCGCAGGCCAGCGCTACCAGCACCGCATGGCCGCGGAGCGACTTGGGGATGTAGGCCACAGTCGTGGCCGCATTGAGCTGGTCGCCGGCGAGGAACTTGGCCAGCTCGTAGGCATCGCCGAAGGAGGTGCCGGAGCCGCCGTCGCCGGCCGCTGTCGCCGCGTCGAACTCCAGCACGAAGACGGTCCGCGGGCCCCCGGCCGCCCCCAGCCCCCGCTGGACCGTTTGCTTGACGCGGACCACGCCGGCATGGTCGATCGGCAGCGTGATGGGGATCCACTGGCCGCGTCGGGCGGTCTCGGCCAGCCCGTCCGCCGCAAGGGCTATCGGCTGGCTCGCCAGGCCCGCCAGCAGCACCAGCGCGGCCGCCAGGCCGGCGATCCTGCCGCCCGGCGAGATTGATCCGGGCCCCATGCGCATGTGATTCCCTCCTCACCAGATTATAGGGCGCTGGCCGGCAAAGCGTCAATTTTGGGGGGACCGCTGTGGCCCTCGGCCGCCTGTGCTGACCACCACCTGCTCGTAGACCAAGTCCAGGATGCCGCCGATGGTCTGGGCTTGCCCGGTTTCCAGCAACACGTCGAGCTTGTCGTGCAGCTCGCGCTTGCGGTTCATGGCGTGTACGGCCTGCAGGGCGCCGTCGAAGGTCAGCGGCCCGCCCGAGCCCACGCGGCTGTGCAGCTCGTTGAAGTCGGCTTCGCCCCAGCCCTCGAACAGGAGGGGGTAGCCTTGCAGCACCTCCTGGACGACCGGGTTGGTTTGGCGGTCGAAGCGGCGGTAGAGCAACTGGGCGGGGGCGACGAAGAACTCGTCGACCGGCACGCCCAGTCCCCCCGCCAGACGGTGCAGCGTCCGCGGGTGCGGCCGGTGGGTGCCCCGGGCGATGCCGCGGATCGTCCGTTCGTCCAGCCCGCTCCGCTGGGCCACCTCCTGGATCGATAGTTCCGCGGCGGCCATCAGTCGCAGCAAGTTGGGCCCCGCATGGTCGGACATGACTTCGCCTCGTTTTGGTATACGCGTGTATATTCCATGCGCGGGCAGCCGTCAAGAGGGTTTTTGGCCACCCGAACCACCCGGCACTTGGCCGCCGCGGCCGCTTGCGGTATGGTGGTGGGCTCCCGAATCTCAAATCTCAAATCTCGAATCCCTCGGATGCCCCCATGTCACGTCTTTCTCGCATGTTCGTCCCCCTAGCGGCGGCGTTGTCGGCGGTCGTAACGGCCTGGCCGGGGCTGGCCGCGGAAGCCACTCAGAAAGGCACCCCCATGTCCTACGGCGAGGTGAGGGCGTTTCTAGCCAAACACACGGAGCTGGTGGAATTGACCAACCCCGAGGGAGCCCGCGTGGCCGTCTGCCCGGCTTGGCAGGGGCGAGTGATGACCTCGACCACCGGCGGCATGGACGGCCCGAGCTTCGGCTTCGTCAACGAGGAGTTCATCCGCGAGGGCCGCCCGAACCTGCACTTCGCCAATTACGGCGGGGAGGAGCGGATGTGGCTCTCGCCGGAAGGGGGGCAATTCAGCCTCTGGTTCAAGCCGGGCGTGCCGCAAACGCTGGCCGACTGGTACACCCCGCCGGCCTTCAACGAGGGGGCCTGGAAAATCGTCTCCGGCCCCAACGAGCCGCTGGCCATGGCCGCGACCATGAAGCTCCAGAACGCTTCCGCCACCGAGTTCCACCTGGACGTCCGCCGGGAAGTGCGGCTCTTGGGCAATTCCGACCTCGTGCGGCTGCTCGGCCCGCAGGCCGCCGCGATCATCGCCCACAAGGGCGCCAAGCTCGTGGCCTATGAGACCAGCAACCGGCTGACCAACCGCGGCGGGCCGATGACCCGCGCGGGCGGCCTGGTGTCCATCTGGATCCTGGGCATGCTCAACTGCGGCCCGCAGTGTGCGGTCGTGGTGCCGTATAAGGACGGCGACGCAAGCCGGCTGGGTCCGCCGGTCAAGTCCGACTATTTCGGCCCCGTGCCGCCCGAGCGGCTGAAGGTATTGCCGGGGGCAAAGCCCGGCGAGCCGGCCAGCGTGCTGCTATTCCGCGCCGACGGGAATTACCGCGCCAAGATCGGCATCTCGCAGCGCCGTGCCCGCAACGTGCTGGGCTCGATCGACTTTCAACTGGGCGTGCTCACGCTGGTCCAGTTCAGTATGCCGCAGGATCCGACCCGCGAGCTGTACATGAACAACGCCTGGGGCGGCCCGCACGCCGAGCCCTACACGGGCGACGTGGTCAACAGTTACAACGACGGTCCGCCCGCGCCGGGCAAAAAGGGCCTTGGGCCGTTCTACGAGGTCGAGTCGCTCTCGCCCACCCGCGAGCTGGCCACGGGCGAGTCGCTCGTACACTGCCACCGCACGATCCACGTCCAGGCCGACGCCGCCACGCTCGACCAGCTCGCCCGCCAGGTATTGGGCGTCGGGCTGGACACCGTCCGCCGTGAGATGCTCGGGCAGTAGCCGCGCGGGTCCGTATCCGTTTAGCGGGCGGGCTTGCCCAACATCGGCGCCGGCGGCGGGCAAGACGGCCCGTTAAACAGTTGCCTTCTTCTGCAGGTCCGCGCAGCCCTTGCGGGAGCAGAAGTCGCCGAACGTCTCGCCGGCCTCGCGTGCTTGCTGGAAATAGGCCAACACGGGCAGCAGGGCCGCGACGAGTTGCTCCAGCGGCACGGAGTCGCGGTAGAGAAAGCCGAGCCGGTCGCCCAGCCGGCGGCCGCCCAGCCAGATCGCGTAGCGGCCGGGGGAACGGCCCACCAGGCCGATGTCGGCCACATAGGGCCGCGCGCAGCCGTTGGGGCAACCGCTCAGGCGGAGGCTGATCCGCTCGCCGGCCAGGCCCAGCCGGGCCAGCCCGACTTCCAGTTGATCGACCAGGCCCGCCAGGATCCGCTCGCTCTCGGTGATGGCCAGGCCGCAGCTCGGCAGGGCCACGCAGGCGGTCGACCACCGCCGGATATTCGAGAGGTCGCCGTCCGGCCGGACGCCGTGGCGGCGGAGCAGGTCTTCGATCCCCGGGCGGTCCTCCCAGCGAATGTCGCACACCAGCAGGCTCTTGCCCGGCGTCAGACCGACGGCCGGCTGATAGCGGCGGCAGATTTCGCGGAGGGCCGACTTCAGCCGGGCGGCATTATCGTCGGCAATAAGCCCGGCGGGCACGTGCAGCCCGTAGAACCACCGCCCGTCCCCCTGCTCGCGCCAGCCGACGTGGTCGTCGATGTCCCACACCTCGTCGGGGCGGGGGCCGGGCAGGGCATAGCCCAGCACGCTCTCGACCCGGCCCTTCAGCCGCTCCAGGCCCCACTCGGCCAGCAGGTATTTCAGGCGGGCCTGGCGGCGGTCCGAGCGGTTGCCGAAATCGCGGAAGAGCTGCAAGATGGCCTGCACCACCCCTAGCGTCTGATCGACGGTGGCGAAGGCCATCCGCTGGGCCAGGGCGGGGAAGGTGTCGCTGCGGCCGGGCGTCGTGCCCATCCCCCCGCCCACCAGTACGTTGTAGCCCACCACGTTGAAGTTGTCGCAAACCGCCATCAGGCCCACGTCGTGGGTGTAGAGGTCCACGCAGTTGTCGCCGGGCAGGCCGACGGCCACCTTGAACTTCCGCGGCAGATACGTGGGCCCGTAGAAGGGCTCTTCCAAGTCGGGGCTGGGTGGTTCGTCACAACCCCCGGACGCCGGGTACCCAGCGCAGCGGGGTGCGGGGCTTTCCTGCCTCGTAACGCCTTCCCCACCGTCCAGCCAGATCTCGCGGTAGGCGGGCATCCGCGGGGCCAGCTCCTCCGCCAGCCGGTGGGCCATCCATTGCATCTGCCCGTGAACCGGGTCGCCGTAGTAGGGCGCCGGGCAGCAGACGACGTTCCGCCGCACGTCGCCGCAGGCGGCCATCGTCGTCAGGCCCGACTGGTTGATCCGCCGCAGCACCTCGCGGATGTTCCGCTTGGGGACGCGGTAGATTTGGAGGTCCTGGCGGGTGGTGATGCGGAGCGTTCCGCCCGCCAGTTCGTCGCAGATGTCGAGCTGGGCCAGCAGTTGCTCGGCCGAGAGGCGGCCGCCGGGCACTGCCGCCCGCACCATCAACGACCAGACCCGCTCGGAGCGGCGCGACGGATCGCCCAACTGCCGCTGGCGGTCGCGGTCGGCCTGTTGATACATGCCGTGATACTTCAACAACTGAACGGTTTCGTCGCTGAAGTGGTCGCTGGATTCAGTCAACTCCTCGGCGATTCGCCCGCGGAGGTGGCGACTCTGGGCCTTGATCCGCTCCAGGGGGCTGGGCGGTGGTAAAGTGGGGGGCTGCGGCGGGATTTGCGGCAAAGACTCCATCTTTCCCAGTCTAAATGCAGACGGCGGGAAATGCAAGGAAGCCGCATAATCAACCGTGGAAGTTCAGCAACGAAACGACCTCATTACGACGTTCCGCGTCGTAACGCACTACGCGGCCGCTCCGCGTCCCCGCAGCCGCAACTCGCTGGGGTGTTGCCTTTTCTGCTTTGGGGCCGCGGAGCGGCCATTCAGTGCGTTCCCACGCAGAGCGTGGGAACCAGGACCGTTGCGGCCTCACACGTCGCAGATCGTCACCGCCTGTTCGAGGCTCTTCAGGGCGTCGGGCCGCCGGGGAATGAATTCCTGCCCCACGTAGCCCGCAAAACCGCTGTCCGCGATGGCCGCCATGATCTTGCCGTAGTCCAGCGTCTGCGTGCGGTCGATCTCGTTGCGGCCGGGCACGCCGCCGGTGTGGTAGTGGCCCCAGCAGTCGTGATGCTTCTGGACGTCGGCCAGCGGGTCTTCCTTCATCATGCCGGCGTGGTAGATGTCGTAAAGCACCTTGACGCGGGGCGAGCCCACGCGGTGCACCAGCTCGGCGCACCACTTCGTCGAGTCGGCCATGTAGTCCCCGTGGTCGTGCGAATTGAGGAATTCCAGGCAGACGGTGACCTTCTTCTCTTCCGCATAGCCGGCGATCTGCTTCAATCCGGTGACGCAATTGGCCAGGCCCTCCTGGTCGTCCATGCCCTCGCGGTTGCCGGAGAAACAGATCACGTTGGGGAAGCCGGCGGCCGCCGTGTTGTCGATGCCCTTGCGGATGCTCGCCAGGCACTCCTCATGGTTCTTGGGGCGGTTCAGGCCCTTGCCGATCGAGTGGCTGGGGGTCATGGCGCAGATCAGGCCGTGTTTCTTCAGCGTCGGCCAGACGTCGGGGCCGGTCAGCTCGACCGACAACAGGCCCATCTTCTTGCAGGCCGCGCAGAAGTCGTCCAGGCTCATCTTCACGCGGCTCATGTAGCCTTGGTAGCACCAGAGGCAAACCGACTGGTGGATGCGCCCCTTGCGCTCGGCGGCGGCCGCGTGCCGCGCCAACGGCGCCACGGCCGCCAGGGCGGCGGAGCCCGCCACGCCGCCCAGCACTGCGCGGCGGGTGAGCCTGATGCGGTTTGCTTCAATTCGACTGCCGGATCGTGCCATGACTTGCTCCTCGTGTTTTCCAGTGGGTGCCGCTCAAAAAAACCTTGCCCCGGGCAACCGGCGCACCTACCATTCTCGACGGCGGCAAGGTCGCCGTCAACTGGGCCAGGGAAAAAGCGGAGCCGAACAGGAAACACGAAGTCCCATGACCTTTCCCGCGCTGTTTCTGGTCTCCGTGGCCGCCGGGTTCGTCGGCGCCATGAGCGGCATGGGCGGGGGCGCCGTCTTGATCCCCGCCATGACCCTGCTGGGGATGGAGATGCTCGTACGCGGCCTGCGACGCGCATTATGACGCTGCCTGGAAAAGCCCGCTCGTCGCTTCCAGTCTTGTGTCGCCGCGCGGGGCGGAACATGCTATGATAAGGCCGTGCGTTCGGAACCATGAACAAGGAGACGTGACATGACCCAGGGGCGCATTACCCGTCGCGAGTTCGTGCGGGATACGGCCGCGGGCGCGGCCGCACTGGCGGCCGGCCTGTCGCTGGTGAGGGTCGGCAACGCCGAGGCCGCCGACACCAGCACGATCATGAACTACAATCCCGACATGGAGTACCGCCTGTGCGGCAAGACCGGCTGGATGATCTCGGCGGTCTGCCTGGGTGGGCACTGGAAGCGGATCGTGCAGATCATCGGCGGGCAGGGCATCGGCGACTATGGCGGCAACATCGCCCGGCCCGACTTCCAAAAGAACCGCTACGACGTGGTTAGCCGCTGCATCGAGCGGGGCATCAACTACATCGACGCCTGCACGCACGACGAGGTGCTGGCCTACAGCCAGGCGCTCCGCGGCCGGCGCGAGAAGATGCACCTGGGCTGGTCCTGGTACGAGAACGAGGCCCGCCGCGGCGACCGCCGCACCCCCGAGGCCCTCCTGCCGACCCTGGAGGAAGGCATGAAACAGGCCAAGGAAGAATACGTGGACCTGTGGCGGATCACCTGCTGTGTCGATGGCAGCCGCGGACCCGACGGCAAATACATCATGACGCACACCCCGGCCGAGTCCGAGGGCATCGCCGCGGCCCTGGACCGGGCCAAGAAAGCGGGCAAGGTGCGGAAGACCGGCGTCTCCTCCCACGACCGCGTCTGGCTGAGTTACATGATCGAAAAATTCCCGGACCAGATCGACGCGGTCGTTACGCCCTACACGGCCAAGAGCAAAGTCCTGGAGAAGGACAGCTTCTTCGACAGCGTGCGGAAGTGCAACTGCGGCTTCTTCGGCATCAAGCCGTTCGCCAGCGGCTCGCTGTTCAAGGGCGACAGTTCTCCCAAGAGTTCGCAGCGGGAAGAAGACGACCGCATCGCCCGGCTGGCCATCCGCCATATCCTCTGCAATCCGGCGATCACGGCGCCCATTCCCGGCATGATCACCCAGCAGCAGGTCGATAACGTGGCCCTGGCGGTGAAGGAGCGCCGCGAACTGGACAAGGCCGAAAAGGCCGAGTTGGAGCGGGCCATGGATCGCGCCTGGGCCAACCTGCCGCCCCACTATCAGTGGCTGAAAGAGTGGGAGTACGTTTAGGCCTGGGCCGGGCGCCGGCGCGAAAAGGCACTGTTACGAGCCTGTCGATTGCTACCGTGCCGATGCCGCTGGGCCGCGCCGCGGCCGGCGGTCAGGGGCCGGTCGTCGCTCGGCCGCGGGAGGGCGACAACGCGCTGATCAATCCGGGAATCGGGTTCGTGACCTCCAACGACTCAACGGTGGTCGGCTGAATCCGCGGAGGGCATGGGCCGAGGGAGACCACTACACCTTGCGTTGCTCGCAACCTGATACATATCTTCCATCTGGCAAGTTTAGCAGGACCGCGATGTTCTGTCGACGAACGGCGCGCCGAAAACGTCGCACCTGAAGGTCGGTCCAACCGGGATGAATATAGTACTCGCCGGGATTTTGGGGACGGGGACCCGGGCGGTACTTGTCTTCGGTGCACGTCAGCGGCCTGTAGCGGCAGTCGATAACTCGAACCCGCCACCGTCGGCAGGCGTCCAATTTCCTCCTCATCTCCGAGTAGGGGAGCCTCAGGTTATAGATCATAAACACGAATATCTCCTTGCGGCCATAGCCCACGTCTTTAAGCGCTCGCGCGGCCCGCTGTACTTCCGGCCACCTGCGGTAAGGTCCGTCCCATGCAATTCGTGGACTGACGAAATGGGCGGCTTTCAAAGCCGCGGCTCGATCTGCCGTGAGCAATCGCAACTCAAAGCCACTTTGGCTTTCGCAACGTAGCGGATGCCCGTCCGCGGCGCGATAATCCGCCAACTCCTGCAAGATGTGATCGATGTAAGGGCTCGCAAGAAGATTGTTGTCGTAGAAGACTAGCTTCCGCTTCTGGATCAGCGGGAGGACCGATTTCACGTAGGTAAAGGCGGGCTCGATTCGCCACGTGCCACAGAATGTGCACCGACGCGGGCACCCGCGCGAGGTATGGACAATTTGGTAGTCCAGCTCCTCCGGCAGCAACGCATAGTCGACCGTCACCTCCTCCGCCACACCGTTACGGTAGAGTCCCCGCTGGACAAAGGCGAAAGGGCTGTTCTGCTTGCAGTGATCCGGCATCAGCGAGGCGTAGACTCCTCCAATCTCGATTTTGGCGCCTGGATACGCAGTGTGGTAGAAGTCCGCGGCGTCGTGAACGGGGCGCGACCAGTAGGTGAAGAGGGAGGTAATGAGAATCCGGTCGGGCGTAAATCCGCACCGCTTGTGCCCGCGCACCAGCTTAACCGTGTCTCCCAGTCGTTTGTGATAGGACCCTATCTTCAGCAATCCTATGGGCAAGAAATGGGAATGATTCCTGCTCTTTGTAGGAACTGGAAAATCTGGTTCTACCAGGAGCAGCCTCATAGGGTACTCACCACGGCCCAAGCGGCGCAAATGCCGCTACTCTCGGCGACGCAGCCCACCGAGAATGTTGCCCCCGTGTTGCGTCAGCCATTGTACCGAACTCGGCGACGTGCCCCCCGGGCGGTCCTCGCCTGTCTGGGCCTGCCACATCAGGCTGCGCCTGCCCTTGACCGTAACAGATGGCTTCGACAGGTATCCACCGGGCCAAAACTCCGGCGTGGGAGCGTCGTCTTCCCCGAAGCGACAGAACACCAGCCAGTGGAGCATCGGGCTCTCGATAAAGTCATCGCCACTGCGAACCCTGGTGCCCAGATAGAAGACCTGGGGAAAAAACAGAGCCGAAAGGTTCGGGTTCCCGAAGTACTGGCGAAGCATGGTGTGTAGCAAGGTCTTGATCGCCCAGGAATGCGAACCGATCAGCAACTGCCTTCTATCTTCCGGTATCCCGTTGATCGCCGCGCAACGCTGGTAGTAGGCCCGTGAGTCTCCGTCTAACTTTGTCGGCGAGAGGTACTCCCGTATCCTGCCGGCTGCGATCTGATTTCGCACCGTGAGCATCAGAATAAAGTGCCTTGGGGCACGGACCCGCTGATAGCACTCAGCCTGGTCCTGCAAAATGTGACGAATAGCCTCGAATCGCAGCAGTCTTTCGCCGCTTTGTGTCCTAACCCTGCTGCATATCTCGTTGCAGAAGTCCAGATTGTATAGGGTGATGACGCTGTCCTGAGCGTAATCCTGTCCCTCGAAGTCCTTCCGAAGGAGGACTACTTCTTCAAAGCTGCCACAGTAAACCCTTCCCCGGATGCCCGCCTTCCGCATGTTGTAGGTTAGAAGGTTGAAGGCTACCCTTCCGCTGCCATCTCTGTCAGGCGGCTCGAACGCTATTACCTCGTCGATCATGTCGTTCCAGAGACTGACGTCGAGGAGCTCCGGCCCAGGAAGGCCGAGGTAACGGTAGCGGACCCCATACTCCTTATGGAGATGGCGAAGCAGCGGGGTATTCCATTGCTCGCGAACCACGCACTTGTCGGGATTGTCCGTAAACGTCTCGCCCACGTTACAGCACTTCCTCCAACAAGTCTACGAACTGCGACAGGAGGGCCATGTACGTTTCTCCCTTGACGTGGTCAAGAAGGAACTCGCTCTCGAAAATCCGAATGGCCCGCATGGCCTCGTCCGGCAGAGTGATTCCACATGCCTGAAGCGCAGAACCCAGATCGGCGGGGGCGTGGTCAGTCCCCGTTCTCGGCTTCTTCTTGCTCCTGGCCTCGGTCTGGACAACCTTGACTAGGTCCTCCTCGACCTTTTTCTGAGCGGCCTTGCTTGTCTTGAGTGCATCCGCCACGAATTTTTGGCAGTCCTTTAGCAGCTTCCTCGCGACGGCGTACTCATCATCTAGCCTCCGCTGGGCCTGGAGGGTCTTCTTATGGACGTCCAGCTTGTGCTCACAGTCCGAGAGGGCCACGTTTGTCCTTAGGATTTCGTCCTTGTCGCGCTGTATCCTCGGAAGTTGCCCGGCAAACCCCTCGAGCTTGCCTCGCACCTCCGAGAGCACCGCCTCCGCTTTGCTCACCTCCTGGACCTCGTTTGCCCACTCCTCAAGGCTGCTCACAAAGTGTGCAACCGCCTCAAGAAAGTCCTGCCGGGCGGAGTTGTTTTCGAAATCACTCCGCGCTGCATTGGGCAGCACCGCCGGGTGTTGGACGATGACTTCGCCAGTGATGCGTCTGTGAAATACCGTCCTCTTGAAGAACCGCTCGAGGTACCCGCGGGTTCCGATGGAGAAATCGAATTTCTTGACCAGGAGGCCCCTGATATCCTTGTCGTCGATGACCCTGCGCCCATTGATGCACACCCACGCAAACCCAAATTTCTCCTTGTCCTTCCTTAGGGAGAAATACTTCGGGGGATATTGCCCGTCTACTGTGAAGAGGCTGTCGACGTACGGCCGATAGAGCGGCTCCGTCCGCGCGCCAATCTGCAGGGTGAGTGGGACGACCCGGTAGTCCTCCTCCTGGAATCTCCTCTCGATTGCTTGCCCGTACCGAAACTCCGGGTGGAATGGGAGCGGAACGACGTTTTGAAGATACGAGACGACCTTGTCCCAGTCCTGCAGCTGTCGGTAGGAGTCGGGGAGCAGGTCGCTGAGGACAAGGCGTGTCCCGTGGTCGGAGATAACCGCTTCGTCATCGTCCTCCACAAATACAGACGACTCCAAAAGCTTCTCAAGATACAGCTTCGGTGGGAGCCCCTGCTTGCGACGCTCCTGCTCTTTTAATAGTTGTTTCCGGATTTCGCCGAAGTTGAAGACAATTCTTGACGCGCGCGAGTCCGCTTTCTTGGTAAAGACCTCGAGCGAGTCACACAGGTTGAACGCCGAATAAATCCCGATTCCGCGAAAGCCTACGTTCTCTGTCGGGTTCTTGTCGGATATCCCGAGTCTGATGGCACGCTTGGCGTCGCTGGGGGACATCCCGTGTCCAGAATCCGTAACCGTGACGGTGGTTGGGTCAATAATCAACTCGATCCCATCAGGCTTTGCGTCGATTGCGTTCTGGATGTACTCGCGGAGGGCATCGAGCGTGTCGCGATACAGGCCGGTCGTGAGGATCGGAAGGAGTTCACCCCCGATGTCTTCTTTAGTAAAGCGTGTAGGCGTTGTCATTAGTCGGGCCTCGACAGAAACAGGGCTCGTGTACTTCACGGCTCGCGCGCTCGCCGAGATTCACCGCGCCCTGCATCCAAGCTACCAAGGAATACAAGTAACGTCAAGTAACCCGTTGTCGCGTCGCCAGTTCCCTGAATCGGCTGCCTCTTGAGGATTTCTAACGGAATTCTGCACCGAATCCAGTAGGGCACAGCCGAGACCCCAGCCCAGGGAAATTCCAGGGACGGGCTGGGAAGGCGCCAGCAGAGTCTTTCCTACGCGACCTCACCCCCCACTGCTTGCAGGGGGAAGTGAACGGGGCGCGGCGGGAGGCTCAAGCGGCTTCGACGTCGCCATCGTCCAGTTGCGCTTCGTCGGAGTCGTCTTCCTCCCAGGCGTCCTCGTCGTCGTCCTCTTCCTCGTCCCACGGGACAGCCGGGTCGAGCGGCTCGTCGTCCGCCGCGTCTTCGTCGTCCGAAGAACGGTCGTCTTCCGTTTCTTCGTCGGCGTCTTCGTCGGCCAGGGCGGGGGGCTCGACTGGCTTTTCGGGCCGGGGGGGCCGCTTGCCCGCGGCCGTTTTCCGCGGTGACGGTTCGGAGCGCCGCACGCGCCGCGGCTTCTCCATCGCCGGTTCCTGGAAGACCAGCGGTGCGGGATTCGCCGCGGCGGACTCGGGCAGGGCGTTGACCGGCACCCGCAACGACTTGAAAAGCCCGGCGATGTGCTCGTGACACGTGAACACGAGCAGTTGCTGGCCGGCCTGGGCGAAATCCCGCAGCACCGCCGCGGCGGCGGCGGCCCGGTCGGCGTCGAAGTTCACCAGCACGTCGTCCAGCACCAGCGGCAGCGGGGCGCCGCGGCGGGCGTAGCTGCCGGCCAGCGCCAGCCGCAGGCTCAAGAACAACTGCTCCCGCGTGCCGCGGCTGAGCTGCTCGACCGCCAGCGGGCGTCCCTCGGCGTCTTCCACCCGCAACGATCGCTCGCCCAACGGCGTCCATACCCGCCGGTATCGCCCGCCGGTCAGC
>Ga0326727_10001794_pt1 | contig 77065 bp, 73 predicted proteins | sample MB2enrmetagenome_FD_207643 | JGI IMG/M metagenome (GOLD analysis project Ga0326727, IMG submission 207643) | Lab enriched peat soil microbial communities from McLean, Ithaca, NY, United States - MB29MY | ecosystem: Environmental > Terrestrial > Soil > Wetlands > Peat | place: USA: New York... | reverse complement strand
GCATCGGGGATTGCAGCTCTTACGTTGCGTGTACCCTCCCAGGAGACTCCCCGCATTCAGGAAGCCCACATTCTCTGCGGGCATATGTTGTGTGACTGGATTGAGCGCTGTGTGTGCGAACAAGACGAGGCCCAGCGCGCACTGGATTCACGCTGACTCCAACTCATTTTGGGCCCGGGCATCTTAAGTACGCCTCCCCGCAAACCACGCATCGACAACAGAAGCGACATCGCCAAACGGCCTGCAGACGATTGACAAAGCCCGGGAATCCCGGGACGGGCCACTGGCGCCTTGTCGTGAATTCAAGATTCTGAGTCGTTCCACAAAACAACAAGTAACGCTGCCACAGCGGCCGATCCATATCTGACAGTCCGAGAAAGGAGTGGCCCTTGACTCGCCCACGAGTGGAGAATGCCTTACATTTGGAAGACCTTCTGTCCGGTTCTCAGTCTGCAGGGGTGCGGGACGTTTTGAGCGAAGGAGCCTTCCGGCGAATGATCGCCATCGAGCGGAAGAGGACGGAGCGAACGAACGAACCTTTCTTGTTAATGCTGCTGGAGTGCGTTGACCGCAAGAAGCTGGGAAAGGTAACCAATCCTCTCGACAACCTGATGAACGTACTCCTGTCGACCACGAGGGAAACAGATGTGATCGGATGGTACCGGCAACATCAGGCGATCGGGCTGTTGTTCACCGGGATTGCGTCTGATTCCAAGAACAATTCCCTAGGCACCATCCTGAGCAGAGTGAGTGCCGTACTGCAGGACAAACTCACCTTTGAGCAGTTCAGCGAGATCTCGATCTCGCTCCACTTCTTCCCCGACGACTGGAATCAGAACGATTCCGGAGGCCCGAGCAATCCGGTGCTCTATCCGGATCTGCATGAGGTAGTGAAGGACAAGCGCACGACGCTGAGCCTCAAGCGAGCCATCGACATCCTTGGCAGCCTGCTCCTGATCATTTTGTTTATGCCGCTGTTTGTGTTGATAGCGATTGCGGTGAAGGTGACATCCAAGGGACCGATTTTCTTCAAACAACAGCGCGTGGGGCAGCACGGCCGGCACTTCACCTTCTTGAAATTTCGATCGATGCGGGATCGTAACGATCACAGCGCTCACCGCGAGTATGTGAAGCAAATGATCGCCGGCAATGCAGAACGCAAATTGCTGCGTGAAGGCGGTGAAGGCGTGTATAAGCTAGTCAACGACCCGAGAATCACGCCGCTGGGACGGTTTCTGCGCAGAACCAGTTTGGATGAACTGCCGCAGTTTTGGAATGTGCTGAGGGGAGAGATGTCCCTGGTTGGACCGCGGCCACCGATTCCCTATGAAGTTGCTGCTTATCAAACGTGGCACCGGCGCCGCGTATTGCAAGTGAAGCCGGGTATCACCGGGCTGTGGCAAGTGACCGGACGTAGCCGGGTGAGCTTCGACGACATGGTTCGCCTGGACCTCCAGTACGCAAACTTCTGGTCTCTGTGGCTTGATGTCAAGATTCTGATGCGCACTCCCGCCGCAGTGATCAAGGGCGCCTATTAAGAGCCGCACGCCGGCGTACGGCGGACGGCTTTCATCAATTCAACGACTCGTTTCCAGGGGATGTTCTCAAGGTCGGCCCGTAATGTCGGTCATTGGGAAGGATGGTGAAGCGTCTTGAACTTCGGAGTAATTGGTTACGGATATTGGGGCCCGAATGTGGTGCGGAACCTGGCCAGCCTGGATGGTTCCCAGGTTGTTTCCATTGCAGAGCTAAGTGAGAAAGCGCGGCAGCGGGCACAGAAAGCTTATCCAGGGATCCATGTAACTGCGGACACACAAGAGGTTATTTCGTCTCCGGAGATTGATGCCATTGCCATCATAACTCCGGTGTGGACGCATTATGAGTTGGCAAAAGCGGCGCTCGAAAACGGCAAGCACGTGTTCGTTGAGAAGCCGTTTACCAGCACGACCGAGCAGGGAGAAAGGCTGATCGATCTGGCCTCGAAAAAGAACCTGAAGATCATGGTGGATCACACTTTTCTCTTTACCGGAGCAGTGAAGAAGATCTCTCAGCTTCTGAACGAAGGAACGCTGGGACGGCTTTACTACTACGACTCAACGCGCGTCAATCTGGGCCTCTTCCAACACGACATCAACGTCCTGTGGGATCTGGCGCCGCATGACCTGTCGATCATGGATTACCTCATCAAAGCCCATCCTGAAGCCGTCGTCGCAACCGGGCAGAGCCACCTGAACTGTCACGAGGATATAGCCTTTATGACGCTCTACTTTCCTGATAATGTGATTGCACATATCAATGTGAATTGGCTGTCTCCAGTGAAGGTGCGCACTACGCTGATCGGCGGAGAGAAACGGATGGTCGTGTGGAACGACCTGGAGGCCGACGAGAAAATCAAGGTCTACGACAAAGGCGTAAAGATCAACAGCCGCGAGGGGGTTTACGAACTGCTCGTAAGTTATCGTTCGGGCGATATGTGGGCTCCACAGCTAGAACAGGTTGAGGCCTTGCACCAGGAACTGATCTATTTCGTCGAGTGCGTGTCGAGCGGCCAGGACCCGTATAACGATGGCTGCGCCGGCCTGCGCGTCGTGAAGATGCTGGAGGCTGCATCGGAATCACTGAACAAGAACGGTGCTCTGGTTCTGCTATAAGCAGAGCGCGCCAGTGGCACACAAAGTCAAGCATTGGGGATCGAATTAGTTTTCTAAGTGCGGGAGAGGTAGTTTAAATGCAGAACGTAGTAGTGTTGGGCAAAGGTGACCTAGCAATACACGTCGCCAACTGGTTTCTCAAGTCCGATAAATACATACTTGCTGCCATTGTGCCAGTGATGCCAGAACCAACCTGGACACAATCCCTGGCCCAATGGGGGGATGCAAACGGAATAATGGTCATAGACTCGGGACATTACAAAGATCTGCCTCAAATGGCGACGGCTGACGGGACGATAGACCTTGCAGTCTCCGTGTTCTACGACAAGATCATCAAATCGTGGTTTATCGACAGATGTAAACGAATCATTAATCTGCACAACGGACCGCTACCAAAATATCGCGGCGTGTCGCCGATTAATTGGGCGCTGAAGAACAACGAGTCCGAACATGGAATAACTATTCATGAAATCACTCCAGGCGTCGACGATGGCCCGATCATCGCACAACTAAAGTACTCGATTTACCCGGAATTTGACGAAGTTATCGACGTTTATCAGCGCTCCTTGAAATACGGATGGACACTGTTTGAACAGACAATTCCACTTCTTGACCAAATACAAGCGCGCGAACAGCTGGAATCGGATGCCACCTACTATGGCAAGGCCGATAATCTTCGTTTGGAAGAGCGGTCTGACTTTACGCGCGGGTGTGCGATTCAACAATTAACTAAGAAGTGATTGAGCGGGAATCCGTCGAAGGAAGCCTGTCTCACAACTGGATCAGGAGAAGTCATGAACAATGATTTAGGAATACCATTTCTCGACCTTGTGACCCCGCACGCCGAGCTTGAACAGGAACTTACGAGCATATTTCGCAAGGCTCTTCGTACGGCGGGCTTCATCGGCGGACCGATGGTCGAGGATTTCGAAATATCTTTTGCAGACTTCTGCGGAGTGGACCATGCCATCGCAGTAAGCAGCGGAACCGATGCGCTGCGCTTCGCGCTGATCGCGTGCGGAATTCTGCGCGGCGACGTGGTCGTGACCGTACCACACACCTTCATCGCCACCACTGAAGCCATCTCGCAGGCCGGCGCCCTGCCGGAGTTCGTTGATATCGACGAGCGGACTTATAACATGTCCGTCGACAAGCTGCGGGAATATCTGGAAGAGAAGTGCACGCGGAACGAGTCAGGAGCGCTGATCAGTCTGCGGAGCAATCGGCGCGTAACCGCGATCGTGCCTGTGCACCTTTACGGCCAGATGGCGGACATGGATGGGATTCTCGAGCTCGCCGAAGAGTACGGCCTCGCGGTGATCGAGGATGCATGCCAGGCGCACGGGGCCGAATACTTCTCGCAGCGGCTGAATCGCTGGATGAAGGCGGGTTCGATGGGGCGCGCGGCGGCGTTCAGCTTTTACCCGGGCAAGAATCTTGGAGCCTGCGGAGAAGCAGGGGCGGCTGTTACTAACGACAGCAAGGCTGCGGCCAAGATGCGGATGCTGCGTGACCACGGGCAGGCGCATAAGTACTACCACGACGTAGAGGGTTATAACGGGCGCCTGGACGCGATCCAGGCCGGCCTGCTCAAAGTCAAGCTTGCGCATCTACCGGAGTGGAATGCACAACGCCGTGAACGGGCGGCCGAGTACGACCGTTTGCTGGCGGACAACGACGCGGTCGTCTGCCCCTATGAGCCCTCCTGGTCACGCTCCGTGTACCACCTGTATGTGATTCGGCCGGGAGATCGCGACGGGTTGATGAAGCACTTGAAAGGTGCCGGCATCGGAACCGGGATTCATTATCCCATCCCGCTGCACATGCAGAAGGCCTATTCCTGGCTCCATTACAGTCCTGCTGATTTCCCAGTGGCGCGTCGCATCGCGGCGGAGATCGTCTCTCTTCCGATGTTCCCGCAACTGAGAGCGGAGCAGCAGGCGCGAGTGGTCAGCGAGATCAGCATTTTCTGCACAAAGCTCACTTCGAAGCCAGTTTCTCCTGAATCCGTATCCTTTGCGGCGGAGCTTACCGCGTGATGAGCTTTGTTCAAAACTCAACAAGGATAACTGCACTCAATCGAAACTGAACTTCCATCGAGCTAAGCGAAGGAACATTTCCATGCAGATTCAAGTGGAATCGAAATATTTGGACGATGTTGTTATAGTTGTGCCCGATATCTTTCAGGATAGCCGGGGATTCTTTTCAGAAACCTTTCGCGCCGATCAGTTTCAAGCGCTTGGTTTACCCACCGAGTTCGTACAAGACAATCATTCCCGCTCATCGAAGGGAGTTGTACGCGGTCTGCATTTTCAATGGGAGCCTCCGATGGGTAAGCTCATGCGTGTAACTGCCGGCGCTGCTTTCCTGGTCGCCGTAGATATTCGGAAGGGTTCGCCCACACTCGGGAAATGGGCCGGGGTTGAAGCTACGGCCGATAATCGGCGCGCGGTTTGGGCCCCAGCAGGCTTCGCCCGAGGCTTTTGCGCTCTCAGCGATGGTACCGAGATCCAATACAAATGCACTGGAATCTACAACGGCAAGGCCGAATCGAGCATTCTCTGGAACGATCCTGCAATTGGCATTCAATGGCCGCTCAGTGACGTGGCTGTTTCCGACAAGGATCGCAAAAGCCGCACCCTAAACGAGTGGCTTGCGTCACCCGAATCGGATAGTTTTCAATACACCACCACAAATGAATCGGCTTTCCTTCAAGGAGATGAGTGATGAGACTTCTTATTGCTGGTGGCGCCGGCTATCTTGGCTCGGTGCTAATACCAAGACTTCTTGAACGTGGATACAAAGTGGATGTGGTGGACCTGTTCTGGTTCGGAAATCATCTTCCTCGCCAAACGGCCGTTTTGAACAAGGACATATTTCAACTGACGGCCGAAGACCTGGCGGCCTACGATCAGGTCGTGTTTCTCGCCGGATTGTCGAACGATCCAATGGCCGAGTATTCGCCGAGTAAGAACTTCATCTTCAACGCGGCGGCTCCGGCATATCTTGCTTACATTGCGAAGATTGCCAAGGTGAAGCGCTATATCTATGCATCGTCGTGCTCCGTATATGGATATACCGAGAACGAACTGTATGACGAGACTCGCCCCGTAAGCTCATCCTATCCTTACGGAATCTCAAAGCTGCAAGGTGAGCAGGCCGTATTGCAGCTTGTCGGCGACAATTTTTCGGTGATCTCGCTCAGGAAGGGGACGATCTCCGGCTACAGCCCTCGCATGCGGCTCGATCTAATCATCAACACGATGTTCAAGAGTGCCATGCGCGACCGCACTATCACAGTGAATAATCCTTCTATCTGGAGACCAATCCTGAGCATTGAAGACGCGGCTACTGCCTACATCCGTGCGATTGAGGCAAACTACAGGATCTCCGGTGTTTTCAATCTTGCCTCAGGAAACTACACGGTGGGCGAGGTAGGTGACCTTGTCAAGAGCGCTATCGAGGAAAGATTAAACCATCGCGTTAATCTATGTATTAAACATATCGAGGATTTCAGAAACTACAAGGTAAGCACGGAAAAAGCGGCAAACGTCTTGAGTTTTCATCCCTCCGGGTCGGTAAAGTCCATCGTTGACGATCTCATCGATAACATGGCCAAGTTCCAGGATTGGGATAACCCGGCCTATGCGAATATCCAGTGCTTCAAGGCGATCGAGAAGGAACTTGAAGTGCACAACATGGTGGGCGCGATATGAAGGTCGCTGTCGTCGGGGCAAACGGGCAACTGGGCTCCGATGTGCTGTCGGTGTTCACCGATCGAGGGGATCAGGTGATTCCGATGAATCATTCGGATCTGGAGTTGTCGAACCTCGAATCTGTAAGGTCATGTTTGGAAGCTGCGGGTGCAGAGATAGTGGTAAACACGGCCGCCATGCATCACGTAGATCGCTGTGAACAGGAGCCGGAGAAGGCATTCGCCGTCAACGCGATGGGGGCGCGCCACCTGGCAGTGGTCACGCGAGATATGGGTGCAGTGCTTGTCCACATCAGCACGGATTACGTGTTCGACGGCGTAAAAGGCCAGCCGTATGTCGAGGAAGATGCGCCAGTGCCGCTCAACGTTTACGGCAATTCGAAGCTGGCAGGCGAATGTTTCGTGCGAACCATAAATCCGAGACACTTTGTGTTGCGGACTTCGGCGCTCTATGGAGCCCATCCGTGCCGGGCTAAAGGCGGCCGGAACTTCGTGGAGCTTATGCTCAAATTGGGCCGTGAGCGCGGCCGTGTTCGCGTGGTGGCCGACGAGTTTGTCAGCCCAACGGCTACGCTGGATGTGGCCCGGCAGATCCGAGCCCTTGCCGATTGCAGCGCGTACGGTCTGTATCACGCAACTGCCGAGGGAAGCTGTTCGTGGCATGAGTTTGCCCAAAAGATATTCGCAGCGGCCGGTATGGCCGTCCCCGTGGACGTTGCCGACTCTTCGGAGTTTGCTGGCAAAGTACCGAGGCCCCACTATTCGGTACTTGAGAACCGGCGGCTCAAAACTACTGGGCTGAACACATTCCGCCCCTGGGAAATCGGATTGGCAGAATATCTGAATGCCACGGCTGACGTGCACTCGAACTAAATGGTGTAACTAGATCAAGAGGAATTCGATACGGGCCCTGATCATTGATCGGAACTTCCAGCGAACTTAAAGAAAGCCTCTGTAGACCCATGTTGCTCAATCAATCAGTTGCGGCACCTGATGCCGAGCGGGGAGTACGCAGGAAAGACGCACGCCAAGAGACGCGCCTGGTAAAGGCTGACGGGACGGACTACAAGATTTGGATCGACTTGGAGAACTCTCCGCATGTTCCCTTCTTTCTTCCAATTATCCGGGAGATGGAAAAGCGGGGCTACCAGGTAATTCTTACGGCGAGAGACTGTTTTCAGGTGTGCGAGCTTGCCGACATGGCTGGATTGAGTTACGTGAAGATTGGCCGGCATTATGGCAAGAATCGACTGGCCAAAGTGCTGGGCCTGGCCATACGTGTCTCGCAGCTTGCGCATTTTGTGATTCGTGAAAGACCGGACATCGGCGTATCGCACAGTTCGCGCTCCTGTCTTCTGCTTTCAGGATTGCTCGGAATTCAAAGCCTGAATATCATCGACTACGAGTTCGCAGATCAGCGTGTAACGAACATGGTTGGCTCGAAGCGCAAGAAGTGGGTGCTCACGCCGGCCATTGTTCCTTCCGCGCGCTTTGAAAAGAGCGGAACGCGAAGGGACCGCATTCTGCACTATCCAGGAATCAAGGAAGACGTTTACGTCCCGCTCTTCCATCCGGATCCATCGCTAAAGGAGCTTCTCGGAATCACGCCAGAGGATATTGTGGTGACGATTCGGCCGCCAGCGACCGAGGCGCATTATCACAATCCAGAAAGTGAGAAGCTTTTGGCAGAAGTTTTCGAAATGATTGGACTGCATCCCGAGGTCAAAACGTTCCTGCTGCCGCGGACCCATAAACAAGAGGATCAGCTTCGTCGCGCCTTTCCGCAACTCTTTGATTCGGGAAGAGTGGTTGTTCCGAAACACGCCGTCAATGGTCTGGATCTGATTTGGCACTCTGACCTGGTGATTAGCGGTGGCGGAACGATGAACCGCGAGGCGGCGGCGCTCGAGATTCCAGTGTATAGCCTGTTTCGCGGGGCCCTGGGAGCCGTGGACCGGCATCTCGCAGAGACAGGAAAGCTGGTCTTATTGCAGAGCGAGCAGGATGTTCGCGCAAAGCTGGCTCTGGTACGGCGCGAGAAATCGGACGGCTCCGGTGCGCGCAATACGGCGACATTAAACGCAGTGGTCAACCATATCATTGCCATCCTGGAAACTCGCGGCTGACGCATGCGAAGCGATACGTTGGATCAAGCACCGAAGGGACGGGAAATGGAACGAACGATTCCCGAACTGCGCGAGCTTGCTGCGGCGGGCCTGGCTTCAATGTTCGATGCGGAGAGGCAGGCCTTTTGCCATACTTACATTCGGACAGGAACAGGCATGAGCCGCCAGGGAGTATCGCATCGCTATACGATGATGACGCTGCTCGGGCTTCATCGATACGAACGCGCGGGCAGACCTTCGCCGGTGCCGATCTCATCGGTGCTCGACGCGTTGGTGGAGGATACCGGTTGGATCACCGGCGCCGGTGATCTGGGTTTGCTTCTTTGGACCTGCGCAGAGTTAGCTCCTGCTCGTCTGCCGCAGGCATATGAGAAGGTTCGTGCTCCGGAGGCACTGACGCGTTTTATCGACGGTCGTCAAGGCCGCACGATGGAAGTGGCTTGGTATTTGACCGGGCTTGCGGCTTGCTGCCAGAGTGGCCACTCCGATCTCCCGGGATTGGCTGGACAGATCTCGGCAGCGAAGAAGGCTTTGGAGACGAACTGCGGCGGCTCCGGCGCCTATGGTCATTTGCATCTTGGCCGCCCTCTCGAGAGCTATGTTCGGCGGAGAATCGGAAGCTTTGCCGACCAGGTCTATCCGACGATCGCGCTATCGCGATTGTCGCAGGTTCTCGATGATCAGGACGCGCGCGAGAGGGCTTTGCGTACGGCGAGGTTGATGTGCCAGTTGCAGGGGTCACAGGGCGAGTGGTTTTGGCAATATGATGCGGCATCGGGGCGAGTCGTGAGCCGGTATCCGGTCTTCTCGGTGCATCAACACGCCATGGCGCCAATGATGCTGTTTGCGGCCGGCGAAGCAGCTCGCTGCGATTTCAATGAGGCTGTTTACAAAGGTGTCGCCTGGATAAGCGGCAACAACGAGTTGCACCGCGATTTCGTAGAGCCCTCGCTGGGTCTGATCTGGCGTTGCATCTATCTCGACTGCAAAGATGCATATACCGACGCGGCGTTCAGGGTTTTGCAACTGCGCAGCGGTACGTCGAAACGGCGGCTCAACGTTCGCTACGAATGCCGCCCCTATGAACTCGGCTGGCTTCTCTACGCCTTTGCGGGGAGTTGAAACAGCTCGAGAGTGCGCCCGCGATTCTTCTGCATTATCTCCAGAAACACAACACCCGAACTTCTGCGAACAGATTAGTTATGGAACTTAACAAAGCGACCAAAGTCCTCACCGTTGTTGGGGCGAGACCCAATTTCATGAAGGCTGCGCCCATCCTTGCCGCCATTCGCGATCACAATGATCGCGTTGGAACATGCCGCACGCTGGGGAGCGACTCTGCTTTCGACGCACCGATTGAAAGCGTGCTCGTCCATACTGGTCAGCATTATGACGAGGCAATGTCAGATAAGTTCTTCGCTGATCTAAACATTCCGAGGCCCGATGTGCACCTAGGCGCTGGATCGGGATCGCACGCGATGCAGACGGCAGAGATTATGAAACGGTTCGAGGAAGTGGTTCTGCGCGAGCGGCCTGACCTGCTTATCGTCGTTGGGGATGTCAACTCCACGCTGGCCTGCGCACTGGTCACAGCGAAGATCTCCTTTGACAGCCAAGGAACAAGACCACTCATTGCTCATGTGGAAGCGGGTTTGCGCTCCTTCGATCGAGATATGCCGGAGGAGATCAATCGCATCGTGACGGACCATCTGGCGGATCTTCTGTTTGTGACCGAAGAGAGCGGTATCAAGAACCTCCGGCAAGAGGGCGTACCGAAAGAGAGGATCCACTTCGTGGGCAATACCATGATAGATTCGCTTTTCGCCTTCAGGCAAAAGGCCGGTGAGTCCCCCATTCTTGAAATGCTTGGTCTCCGCAATGGCACTTCAGGGCATCGGAAGGACAACGGCGCAACGCAGTATGCGTTGCTGACCTTGCATCGACCCTCCAATGTGGACAAGCGCGAATGCTTCCTAAGTATTCTCGAGGGGCTCGGCGATCTCGCAAGTACGTGCCCGATTATCTTCCCGGCGCATCCGCGGACAAAGAAGAAGATTGCGGAATTCGGCTTGGAGCAGTTTTTCAATTCGGCAGAGGGATCGGACACGGTCACGAAGGCGGGATCTGTCAGGACGAATGGGAGAATACGCATGGTCGACCCGCTCGGATACCTTGACTTTCTTTGCCTGATGGATCACGCAGCGGTGGTGGTGACCGATTCGGGAGGCATTCAAGAAGAGACGACCTCTTTGGGTGTTCCGTGTGTTACGGTGCGCGAAAACACAGAGCGGCCGGTTACGGTTGAGAGGGGAACGAATGTGCTTGCCGGAACAAGCGCCGCGGGTATTCGCCGAGCGACAAAGCAACAGCTCGATGCAAGAGCCAATGTCATGATGCCCGAATCGTGGGACGGCAAGAGCGCGGCACGCATCATTGATGTGATCTGCCGCGAATTGGCAAAGAAACGATAGCCGGTATTGGCTGCCTAAGGGCTGGCTAATTTTTCGCACTAACCCCTATTCCTGCTCAAACGAGCTGTCACAGGAAACCTCGATGCAATATGTGATCATCACTCCGGTACGGGATGAAGAGAAATATATAGAGGGCACGATCGAATCAGTTTGCAAGCAGACCGTCCAGCCGAGTGAGTGGATTATTGTGGATGATGGCTCGAGCGACCGAACCGGTGAGATCGCCGAACGATATGCAGCGCTTCATTCCTGGATCCACGTGATACATAGGGAAAACCGAGGGTTCCGCAAATCGGGCGGCGGCGTGATGGAGGCCTTCTACGACGGCTACTCTACGCTTGGGTGCATGGAATGGGATTACCTGGTGAAGCTCGATGGAGACCTGACCTTTGCCCAGGATTATTTCGAAAAGTGCTTTGAGTACTTTCGCCGGGACCACTCACTGGGAATCGGCGGTGGCGAGATTCGCCATGACGTTGAAGGCGTCATGAGGACTGAAGAGAATCCAAGCTTCCATGTGCGCGGCGCCACGAAGATTTACCGGAGAGCGTGCTGGGAAGCAATTGGGGGACTCTGGCGGGCATCAGGGTGGGACACAATTGACGAAGTGATGGCCAACATGAAGGGCTGGAGGACTTATGCATTTGCTGATCTCGGCCTTTTTCATCATCGTCTAACTGGATCGGAAGATGGGTTGTTCAGGGACAGAGTAAAACACGGCGTGGCTTGCTACGTTTCCGGCTATCATCCTCTCTTTGTCGCCGCAAGCTGTGTTCGCAGACTGACGCAGAAACCTCGGATCAGTGGTTCTATCGCCGTAATGTACGGATTCCTAAAATCCTATCTGACCCGTCCTCCGCGTTTGAAAGATCGTTCGTACCTCTCTTATATACGTGGCCAACAATTGAGACGCCTCTGCGGCATGGAGACGATCTGGAGATAATCCTCCGGAAAGCTATTTTCTGAGTATGTGCGGAATCTGCGGAAAACTCGCGTTTGACCCCCGGGAGACGGTTGCGCCGGAACTCGTGAAAGCGATGGCGGCGACGATCGAGCATCGGGGCCCGGATGACGAAGGCTATTATGTCTCCGGGCCGGTTGGGTTGGGATTCCGTCGCCTCTCGATCATCGATCTGAAGAGTGGCCATCAGCCGCTCTCGAACGAAGACGGCACGATCTGGATCGTTTTTAATGGCGAAATCTACAATTACCAGGAGTTGCGCACATTCCTGTTGAGCGAGGGCCATGTCTTCAAAACCCGCACCGATACAGAGGTGATCGTACATCTCTATGAGCAACTGGGGCCGGAATGCTTGCAGAAGCTGCGCGGGATGTTTGCCTTCGCTATCTGGGACGGCAGGGCGAAAACGATCTTCTTAGCCAGGGACCGGGTTGGGATCAAACCGCTTTATTACCGGCTGAATCCTTCATCTTTGGTCTTCGCCTCAGAAATCAAGGCCATCCTAGCCGACCCATCGATCGAGAGGGAAATCGTACCCGAAATCATCGACCGGTTTCTTACTTTCCAATACGTCCCCGGCGAAGAAACGCTGCTGAAGGGCATTCAAAAGCTTGCGCCGGGACATTATCTTCTGGTGAAGGACGGCCGGGCGGAAGTCCGGCAATATTGGGATCTACAGTTTGCGGAACAGTTCAATCACCGCAGCGAACGACAGATCGAAGCTGAACTGCTCCAGCTGCTTTCAGAAACTGTCAGCTTGCACATGATTGCTGATGTGCCGGTGGGAGTTCTTTTGAGCGGCGGTGTGGATTCGACAGGCGTGCTCAGTTTTGCTGTGGAAGAGACCGATAAGAAGGTGAGCACTTTCACGGTGGGTTTCGCCGGCAGGGAGTTCGCAGACGAAAGACCCTATGCGAAATTGGCCGCGGAGAGATTCGGGACCGAACACCACGAGATGACGATTACGGCCGCAGATTTTGCGTCATTTTTGCCAAAGTATGTATTCCATATGGAGGAGCCGGTTTGCGAGCCACCGGCCATCGCCCTCTATTACGTTTCGAAGCTGGCTCGAGAGCATGTCACAGTGCTGCTTTCCGGCGAGGGTGGAGACGAGGCGTTTGCGGGCTATAGCAATTACCGCAATTTAGTTTGGCTGGAGCGCATCAAACGGGGCGGATCGCTGGTTAACAGCGCACTCGCGGGAGGAATGTCTCTTGCGAACTCGATTTTCCACATTTCGAGGGTTGCCAAGTACGTGCCCTTAATGAGGGATCGTTTCCCTGGCTATTACTACGGCCGGACTTCAAACCCGCATCGCACCACAGGGAATGGTTTAGGGAGTATATATTCCAAGGAGTTTTTGAGCACAGTCGACCGTGAACGAAGCATTGAGCCAGTGCGAGCATTACAGATGCGCATGCGCGGCCAAAGCACACTGGAGACAATGCTCTATATCGATACCAAGACGTGGCTGCCCGATGATTTGCTGATCAAGGCCGACAAAATGACAATGGCAAACTCGCTTGAGCTGCGCGTGCCGTTGCTCGACCACAAAGTGCTGGAGTTTGCCGCGTCACTTCCTTCCAATCTCAAGCTGAGCGGGCTAACTACCAAATTCATCTTGAAAAAGACGTTGTTGGGCAGGATTCCGAAAGAGATTCGCAACAGAAAGAAGACCGGCTTCCCGGTGCCGTATGCGTCCTGGATGCGGTCGGAGCTTAAGGATCTAGTTTGGGATGTGTTAATGGATTCGAGAACGATCGATCGAGGTTACTTCAGCAAGGGCGCCGTCGAGCGTATGCTGCGGGCCAATGCAAATGGCAGCGACCGCTCCAAGGACATCTTCTCCCTACTCACGCTCGAGCTGTGGCAGCGCGCGTTTCTGGAGAACGAAACCATTGTCTTATAGCAGAGTTCGGCAGGCCGCGACGAAGTTGGTGGGCGGCGTGCTGTGGCATATGCCCGGTTCCTTCGGGATTGCGAAGATGCTCGGCCGCGATTATTCATTGCGCTGCGTGGTCTTTCATCATATTTGCGACGTGCAGTCATCGTTCACGGCGGGCATCAGCGTGAGCATTTCGCCGAAGAGATTCGAAGAGGCACTGAGGTTTTTAACCGCATATTATGCTCCCGTGCGTCTCGAGGATGTACTGACTGATTGCGGCGGTCGCGGACTGCCCCCACACGCCTTGCTGGTCACATTCGACGATGCTTATGCATCGGTGGCCGGGTGGGCCGCGCCTCTCTGCCGCCAATATGGAGTGCCGGCCGTCTTTTTCGTGAATGCCGCGTTTCTCGATAATCGGCGGCTGGCACCGGATAATCTTGTATGCTATGTGGCTGATGTGCTAGGGATGGAAACAATTAATCTTGCTGCGCAGGCGATTCCCGGCAAGAAAACGGTCAAGATTCAAACTCTTGCCGAAGTATTTGGCGCATTCTTCCCGGCGATCTCACTGGCTGAAAGGGAAATCTTTCTTGATGCGTTGCGGACGTTCTCAGGTATCGACGAGAGCCAGTTGGCAAGGGACGCGAATCTGTACATAAGCAGCAAGCAGCTGCGCGAGTTGGGTTCTTTCGACTTCGAAATAGGCAACCACACCTACACCCACACCCATTGCAGATCATTCTCAAAGCAAGACTTCGTCTCAGAGGTGGACCGGAATAAGGCGGAACTGGAAGCTGTTTCGGGGCTCAAGGTTCGGTCATTCAGTCAGCCCTACGGCTCATCAAAAGATCTCACTCCGGCGTTAATGGAGCACCTCAAAGGCACTGGGCACAAGGCCGTCTTCTTAAGTGAGAGTACTACCAACCCTCATGGCGCTGATATTTATCATCTTGACAGGGTTAGCACTCGTGCGGAGAGCGAAGGCTCACTGTTTTTTGAAATCGAGGTTCTGCCGCGCCTTCGCGCAATGCGAAATCGCCTTTCACCCGGTTTTGGGCGCGTTCGGGCAACATTACCTCATTCATCATTGCTCGTCAGCAGACAGTAAATTCTTATACGATTAAGTGGTTGTATTAAGCCAAATCAGAGGAGAAAATGTGCTCGAAAATCTGAACGCTTCGACCCGCGAGAAGTTCCTTCTGGAAATGGATGAAATCCTTGGACTGCGCGCTGGAACTCTACGCGGAGACGAGAAACTAGATGAACTGCAGAACTGGGATTCGACTGCGCTCATAGGACTGATTGTCCTTGCGGAGTCAGCGAATGGTGTGCACATATCTGCGGACGAGGTTGTCGATTGCAGGACGGTTGCAGATTTGCTGCGCCTGGCACAGATCGACGGTGGCTCTTCTCAATAGTCGAAATCCCAATAATCTCGCAGTGCCGTCGGCATAGGCATTTGCAATAGACACCGCATCAACCATATTCTGCCGATCGAATTGATGTGTCATCAATACAAAATCCTCCAGCGGAAACTTGTGCCGGCACCGGAAACAAAGCAATGCAATCGGATAATCTGAGAGACATGCGGTATCCGGTCGCGCCGGAGACGATTCTGCGCAAGCGACACTCCCTAAAAAGAGAGTTGCTCGCGCAACCGAATTTGCTCGCCAAGCGCATAGCTATTCTGGCTGGATCCACCACAACTGAAGTTAAGAGCATGGTGGAGTTGTTTCTCCTCGCCCAAGGGATTCAACCAACATTTTACGAATCCGGCTATAACCGGTACTCCGAAGATGTCCTGTTTGACAACCCGGACTTGATGAGCTTTCAACCAGATGTGGTCTTCATTCACACCACGTGGCGTAATGTGTCTCAGTTTCCCGGGTTGATGGAGACCGAGGAGGAAGTTGAACGGCATGTGCGCAGCGAAGTGGCGCGGTTCGAGGCTCTTTGGGAAAAACTGCATGCGAAGCTCGGCGCATTGATTATTCAGAACAACTTTGACCTTCCGCGGCTCAGGCCTTTGGGTAACCTGGAAGCATTTGAGCCGTCTGGACGCATGCAGTTCTTGATGAAACTGAATGCTGAGTTTGCCAACTACGCCCGGCAACGCCCGCATTTCTTCATTAACGATATTCATTTTTTGTGCGCCCAATTAGGCCTGGAAACATGGCATGGCCACACGTATTGGTACAACTTTCACATGGCAGTAAGCCCCGTGGCGACGGTTGCCCTGGCCCGGAATGTTGCGGCTATCATCAAGGCTATCTACGGACGGTCAAAAAAATGCCTTGCGCTCGACCTAGACAATACTCTGTGGGGTGGAGTTGTGGGCGATGATGGCGTGCACAATCTGGTTCTAGGCCGCGATCATCCAGTCGGCGAGGCATTTCTGGATTTCCAGCGTTATTTAAAGGATTTACAGGGACGCGGCGTGATTTTGGCCGTGTGTTCGAAGAACGATCTTGGAAATGCAAAAGATGGATTCTCTCACCCCGACAGTATCCTGAAGGTCGACGACTTTAGCGCGTTCAAGGCGAACTGGAACCCCAAGCCGGACAACCTTCGCGAGATTGCCGCCGAGTTAAACATCGGGCTGGATAGCATCGTCTTTGTCGACGACAATCCGGTGGAGAGATTACTGGTTACGCGGCAACTTCCTGAAGTGGCGACGCCCGATGTGGGTTCCGATGTAACCCGATTCGCAGAGATATTGGAAGCAGAGCATTACTTTGAACCGCACAAGGTGGTTCAAGAGGATCTCAATCGCGCAGTCTATTACAAGTCCAATGCGCAGCGGGATACTCTTCAGAGCAACTTCAGCGATTATGGACAATTTCTCACGTCGCTGGAAATGACAGCCGAAATTGCGCCCTTTTCGCCGGTCTATCTCGAGCGGATCACACAGCTAATCAATAAGACGAATCAGTTTAACCTCACTACGAGGCGGTATACGAGCACAGAGATCGAGGCCGTTGCAAAAGATTCGGCGTTTGTCACTCTCTATGGACGCCTGGCCGACAGGTTTGGGGACAATGGCTTGGTCTCAGTGTTACTTGGACACGTCACTGGCGAAACGCTTGAGATAGACCTCTGGCTGATGAGTTGCCGCGTTCTTAACCGTGAGATGGAACTTGCGATGTTTGACACGTTAATAGAAAAGTGCCAGGCACGAGGGATACGCAAGATCATCGGCGTGTATATACCGTCGAAAAAGAACGGCATGGTCGCCGATCATTACACGAGGCTCGGTTTTACCCCTGTCGAGGGTGCGCCCCAAGATCTTCAATCTTGGTCCTTTGATGTGCCTGGGATCTATTCGGCGAAGGCTCGATATATCCGCAGATCCACAGAAATGGCACCCGCCATCGCCGATAGTGCGGTAGCGAGTGATGCGAAGGCCGCACTCGCGCATTCGTAAAGACACGAAGACTGAATACGCCCATGCGGTCTTGTCAACAATGCATCAGCCGATCCGGCAGATCACCTGTGATTGATTCGGTTGCAATGATAATGTCTAACTGGAAGGTCGAGGTCGATCGAGCAACATCTGCAGAGTGGTCGCAGATGATCGACTTATTTGACGACGCAAATATTTATCAGACCGCCGCCTATGGTGAGGTCCACTGGGGCGGGAAGAATTTGAGCCGCATAGTACTCAAGCGTGACGGCGAGGTGGTGGGAATCGCCCAGATTAGAGTCGTACGGCCAACTCCGCTCAAGTTTGGCATGGCATATCTGCGCTGGGGTCCGTTATGGGAACGTCGCGGTATGCCGCTGGACTCCGAAGTTCCACTGCGCATGGCGCGCGCGATTGAAGACGAATATCTAAAAGCGCGAAAGCTCTTCGTGCGGATTCTTCCGAACGCATTTGTTGGATCGCCACGGGCTGAGGCGTTCCAAGCGGCATTCTCCGGGTTTTCGACGGAGAGTGGCAACGGGGTGGAAACATATCGAACATTTGTGCTCGATCTCACCCAGCCGCTTGATGACTTACGTAGAAAACTCGACAAGAAATGGCGTAACCAGCTTTCGCGAGCGGAAAAGAACGGGCTAACGATGACAGCCGGTGACGGCGTCGGGGACTTCCGGACCTTTCTTGAGATGTACGGGGAGATGTATAAGCGTAAGGTATTCAAGACGACTGTCGATGCCCAGGAGTTCATGCGAATGCAGCAGGAACTGCCCGAATCACAACGTATGCGCGTGTTGATTTGTCGGGAAGAGGGTATGGCTGTCGCCGGCGTGGTTGCATCAGCGATGGGCGATTCTGCCATTTACCTCCTCGGCGCGACGAGTGACGCTGGATTGAATGCCAAAGGCGCTTATTTCCTACAGTGGACCTTGATCAGTTGGCTTAAAGGACGTGGGGTCAAATCCTATGACCTCGGTGGCATCGATCCGGTGGGGAACCCCGGGGTGTATCACTTCAAAAAGGGGTTTTCCGGCGCCGATGTGTTCCAGATCGAACCTTTCGCTGCCTCGAATAGTGCTGTTTCCTCGGGAATGGCAAGAGCGGGCCTGACTCTACAACGCAGGTTACGTGCCTCGCTGAAGCCACTGAGCGTCCAGCACTCGCGCTTTTAGCCGACACCGATGAGCTGATTTCATGGCATCCCCAACCGAGTCTGTGGAACTGTCTGTTGTCATAGTCGCGTGGAACGCGAAACCGTACCTCGAGTTGTGTCTCGACAGCTTGGCCAAGGACCCTCCGCGGCGGAGTATGGAAGTGCTGGTGGTCGACAACGCTTCTGCAGACAACACAATCGAGATGGTCGAAAGCAAATTTCCCTGGGTAAAGCTGATTAAGAGCAGGGAGAATCTGGGATTCGCCAAAGGAAATAATGTCGCTATCCGCCAGTGCCGGGGACGCTATATTGCGCTGGTAAATCCGGATGTGATCGTGTTCCCAGGATGCCTGGACGCGCTTGCGGATTTTCTTGACGAAAACCCGAAGGTCGGGAATGTGGGTCCACGTGTTTTCAATCCGGATATGACACAGCAGAGCACCTGCCGGCGGTTCCCTACCCTTTGGAACAACTTTTGTTCAGCAACTCGCCTGGAAAGTTTTTTCAAAGGCCTCCGTTTCTTTGCAGGCGAGCATATGTTCTACTTCCCACACGACCGCACTCTGGCGGTGAATGTGATCGTGGGTTGTTTCTCGATGATTCGCCGGGAGACATTCGATAAGGTTGGATTGCTTGACGAGAAACTCTTTATGTATGGCGACGACGTGGACTGGTGCAGGAGAGCATGGAACGCCGGATGGCAGTGTGTGTTCTATCCGGGTGCAAGGGCGATTCACGATCGCGGAAAAACGACGGCACCATTTCCGACACACTTTGCCGTCGCCCAGCAACGCTCAGTACTGCACTATTGGAGCAAGCACCATTCGGTAATTGGGGTCATGGGGATCCGGAGCATTATGTTTTCCCATCACGTGATCCGGTACACGACGGCCACTTTGTCTGGTCTTGTGAGATCCCAGAAGACACGGCAGAGCGAGACACGGCGAGAGGTGAGCAGCGCCTGCTTGCGGCAACTGCTGTACGGAGAGGTGCCGCCCAAGCCCGAGGAGCGGATCGCGTCGTGAGCCTGTCGAACTGCATCGCCCGCCTAACGGAATACTACCGCCGGCACGGATTGGCGGACACGACGCGCCGCGCTTGGCTGGCACTTCGTCGGACTCTCCTAGCAAGCCGGATGGTAGTTTTTTACTGCGATCTCGACCCGAAGCAATTGGTTCCGATGAATCTTCCGAAGCCAATCAAGGTGAAACGTCTGGTGGCTCTAGCTGAATTGAGCGCTGAGCACTTGCAAGAAGTTACCACCGTCTGGAATCCAAAGCTGGCGGAGCGCAACATGCGGGAAAGGTTCGCAAAAGGAGCTTCGTTATGGCTAATTCTGTATGAAGATCGACTGGCCGGCTACGGCTGGACACTTCGGGGCAATACGATCGAACCATATTACCTTCCTTTGGCCCCAGATGACGTTCACTTCTTCGATTTCCACGTTTTCCCGCAGTTCCGTGGCAAGGGACTCAATCCAATGCTCGTCTCGCACATTGTCGAGTATCTTGCACAGACTGGGAAGGGCCGGGCCTTCATCGACGTTGCGATATGGAACGATACGCAGTTGAAATCGTTAGGCAAGACTCCGTTCCGCAAGCTCGCACTCTTCCGTAAATCGCGAATCTTCAACCATGGGTCCGTGTCGTGGACAAATAAACTTGTTCGCTGCGGCAAAGGCGAGGCAGAAGAGCCTGTTAATCGGAGTTTGAGGATTGTCGACACAAATGAAAGATGAGAGCCAGCTGGCAAGTGCACGTGAAAATGGTTTAGCGAGGCTTCATCACATTGGCATCGTCGTCGCTTCGATTGATGAAAGCGGCGAGTCTATCGCGCGCTCACTCGGCGCAACCTGGGATCAGAACATCATATCGGACCCCTTGCAAAAAGTCCGTGTCACGTTCCTTAAGGGGTCGCACAACAGCGATTCCTTGATTGAACTCGTCGAACCAGGGGGCGAGGACTCACCCGTGACGCAATTCTTGCAGCGAGGTGGAGGATTGCATCACCTTTGTTACGAGGTGAGCAACCTCGATGAACATTTGGAATTCTGCAGGACAGTGGGCAATATCATCATCCGGAAACCCGTGCCTGCAGTCGCATTTGGTGGCCGAAGGATCGCCTGGGTGGTGACGAGGAAAAGGCTGCTGGTAGAATTCCTTGAGCAATGAAAGTGGAGCTTGACAAGTAGACTTCAACTTTCGGGCCGGTATTGATACTGGCAGCTCAATCCAGCTCTGCGTGCTTAGGCAATCGTAATCTGCTCGACTTCGGTGAGTTGCTCTACATTGGCTCTGACTACCACCGCTCAAGGAGCTGCGTAGCTGCCGGCCATTTCAAAATGCAGAGGAACCCTCTTGACCGAATGGTTCCCAGAGTTCGTGCGGTGTCAAGACTCGTAAATTGAGATATTTAGAGGATTGCCCATCGAGGTATTCTTCGTATGGTTCAGCGCCCACCAGTGCCGATTGCAGGCTTTATCCTAAGGATGGAGCGCAAGTCATGTGACGAAAGTCACCTACTTCGGTTACTTTCTCAGGGAGAGTGCCTTTGGTACAGAATTAAAATAAACACCATCGATAGGGCTTGAGGATGGAAAGGAAGACATCAGTGACGAGATTGAAGTGTATTGCGGTGATTGTGGCCTGCTTTTTCAGTGCCAGAAGTGCTTTTGCGGTCGTCGGGGCCGGCGGAACCTGCCCATCGGGCGCGAACTATACTAATCCGGCGAATCCGACGGGGCCGCTCGTTACGCTTTCAAGTCTTGGAATCACAGTCTGCTATTACGTTTCAGCCGTAGGATCAGATTCCCTGTACGACGGAACTTCCGAAACGGTCAGCGGAAGCCATGGTCCGTTTCTTCACTCTCCGGGCATGGCGAATTGCTCGAGCAAGTGTGCGGCTGTTGCGCTCTTACCCGGAATCGGAGTAATCTTTCGCGGCGGTGACACCTGGCACTTCGGCAATTCCGGTGCTACGCCTTACTCCGGTGTGGTTTCCAGTTGCGCCGACAACGGGAACAACGCGGCGGGCCTCTGTCTCGACGACATCAACGCTACCAGTTCCAACCCGATCTATTACGGAGTCGATCCAACATGGTACACGGGTGGTTCGTGGGCCCGACCGATCTTCACTGCTGACAATTCTCTATGTAACGCCAGTACGGTCGGCACACTCCCTGACGGGGCAACCTGCACGTACAACTCATCAAACTCATGTATGCCTGGTGCCGGAGCGTCCTGCACGGGGGTTTACTACGTCAGCAGTTGCCCATACCAGGTAGGCAACTCAAACAATCTTATCGATATTGGATATAGCGAGTACATCATGTTCGACAACTTTGAGTTGAGCGGGTTGTGTCAGAATCACACCGGCCAACCGGGAGGATTCGATACCTACATCCAATATGCTTCGGATAACGCTCCAGTCTATCTGACGAACAACTACATCCACGGCGGAACTCATCTTCAGTTCGCAGCGCCGAACGGGCAGCCGGCGTGTACCGGCAGCGCGGTCTGCATCAATATGAATGCGCTTTACGGAGCCGTGACCGCCGCGCTCACAGGCGGCACAGGAGAGACGATTGCTTTCAACGTAGTCGATTTCTCCGACTCTGACCCTGTAGGAGAAAATCTCACTCAGCAAGGCTTCTATAACATCGAGTACAACGTCTTTCGCTACTTCACTAATGGCCTGATGGGGACCGTCCACTTAATCCACGACAACCTTTTCGAGTATTACAACGGCAACGGGCACTCCAACCTGATTGAATCGGCAGAGAGAGCACCCAACAACGCGATCTACAATAACGTGTTCCGACACATGGAGCTTAGCCCGAATGGGGACGGCGGGGTGATTCTTTGGCTCGGTCCAGTGGCGACAACTACGACGGACTACATCTTCAACAACCTAGGCTACGATGTTGGAGCCTCCGAATACCTGAACCTAGGCGGGACTGGACTCACATCAAATCAGGGCCATTACGTGTTCTTCAACAACACCTGGCAGACCAACGTTTCCCAGACCATCCTGAATTGCGACATGCAGGCAACCGGGACAACCGCTGACGTGAACAATCACTACATCGATGACCAGAATTACATCCAAACAAATGGAGACTGTGGAAATACGACTACTACGACTTCCCTGTGTCAGTCGAATACCAGCGGGGGAACGAGCGCGGCATGTCCGACCTACTCCGGTGCAAACTCCTCGCCGCATTATGACCAGTACACAAGCAGCGGGGCCTATTCGTATTCTCCCACGGCTTCGACCAACTCGACCGTTGGGAAAGGTACAAACAAGCAACCCTATTGCTCGGCCTTGAGCGCTGCCGCAGTATCGGACTCAACGCTTTCGAATGCAGCTTCGGCCTGCCAGAACCCTATACCTTACCGCTGCGGTTACATCAACTCAACACACTCGGTGAATTGCCAGACGCCGACTGCAACGCCAGTAGCGGTGCCGCGATCTGGAAGCGGTGCGTGGGACATTGGCGCATACCAAATGCCGGTCACTCCACCAACCGTTCCAACGAGTGCGAATGGGGCAGTATTACAGTAACTACGTCCTCTAAATAAGCAGATATCCAACGGCTGGGCGGCATCTCACACTTCGCTTGTAGCGTGTTTGAGGTGTCCGTCCATCTTCATAAAGCTCTTTGTTCGTTGCTCATCTCTCAATTTCCCCAATTATGAAATCCAGCTGAGTTTCGGTGCGTAAGCACAAGGTCAGTCAAAGCCTAACATCTACCTGTTCATAGATATATGGAACCAGCAAATTTCCGTTTTGGCGGCGGCGCCGCTGATACGTTGCTAAATCCCTTGGTGGCGATGGCGATGCTCGTCATCATCGGGTTGATTTTCACGCTTCCTCGCCACAAGGTAATTACACCCTTCCTTTTAGGATGCTTTACGATCCCGCTAGGGCAGGTGGTCGTGCTGGCAGGCATTCACTTTACGGTGTTGCGCATCTTGATTATTGCCGCACTCATCCGAAGAGCGACTTCAAAAACAACTTCAACAGAAGGCAAGTATCCGGGCGGATTCAACGGAATCGACCGCATGGTGATCCTGTGGACGATTTGGGTAGAGCTCATGTGCTCTCTCCAATTCATGGACACGCAAGTATTCATTCATAACCTGGGAGATTTTCTGGACATGTTTGGCGGCTTCCTGGTGGTGAGGTACTTCATCGTCGATCGCGAGACCGCGCGGCGCGCCATCAAGGCATTAGCCATGGTTTGCATCATCCAGAGCGTCTGCATGCTCAATGAGCAAATCGCTCACGTGAACGTGTTCGGATACATTGGAGGCTTCGGCCCCGGCCTGACCATAAGAGACGGGAAGATCCGCTCGCAGGGAGTACTGGGATCTATTTCTGGCGGAGCATTCGCCGGATCTTTGATTCCTCTGTTCCTGGGCTTGTTGGCGGAACGAAAATCCAGGATTATTGCATGTGCGGCTCTTGTCGGTGCGACGATTATGGTATTCACGTCGAATTCAAGCACGTCGCTCCTGGCGCTTGCTGCGTCAGCCTTAGGCATTTTGATGTGGCCTCTGCGCAGGCAGATGCGCTTGGTGCGATGGGGAATCTCACTGACCCTCATCGCGCTGCACTTGATAATGAAAGCGCCAGTTTGGGCCCTAATTGACCGCATCGATCTGACGGGCTCATCGTCCGGTTACCACAGGGAACAGCTGGTGGACAACTGTATCCGGCATTTCGGTGACTGGTGGCTCATGGGGTACAAAAACTACGACCAGTGGGGATTTTGCATGTTCGATATGTGCAATCAGTTTGTGGTCCAGGCCGTGTTAGGAGGCTTGGTAGCTTTGGTTGCTTATATCGCGATTTTCTCCAGGAGCTTCAGTGCTATTGGGAAGGCCAGGAAAAAGGTAGAAGGAAATCGCCGGCGCGAATGGTTTCTCTGGTGCCAGGGTTCCACCTTGTTCGCTGTTGTCGTAGCGCACTTCGGCATTAATTACCCCGCCACGACGGAGGTAGGCTTGTTCACTTTCTGGACCCTCGCTTCCATGGCATCTTTCGAGGTTCCACAGCCTGTCAAAGTAACAGCTGAGATCCCCCGCAAGGCTCAAATACTTTCCAACCTAGTTGGTGCCTCATGAAAGACCGTGACGAGAGCGTACGGGTGTTGTACAGTTTTCCCCTTAGGCTAGGTGCTGACAGAATCTGTGGCATTGCCTGGCAACAAGTAAATGGATTGGCGGCGGCAGGTGCAGACTTACTTGTATATCCTGCCTCGATCTGCCGTGAAGTTGCTCCAGGAGTGAGGATTTCTACCACCCTTGCTAAGGGAAAATTTCGCCTCCCTTTTAAACTCCTAGGCACGATGCGCAGCGTTGCGCTGCATGATCGGATCGTAGCGCGGCGGATCGAGAAGCTCGCCGGAAAAATCGACATTGTTCATGTGTGGCCTCTCGGCGCCATTAAGACGCTCGAGGCCGCAGCCAGACTAGACATCCCGACGGTATTGGAACGGCCCAATGCCCATACAGGGTTTGCCATGGACGTTGTCCAGAAAGAGTGCGACCGTTTGGGCATAACTCTGCCACCAGACCACGAGCATGCATTCAATGCCGAGAAGCTTCAACGAGAAGAAGACGAATATCGGCTTGCGACGCGCCTCCTGTGTCCGTGTGATTTTGTGGTGAAGACGTTTCTCGACAAGGGTTACCCGCAGGATCAGTTGGCGCGGCACATTTATGGGTACGACGAGAAAGTGTACCACCCGGGCAATGAACCTCGCGATACCAGGCGCGGCTTTACGATGCTCTTCGTTGGTGTTTGCGCTGTGCGGAAAGGGGTGCACTATGCGCTGGAAGCGTGGTTGAATTCTCCAGCCTCGAAGGAGGGTGTTTTTTTAATCGCCGGCGCATTTCTGCCCGAGTATGAAAAGAAGCTGGCACCTATGCTGAATCACCCCAGCGTAAAAGTTCTGGGTCATCGGAACGACGTACAGGATCTGATGCGAAAAAGCGACATTTTGGTACTGCCCAGCATTGAAGAAGGCTTCGGTCTCGTGATTGCGGAGGCGATGGGTTCCGGATGCGTTCCGCTTGCATCGGAAGCATGTACGGAGATTTGCAGCCACATGAAGACGGGGCTGGTGCACAAAGTTGGGGACGTCGCGGCCCTGACGCAGCACATCACGATGCTGCACGAGGATCGCGCGCTCCTTGAGAGGTTACGTTCTGCGTCTCTCGAAGCGTCGCCGGGCTTTACTTGGACGGCTGCCGGAACAAGGCTCCTCGACGTATACCGCGAAACGATCGCCGCGTGCAAGGCAGGAACATCCAACCATGCCCGCTAAGGGATACGCATTCTGAGGGCAAGGTCATAACGAGCATGCTGCACGTCGCAAAAAAGATTATTCGCACCCTCAAAAACCTCCGTCAATGGATTAAATCAGCCGGGTGGCGGGCGACCTTGACTTGGTCAGTCTGTCGAACGAAGAAGGTTCTTGGATTTCAGCAGCCTTCGAGCCTGAAGATTCAGCCACGACAGGCAAGATACTCCGTGATCGCTCGTTTGGGCGGGTCAAGTGACATGAGCGTCTTTGACCAGATCTTTGTATTCGATGAATACGCCTGCATACGAAAGATCTCGTTCCCCCTTCTAATCTTGGATCTTGGGGCCAATGTTGGGTATTCGAGTGCATATTTTCTGAGCTGTTTTCCGACGGCTACTGTTGTGGCCGTCGAGCCAGACCCCGGCAATTTCGAACTTTGCCGCAAGAATCTTGCTCCATACGGAGACCGGGCGAAAGTCGTCCACGGAGCGGTTTGGTCCAGTTGCTCCAGGCTGGTACTTTCTCGAGGAACCTTTCGTGATGGCCGTGAATGGACAACGCAGGTGCGCAACAGTGAAGGCAGCGAGGACGAGGCAACTGTTGAGGGGTGGGACGTCTTAAGCCTCTTACAACTGGCTGGCGGAAAACAAGTAGATTTGTTAAAGGTCGATATTGAACGAAGCGAGCTGGAGATTTTTGGCGATAGCTCTTCGTCATGGCTCCCTAAAGTACGAAACATCTGTATCGAATTGCACGGGCCAGATTGCAAGAAGGTTTTTCTGGACGCTCTAAGGGACTTCGACTATGATCTCGGAAACTCGGGAGAACTTACGATCACTCGGAACATGCAGCGCAGAGCGACGTCGGTTCAATTAGTGTCAGATCATATAGAGGACTTGTAGACGGAGCCGGGGAGCCGCCGACGGATGCTGAGACTTACTCCTGCGAGTATTCCTATCAAGAGCAACCATGGAGCGACAGACGCACGGAAGGGCAGCAGCGACCATAAATAGGCTGCTTTTGTTACGCCTGCTGTCAAGGAATCCTAGACCAGGTTTACCCGCCTGAGCGGTTTCTGGCTTCCGCAGTCAGTTGGCGGCTTGCGTCAGACGGGTCCTAGCTCAACAGATTCCAACGGAGCAAAGGAGAGAATATGGCAGTTCTGGTTGTGGGCGGAGCCGGTTACATCGGTAGCCATACAGCGCGAGCCCTACGCCGGCATCGACATGAGGTCATCATTTATGACAATCTTTGTACCGGTCACAGCTTTCTGGCGGACGGTTTTGAGTTGATTGTCGGAGATATGGCTGATCGTGAGAGGCTTCTGCCGGTGATGAAACGCGCCGACGCCATTATGTATTTTGCGGCCCATGCCTACGTCGGCGAATCGGTTGAGAACCCGCGTAAATACTTCAACAATAATGTTCAAGCGGGACTCCGGTTCCTTGATACGGCTATAGACGCAGGTGTCCCTCATTTTGTCTTTTCTTCGAGCTGTGCTGTTTACGGCGTGCCTTCATCGATACCTATTGTGGAGGCCACACCACGCCAACCCATCAACCCCTACGGAGTCTCAAAGCTCTTCTTTGAGAAAGCCTTGGAAGCATATGGGCACGCCTATGGCCTGCGCTATGCCAATCTCCGGTACTTCAACGCGGCAGGCGCGGACGAAAGCGGAGAAATTGGTGAGTTACATGACCCGGAAACTCACCTCATTCCGCTTGCGCTGGCAGCCGCATACGGAACCGGACCGGAATTAAAGATATTTGGTTCCGACTATCCCACTCCGGATGGCACGTGCGTTCGAGACTATGTTCATGTTAGCGATATAGCTGAGGCGCATGTGCTCGCCTTGAGGTGCCTGATGAACGGCGACACACAAATTGCGGTGAATCTAGGAACCGGCCAAGGGTATTCCATCCATCAGATTTTACATTCGGTACAGGAAGTAACCGGGCGAAAAGTTCCATGGCGTGCAGAGGAGCGCCGACCAGGCGATCCGCCTGTACTTGTTGCCGATCCGGCGCAGGCCTATCGCCACCTGGGATGGAAGGCGCAACGGTCCTTACAGGAGATCGTATCTACTGCCTCGAATTGGATGTGCGCTAAGCACGCTCTGCCTCAGGTTAAGTCAATTGGGACCCACACAACACGTACCACTTTAGAGACGGCCATCTGACATAGATCATCCGGAGAAGTTATGTGTCGCCTATCCTCAGGTATCCTCCGAATCTACCTGGACGGCGGCAGGAGCAAGGCTTCTTGATGTACACCGGGAGACGATTGCTGCCACTGGACGAACTTATCCACAGGGCTTCAAACCACAGATGTCACTTGCACAAGGGCCTGATTTCACGACCAGCTACATCCAAAACGGAGAACTCCTTTCATGAAACCCAAACTATCGGTCGTCATTCCGACATATAACCGGGCAGAAAAGGTCCGGAAGACTGTGGAGAGTGTCTTGGGGCAGAGCTTCACCGATCTGGAAGTTATCGTGGTGGATGACGGATCATCCGATGAGACGGGGCAAACACTTGAACGGGCGTTCGGTGATCGCATCCGTTACTACTTCCAGTCAAATCAGGGAGTTAGTGTAGCTCGGAACAAGGGAATCGCCGAAGCAAAAGGCGACTGGATTGCTTTCTTGGACTCCGACGATGTGTGGGAAAACGAAAAGCTCGAATGGCAATTCAGGGCCCTGGACCGATTTAGCCCCGACTGTGGTGCGTGTTACACCGATGTCCGATTCATGAATCACTCAGAAACGCGTAGCATGTTTCAATTGGCTCAAGAGAGCTATAGGCACGTGGACGAGTTTGGCGTCAACTCCGAGGTGCTTAGATTGCTCGTGAAACCTGGCGGCGCCGGAATGGTTGTCTGTTTGTCCTCCTTGCTGGCACGCGCGGATGCAGTGAGACATGCAAGGGGATTCGACCCCAGCCTGTCGTACAGCGCGGATAGTGAATTTATGTTTCGGTTGGCAATGATTACCGGCTTCTGTTACGTCAATCGTCCGCTCGTCTTGTTTGACCGATCACCTGTAAAGGATCGTCATGTGGGAGTAAGCTCCATTTGGACTAGAGCCGATTTCTTCCTTCAGGATAACCAACGCAAGCTTGAAGGGCTGTCACGCCTGATCGATGACCAGCCAGCTGCGATCCATGATCTAGTCCGCCGGCAACTCGGCTCAATTCATAACGGATGGGTCAATTGGCATCTAGAGTCCGGAGACTACAGGAAGGCGCGCGCAGCAGCCTATAAAGCGGCGCAGTTGAATTTGACATTCAACATCGCAATGAAATGGCTGTTGACCTGGATAAGTCCCAGGATTGCCCTACAGACGGTCCACCGCCGGGAAAGCAAGAGCGCTTCAGAATTCACCGTATAAGACTCGGAAGTCGATACGCATTACAATTCTGCGTGCTCTTCTAGTTAGGCCCACTTACTGAGAAGTGGCGGACCCATCTGAGACTTCTTCTCGACAATGAGACTACTCCAGGGGTTGCCGACGCTCAGCTTATCGAGTCCGAACTCGGGTTGTCCGGTTTCCACAACACCCTCAATAAGATCCCACTGCGGGAGAAGGTGCTGTCCGAGTGAACGGTAAAGAAGATGAAGAGATAGCGTCAGAGAAAATTAGCTTTGGTCCGACCTTCCCCGTTACAGAGAGATGGTGTCAGCCATGGATGAGCCCCGACTGGCGTGCCGGGTGGTACTTTATCGTCAGAAAACAGTCCAGACTCAATCGCGCGAGCTCGCAATTCTAGAAGTACCCCGATATCTCCAATGACAACTGCTCTCGAACCTAGCTTCGGTCGTCATATCATCACTTGTTTGGCAACTGCGCTGAGCATCTGTGCCGCCGTAGAACTCGCCTGTTTATCCCTTGGGATTGCCCCCTTTTTCACACCAAACTTGCTGATCAACGAGAAAATGCGGTTCCTCCGTGAACATCGGCCCGGTTCGACGCCCATCGCGGTAGTCAGTGGTGCGAGCATAGCGCTCAACGATATTGACAGCGATCTGCTCCAGGACGAAGAGAGGCATCCATTCGTCAATCTGGGCGCTGACGGCGTGTCGGTGCCGACTTCGGAAGACTTTTACAAGCAGTTTGCAAGTCTCTACCCAGTTAGTGAGGTTATCTTTGCCGCGAGCCCGGTTGAAATGCGGGATGTGTACCGTTCGGATGTCAAAGTGTCTAATTCCGTTTTTCGCAGCTACGTGCTGGGCAGAATGTCGATGGCAGAAGAATTCACCTATCGCGACATTCCGGGATTAATGTCGTATTGGGAGAATTGGAGCAGCTATCACAGCCGAACGTCGCCTGCCTCAATGGAATTCACCAAAACAGGCGCTGTACCTTTGGAGATCGACGTCCGCGCCGAGGGGTCTCGGGCCGGAATTAGCGAAGCTCTTGATCTGAGCCCCCACTGCACGTACTGCATGAGCGATCTGTCTCAATTCTGTCAGGACGTCCGGAAAGAGGGTCTCCCCTTTACGATAGTGTTGGGGCCGGTGTTACCGAGCATCATCGAACGAGACGCGAGAGTGCGCACTGTTATTGCCGACCGCAAGGAGCAATTTCGCGCCGTCGCCGAAAGGTGCAACGGCCAATTGTTTGACATCACGGATTACGCCACTCTTGATGATTCGTGTTTCGCGAATTCCCTACACTTGAATGCCCAAGGTATGAGTGTAATGACAGCGCAATTAGAAAGTTTTAGGCGAGGTGAATTGATCTCCAAAGGGAAAACGTTAACCTGCGGCAGTCTCAATCTGGCGACCATGTCCGCAACGGGTCCAAAGTAAACTTCGATTGCACGGGCTAAGTCTGACTTAATCGACAATTTGAACGTTTCTGCGCGCGGCTACTTGTTCCTGCGTAGCGGTTAGTAGAGTAAACTTGCGAATTGTGAAAAGGGTCAGAACAATTGAGATCGAGCTTCCCCGAACAGTTTGAGAATAATAACCTTTCGTAACGTGTAACGGAAATCACGCTGATTCTTCATGGTATTTTCATCGTATAGCTTTCTCTTTATCTTTCTGCCGATTGCGCTGGTAGGGTACTACCTCGTGGCTAAGCTGGGCGCAGAGTACGCGGTCGGCTGGCTAGTGCTGACATCGCTGGCCTTCTATGCCGCTTGGAATCCCGCTTTTGTGATTCTGCTCGTCTCCTCCATTGCCTTCAATTTCATGATTGGACGGGCGATGCTCTGGCGTCAGAGGAAAGAGGATACGAAATCCCGCCAGCGTCTGCTTTTTATTGGTGTAGCTGCGAATCTTGTTTTGCTGTTTTCCTTCAAGTATCTGGGGCCTATCCTGTCGTGGGGACATTCGATTTCGCTGATCCCCTCGCGATTCGCCTTCAACATCATTCTGCCGTTGGGCATTTCGTTCTTCACTTTCACACAAATCGGATACCTGGTTGACTGCGACCACGGTCGGGGAAAGGATCTCGATCTCCTCCGGTACGCGGCGTTTGTAACCTTATTTCCTCACCTCATTGCCGGGCCCATACTGCATATTCGTGAGATTGGGCCACAACTGCTTAATTCCGATACTTACCGATTTCGGTCCAGGAATTTATCCGTCGGAACAAGCTATTTCATCATCGGATTGGCGAAAAAGGTCCTTTTAGCTGATCCGCTGGCCGATGTTGCGAAGATCGGATTTGCGCATTCGGGTAATTTTGCGATGTGTGCGACCTGGTCCTATGCCCTCGCCTATTCTTTACAACTTTATTTTGATTTTTCGGGCTACTCGGATATGGCCATCGGATTGGCCTACATGTTCGGAATCAAGTTTCCGATCAATTTCGATTCTCCGTACAAGTCCAGAAGCATCATCGAGTTTTGGAAGCGCTGGCACATCACTTTGACTGTTTATTTGACTTCCTTGCTTTACAATCCGATAGGCCTTTACCTCAACCGCCGCCGGATTCGTGCGGCGCAAGGCTCGCTCAATCGGAACGCGAAGACAGTTGGCGCTTTCAATTCCCTCGTGCTGATTCCGATTCTGATCACCATGACGCTCGCGGGGATCTGGCATGGGGCTGGGCTTCAATTCCTGGTGTTCGGTTTGATGCACGGTGTGTATCTGATCATCAACCATGCATGGCGGTGGTTTCGCCCCACGCCAACAGCAAGGAACCGGGGAGGGCTCGTTGGAGCTGGAATCACCGGGTTCAGCATAGTCTTAACCTATGTGGCGGTAGTCGCCACCCAAGTAATGTTCCGTGCGTCTTCTGTGGGTGCGGCATTGCAAATGTTTGGAGGGATGATAGGGTTACACGGTGTCGATCCGATTCCTGTGCCAAGCGCTGCAATGTCGGTACTTCAACATTTTGGCCCGGTACAAGTATTTCTCACAAAAACCCACCATTTCCTGGCCGTTCCAACTGCGGATATCGCTGTGCCGCCCGCACGTCTGGCCCTGCTTTTTTTTATCGTTTGGGCCTTGCCGAACAGCCAGACGATCATGGCGAAATTCTCGCCAACTTTAACGGAAGTTAAGTCCGATGCGCCGCGCTGGCTTTTATGGCAGCCGACGGTGCGCTGGGCTATAACGTTCGGCGTGTTGCTCGCCCTTTCTTTGATGTCTCTCCAGCAGACGAAGGTGTTCTTGTATTTTCAATTCTAGAGAAATAGTTCCAGATAGCCGATTGAGAGCGGACGACCGAGTTTTCGACAGCTCGGGTTACGAGCCGATCGAGGATGTTTCTGGCATTTATCAGGCAGGTCCTCTCTCATATCTGTGCTGGAGATATGTGACAAGAAGGAGAACGGCCGTGACTTTTAACCCTTCACTTTGCGTAAAGGTGATCCCAAAAGGGCGTTTATGACGTTGACGAGTTCCCGGAAACGAATGGATCTCGCCCGTCTTTACTCCTCTTTGAGAGGATACATCGATCGCTTGGTGCTGGGAGAGAATCTCAGGGCAAGGGCCACCCGTGGCGCAGTATTGCTAGGCGGAGGAAGCCTAGGCGAGCAGGCGAGCCGATTCGCTCGAAACATGCTTTTGGCGCGGATTCTTGCTCCAAGCGCATTTGGGACGATGGCTATTGTCATGTCTTCCGCGTCGGTTGTGGGGTCCCTTACCGACGTAGGATTGAGGGCTTCTGTCATTCGAAATCCAAGGGGACGTGAGCCCGCATACCTCAACGCGGGTTGGTGGTTGGCGATGGGGCGTAGCCTCTGTGTTTATGCCATCTGTTTTGTATTCGCTCCTTGGGTAGCCCGGTTCTACGGGAACCTAGAACTCTCTGCGTTGCTCCGTGTTGCGTTATTGAGCGCTCTCCTGGAAGGGGCGATGAGTCCGCGGTCTTGCTTACCGCAAAAGGAGATGAAATTCGGACGCTGGGCTGCGATCACCAATGGAGGCGCAGTCTGTGGTGTCATTCTTACGGTAATTCTCAGCTTCGTTATTCGCGACGTTTGGGCACTGGCGATTGGATATTGCAGCGAGAACGTTTTCAGGTGTTTGTTATCGTACATTATCTGTCCCGGTTTGCCCTCTTTACGGTTGAATCGAGACGCTGCTCGCGACCTCCTGAGCTATTCAAGGGGAGCGTACGGCTTGTCGTTTTTGAACCTAATCTTCACGCGCACAGATATTTTCGTTCTCGCTAAGCTCTGTTCTCCAACAGCGTTGGGTCTGTATACGATGGCAGTCTACCTGGTCCAAACTCCAACGGGCTTCATTCAAAACATGGTCGGTTCAACACTTTTACCTGCCTTTGCTCACGTTCAGGAAGACAACCAGCGCGTTAACCGTATCCTGTTGGAAGCTACCTCCTGGCTCATCGTATTAGGGCTTCCGATAGTCGTGGTCATTTGGTTATTCGCCCCTTCTCTTCTCCGGGTAACGTATGGTGTCAAGTATTTGAAATCCGCCGCCCCCTTGGCTGTTGCCTCGGCAGTTGCGTTCATAAGTATCATCAATGGTGTCATAACGGACGCATTTTCTGCACTGGGCAAACCAGGTCTGCACCGTCGCGCCGTCGCCGCTTCAGCGGTCATAATGATCATTGCCATCTATCCGGCTTGTAAGATACTAGGTGTAGTGGGTGCCCAAATCGCGGCTCTGGTCGCGATAGGGACAAGCTACATCCTTCAAATTATGCGGATTCGTTCCCTGACGGGTCTGAACTTGGCTCGGTATGGAGCGGCATTCGTGCGTGCTGGGCTAGTATGTACGCTGCTTCTTTGCGGCGGACTCGGTATCCGCTCCCTGCGCCTAGCCGAAGGGAGCGCGACCCAAGTGGCCTTGGCGCTCTGTGCGTTCTTGCTTGCCTACAGCATCTGCGTACCAGCTGTTTTGCGAATTAAGGAAAAAGCCTAGGACCCGCTGCTCATGCAGGAATATAGGTAACCCGTGAGTCAGCGACCTCTAATATCGGTGGTTATCCCGACTTTCAACCGCGAGCGACAAGTGCAGGCCGCTCTCCGAAGCGTTCTGTCGCAGACCTACTCCCACTTCGAGGTCATTATCGTTGACGACGGATCCACAGATGGAACGCGTAAGGCACTTGAGGCGATCATCAGCGATGAGGGTAGTGACGGCATGCGAGTCCGCTACTTCTCCCGTCCTAAGCAGGGCCAAAGTGCTGCTCGAAACATGGGAATCGAAAAAGCTCGCGGCGAATTCGTCGCCTTTTTGGACTCGGACGACATTTGGCTTCCGGAAAAGCTCGAATGGCAGCTCCGTGCTCTTGAGCAGTTCAAGGACAGATGCGGTGCTTGTATTACTGATGCAAGGTTGGTAGACAATCTGGGTATGGATATTTCTGCTTTCCATAGGGGCGGAAGGCACTTTGAGGGAACGCTGGGAATTGACCTCGGAGCAACCAGAAACCTTGTGAAGCATCGCGACCCTTTCTGGTTATCTACTCTTGTGGTTCGTACGGATATAGTCAGACAGCTTGGATGGTTCGACAATCAACTCGGTTACGCAGAGGACCACGATTTCCTTTTTCGACTGTCTCTCGTAACCTCCTTCTGCTATGTGAACAAGCCCCTGTCCATACTCGACCGAAGTATATCTCCGAAAGGTTCAACTTGTCGTCCGTGGGATGAAGTTGAAGTTCGACTCAGAGGTTCCCAGATAATGTTTGAGAAATGGGCACAATTGGCTTCGAAGCTCCCGCCGGACGTACTAAAAACTGTAAGCCATAATTTGCGTCATATCTATAGCGCCTGGGCAAACTGGTACCTTGAAAATGAACGGTATGAAGAAGCACGGCAAGCAGTAGGGATGGCTATGAGATTTCAACCAACGACGGCGCTTGTATTCAAGTGGGCACTGACCCACACTGCTCCCAGTCTCGCTAGAACGATTTCACCGAAGATGAGGGTGTAGAGTGTATTAATACATGATCCGGTAAGTGGAAACCATTCCTAAGGAGTAAAGACGTGCGTCATTCGAACCATCGGCCGCGGTTCACCGACCCATTGGATCTTATGTCCAGGGGACTTACCAAGCTATACAGCATTTGGGTTAGTTTGGTCTACCCATTTGCGTCCAAAGGACGCAGGCTATCATTTCATTTCACAAGTCAGGTGGACAGACAAAGGTCGGTTAGAATCAGCATCGGCAATTCAGTGAGCCTAAAAAAGGACGCATCTCTTATCGTCGCCACCGAAGACTCCACAGGCGAGCCCGTAATTGTGATCGACGACAATTGCTCCATAGGTTATGGAACGTTGATATCGGCTAAGAACCGAGTCCATTTAGAGCGAGATGTGCTTGTTGGTCAACAAGTGCTCATACTAGATCATAATCACGAGTACGAAGATATCACTAGACCAATCCGTAGTCAGGGAATTACAGAAGGTGGCAGAGTGCGAATCGGCGCAGGGTCTTGGATTGGGCGCGGGTCTGCTATTATTTGCGGAAGAGGAGAGTTGACGATAGGCCGTCATTGTGTGGTCTCGGTCAACTCGGTCGTAACGCGAAGTATCCCGGACTACTCGGTAGTGTTTGGGTCACCCGCGATGATAATTAGACAATATGATCCCGAGACGCGAGTCTGGCGTATGGGTCAGAAGGGGAACAGAGGCACGCAACATCCTGAAGCGCTATTCGTGCCGATCGGCGAGTAATTCCTCGGTGTCCTGGAGGCAGTTTGCAGTAAAGATAGGAACTCAATTAGATGAGTGCCACAATCGACGACTTGTTTCGTTTGCGCAATAAAACGATCCTGGTTACCGGCGGTACACGCGGCATAGGTCAGGCCATTTCGCTGCGTTTGGCTCGAGCAGGTGCTACGGTCATCGCCAATTATCTCCGTGACCAGCAGGCTGCCGAAGAGCTGACGGCGATCGCTACACAGGAAGGTTTGCCCATTTCGCTCTGCCGCGCCGATTTAACCAGCGAAAATGGCCTGGAACAGCTTGACCGCTCGCTGCAGGAAGTGGACCCCCATCTGTCCGGGGTAGTTTATTGTGCTGCCACCGGCGTTCATCGCCGCCTGGAAGAACTTACCGATCGTCATTTCGACTGGACCTTCAGCTTGAATGTCCGCGCGTTTTTCAAGTTGGTCAAGCTTATTAGAGGACGCCTGTCCCTGGGGTCCAGTATCGTGGTGGTCAGTTCCTGGGGCGCTACGCGCGCACTCCCTTACTATTCGCTGGTGGGCTCATCTAAGGGTGCGCTCGAGTCCCTTGCGCGGCACATGGCCGCAGAGCTGGCGCCTTCCGGCATTCGCGTCAATATTCTTACCGCCGGCGCAGTGCTCACAGATGCCTGGAAAGCGATACCGGATGGCGAAACGCACATCGCCCGGATTATCGAACGCACACCGGCAGGGCGATTGGTCAAAGCGGAAGAAGTTGCGTATGCCGCTCAATTCCTGTGTTCCGATGCGGCCACGGGAATAGTTGGTCATACCCTGATTGTCGACGGTGGCTTAGGGATCATGGCCTAAACCTCTGGAGAGAACGACCAGCAGATCAAACTCAAGACACAGTAGAAGAAGGGATCAGATGAGCGATACGGATTACGTATTAAGCAAGGTGCGGCAGGCATTTAAAGCAGGATTTGACGTTGACCCGGAGAGTGTGACCTTGGATACCAGCCCGAGCGACATTCCTCAGTGGGATTCTGTGGGGCATCTGTCTCTTGCGAGCAGCTTGGAAGAGGTCTTCGGGATCACTCTCGACGTGGACGAGTTGATGGAAATGGAAAACGTGCGCGAAATCGTGCGCGTGATCACGCCCAAGTTGTCTGAGAAAGTGTAAAGTGACGACTGCTGCGGAATGGAACTTTGCCGCGCGGCTTGTTGAGCGGATGGGGCCGCACACGAGCTTTGTCGATGCGGCAACCGGCCTCACAATTGGTCCTAAAGAGTTGCCGGGATTGATTGCCAGGTGCGGAACTGCGCTGAGAGCAGCCGGCCTGAAAGCCGGAGACCGGGTACTGATCGGTTGTGCTCTGTCTCCCGCGAGCGCTTTAGTTTATCTCGGAGCGATTTATGCCGGCCTGGTAGCTGTGCCGGTGGACGAACGCACACTTGCTGAGTCTGCTCCATCACTCGTAGAAGCCACCGGTGCAAGAGCCGTATGGACCGAGTCAGGATTAGGGGGGGGAGAGAAATACAAGCTCCCCGCGCTTCGCCTCGCAGGAGACCTGGCTAATGACGCCGATGAGGCTTTGCAGCCCGCGCTTTGCCAATCCTCGAATTTGGCAGCGCTGATGGCGACCTCGGGCTCAACCGGGATTCCCCGGTTCGTTAAGGTCAGTCATGAGAATCTGATCGCGAATACCGAGGCAATCGTTCGCAGCCAGAGCCTAGCCGATGATGAAAGAGCCCTACTAATTCTTCCGGTGAGCTACTGTTTTGGAGCGAGTGTGATTCATTCGCATCTCTATCAGGGCGGAGCAGTTGTGTTTGACCGACGCTTTATGTTCCCGGATAAAGTGCTCCACGCGATCAGTCAATATGAATGCACGACATTCGCTGGCGTCCCCACTGTTTACAATGTGCTTCTTCGTCGTTCTTGCATCCGTCGCGCTCCGATGCCTACCTTGCGGCGATTTCTTCAGGCCGGTGGCGGTCTAGCCCGGGAGCGAGTCGAGGAGATGCGCGAGCTTTTCCCACAAATAAAGTTCTATGTGATGTACGGCCAGACGGAAGCGACTGCGCGAATCTCTTGCATGGACCCTGACCGCTGGAAGGAGAGACCGGGAAGCGTAGGACAACCTTTAGACAACCTCACCGTTTCAATTGTGGATGACGAGGGAAGTGTGGTGCCCGCCGGTCAGATAGGCCAGTTGCGGGTGAAGGGCCCCTCGATCTGCTCAGGGTATTTCAACGACGAAGAAGAAACGCGCCGCATCCTGCATGACGGTTGGCTGAGCACGGGCGATCTGGCTCGCCAGGACGAAGATGGTTTTTTGTGGATCGAGGGGCGTGCTGGGTCCTTTTTGAAAATCCGTGGGATGCGCATCAGCTTTGCCGAGATTGAAGCCAAGGTCGCAGCGATTCCGGGTGTATACGAATGCGGCGCCTGCGCAGTCAGCCATCCTGAAGCCGGCGAGGCGCTGGTTCTCTTGGTCGTTCCGGATCAGGGTGCGCGACTCGCTCCAGAAGAGATTCGCCACAGTCTTCCGGCGCACTGGACTCTCGACTCGATTCGTTTTGTCGCTGAGATACCAAAGACATCCGCGGGAAAGATCGCGCGTCCCGCGCTGGCGGCACTGAGCAAGGAGCCCTATGGAGCAGCTTAGCGAAAGAATCGACGAAATCCTGTCGATCCCCCCGTATGGCCAGCCGCCTGAAGAGAGAGAAGCAGGGTTGCTGGAACTCTTGAAAGATGAGTTGGAGCATGGCTGCCGGCGGCACAGTGGCTATGAAAACTATGTGCGGAATTGGCCGGTTGATTATCGGTCCGCTGTGCGTGTGGCCGATCTTCCATTTTTGCCGGTGGGGATTCTGAAAGCAGATCCGCCCCTCTCTTTTGTCAGCCCTGACGAGATAAAACGAACCCTGACTTCGAGCGCCACCACTTCGCAACTACCCAGCCGGGTTGTACTGGACGCTCCGACCTCACGGCGCATGATAAAGGGAATTGTCACGATTGTGCGGGATTTCATTGGGACTTCTCGGAGGCCCTACCTGGTTGTCGACACTCCGGATTACATGAAGAGAGCCGATGCTCTTGGAGCGCGAGGGGCAGCTATCCAAGGACTGCATCCATTTGCAAGCCAGACGACCCACTGTCTCAGCGCGAACGAGCACGGCGACCTGACGCTGGATCTTCAGAAATTGACAGAGTTCGCCGAGAATCACCGGCAAAACGAAGTCCTCGTGTACGGATTCACCTACATTCTCTGGAACCATCTGGTGAAGCCACTGCTGGCAGAAGGCATCTGCCTCAATTTGCCCAAAGTGCGGATATTGCATAGCGGTGGCTGGAAGAAGTTGCAGGACCAGGCCGTCGAGAAATCGGTATTCAACGAGCGGCTGGCGTGCGTGTTTGGTTGCACGCCCGACTGCGTGGTTGATTTCTACGGCATGGTCGAGAGCGTGGGAGTCATCTTCCCGGATTGCCCCGAGGGGAATAAGCATGGACCCGCGTTCGGCGATGTGATTGTCCGCGATCCGCTGACCCTTGAACCGGTCGCTGCGGGCGGGCATGGCATTGTGCAAGTGTGCAGCGTGTTGCCCACCAGCTTTCCGGGCAATCTACTGCTCACCGAAGATCTGGCCCAGGTAATTGCATACGATGGCTGCCCGTGCGGAAGACGCGGAATCAGCTTCCGGTTTGCAGGACGGGTTCCCAAGTCGGAGCTCCGCGGCTGCGGCAACCTCGATATCAAACGATCGGCGATGAACTAGATGACGACTCTTTCCCCAGTAGGCCTTATTCAAGCCGTGGATTCGCCGCCTGCCATTGCCCAGGCGGCGGCCGAGCTGCGTGAGGTCACTTCCGGCGAAAGCCTTTCGCCCAATCAAGTGATGACCGTGTTTGAATCCTGGGCGAAAAGTCTCGACGCGCGCGATCTCGATGAAATTCCAGGAATCGTGTTTCTGCGCATGTGGCTGAGACGGGGAACGCTTGAGCCCATCGTTACCCGCGAGCTCGGATCAAACAGCCTGGACGGCGGATGGACAGAGTATGGCCGTGCGCAGTGCAAGGCCTTTCCGCTGGGCGTGATCGGCCATTGGCCCGCCGGCAATGTCGAAATCCAGCCGATTCTGTCGATGACCTGCGCGCTGCTGGGCGGCAACGCGGCTTTGGTTCGAATTCCGAAAGGGCTGGTGGAACTGACGCGCGTTTTGATGGACCGGCTCGTGCAAAGCGATCCGGACGAGCGCTTGACCCGCCGGATCTTTATGGCTGCCTTTGAGCATGACCGCCGGGATTTACAGGAAGCCATGGCGAGAGTGGTGGATGGAGCAATGATTTGGGGCGGGCAGGAAGCCGTTTTGCAGGTGCGTTCGCTGCCATTTCCCCACTGGGCGCGATTGGCCGTGTTTGGACCGAGAATTTCGGTTGCGGCAATGGATGCCGGAACCTGGAGCAATCCCAACGAGCAGAAAGCCTGGTGCCTGCGCATGGCGCGGGATGTGTGGCAATTTGACCAGCAGGCGTGTTCGTCGCCGCAAGTTTTGTACCTGGAAAAACATTCGGGGCAATCGACAGCTGAGTTCCTGGCGAATCTTCAGCGCGCATTTGAGAATGAAAACAAAGCGCATCCCCGACAGGCAATTCCGGCCGCCCTCACCTCGACGATTTCGAGAGCCCGTGCTTCCTGGCTGCTCGAAGATCCGTCGCGTAGGGCAGTTTTTCCAATCGGTCCCGATTGGACGATACTCGTCGGCTCTGGCTCTGATCTCCCGCAGCCGGTTCAAGGCAAGACTTTGGCTGTTCTTGAAGTAGACGATTTGCGGGACGCGATTTCAAAGCTGGATGGAAACGTGCAGACATTGGGCCTGGGTATGGCCGACGCGAAGAAGGAAAATGAGATTGCGATGCTGGCTGGACAAAGAGGCGTCGACCGGATCGTCAAGCTGGGGCGCATGCATACTTTCGTTCCTCCGTGGGACGGAGTCGATTTGATTCGACCGATGGTTCGGGTCGTCCGCCACGTCAGTTCCGCGGACTAAGTGTATTTACAAACGAGGAACTCATTTCATGACAGATGGTACGGCGTTTCTTAGAGGTCTTGATCTGAAGGCCAAGACGTTTGCACCCGCAGCGCGAGCAACCGTCGAGGCAAACGATGAACTCTGTTCCTGGCTGCTTGATCCGCTCGCACGCTGGGCGCAAGCCGCTTACGGCGAACAGGCCTTCGAGGATGCAGCGAAGGGTTACGCCCACTATTGCATGGGTGTGTGGAAGTGCCAGCAGCAGTATGAAAAGAGTGGACGCTACACGCCCGAATCAATGCCGGAGATCGTCTCCGAGGTGTATGAGCATGAAGGCTACATGGTGCCCTACATGTGGGCTGCGATTCTGATCTATCCCTTTTGGCCTTCGATGATCAACCATATCGCTCTCTACCGGGACGACTTTATCAAGGCGCTTCCGCAGAGCGCGCGTGTCCTGGAACTTGCCTCGGGACATGGAGTGATGGGGCTGCTGGCTGCTGAGACGCGCTCTGACATCAAGGTCGATGGATTCGATATCAGTCCGCCTGCCGTTGCGGTATCCAATCGGCTGCGGGTCGCTTCGGGCCTGGAGCAACGGGTCAACTTCGAAGTAAAGAATGCGCTTGCCTTTACCCACGACGACTTCGGCGAAAAATATGACGGGATCATCGCGGCCATGCTCGCCGAGCATCTGCAGGATCCTCGTCCTCTGTTCGAGGCGATTGCGCACCATCTTGCCGATGACGGACTCGTCTTCTTTAGCACGGCCCTGGAGTCGGCTCAGCGTGATCATACTTATGAATTCCATCGTGAAAGCGAGCCCCTCAAGATGGCTGAGGATGTCGGACTGCGAGTCACAAAGCTCATATGTGACGCAGGCAACCCGGTTCCGGGCGGTCGCTTTCTTCCACGGGCTCTGGGAATGATCTTGCGCAAGCGGTGAATGGATGGGGTGCGGTGGTCCCGGTTGTTCGGACAGGTTTTTCGGGTTTTTAAGTGGAATAATTGCTCGTCGTAATCGAGGCGGTGGAAATGTGAAAATCGGTTTCATCGATTTTCAAGGTTTGTGGGAAGGGCGGGAAACGGCTTTATCGTTTTCCGCGCTTTCCACAGACCGGCATTTCCACGGCCGGCTGCGTTGCGCGTTATGCCGCCCGTGCTAGTGTCGGAAGGTTGAAGTATACCTGGTCGGGCGTGTACGCCTCCAAGCTTGAGTGCGGCCGTCGGGAGTTATAGAACTCGAAGTAACTTCCGATCTTGCGCCTGGCTTCGCCGACCGACTCGTAGGCATGCAAGTAGACGTGCTCGTATTTCAGCGAGCGCCACAGCCGCTCCACGAAGACATTGTCGACCCAGCGGCCCTTGCCATCCATGCTGATTTGAATCCCTTCTTCTTTTAGCCGCCCGGTAAAGGCTTCGCTCGTGAACTGCGCCCCTTGATCGGTGTTGAAGATCTCCGGGCGGCCGTATTTCTCGATGGCCTCTTCCAGCGCTTCGATGCAGAACGATGTGTCCATAGTGACGCTCAGCCGCCACGCAAGCACTCGGCGGCTGAACCAGTCGACCACCGCAGCCAGATAGACGAAGCCGCGCGCCATCGGGATATACGTGATATCGGTTGACCAGACTTGATTGGGCCGAGTGATGGCAAGGCCGCGTAGCAGGTAGAGGTAAATCCTGTGTCCTTCCGCGGGTTTCGATGTGCTCGGTTTGCGATAGAGCGTCTCGATCCTCATGCGCCGCATCAAGCTGCGCACATGGCGGCGGCCCGCCTCAAGACCTTGCTGGCTGAGCATGTCCCGCAGCATGCGGCTGCCGGCGAACGGATAGTTCATGTGCAGTTCGTCGATGCGCCGCATCAGAAACAGATCGGCGTCGGAGACCGGACGCGGCTGATAGTAGACCGTCGAACGGCTGATCTCCAACTCCTCGGCCTGCCGGGAAATCGACAATGCGTGCTCGGGATCGATCATCGCTTTGCGCTCAGCAAACCCGCTTTGACGAGCGCACTTTCTAAAAAATCGTTGGCCAGCGCCAACTCGCCGATCTTGGCCTGCATCCGCGTCACATCGACTTTCGCCTGCTCCTCGGCCTTGTCTTCGCCAAACACTCCAGCCGCGCCCTCGGCGAGCCGTGTCTTCCAGTCCGCGATCTGGTTGGGGTGAACGTCAAACTGCTGGGCCAGCTCGGCCAGAGTCTTGTCTCCCTTGAGGGCGGCCAAAGCCACCTTCCCCTTGAAAGCCGCTGTGTGATTCCGCCGTGGACGTCGTGCCATTGTTGCTCCTCTTTTCTGCCATCTTAATGGCTGGCTGAGGAACAATCCTTCCACTCATCCCGCTGTCCGAATTCCCGAAACCGGCTCAGGAAATGATGACTGATTCCTCGGGCGCCCAAACGGTCAACGAACAGAGCTCTGAACACGTGTGCATCAGCATGACGTTTGAGGAGGTGAAGACGTGCCTCAAACAACGGTTCCCCATGCTGATGGTGGACCGCGTGCTCGCGCTCGAGCCGGGCAAGCGGATCACCACGCTGAAGAACATTACCGGTAACGAGATTCAGTTCCTGGGCCACTTCTCCGACTACGCGATCATGCCCGGCACACTCATCATCGAAGCCATCGGCCAAAGCGCTTCCCTTCTCTTCAGCCACACTTCAGGAAAAGGCGTCGCCTACAAGGAATTTATGGCGCTCGCTTCAGTCAACGACATTCGGTTTCTGGTTCCCGTGTTGCCGGGGCACGTCATGATGATGGAAATTACGATCCTAAAAATGACCGATCAAGCAGCATTGATCGAAGGAATCGCCCGCGTCGATAATACAATTGTGGCTCGCGGTAAGTTGAGCTTTGCCCGCATGACGGTCTAGCAAGAATACGCGCGCGCTTGCAGGTAGGAATGACGACTCATAAGAACGGTCGTTTATCCTCGGAATTCGGTAGATTCTGACTGAACCCCCGCGCTACAAGTCACGCCCTGGAACACTCATTAAATTTGCTCTTATCTGGCTGATGCCGCCCCTCGCAAGAAGCGTGGTTCCCGCAGCAGACCGATCGGGACCGACGGGCACGCCTCCTGAGACAATCGTTCTGTGTCGAGGCAGGTGCCGGAGGTTGTCATGCAACCCCGAAAAGGGATCGAAGAGGAGATACCATGAACGTCTTCACCGATGCCAAAGTGAGTGATGCCGCCCGCCGGCGGGGACTCTATGACGGTTCTATCTACACCTATTCCCCCAGCCCGTCGGCTCTCGCACTCTGTCAGTTCGCCCGCACTCTGATTGAAGAGGCGTTTCGTCCCCTGGACCCAATGCGCCTGCATGAGACGATGCCCGCGACAGAATGTGCGCGCATTCTTGGCGAACTGAAGCCGAAGTTCATCCATCACCCGCATTCGAAGGAATGCATTCAGGGGATGCTGTCGGAATTAGAATGCGATCCGGAGAAGACTTACTTCGACGTTCCGCGCATGCGCACCGCCTATCCCGGCGACTATCTGAATTCGGGCATTGCGTACGCGTTTCATCCGCATCGCGATACCTGGTATTCGGCGCCCTTCTGCCAGATCAACTGGTGGATGCCGATCTTAGACGTCTCTCCGGATAACTGCATGGCGTTTCATCCCGGCTACTGGGATCGGCCCGTCAAAAACAGCTCGGCTGGCTACAACTACCACCGCTGGAACCAGGAAAGCCGCTTCAATGCCGCGCAGTTTGTGAAGGGAGATACGCGGGTTCAGCCGAAACCGGAAGAGGCGATCGAACTCGATCCTCAGATTCGGGTGATCTCCAATGTCGGTGGCGTTTTCCTGTTCTCCGCTGCCCAGCTGCACTCCACTGTGCCCAACACTTCGGGAAGGCCACGCTACAGCATCGACTTCAGAACTGTGCATCTCGATGATGTGCTCGGCAGGAACGGGGCACACAACGTCGATTCTGCGTGCACCGGCACGACCATGGCGGATTACTTGCGTGCCACTGACTTCGCGCACTTGCCGGCGGATGCTCTGGCGTTGTACCAGGATGGCTCCGAAGTCGAATATGCTGTGCCCGCCGCGGCGCGGTAAGCGAAGAACGTTGCGCAGCATCCTGTACCAGCAGGAGATGCTCCTGACCGTCCGGTCATTGGATTGACCACACGAGGTATCCCATGAAGGTTGTATTGTTTTGTGGCGGCGCCGGCATGAGGCTTCGAGGTTACTCGGAGGACGTTCCCAAGCCCATGGTTGCGATCGGCTCGCGCCCCGTGCTGTGGCATGTCATGAAGTACTACGCGCACTACGGGCACAAGGATTTCGTAATCTGTCTCGGCTACAAAGGGAATAGCATCAAAAACTTCTTCCTGGAGTATGAAGAATCGGTCTCGAACGATTTTGTATTTTCTAAAGGAGGGCGGCGGCTCGAGTTCGTGCAACGCGATATCGACGACTGGCGGATCACATTTGTCGATACTGGCCTGAGGTCTACCATCGGTGACCGCCTGCGCCTCATCGAGCCCTATCTAGACGACAATGAGATCTTTCTGGCTAACTACAGCGATGGTCTTACGGACTTTCCCCTGCCTGAGTTGATCGAAGATTTCAAGCGGTGTAATAACTATGTGTCCTTTCTTTCTGTGCAGCCTCGGTCGAGCAGTCTCGACACGGTACAAATCGACAACGATGGGTCCGTCAAGGCAATTAAGTGTATGAAAGACTCGAATATATGGGTTAACGGTGGCTACTTCGTGCTTCGAAAGGATGTTTTCCGGTATTTACGACCCGGAGAGGAATTCGTTTACGAGCCCATGCAGCGGATGATCGCTGAGGGCAAGGTCTCCTCCCGCCGCTACGATGGGTTCTGGCAGTGCATGGACACGTTTAAAGACAAACAGATCTTAGACGAATTGGAAGCTTCACGTGCGGCTCCGTGGTGCGTTTGGAGGAATGGTTGTGCGGCACGGGTTTCGGCATGATACACCTCAACCTAAGCGGCGCGCACAAAGGGCAGCTGAACATACTTTGTCTTGGTGCTCACTCTGACGATATTGAGATCGGCTGTGGTGGTACATTGCTGCAACTCCGGCAATCTGGAACCGCGTCGACTTTCAATTGGGTGGTTTTCAGCGCATCGGGAAGGCGAGGCGAAGAAGCACGGAAGGGTGCAGAGCTTTTCACCACCGGGTACGAAACGGAACTGTTTCTGAAGGAGTTCAGAGATGGCTTCCTGCCCTTTAACGCGGTCGAGGTTAAGGAATTCTTCGAGGAACTGAAGGGACGGATCAACCCCGATCTGATCTTTACGCATTGGCAGGGTGACGCCCATCAGGATCATCGCCTCATCTCAGAGCTCACCTGGAATACTTTCAGAGACCATCTGATCCTGGAGTATGAAATACCGAAGTATGATGGAGACATGGGCCGTCCGAACATGTTTATGCCGCTCAGTGATGCATCGTATCAGGGCAAGGCAGACCACTTGCTTGCGACATTTCGGTCGCAGCAGACTAAGGCGTGGTTTTCCCCAGAGACGTTTCTTGGATTGATGAGAATCCGCGGGATGGAATGTAATTCCCCGACCGGCTATGCGGAAGGATTCTATTCAAGGAAAGCAGTCTTGAGCGGACTGGATTAGAAAGTCGTAACCGAGATGACAAACGTTCACAACACAGCAAATGCAATTGCTGCGCCTGACATGTTTGATTTTTCACGATCACGTGCTCTTCAGCCGCGAGCCCATCAACTGATTCCGGGCGGTGCGCACACCTACGCCAAAGGCGACGACCAGTTTCCGGAGAGTGCCCCGGGATTCATCGCTCGTGGAAAAGGTTGCCATGTGTGGGATGTCGACGGCAATGAATTCATCGAGTACGGCATGGGATTGCGCGCCGTCACCTTAGGGCACGCCTATGAGTCGGTCGTAGAGGCCGCGTACAGGCAAATGCAACTGGGCACTAACTTCTCCAGACCAGCCCGGTTCGAAGTGGACCTCGCCGAGGCCTTGCTTGCAGTCATCGACGGTGCCGAGATGGTGAAATTCGCCAAGAATGGCTCTGATGTTACTACTGCTGCGGTCAAATTGGCACGTGCTTACACGGGTCGCGACCTCGTAGCTATTTGCGGCGACCAGCCATTTTTCTCGACGGATGACTGGTTCATTGGAACGACACAAATGAACGCAGGCATTCCGCAAGCAATCTCAGAGATGACCCTCAAATTCCACTACAACGATCTCAAATCGCTATGGAAGCTCTTCGACGACTACCCGGAGCGGATCGCGTGCGTAATGCTCGAAGCGGAAGCAGTCACCCCTCCTGCGTCTGGCTTCCTTAGCGAATTGAAACAACTCTGCGAGCAAAAAGGCGCAGTTCTCATCTTTGATGAGATGATCACGGGATTTCGTTGGCATATCGGTGGGGCTCAGAAGTTCCACCGCGTAACTCCCCACCTCTCTACATTCGGAAAGGCTATGGGAAACGGCTTTGCGATTGCCGCGCTTTGTGGAAAGCGGGACATCATGCGACTCGGCGGCCTCGATCACGACCAGCCCCGGGTATTTCTGCTCTCTACCACGCATGGCGCAGAAACTCACGCGCTGGCCGCTTCGCTGGAGAGTATCCGCATTTATCGGGAGCAGCCTGTCATCGAATTCCTCTGGAGGCAAGGAGCAATGCTCCGCGCCGGGGTGACTGAAGCCATCGCACGTCATGGCCTCGCCAACCACTTTGAATTAGCGGGACAGCCCTGCAACCTTATTTACCGAACGAAGGACGAAAATGGTAACCCATCTCAGGCACTTCGCACTCTGTTTCTCCAGGAGCTGATCCGGGGCGGTATTCTCGCGCCGTCCTTTGTGGTAAGTTTTTCTCACACCGATCAGGACATCGAACACACCATCGACGTCGTTGATCAGGCCCTTGGCGTCTACGCCTTGGCCCTGCAGGACGGCATCCACCGTCACCTGCTCGGCCGACCTGTAAAACCTGTCAATCGCAAATTCGCTTAGCACGCATCCATCGCTCATACCTCCCGTCTCGTTCTACGAGATTCCTGCCATTAAAGGAAGCTTGGCTCTCGCCACTCCTAGCTCTTCCGGCTCTCGATCCGAGTTTCGCTCTATGGCGACACACACAGCCACTGATGTTGAGCCAACATCGATTCGGCGCGAAGGGCACCGGCACGCGCTGGCCTTTCAGTCGAGTCTGGCTCGTTCGGCAAAGTACCGTGCTGACGTAGATGGCTTACGCGCAGTCGCCGTTCTGGCCGTCATCTTCTTTCACGCAAAGCTTCTTCAATGTGCGGGCGGATACGTGGGCGTTGACGTCTTCTTCGTCATCTCCGGCTATCTCATCACCTCGCTCGTTGCCAGAGATATAGTCGAGGGCAAGTTTTCCTTCGTAACCTTTTATGAACGCCGTATACGCCGCATTTTTCCGGCGCTTTTCGGTGTCCTTTTTTTCAGTGCGGCGGCCGCCTGCGTCCTCCTGGCTCCGCAGGACTTGACTTCATTTGGAAGGAGCCTTGTCGCAACGACATTATTTGTAAGCAATGTCCATTTTTGGCACACCGCGCAGCCGCTAGGCTACTTCTCCAATAAATCCGTTTCGGAAGCACTACTCCACACTTGGTCGCTTGCAGTGGAAGAGCAGTTCTATCTAGCATTCCCCATTGTGCTTGTCATTCTGTTTCGCTGGACCGGCAAGTGGACCAATGTCTCCCTGCTCCTTCTCTCTGCCGCTTCGTTCGGCCTGAATGTCTGGTGCACTTACCATAAGCCAATTGCCGCGTTCTATTTTGCCGCTCCTCGCGCCTGGGAACTACTGATCGGCGCATTGCTGGCCAACCGCGCTTTTCCGGCACTCCGCCATCGCAGCACACGAGAAGCCGCGGCGGCGCTGGGGCTGGTGCTCATCATAACCGCGATTTTCACCCTGTCGCCGGCTGCACCGTTTCCAGGCTTCTCCGCGCTCCTTCCCTGTCTGGGTGCGTGGTTCATCGTCTACGCTGGCGAAAGCGGTGCTTCCGCAACGAAGACTTTACTTAGTTTTCGGCCGCTCGTCTTTATCGGAGTCATATCGTATTCGCTCTACCTGTGGCACTGGCCTTTTCTCGTTTTCAGCCGATATTTTGTAGCCGGCGAATTATCGTCCGCGGAGACAACTCTGGTTCTCGTGACATCCGCAGTCATAGCCTTTCTCTCTTTTGAATTCATTGAGAGACCTTTCCGCGGCACAGCATCCTGCATGACTCGAAATCAGGTCTTCCGTTTCGCCCTCGCAGCCAGCTTGCTTTCAACGGGTGTCGGAATCACCGCTTGGATCACGCAGGGACTGCCGCAGCGATACAGCGCGCAGACGCATCAGTTAATCGCTGAGAACGCCGAACGCGAAACGGACTACGACGATTCGTGCGCGAATTGGCGTACGCAAATACATAACATCAACGATATCCGCTTCTGCAGCCTGGGCACTGACTCGCCGAGAAAAATCATGTTTTGGGGAGACTCGCATGTCGAACAGTTGTACCCTGCAGCGAGAGCGCTCTATAACAAAGGAGACTTAAACGGCCAAGGCGTTCTGTTCGCGGTCGCAAATGGATGCTTACCCGCGGAAAGTCTCAACTCCGTCGGCGGGTTCTATTGTGACTCGTTTTCGAAGTTCGCACTCGCGCGTGCTCAGGAAAGCGATATCGGCACCGTTTTCATCGGATTTAATACCTGGTGGTACAGTCACGACAATACAGTTTGTGCTTCGGTAAACGATCAATGCACGAAGATACTCTCTCCGGAAGAAACGACACGGAGATTCCTTCATAAAATGTTCCTTAACATTCGGACGCTGAGGAACCTTGGCAAGCGGGTGATCGTTTGTCTGCCCTTTCCCATGTACGATAAGTCAATTCCCCAAATGGAGATCCGCAATGCGGTCTTCGGAAGGTTTGGCTTGGGCGGGAAAGCTACGGACTTTACGTCACCCGTTCTGCGCACGGAAATCCGTTCCATGGCGCTAAACGCCGGTGCCGAGGTCTTTGATCCCCGCGCCATGCTTTGCCCTTTGGGAAGCTGCCTTATCGCAAGCGGGGGAGTTTCCATGTACATCGACGGCCATCACCTCGCGGCGAGCCAAGTGGGCATCTTTGACGCCGATCTTCAAAAAATCCTTCGGTAAATCGTACTGGCTCGCAGGATGTGTTTATCGGGCAATGCTTTTCCCTTCAGTCTTTCACAGCCGCTGCACCCAGAGCCTGACTCATCTAATTCATTACCATTTAACTGGTACGACTTCTATTGGAGTCAACCGCTCACAAACTTGGGGAAGTCTATTATCCTTCTGTGCGTAATCTTGTGAAAACTATATCTCTACCAATCGATCACTCCCAGAATATGGAAGAGCGCAGCTGGTGGGACCTCTGGAATACGTCTTACCGCTCACAGGATAAGAATTGTACCGTCTCCAGCGAGCTCTTCGACCATGTTGCGGGCATTGTCCGGAGTCTGAGCAACGATCAGCCGCGCCGCATTCTCGAGGTAGCGTGCGGCACCGGCACGCTATCCCGGCAGTTGAGCTTTTCCCATTATCATGGCCTTGATATTTCACCTGCCGCCATAGAAATTGCGAATACGAGAGCCTCGGAGCCGGGCACAACTGGACGCCATTCCATCCTATGAAGCAGCAGACTTCCATGTCTGGCCGCTTCCGTCTGAACCGGTGGACCTGTTGCTCCGTTTCGACGAGATCCCAGCTTTCCGCGATCAGCGGTTCATCATACGCAGAATGGCAGAAGCGCTTCGTCTCGGCGGCCATTGCGTCATCACCGCCATTAACCCAGTAGTCTATTGTCGCATCCGCCGCGTGGGAGGCATTTGCCTCGAGAACGGCCCCATTAGTCACTGGCTTACACGTCGTGAATATCACAGCGTGGTCCGCAACGCGAGCCTCGCAATTGAGCGAACCTACACAATCATGCCCCGCGGCAATATGGGACTGCTGCGGATTCTTAATTCCTATCGATTGAACAACGCCCTCGGTCCACTCGGCGTCGCCCTCTTTCGACGCATGAAGGAGTCGGTCGGGCTCGGACAATACCGCGTTGTTAGGGCCCGCAAAAGCTGAGACGACGCATCGCTGAAACACGCGATTTACACCGTCGGAGATTGTTGTTCTTTCATGCTTGAGAATCTAAGAGAGCTTTACCGATACCGCGAACTGCTCTTCATGTTCACTTATCGCGATATCCGTGTCCGCTACAAACAGTCTGTCATGGGGTTATTCTGGGCGGTGCTCATGCCCATCCTCATCGTCAGCGCGGGCATTGTGGTGCGCTATGGCTACGCGCTAGCTTCGCACCGACCGCTCAACATGTCGGACATTGCTGACGTAGCCGTCAAATCTCTGCCCTGGGCTTTTGTCGTCTCCAGCATCCGCTTTTCGTGCAACACCCTCGTGGCCAATCAAAACATTGTCACAAAAATCTATTTTCCCAAGGAAATCTTTCCCCTCGCGGCCGTCCTCGCCTCTTTCTTTGACCTCGTCATCGCTTCCTGTGCCGTTATCCTCTTCCTGTTCGTAGCCCGCGTCGGATGGAGCCTTGAGCTCCTATGGATCCCCTTCCTGCTTGTAACTCTGGTCGCTATGGTCTTCGGCATGGGGATGATTGTCTCTGCTGCCAGCCTTTTCTTCCGCGATGTGAAATACATTGTCGAAGTCTTCCTCACATTCGGCATATTCTTCACACCGGTCTTCTACGATGTGCAGATGTTGGGCCGCCGCGGCGAATGGTTGTTCATCAACCCCATCGCTCCCTTACTTGAGGGGTTCAGCGACTGCATTATTCGCCACCAGGCTCCCGATCTGCCGTGGCTCGCCTATAGTCTCAGCTGTGCCCTGACCGCACTGCTCGGGGGTTTCGTCTTCTTCAAACACCTCGAACCGGCCTTCGCCGAAAGTATCTGAGGAACCTCCTGTGTGCGATATCGCCGTTCGGATGGATCACGTCTACAAAAAATTTCACAAAGGGGAGATCTACGATTCCTTGCGAGATCTCATCCCCGCTCTCGCAGGTAGGCTGTTTCGCCAGACCGAACTGGATGAGCGGGATGGCCGCGAGTTCTGGGCTCTCCAGGATCTCTGCTTCGAAGTGACGCGTGGTGAGGCATTCGGCATCATCGGCCACAATGGCGCTGGCAAAAGCACCGCCCTCAAAATCCTAAGTCGCATCATGCGCCCCACCAAAGGCGAGCTCCTCGTCAATGGCCGTCTCTCAGCCCTCATTGAGGTCACCGCCGGCTTCCATCCCGACCTCACTGGCCGCGAAAACATTTTTCTGCATGGTGCCATCCTCGGCATGAGTCGTCGCGAAATCCAGTCCAAGCTTGATCAGATCATCGCCTTCTCCGGTATCGAGGATTTCGTCGACACCCCGGTCAAACGATATTCCACCGGCATGTTCGCCCGGCTCGGCTTCTCAGTCGCGGCTCACGTCGATCCGGAAGTCATGATTGTCGACGAAGTTCTGAGCGTTGGCGATTATCTCTTTCAGGCCAAGTGCGTCGAACGCATGAAGGAAGTGATCCGCAGCGGCGCCACGGTCCTCTTCGTCTCGCACAACCTCAAGAATATCTCCGAGTTTTGCAATCGCTGTCTGATGCTTGAAAAAGGCCGCTCCGTCACCATCGGTCCCGCACATGAGGTGGTAGCCACTTACCTCCAGCGGTATCGCCAGCCGCTCCATGGCGAGTCCGGTTCCGGGCCCGTTTACATCTCCTCAATTCAGATCCGCGGCGAGCGGGGTGAAACTACCCGCTTTACCTCTGGCGACAGGTTGTGGATCGACGTCGAACTAATTGCTCGCGCCGCGTGCGCCAAGCTCTCCGTGTCCCCTGAGCTTACCAGCGAGTGCGGCGAAATCATTTTCGAAACCACGACCGAGCGCCTGGGCTGCGGCAACTTCAGCCTTGAGGTCGGCGATTCCTACCGCTGCACCTTCGAGATTCGACTGAATGTCATTACCGGCAACTATCACATTTCCGCGCTCATTTACCGCCACGATACGCAGACTGTTTACGACGAATGTCCTGCTGCTGCGACCATCTATGTGAATTCCCCCGACGACGTTCGCGGCATCGCACACTGCTTTCCCAAAGTCACACATCAGGAAGTGCTGCGTGCTTCCGAGCCCATCATTTTGGCCGGCGAACCGGAAGGAGACCGGGCATGCATGTAAGCCTTCCGCGCAGGAAGCTCCGTGTCGGCGACTGGGTCGAAGTGCGCAGCCGCGAAGAGATCCTCGGCACACTCGACAGCGAGGGCCGGCTAGAAGGCATGCCCTTCATGCCCGAGATGTTTGCTTACTGTGGCCAGCGTTTCCGGGTCTATAAGCGCGCACACAAGACCTGCGATACGGTCTTTCCAGTCCGTGGCCGCCGGCTTCATCGCGCTGTCCACCTGGAGACACGCTGCGACGGCAGCGCTCACGGCGGCTGCCAGGCCAGCTGTCTGCTCTTCTGGAAGGAGGCGTGGCTGAAGCCCCTCGGCCGCCACCCCACTTGGGTTGCAGAGAGGTCCGCACGGACCGCCCCCGCGCAGCTCTCCGGCCTTTCATCGTGCTCACAACAAGACGTTATGCGTGCCGCGTGCATTGTTTCACTCAGCGGGGGCGAGCCGCGCTACGTCTGCCAAGCCACCCAACTTCCTTACGCCACTACCGATCTCGATTGGTGGGACGCTCGCCAATACATCGAGGACTACACTTCTGGTAACGTGAGCCTCTGGCGTATGCTGTGCGGGGGCGTCTACTTCCTCGCGCTCTGGCTCAGCCGCAGGGGCATCGGCCTGGGGCGGCCGATCCGCTGGTCCTTCGACCACCTTCACCCGTTGTGGCGCGGTGCTCCGTTCCCCCGCCGACGCGGCTCGATTCCCTCCGGTGAGCGTACTCCGTACGGGGCCCTCGATCTCCAGCCCGGAGAGTTGGTTCGCATCAAGCCCTACAAGGAGATTCTCAGCAGTCTCGACGCCAGCAATCGCAATCGCGGCCTCTATTTCGATGCCGAAGAGGTCCCCTACTGCGGTGGCGTCTATCGCGTCCAAAAACGCGTCACCCGCATCATCAATGAACGCACCGGCCACATGCACGCGATGAAAACGCCGTCTATCATCCTTGATAATGTCATCTGCCAGTCCCGCTACAGCGAATGCCGCCTCTTCTGTCCGCGTAGTATTTATTCCTACTGGAGGGAGATATGGCTGGAGAGAGTTCACTCGAAATCAGCGACTCCCCATCAAGAGCAGATGGAGGAGGAGCAGCAGGTTGCGCCCTAAGTGCTATGCGGCCGCTGATCGACTCATCGTACTCGCCATTGTTTTAGTTGCATACTTATGACATCGATACCTTCTCCCGCCCTCCGACATGAACGAGAAACACGTCTCGCGGGCTCTCTTGCTGACGGGGCAGTTTATCTTTTCCTGCTGCTCCTCGGGACGTTTCAGATCACCCACTACTCTCATTTCCCTGACTTCGTCGGAGATGTCACTTATCCGGATCTCGCCCGCTCACTCCTCGAGAATGGTTCATATCAAATCAGGCTTCTCGCCGAGACAACATTGCCGCCAGGATTGCCACTTATTCTAGCGTTGGTGGGCAAATTCACGGGTCTGTCTCCAGGAGTAGAGTTCGCAGCGATCGCGGTGTTTACAACATTGGGATTAATATCAGGTTACATTCTGCTACGGCGCGTCGAGGGACGTGGAGTAGCGATTCTTGCATCCCTGCTTCTTGCTTCCTACTTTCCATTGTTCGGTTTCAACATCGCAGTCGTTTTCCCTGAAATGCCATACTTCTTCTTCAGCATGGTAGTGCTCTTACTTGCGCTCAGGATCGATCGCGTCGATGATAAGCCGCTTCCTATCGTTTGGATATCTGTACTAGCGGCTGCTGTTGTATCAGCGGTACTAATACGATCTGTCGGCGTCGCTCTGTTAGCTGCTTTCATCTCCTGGATTGCAGTAACTTTCATCCGCTCTCCGAAGGCAGGGCAGCGCCGGGCGACACGATTCGTAATTCCTCTTGCATTCGGCCTCGCTGCGCAACTGGCCTGGAGTGTGTGGGCTCAGCGCCACCAGTTATTGGAATGGCAACTTCCCGGCTACCCCGGATCGTATACTTCGCAGCTCGCGGTGAAAGATGGCCAGCATCCGGAGTTGGGACTGGCGCGTTGGAGCGACATCCCAGTCCGAATTGAGCGCAATATCGTCACTAGAACGGGTGGACTTGCCAATATTCTAGTCAGGCGGCATGTAAGTGAATTTTGGTCATCTCCTGCGGTGTTCGGTGTGTTTTTCTGCATAGTGGTTGGATGGCTTTCCTCGGTTCGCAAGGGCGGCCAACTGCATGATTGGTACTACCTTTGGTACGAATGTATTTTTTGGGTGTGGCCTTGGGACTACAGGGACAGATTCGTGTATCCGGTCGTACCGCTCGCCTGTCTATACATATGGCGAGGGCTAAAGGCAATCAGATCCCATCTGCTCCGGCACCCCAGGCGCGGAGGACTGGTTCTCGCCCTCATCGCCGGCGCTCTCTTTCTCTGTTCGGCGGCGTTCGCACTTCGCAAAATCTCATTTCCGATAGACCCTGATCATTTGAGGGGCGACCACCTGCAAATGATTGCAGCCGCGTTGTTCTGGGGGGTCCTTGCGGTTGCCGGAGTGACTGCGCTTATCTTTCCTCACGATAAGTGGAGTGACTTTACTCGAGCGATCCGGCCGGCGCTGCCCGCATTCCAGTTTTCATCTTGGGTTGCTCTGTGGTTGGGGGTCGGCTTCCTCACCGTAACAGGCATCAAGACGATCATCGGGATTGGCCATAATCGGTTGCACCCGGATTTGACCCAGGAGTCACTCTATCCTGAGCTTGATGCATCAAATTGGATCCGCACTCACGAGCCTGCAAACCTTACGGTCATGGCACGAGAACCAGAGTTCATTTTTCACTATACGCATGACCCCGCTGTCTGGTTTCCACCTATATCTGACCCTGTGGCCCTCATGGCAGGAGTCAAACGTCTGCATGCGGACCTCATACTAGTCGCTCACCACCCGAACTCTTACTGGCTCCCTTCCGAGGAAGCCTGCTTTCAGGCGCTTCAGCAAGCATACCCATCTACATTTCGTCTTCTCTATCGGGGGACGTTGAGTTCTGTCTACGCGGTCGCTCCGCATGGGAACAGTGGCAGATCATTCTGACTTTGTTGCCTTTGCGGCTTTTTCAAAGATCACACCTTCTCCCTATCTTGAGTCACGCGACTTCCCAATTTGAGATGCCCACCCCTCTCCCGAGTAATATTTGTGCATGTCCGTGCCACCGTTTGTAAGCGTTATTACGCCTTTCTATAACACTCACTCTTATCTTGTTGAGTGTATTGAGAGCGTTCTTAGCCAGACCTATCACGTTCGAGAATACATCCTCGTGGATAACTGCAGCGACGATGGCTCAACGCAGATTGCCGAAGACTACGCTGCGCGTTTTCCTGAAAAGATACGCCTGATTCACACTTCGTCGTTTCTATCTCAGGTCGCCAACTTCAATTTCGCGCTTTCAAGTATTTCTCCTGAAAGCAAATACTGCAAGATCGTGCAGGCAGATGATTGGCTTTACCCGGAATGTCTCGAGCGCCAAGTCGATTTGGCTGAATCGGACGAGTCCGTCGGGATTGTCAGCTCATACCGTCTCAAAGGAACACGGGTCCTGGGCGATGGCCTTCCCTACACACAGTCGATTCTGGCGGGACGTGACCTTTGCCGACTGCAACTCACTACATCTACGTTTCTCTTCGGGACTCCGACCACCGTACTGTACCGGTCCGAGGTCGTCCGGTCTGTTTCGCCGTTCTACGATGAACGCACGTTCTACGACGACTCCGATGTCTGCTACCGCATTCTGCAGTCATGGAATTTCGGATTTGTCCATCAAATTCTTTCGTTCAGCCGCGTCGACGATGACTCGATCAGAGGTCGGATACTCCACTTCGGCCCCGATTTACTAGACACCTTCCTGCAGCTCACCAAATTCGGGCCGATTTACCTTCAACCCGACGAACTGCGCCCGACGCTTTCTAAGACCACTGCAGCTTATTACCGATTTCTCGCTCGAAGTCGGCTCGCAGGAAGGAATAATGCCTTTTGGCAGTTCCACATCTCGGGCCTATCTTCGGTCGGTCTCTCCATTAGAAAACAACTTCTGTTAAAACATCTCTTCCTCGAGCTCCTGCGATTGCTGGCCAATCCTGGACTTACGGTTAGCACGCTTTACCATCGCCTCCGGTCGCGCAAGCCGGAGAATGGTTCCCGCTATGCCAGTTTGCCGAATGTCCCAGATTAGACTCCAGATAGGGAATTTACAGAAATGTATTCGGCGCAAGGCAGGCGTCTCCCTGATTGCCCTCTTGCTCGTTGCACCACCGTTCGTTTTGCGGCTCGCCCCTGCCCAAGAAATCCTTCCGAACCAATGGACCGCCTTCAATCGCGCCGGCGCACCGAACAGCGACCTCCAGTGCTTTACGTCGAGCAACGTCGGGATATCGAATGGAGGCCTCGTCATTCTCACGAAGGCCGACAGCGCAAGCTGTAGCAGCATTGACCTTTCATCGGCAAAATACAATTACACTTCCGGGTTCGTGTCGATGCGGAGCTTCAACTTTTTGTACGGCACGGTGGAGTTCCGTGCCAAATTCGGTGGTGGACCGGGAAGCGGAGCGTGGCCTGCCGTGTGGATGGCCGATGCATCCTGTGAGGCGAGCGATCCTACTGGCACAGACAATCGCTGCAACGGTCAAGAGATAGACATCGCCGAGATACTGAACAGCGATTTTGCGCACGTTAATCAGCAAATTCACGTCGACAACTTTACTCACAATGATGGATGCAAGCCCCTTACTTCGGACACAAGTCAGAACTTTCACATTTATCAATTAGTATGGTCTCCTGGTATTCTCGTCTTTAGAATTGACGGAACGACTACCTGCACCATCAAACGGAGCTACATTCCGAATGCTCCGATGTACATCAAGGTCAGTGTGTTTTTGGGGAAGGTCGGAGGCCCCGTCAAGGACAGTAGCCTGCCATGGAGAACCTTCATCGATTACGTCAGGGTCACCCAAGGCTCCAAAGTGGTATTTGAGGACAACTTCAACTCCACCTCGACTATAAAGCCTGGTCCAGTAGCCAGCGAAAGTGCATCACTCTACCTTACTCTTGCCCATCGGGAATTCCTGAAGATGTGGCGACGCGGGTCGCTCTTGGTACTTTTGGTTTGCCTGATTGTGGTTGGCGTAGCACTTGCGTTCCGACGAGCGGGAGCCTGACTAGTGAACCAGCCGATCATTTCCGTGGTCATGGCGGTCCGCAACGTGGAGCGCTTTCTCGCTGAGTCTATTCGCAGCATTCTCGAGCAAAGCTTTGAAGACTTTGAATTCATCATCGTGGACTATGGCTCAACGGATAATTCGAAATCCATTGTCTCGAGCTACGCAGCCAGGGATAACCGGATCAAGCTCCATGAGATACCCTCCTGCGTCCTGCCTGAGGCGCGCAACGCGGGATGCGTCCTTGCGCAGGGACGATATATTGCCATCATGGACGCCGATGACGTTGCCCTGCCGGATCGCTTGCACTCGGAAGTCGACTACATGGAAAGCCATCCCCAGGTTGCTCTTCTGGGAGGGGCCGTGGAATGGATCGACGCGGCAGGCAAATCTTTTCATGTTCATCGGCATCCATCCAATGATCGCGAGATCAAGAGTGATCTCCGCACCCACTGTGTATTCTGGCATCCGACTGTTGTCATACGCACGGACGCATTCAAAGCAGTCGGAGGCTATAGGCATGCCTTCGTGTGCGCTCACGACTACGATCTGGCGGTGCGGATTGCAGAGAGGTACGAGTGCGCCAATCTCGAGAATGTAGTGCTGAGGTACAGGGTACATCCTCTCCAACTGACGGCTGATAAGCAGAAACAGCAGACCCTCTGTAAACTCGCCGTTCAGGCTTCCGCAGCCGCAAGACGCGAAGGTCGGCCAGACCCGCTCGCGACGGCCCGAGAAATCACCTCCTCAACACTCACGGCCTGGGGTGTTGGAGAACTCGCGCAACGGAATTCTGTGGTGGCTGATGGTCACATGTGGATTCGAAGCTTGATGGCTGCTGGCGAGTATGCCGGCGCCTTCTCAGCCGCTCGTCGAGTTTTGGGATCGAATCTGGATCATGTCGCTCCCTGGCGAGTCTCAGAACTATACTTGTGCGTCGCAGCGATCCATTGGAGGGAGAGGAGAGTTTGGAAATGCATGGTCGCCGTTGCACAAGCCATTCTATCGCGGCCTCTTCTGCTGGGTCGCCCAATTAAACCCCTCCTTCACAGGCTCGGACTAGCATGAATAGTATTGGCGGGCGACAATGCTCGGACTTTGAAGCACAGACGCCGACGAGCGAGCGCTCAAACAGAAGCACAACTCAAAACCTTTTATGAAAGTCACTGTCATTTTATGTACATATAATCGATCGGATTCTCTTGCGAAAGCGCTTGAGAGCCTCGCGGCGTCGGTCGTGCCGGAATCTGTCGACTGGGAGGTCCTGGTCGTTGACAATAATTCCACGGACCGAACACGTGAAGTGGCTGAAAGATTTTGCCGTCAACATTTTGGTAGATTTCAATATCTCTTCGAGCCTAAACAGGGCCTTTCGCAGGCCCGTAACACGGGTGTCCGTGAGGCACGAGGTGAAATCATTGCCTTCGTAGATGACGATGTCAAAGTTGAACCGACATGGCTTGATAACCTCACTTCGCCCTTGCACGACGGTGATTGGGCCGGCTCCGGGGGACGTATCCTTCCAGCACGCGGTTTCGTGCCACCCCGCTGGCTTGCTCTTGATGGTCCGCGCAATCTCGGTATGACTCTTTGTGCCCAATTTGATCTGGGCGATCTACCCGCCGAATTGAAGGACGCCCCATTCGGGACGAATATGGCATTTCGCAAGGAAGTACTCGACAGATTCGGCAAATTCCGCACCGATCTCGGGCGCTTTTCGAACAACTTGATGGGCAACGAAGATACAGAATTTGGCCGCCGCGTGATGGCTGGCGGTGCCCGCTTGCGTTACGTGCCATCAGCGGTCGTCTACCATGAAGTGCAGGAAAGTCGGGTGCGCAAACAGTACTTTCTAAGGTGGTGGTTCGACCGTGGTCGAGGTGCTATCCGGGAAAGTGGAAGGATTCTAGGTGCAAGCGAGATTCTAAGTCTTCTTTTCAGGGCGCTCCCAACGGCCCTGGGATCGGTGCTGTCATTCGATCCCCAGCGCCGGTTTTATCGTAAGTGCATGGTGTGGTGCGCGGCCGGGAAGTTAGTCGAAGCCTACCGGCTGTCGAAAGAACCAGGATACAAAGGAAGGCGACAGCCGGAGACCATCTAGCCCATTCATGCACGAAGTGGAATTCGTTCTTATCTGTGCGTGACCGACAATCGGTGCGCTTCTCCGAAATTGCCCCCAGCTTCGCCTCTCGCATGCTCTTTCTTGAAACCAAGCTACCAGGCGTCATCGAGATTGAGCTCCAGCCTCATCCCGACGATCGTGGATTCTTTGCACGGTCCTGGTGCCATAAGGAGTTCGAGGCTAACGGTCTCAATCCGAGATTAGTGCAATGCAATATCTCATTCAATATTCGGAGAGGAACGCTCCGAGGTCTGCACCTTCAGACGCCGCCTTATGCCGAGGCCAAGCTGGTGCGCTGCACGAGGGGAGCGATCTACGACGTTGTGCTCGATCTGCGCCCCTCATCGCCTACATATAAAGACTGGATCGCAGCCGTACTGACTTCCGCAAATCGCCACATGCTGTACATCCCCGAGGGTTGCGCACATGGATTTCTGACTCTCGAAGATGAAACCGAGGTCTTCTACCAAATGTCGGAGTTCTATGACGCAGTATCGGCGCGCGGTTTTCGCTGGAACGATCCGGCATTCCGGATTACGTGGCCGGAAAAGGTGGAAGTAATCTCCGATCGAGATGGGGCGTACCCTGATTTTGAATAGGCCTGTGAGCATCTTGAAGGAATTCGAGCGAAGGGACTCAGCGAAGATCGGCCGCGATCTTCATAGTTTCGCAGCAAACCTCTATCCGATCTGCAGGAGTATCACCGGCAGCGGGATCCGGCAGACTCTCGCCATGATTCAGGATCGAATTCCGCTGCACATCCGCCAGGTGGCTACAGGAACGCCAGTCTTCGATTGGACAGTGCCCAAAGAGTGGAACATTCGCGATGCCTATCTGAAAGCGCCCGGCGGAGAACGCATTGTCGATTTTCAAAGATGCAACCTGCACGTAATGAATTACAGCATCCCTATGCACGCAACGTTGCCGTTGAATGAGATCAGGCCGCATCTCTTCACAATTCCAGATCATCCCGATTGGATACCCTATAGAACGTCATACTACAAGGAAGACTGGGGATTCTGTCTGTCGCATAATCAGATGCTTCAACTCGAGGACGGCGACTACGAGGTATGTATCGACTCGACCCTCGAAGATGGGCACCTGACGTATGGAGAATGCTATCTGGCTGGGAGTTCGTCGGACGAGGTTTTGATTTCGTGTCATGCCTGCCACCCATCCCTGGCGAACGATAACCTCTCCGGCCTTGCCGTGGCTACGTTTCTGGCGGAACATCTCGCCCGGCGCGATCCCCGCTATTCGTACAGGTTTCTGTTCATTCCCGGAACCATCGGGGCCATTACCTGGTTGGCGCAAAACCGCGCTACCGTCGGGCGGATCCGGCATGGTTTGGTGCTAACATGCGTCGGAGATGCTGGTGGATTCCATTACAAGAGAAGCCGCCGGGGAAATGCCGAGATTGACCGGGCGGTGGCATGCGTTCTCAGGGAATGTGGCGAATCATCCGAGATTCTTGATTTTTCGCCTTATGGATATGACGAGCGGCAGTACTGCTCGCCTGGCTTCAATCTTCCTGTCGGCTGTTTGATGAGAAGCGTCTGGGGAACTTTCCCTGAGTACCATACATCGGCAGACAATCTTGATTTCATCCATCCGCAGCAGCTGGCTCGCTCACTGCGCCTGTGCGCTTCCCTCGTCGACGTCCTGGAAAGTAACCGGTCCTATCTCAGCCAGAATCCGTGCTGTGAACCCCAACTCGGCAAGAGAAACCTTTACCGCGGCACCGGCGGAGATTCAATTGACAACGAAATGTTTGCCCGGCTCTGGGTTCTGAATCTGTCCGACGGTGAGCACTCGCTGTTGAGTATTGCGGAGCGGTCAGGACTGCCGTTCGCCGCCATTAGTGCTGCGGCGAACCTCCTCTGCAAAAATGGATTGCTGGAAGAGATCGGGGCGCGCGCACCGACTCGCTAGACTAGACTTGTAATCCCTGAATTTTCGAATTGATGATTGGAGTTGCATGAAAGTATTGCTTACTGGTCATAAGGGCTACATCGGCGCCGCAGCCGGGCCCATTCTGCGCTCTGCCGGCCACGAGATTGTCGGACTGGATTCCGATCTATTTGCCGGTTGCAACTTTGGCGAGGAGATATTCGGCATCCCGGAGATCGAAAAAGATCTTCGCGACCTTACTAAGGCCGATCTCGCTGGTTTTGACGCCGTCGTGCACCTGGCCGCGTTGTCGAACGATCCACTGGGGAATTTGAATACTCAACTCACCTACGACATCAACCATCTCGCTTCGGTCCGACTTGCAAGACTCGCGAAAGAGGCGGGCGTCACGCGCTTTGTATTCTCATCCTCATGCAGCACTTATGGCGCGGCAGGCGACGACTTTCTCGACGAGACTTCTGAACTGAATCCCGTTACTCCATACGGTGAATCGAAGGTGCTGGCGGAACGCGACATTTCGTCACTGGCCAGCGATGAGTTTACTCCGACTTACATGCGCAATGCGACCGCGTACGGCGTGTCGACGCGTTTGCGTCTCGACATCGTGTTGAACGACCTGGTCGCGTCGGCGTTCACCACGGGCCGGGTTTACATCAAGAGCGACGGTACGCCCTGGCGTCCCATCGTTCACATTCGTGACATCATCGCGGCCGTCGTCGCCGTGCTGGATGCACCGCGCGAAGCGGTCCACAACGAGACCTTCAACGTCGGCCGCAACGACGAGAACTTCCGCATTCGCGACCTCGCCGATATTGTTACTGAAGTTGTTCCTGGGTGCCGCGTTGAATATGCTCCCGGCGGTGGCCCGGATCTTCGCTGCTATCGTGTCAATTTCGATAAGATCGGCCGCGTGTTGCCCGACTTTCGACCGCAGTGGACTGCTCTTAAGGGCGCGCAGGAGCTCTATGAGGCGTATAGCAGCGCGGGGCTCACGGCTACCGATATGGAGAACGGACGCTACGTTAGAATCAGTGAGATTCGCCGGCTGCAGCGGTCGGGGAGACTCACGGACGATTTGCGCTGGGCAAGCGTAGGCGTCGAATCGACATTGAGCGCTTAAACACCGCTGGCGGAAAGGCTACTTATGACTACAATGCCGGTTCTTGAAGGGGCTACAACGCGCACTGCGATCATGACTTGCCGTTTTTGCGGTGCTGGCCTGCACCAAACCTTTATCGATCTCGGAATGTCTCCGTTGTGCGAGACGTATCCTTCGGCAGCCGATCTGAACCGCGGCGAAACTTATTTTCCTCTCCACGTTTATGTGTGCGAGAAGTGTTATCTGGTGCAACTGGACGAATACGAGCGCGCCGACAAGATATTCAGTGACTATCCATACTTTTCGTCATATTCAGATTCATGGCTCCGGCACGCGGACAACTATTGCGGGATGATGAAGTCGCGATTTCGTCTTGGGGAAGAGAGCTTTGTTGTCGAAGTGGCAAGTAACGATGGCTACTTGTTGCAGTATTTTGTCCAACGCAGTGTTCCTGTGCTTGGCATTGAGCCGGCGGCCAATGTGGCCGAAGTCGCTGTAAGAAAAGGAATACCCACTTTGGTGAAGTTCTTCGGTGCGCAATTGGCTGAGGAGTTGGTAAAGGAGGGACGTAGTGCAGATCTGGTCTTGGGAAACAATGTGCTCGCGCAGGTGCCGAACCTGAATGAATTCGTCGAAGGATTGGGAATCCTGCTGAAAGCGGAGGGCGTGCTCACGCTGGAGTTTCCCCATCTGCTGAAGTTGATCGAGCACAATGAGTTCGACACCATTTATCACGAACACTTCTCTTACTTTTCCTTCTTCACAACGGTCAGGCTTCTGGAGGCGCACGGCCTTAAGGTTTTTGATGTGGAAGAGTTACTCTCGCATGGCGGCTCACTGCGCGTCTTCGCATGCCGCAAAGAGGCAAAGACGCATCCTGAAGAGGCGAGCGTTTCGCGTCTCCTGGAAAGCGAAGAAAGGGCCGGCCTCTGCGCAGTAGATGGCTACAGGGATTTTGCCCGGCAGGTGAAGAAGACGAAGCTGGCGCTGCTGGAATTCTTGCTTAGCGCTGCTCTCGAAGGCAAGAGCGTTGCGGGTTACGGCGCTCCAGGCAAGAGCGCCACCCTTTTACACTATTGCGGCATTGGCAGGGACCTGATCGAATACACGGTGGACCGTAACCCTTACAAGCAAGGACGGTTCCTGCCGGGCACGCACATTCCCATTTATCATCCTGACCATATCCGGGAGACCAAGCCGGATTATGTGCTGATTCTGCCCTGGAACCTGCAAAACGAAATCATGAACCAGTTACAATACATCCGCGAGTGGGGCGGGCAGTTTGTCGTGCCGATTCCCATGGCGGCCATCCTCTGATCTGATTGGAAGGAGTGACTACACCATGAAGGTGGTTTTATTTTGCGGTGGCACCGGCCTCAGGCTTCGCGGTTACGCCGATGATGTGCCTAAACCCATGGTGGAGCTTGGGACGCGCCCCATACTCTGGCATCTGATGAAGTACTATGCCCACTTCGGCCACAAAGACTTCATCTTGTGTCTCGGATACAAGAGTAATTGTGTCAAGGACTACTTCCTTCATTACGACGAATCGGTCTCCAATGACTTTGTGATGTCGAAGGGCGGGAGGACCGTCGAACTTCTGAACCGCGACATCGATGACTGGACAATCACCTTTGTAGAGACAGGCGCAAACACGAACATCGGCCAGCGTCTGAAGGCCATAGAGCCCTACGTGCAGCGCGAGGAGATGTTTCTCGCTAACTACGGAGACGGCTTAAGCGATGTCCCGCTACCGGCCGTGATCGAGAGGTTCAGGGAAAGCAACGCCATCGCCTCTATGCTTCTGGTGCAGCCGACTGCCAGTTTTGACATCGTCTATGCGGGATCCGGGGGATTGGTCGAGGAAATCCGCCCGATCACCCATAGCGATACCTGGATCAACGGTGGCTTTTTTACCATGCGCAAGGAGATTTTCGATTATATTCACCCGGGTGAAGAACTGGTCCGGGAACCCTTCCAGCGCTTGATCGATAAGCAGGTATTGCTTGCATACAAGTACAGCGGATTCTGGCAGTGCATGGATACCTTCAAGGATAAGCAGCATCTGGAGGCTCTGAACCAAGGTTCGGCTCCGTGGAAAGTGTGGAATCATATTGCGAATCCGCTTGCAGATTGCGACTCCAAGGTCCTCGAAGCGCGCAAGGAGCATTCGCTCGTGGTGTCGGCCTCTTTATGATTTCCTTAAATTTCCGTCTGGAAACTGGAAAAGGATTTAGGATTCTGTGTATCGGAGCGCACTCCGACGATATAGAAATCGGCTGCGGAGGGACGATCCTGCGCTTGGCCGAACATTACCCTTGCTGCGAGTTTCACTGGGTCGTGTTCAATGCGACTGGAGAGAGAGAGATTGAAGCCAGGCGCGCGGCGCAATTGTTTGCCGGCTCTCATTTGGTTGGCCCATCGTTGATGAGGTTTCAGGACGGGTTCATGCCCTATGTCGGCGGCGAAGTCAAGGCCACCTTCGAAAACGACCTGAAGCACCTCGCCCCCGACCTCATCTTCACTCACAACGGCGACGACGCGCACCAAGACCACCGATTGATCTCGGGACTCACTTGGAATACCTTCCGTGACCACTTCATTTTGGAGTATGAGATTCCGAAATATGACGGAGACCTTGGCCGGCCCACAATCTTCGTGCCTCTGGATCGACAGGCGTGCGAAACGAAGGTCGCATATCTCATGGAGGCATTCGAGTCGCAAAAGACGAAACGTTGGTTCCAGCCGGATGTTTTCTTTTCGCTCATGCGCTTGCGCGGAATGGAATGTGCCGCTCCAAGCGGTTACGCGGAAGCCTTTTACTGCCGTAAGCTGGTGTTGTGAAGAGGAGGCGCTGGCCCCGTGCATTACAAGGGAGGATCGAATTATTCCGAACGCGGTGGACACGTACTCCAAGGGGGCTTCTTGGAGTGTTGTCCACTAAGAGGGCTCAAGGAAGCGTGAGAGCCGGACGCTACTACGTTTACGAACTCCGCTTGTCTATTAGACAAGGGTGCTGGAGAGATTCACACTATGACTGATCGCACAGACCATATACAGGGCGCACTCGCTCGCCGCACGAAGTTATCAGTCGTCATGCCGGTCTATAACGAGCGCGCCACGCTGCGTATGGCAGTCGAGCGAGTTCTTGCGTTGCCATTGGAGATAGAGTTGCTCTGCGTGGATGATGGATCGCGCGACGGTTCGGTTGGAATCCTAGAAGAGATCGAGAAGGCACATTCACAGGTCCGCGTTTTCCTGCAGCCGCGTAACATGGGCAAGGGAGCGGCGGTGCGCCGCGGGATTTCGGAGGCGACGGGAGAATTCCTTGTTATTCAAGATGCCGACTTAGAATACGATCCGAATGACTATCTTCAATTGCTCGAGCCTCTCCTCACCGATAAGGCGGATGTGGTATATGGTTCACGCTTCCTTGGGGGAGGCCCGCATCGGGTACTCTATTTCTGGCATTCGGTTGGCAATTGGCTGCTGACGTTGATTTCGAACTGCCTGACGAATATCAATCTCACGGATATGGAAACATGCTACAAAGCATTCCGCCGAGAGGTAATTCAATCAATACAACTCGAGGAGAGCCGATTTGGATTCGAGCCGGAAATTACGGTAAAGGTGGCGCGCCGTAATTTGAGGATTTATGAGGTGGGAATCAGCTACTCGGGCCGCACATATGAGGAAGGCAAGAAGATCGGCTGGAAAGACGGATTTCGGGCTTTGTATTGTTTGGTCAAGTACTCGATGAAAGAGCCGCGGGTTCAATTTGCACAGACGGCGTCATCCCAGGTCGTTAATCAGCCGACCGCCTCGCCATAGCATTCAACATGGTGGAAGTCTCTGTTTTGCTGCCGAATTCATGGCTTTGGTTGAAAGAAACTTGGCGATCGACTGTAGAGGGCTCACGTATGTTGTTGATGCTGGAAGGTGGACATCTTGGCGGTGATGTTGTGTACGCCTCCGAGCAAATACATCCTTTTCGAGAACTTTGCCTGATGATTCACTTGAAGCATGAGCGAGACAGAGGTAGTGGAGCGGAGTCGGAGGCGGCGCAGCCGAGAGGAAGCGGAGCGCTTGGTCTTGGAGCATGAACGCAGCGGCATGACGCGAGAGGGATTTTGTCGCCAGCATGGTCTGTCAGCTGCCACGCTGGCCAAGTACGGAAAGCGTTGCCGTGCGGATGGAGACGCGCGAGCCTCAGTGCCGCTGGTTGCCGTTGATCTTGTCGACCGGGCACCATTAGCGCCTGGTTGGGCGGGCGAGGCGACATTATTCGTCGAGTTGGCGGGTGGCCGCCGGATCGGTGTTGCGGCCGGGTTCGATGCAGCGACGTTGCGGCAGTTGATCGGCGTGCTGGAACAGGTCTGAGGCGATGTTGGGAGTGGGCGCGGCGACGCGCATCTACGTGGCGACCGGCGCGACCGACATGAGGTTGGGGTTTAATGGTCTTTACGGGCTGGTGCGCGAACGGCTGGAGTGCGATCCGACGAATGGGCACCTGTACCTCTTCGCCAACAAACGAAGAGACAGGATGAAGATACTTTACTTCGATGGTTCGAGTTTATGGATATGCGCGCGCCGGATGCAGCGCGGACGGCTGCGCTGGCCCGAGGCCGAAGGGGGCCGGGTGCAGTTGAGTCGCGAGGAATTTGCGCTGCTGTTAGGCGGCATCGATCTACAGGAGACACGCAAGCGGAAGTGGTATCGCCGCCCCGTCGGCGAGGAACCAGCAGAATTACGAAAGAGCGCATGAATACTGGCGATTTCTGTACGTATCCACAGCACGATCTGCTATTAAAGAAGCATCGTGAGTGCGACGCCACAACCCACTTTCCAGCCGCACTCCGATGCCGTTCTTGTTGATCTTGTCGCCCAGCTTCAGGCACAACTGGATGAGCGGACCAGGCAGGTTGTAGAGCAGCAGAAGCAGTTGGCCTCGCAACGCAGCGAACTCGATTACGCGCAGTTGATGATCCGTGTTCTGGAAGAGCGTCTTCGCAAGCAGCGCATCGAACGGTATGGCAAGCGCAGCGAGACGCTCAGCGATCTTCAGCTCGAACTGCTCGACCTGGAGCCGGGCGTATCGAGCGAAGAGGTTGAGGCTGAGAGCCAGTGCGAACCGCTGGCCGCGACGGCGAACACCGCCGAGCCTGCCGGACAGAAGCCCTCCGGCAAGCCGCGGCGCAAGCACCCGGGCCGCAACGGACTCCCCAGCCATCTGGAGCGCGTCGACGAGGTCATCGCCTGCGCCGCCAGCCAATGCGTCTGCGGCAAGTGCGGCAAGCAAACCACGGTGATCGGTTACGAAGAAACCGAAGTGCTCGACGTTCGCCCGGCGGAGTACTTCGTGCGTGTCATCAAGCGCGAAAAGCGGGCCTGCAAGAGGTGCGAAGAGCAGGGCGTTCAGACGGCCGCGGCGCTGGAGCGCATCCTGCCGAAGTCGGTGCTCTCGAACAACGTGATCATCGATCTGGTGGTTAGCAAGTACGCTGATGCCAAGCCGATCTATCGTCAGCAGGCGACCATGCGCCGTGACGCTGGTATCGAGTTGGCGTTGTCGACGCTGGATGATGGGGTTCTCTATGTGGGGGAGTTGCTGCTTGCCATCAACGGCGCGATGAAGCGGGAGTTGCTGAGCGGCAACTACATTCAGGCGGACGAAACGCCGGTGGGCGTACAGACGCATGACAAGCGCGGGCGCAATCATCAAGGTTACTTGTGGCAGTACGGCTCACCGGGCAAGGGTGTGGTTTTCGACTTCCGCATGGGGCGCGACCGCGAAGGACCGAAGCTTTTCCTCGGCAATTTCGAGGGACTTCTCCAGACAGACGCGTACGAGGCCTACGACAAGGTCGGCGGGCCGCGGATCGTTCATGCCGCGTGTCTGAGTCACGCGCGACGAAAACATGTCGACGCGGTCAAGGTCAACGCGAAGGATATCGAATCGGCGCGGGTTGTCGCGCTCATGGATGAGTTGTTTGCCATCGACCGCATGGCGCGAGATAAACAAATGAGCCACGCCGAGCGCCACGCACTGCGGCTGGAACGTGCGCCGGAGGTGCTCGACAAGCTGCGCTCGCAGCTGATCGCGATCCAAAAGACGGCGCTACCTAAAAGCGCCGCCGGCCAAGCCGCCAACGACACCCTCTCGCTGTGGTCGAAGCTGACTCAGTTCCTGAAACACCCCGAGCTTGAGCTATCCAACAACCTCGCGGAGAACTCCATGAGACCGGTCTCCATCGGAAGGCGGAACTGGCTGCATATGGGAAGCAAGGAAGCGGGCCCGAAGATCGCCGCCATCTTCTCTATCGCTGAAAGCTGCCGTCGGCTTAATGTCCCCATCCGCCGATACCTGGCCGAAACCCTTCCCGGCCTTGCCAATCGCTCCATCCAGTCTCTCGCCGAACTCACCCCTGCCGCTTACGCTGCCCGTCTGGCCAAGTAACCTGTCAGGCCCGCCGCGAACATGTCAACCGTGTCCTTGCCTGGAGGCATACGATGTTGTCGTCATTGTGCCAAAGGTTCTGGGTGATGACCGCGGCTTTTTCATGGAAAACCAGCGCCGCGACAACATTCACGACTTGGGCTTGCCGACCGAGTGGGGGACAGGACAACCAACTCACGTTCGTCGAAGGCGGTGCTCCGTGGCCTTCACTTCCACTTGGATCCGCCGCTGAGCAAGCTGATGTTCATGGTACCTGTTCGCTCGCGAAGTCTTAGCTGCAGCCGGCTCGAGTGTGCGATTGGAAAATGCGCGGCCGGGTGAGTTTCCAGCAAAGGTTCCGCGGCCGAAGTATTCAGTGCTCGAAAATGCCGCCCTCAAAGCTGCTCGTCTCAACGTTTTCACTGACTGGCGCGATGGTCTCAGGAGTTACCTCGCAGCCCGTACCGAGGCGCTTGCTTCGGTATAGGATCGAACGGCGAAAGTGTGGTCAGGATGCCCGATCAACAGTGTGATGTCGCAATTATAGGAGCCGGGATCATCGGTCTTGCAGTTGGACTGCAACTGCTCCGGCAGTACCCCGGTCTTCGTCTGGTGGTGCTGGAGAAAGAAAATGAGACCGCCGCGCATCAGACCGGCCACAACAGCGGGGTTCTGCATTCCGGCCTTTATTACAAGCCGGGTTCGCTGAAAGCCCGGCTCAGCGTACAGGGAATGGCAGATCTGGTGCAGTTCTGCCAGGAGCACGACATTCCCTGCGAAATCTGCGGCAAGGTTGTAGTTGCCACAAATGACAGGGAGATTCCCGCGCTGGTAGAGCTGCTTCGGCGTGGGCGCGCCAACGGATTGCGCGGAATATGCGAATTGAACCCTGAAGAGATCAGGGAAATTGAGCCCCACGCCGCCGGCATTCGCGGCATTCATGTGCCCACCACCGGCATCACCGATTTCAAGATGATCGCCGCCAAGTATGCGGAACTTATCTCCCGCGCCGAGGGGCAAGTCCTGACAAATTCCGGTGTAGAAGGCATCGTGTCCAAATCGGATTCAATCGCACTTGAGACCTCTTCGGGCGTGGTGCAGGCCGGCTTTGTCATCAACTGCGCCGGGCTCCAAAGCGATCGCATTGCGCGCATGGCTGGCCTAGATGCCCAACTTCGGATCGTACCCTTTCGCGGCGAGTACTACGAACTGGTGCCCTCAAAGCATCATCTCATCAGAGGCCTAGTTTATCCCGTGCCCGATCCCAGGTTTCCTTTCCTGGGAGTTCACTTCACCAAGCGCATTCACGGTGGCGTGGAAGCAGGGCCGAACGCTGTGCTTTCGTTCAAGCGCGAGGGCTACACTCGAACCTCATTCGATCTTCGAGATGCCGCATCGACCTTTTTCTTTAGCGGCTTCTGGAAGATGGCTGCGCAGCATTGGAAGAGCGGCTTTGGTGAGTTTTATCGATCCTTCAGTAAAGCCGCCTTCACACGCGCCCTTCAGAAGCTCCTTCCTGCTCTGACTGAGCAGGACATTAAGCCCGGTGGCTCGGGTGTTCGCGCTCAAGCGTTGGATCGATCCGGAAAGCTCCTTGACGATTTCCACTTTGCCTACCAGGATCGCATCCTGCACGTCTTTAACGTCCCCTCCCCGGCAGCCACGGCCTCGCTGGCAATTGGTCGCGAGATCGTGTTGCAACTCGCCGAATATGACTACTTCAAACAAATCCAGACAACCGCTGTACATATGACCTAGCGTGGACTGTAACTGCGGACGGTTAATGGCCGAACGCTGGTACTTATCTGAAATAAGGGAGCAAATCGCTGCAATTACGCATTTGAGGGTTTTGAGTCAAAAGGTCTGTTAGGAATGAAGAATGCGTTTGACTTAGATGTTCATTCGCAATATGTGAATCGTCCGTACGTCTCCTTCCTTCGGCGCTTCGTCAAGGACTTCAGGGTCAGCGCTGCATACGGGGAGGAGAACGCATCCTGAAGCGCGAGTAAAGAACAATCAAATGTCCGCAGTCGGCTGGCCGGACTTCATTTCCTTCAGGGAGGCATTGTCTACTTTGCCGCGACCGTCAACGCGATGGCTCACGAGATTCAGGCGCGTGGCGGTGAGATCTGGGCTTCTTCGGAGGTAACCGAACTCCAGGAGAGTAACGGCTGGATCATTCATCTAACCAGCGGGGATTAATAGGTAGGCTTTCTGATTGATTGTGCTGGACGCACTTTGACAGAGGTAAATATTTCCCGAAGCTGGGGACCTCCGTTTGTAGGTTAGCCGAATCGCTGGTAATCGCGATCCGAAAAAGACCATATCGAGGATCTTGCCCAGGGAGGAGCGGGAGTGAGAGAGCAAGCTCTTTCGCCTAGGGGCGAGCTGTTGCAGGATTTCCATTTTGTGCGGCAAGCCGGGGCGCTGCATGTGTTAAATGCCCCGAGTCCTGAGGCGACAGCCTCTTTCACCATTGCAGATAAGGGTGATCAATCAGGCGCAGGACTCCATTCCCTTGTGACCGTTAAGAGCCCATTTACAATTGCGGAAAACCTGCTTTTCGTCCATGCCTTGAAGCTGCAGCGCCTGCGGCATTCACCTTTCGGGGCATAGTCAACAAGCTCAAACAGCCACTTGAATTCTAGCCAAGGGCTTCGCCCTTGAAATCCCACGGGTTACAGGACATTCTTAACATGTTGAGAGTAGCTCGGAATTGTTGAAGTATTCTGATTTACGATTTACGATCCAAGAATCTAACAAGCACACACAGCAGTCGTTGAATTGATCCTGCATTTCTGTCATATTCGGCTGACGCGGTGCGCGGGGTTTCAGTTCCTGAAGTGGGCCCGCCAATGAGACAATTGCGAATTGTATTTGTAATCGAGAACTTGTCCTTTCCAAGGGATCCGAGGGTTAGACAGGAAGCCCTGACCCTGAGCCAGCAGGGTTGCCGCGTCTCAGTCGTCTGCCCCGCCGGGAAAGCATTGGATTCAACGCGTTTCGAAGTTATTGATGAAATTAGGGTTTATCGCTATTGGCAACCGTGGTCAGCACGGGGTGTGTTTGGCTATTTTCTTGAGTACGGATGGGCAATGGCATGCAGTTTTGCGCTGCTCACTTGGATTTGGGTTCGCGAGGGCTTTGATGTTGTTCATGCGGCCAACCCGCCTGATCTGCTCTGTTTGGTTGCGTTTCCCTTCATCCTCATCGGAAAGAAGTTTGTGTACGATCAACACGACCTGTGTCCGGAACTTCTCAGTTTCCGATTCAGCACCGCTACCGTCCTAAGGAAACTCTGTTTTCTAATGGAATGGTTGTCTTACAAGCTTGCAACCCTCGTGATTGTCACGAATCAATCGGCTTACGATATTGCTTTGGCGCGAGGCGCCAGAACGGGGCGGCTCTACATCGTCCGCAACGGGCCTGACCTGGAGGTCCTTGTTGAAACCACTGCCAAGCCATCGCTAAAAAACGGCGGCCAGTATTTGGCCGTCTACGCGGGCACAATCGGACCGCAGGATGGAGTTGACCGGCTTATAATGGCTGCTCATTATATTATCCATCAGCGCGGACGGAGCGATGTCCGGTTTGCTTTGCTTGGCGACGGTGATTGCCTCGAACAACTCCGGAACATGGCACGTGAACTTAAGATCGAGTCCTTCATCGACTTTTGCGGCTGGGTGAGCAGTTCGACTCTTAAGACCTATCTCTTGACCGCTGACCTATGCCTATCGCCGGAACCAGCGTCAGAATACAACCAGCGGTCGTCGTTCATAAAGCTGACGGAATACATGTGCTACGGCAAAGTCACCGTCTGCTCCGACTTGCTGGAATCGCGCAGGACGCTTGGAGATGCTGGGATCTTCGTCGATACAGACTATCCTGCTCTCTTCGGAAATGCTATTCTCGAGATTCTGAACGCGCCAGAGCGCTGCGATGACATTGGCAGGCTCGCAGTGGAACGCTTTCGTACTAGCTTCCATTGGGGCCTGTCGCGAAAAGTGCTAATCGAAGCCTACGAAAACGCCTTTTGCGCGGTTCCGTTGAGCAGCTCAATGCTGCCTGCGACCGTCCATCGTAACCAAAACTCTGCCACCCATTAAGGAGGAACGGTGACATCCACATCTTTGGATAATGCAACGGAACTCAAGAGACGGATTGCGAGCCGGGAGGCACGCATCGGCATCGTAGGCATGGGCTACGTCGGCCTGCCTCTTGCCCTCCTTTTCAGCGAAGAACGCTTCCAAGTAACTGGCTTCGATGTCGATTCCAACAAGGTTGAGAAACTAAACAGCGGCGATTCGTACATCGTTCGCATTCCTGGCACTGAGATCCAGCTGGCGCGGGAGAATGGCTTCCACGCCACGACAGACTACGCTGCGGTCAGTCAAATGGACGTCGTAATCATCTGTGTCCCGACGCCGCTGAATGAGTATCACGAGCCTGATCTCAGTTACGTGACCGGCACAGTGCGCAGCATTGCGCCCCACCTGCATGAAGGACAGCTTATCGTTCTTGAAAGCACGACCTATCCCGGTACAACCGAAGAGGTCGTGGTCCCGTTGTTGGAGCAGGGGAACGCTATCGGCCTGCGCGTGGCGCGCGACATTGTCGCTTCCGGCTTCTACGTTGCCTTTTCTCCCGAACGGGAAGATCCCGGCAATGATACCGTCGCGCGGCGCGACATTCCGAAGGTTGTGGGTGGATGTGGACCGGTAGCTGCAGAGATGGCGTCGGAAGTATACGGCACGATTTTTGCACGGACCGTGCGCGTATCCTCGCCTGCAGCTGCAGAGATGACAAAGCTGCTCGAGAATATCTATCGTTGCGTCAACATTGCCTTGGTCAACGAGTTAAAACAACTGTGCATGCGAATGGATATCGACCTGTTTGAAGTTATTGATGCCGCCAAGACCAAGCCTTTCGGATTTCAAGCGTTTTATCCAGGACCTGGTCTTGGCGGGCACTGTATCCCCATCGACCCGTTCTATCTTTCCTGGAAAGCCAGAGAGTTTGATTTCAGAACCCGATTTATCGAGCTTGCCGGCGAAGTGAACCTGGAGATGCCGTATTTTGTGATTGAGAATGTCGTTGAGGCTCTTAGTCAGCAGGGTAAGGCGCTTTGCGGATCACGCGTACTGGTGCTTGGGCTGGCATACAAGCGCGATATTGATGACTTGCGTGAGTCGCCTTCCCTCACGATCATCGAGTTGTTGCAGAAACGCGGGGCCCACGTGGAATATAATGATCCGTTCTTCCCCACAGTGGGTAAGGGTCGCAAGTACGTCCTGAACATGACCAGCACTCCGCTGGACCGTGTACCGGAGTTCGACTGCATCGTGATCGTTACCGACCACTCGCAATATGACTACGCCAGTATCGTGAGCCGCGCACAGCTCGTGGTGGATACACGCAATGCGACGCGCGGCATCGACGCAACGAATATCGTCAGGTGCTGACAATCACCTTCCTTCCGACAAACGCAAAAGTCTCTCGTCTCGCTATTGCCATGCTCATTGCACAATTGAAAGACAGAAAATTGAGGATTCCTACAAAGCTGCAACTGGGTCTGGCGATCGCCCTTATTGCGATGCTCGTGTCCTCATGCTCGCTCGATCCGAATGTGCGCAAGCAGAAATACCTTCAAAGTGGGCAACAATATTTGCAAAAGGGACAGTACCGCGAGGCTTCAATTGAGTTCAACAACGCCGTGAAAATCGATCCCGGGTTTGCCGATGCTCATCTCCAGTTGGCCGAGACCTACCTGAAGCTGCAGCAGTCGGACCGCGCTGAACAGGAGTTCGGCGAGGTGGTCCGGCTTCGGCCGGGCGACTATCAGACTCGTATCACGATGACGAATCTGCTGGTGGCGAGCCGCAAATTTGATAAGGCAGAGGAACAGGCGAAGCTTCTGCTCCAGCAGCGGCCTGTGGATCCTGCCGTTTATTCCCTGGATGCGGCTCTGCTGGCCGGGGAAGGGAAGATTCCAGAGGCGATTAGCGCAACGCAGAGGACCATCTCGCTGGCTCCGGGCAGGTGGGAGCCCTATCTGAGTCTCGCTCTGCTGCAGATGAAGGAAGGCGATTCCGATGCGGCCGAGACCAGTATGAAAAAGGTCATTGCGCTCGATCCGCAGTCTTCCGAGGCGCGCTTGTTGCTGGGGAATTTCTATGAATCGCAGAATCGGCTGGAGGAAGCGGAACATGAGTTCCGGGAAGGAATGGCCGTCTCAGCGCAAAGCATGGAACCGCGAGAAGCGCTGGCAAAACTGCTCGTGGCAGAGCGCAAGATTGCCGCCGCAGAGCAGGTTCTGCTCGAGGCCAGACGCGACCTTCCCAACGATCCCCAAAGTGCTCTTGACCTCAGCAACTTCTATTTCGTAACCGGCGATCTGAACAAGGCAGTCGCTCAATACGATGCACTGTATCAGCAGCGCCCCAACGACCAGCAATTGAAGAAGAAATACATCCAGCTGCTTATCCAGGTGAAGCGATACGACGAGGCCCAAAGGCTGGACGAGGAGATCCTGCGGACCTCTCCAAACGACAGCGACGCGCTGGTTTACCGCAGCCAGATGCAGATCAGTGAAGGACGCGCGGCTGACGCCGTTCAAGCGCTGCAGGGGGTTATCCGCAACGTACCGAACAACGGTGAGGCGCACTACGCGCTGGGAGTGGCATTCGAGAAGCAGGGCGATCTGGAGCGCGCCAGGGCCGAGTGGGAAGAGACGCTTCGCCTCGACCCCAATTCACTTGATGCCGAGCGTTCGATTGCCAATGCCGCACTGGAGCAGGGCGACATGCGCGCTCTCGGGAATGCGGCCACTCAACTCATCGGGCTCGAGCCTCGTGCCGCTGAGGGTTACGCACTGCGGGCGCTCTCTCACATCAACATGCAGCAATTCCAGGCTGGCGAGCAGGATGCGCGCGAAGCCATTGCTGTCAATCCGCAAGATGCCTTCGGCTACGTTCAACTGGGCAACTTACGATTGCGCCAGGCGCGATATAGCGAAGCCATCGCGGCCTATCAAGATGCGCTGAAACACAACCCGAATTCCCTGGACTCGCTGCGTGGGCTGGTGAGCGCCTATATCGCCGGCAAGCAGCCGGATAAGGCCGTCTCTGCCGTGAAGGCGCAGATTGCGGTGACCCCCGCCAACAGTGCCTTCTACGCATTGCTTGGAGACGTACTATTTCACGGGAAGAGAGACTTGATTGCCGCGCAGGCCGCATTCGAGAAGTCCGCCGCTCTCGATTCGCATAATTCTGCGGCCTGGATGGAACTGTGCGAGGTGCAGGCTGCGAAGGGTCAGCTGAATCAGGCCATCGCGGTGGATGAGCAGGCGGTTGCGGCGAACCCCGGCCGTGTGGA
>Ga0326727_10001793_pt1 | contig 77084 bp, 71 predicted proteins | sample MB2enrmetagenome_FD_207643 | JGI IMG/M metagenome (GOLD analysis project Ga0326727, IMG submission 207643) | Lab enriched peat soil microbial communities from McLean, Ithaca, NY, United States - MB29MY | ecosystem: Environmental > Terrestrial > Soil > Wetlands > Peat | place: USA: New York... | reverse complement strand
GCTCGGGTTCGCGAAGTTCCCCAGGAACGCATTGGCCATCATATCGCCCGCCTGCACCTGGAAGGCCGAGGTGCTCGAGGTGAACGCCAGCTCCTGGCCGCCGCTCGCGTCGGTATGCACCGAGGCGACGATCCCGGCATTCTTGAAGGCCGTCGCGGCCGCCGAAGTGCCGTTGCCCGCGTTGGTGATCGCATCGTTGATCGCCGTCACCAGGGTGTTGATGTCGGTCACCCCCTGCGTGTTCACCGCCACGTTCACGGCGTTGCCGTCGGAAAATCCCGCCCCCGAGAAGACGAAATCCGTCTGGTTCGGAGCCGTGGTGGTGTTGTTGGTGTCGGCCAGAATCGCCTGGACCGAGGTGATCGGCGAGCCGGCGCTGATATCCTGCGTGCCGGCCACCACCTGCATGCCCTCCAACCCCAGAGCCTGCGTGTCCACCTGCGAAGCGCTCAGGTTGATGCTCACCGTGCCGTTGGCGGTGCTGGTCGCGCCCGAATCGGTCCGGCCGCCTCCGATGTACACGCCCAGGTTCGTGTTGAACTGGCCGCCCGTGTTCATGCCGATGGTCTGCGCCTGGCGGTCGATTTCCGACAGCAGCCCCTGGAACTCGGCGTTGGGAACGCTCCGGTCGCCGCTGAAGGTGTCGGAAGCCGATTGCGTGGCCAGGGTCTTGAGCCGGTCCAGCATCTCGGAGATGTTGTCCATGCCGCCGTCGATGATTTGCAGTTGGCTGATCCCGTCGTTGGCGTTCAGCACGCCCTGGTTCAGCTCGGCGATGTCGTCGCGGTATTTGTTCGCCACCGCCAAGCCCGCCGGGTCGTCGCCGGAATTGTTGATGCGGTAGCCGGAAGTCAGTTGCTCGATGGTCTGAGTCTGGAAGTTGTCGTTTACGCGCATGTTCTGCTGCGCGATGAGGGAATTGATATTGGTTTGAATCGAAACGGACATTGCTCACATCCTGTGCGATACTTCCCGGTATCCTGCCGGGTCCGGGTTCTCCTTTGGATCGGATGCCCGATGTATCAGCGTCTGATTCCGCATATCGACTCCCCCTTCAGGACCTTGAGAACTTTTTTCCCGCAACCGGTCCGCCAGCTCCATCGGCGTAATGGAACCGGCCGCCGGACCCTCTACTGCATCACCCAGCTACTGCTGCAGGAGCTTCAAAATAGCCTGCGGCGCGGAGTTGGCCTGCGCCATGGCCGCAATCGACGCCTGTTGCAACACCTGCGCCTTGGTCAGGTTGGCCGCTTCGGCCGCGATGTCGGCGTCCCGGATGCGCGACTCGGCAGCCGAGAAGTTGGTGATCTGGGACTGCGCCAGGTTCTGCGCATAGTTCAAAAGGTTCTCCCCGCGGCCGACCGCGGATTGCGCGCTGCCCAGTTGGTTGACCGCGTTTTCGATCGCCGTCACCGCCGCCAGCGCGCCTTGCTCGGTGTCTATGGAAATCGTGCTGCCCGTGCCGAGGATCGAGGATGCGGCTGTCTCCGCCATTCCACCGTTCAGACCTTCGCCCTCAGCGGTGCCCAGGCTCACGCTGAACGAGCTCAACGAGCTGATGAAGTTAATCTTCTGCTGGCCGGCGCCGCTGTTTTCCTTCACCGCCACGATGCTCTCGAGCGTCGGGTTGTCGGACTCCTGAAGTTGTGTATTGATATAGCTGATCGCCTGGTCGATGTTTTGCGCGTTGCCGGAGGTCAGCGTGATGGTCTTCGCCTGGGTACCGCCGGTGACGCTGTTCGCCGAAATCGTAACGGCCTGGTTGTCGTTTCCGTAAACGATCGGGCTGAACGAGATCGCACTCGCGCCCGTGCCGATGTTGGACGCGCCGTTGGCATCGCAGGCGGTGAACTCCGGGCTGCCAACCGTCGGGCCGGTGTATCCGGCCGTGCCCGCAACGCCGAACCCGATATTCGCGGTAAAGCTCCCGCCGGTGTTCATGCGGAAGTAGGTGCCGTTCGTCGAGGCGATCGTGATCGCGCCCGCGGCGACCGTCGCGTCAAGACCGGCGTTTTCAAGCGTGGGGTTGGCCGCAAATTGACTATTCAGGGAATTGGCTATGCTTTGCGCGCTTTCGGACGTGCCGAACCCGACGACCCCCGACAATCCCGAATCCGCGAGCGCATTGCCCGTTCCCGTGAAAGTGATCCAGTTCGCGCCCTTCTGTTTGGCCGTAATCACGAGTTCACCCGCGCCGTTTACCGACGCCACAACGCCATTGGCGGCCGTTCCGGCTGCGCTGGCGTTGATGGTTCCCGCCATGAGAGCCGCCGAAGTGTCGCCGGCCCCCAAGATTGCGGTTCCAACCGCCAGGCCATCGATACTGATGGTCAGGTTTTCGTTTCCGGCGGGAGTCGAGGTCGGCGCATTGCCCGTCGCTACGGCCGCCGTGGCGTCGCCTCCCGCCAGATTCACGCTCACGTTGTTCCCGGCCGAGGCTCCGCCGTTGATCGAGAACTCCAGATCGGCCGTCCCCAAGGCGCTGGTCGGGGCGACGGCTCCCGTGAGAGTCGTGTAGTCCGCGTTGGCGCCGGAAGCCAGAAACGTGCCAAACCCGAGCGCGCCCGCGGTGTCGCCGCTGACCTCGACGCCCATTTGCTGTCCGGTGGCGCTCGAGAATACCAAAGGATTCCCGCCCGCGCCGCCGCTCACCGTAATACCGGCGGCCTTCAGAGCGGCGTTGCCGTTTACGGCGCTGGTCAGGTCGGCGATGGCCTGGGCCCCGGTTACCTCGTTGGCGGGAAGGTTGAGGGTGACCGGACTGGTCATGCCACCGCCGGTGATTTTCACCGCGATATTTTCGGCCGCCATCGCCCCGGCAGCCGTGGCGGCGCCGGTCACCGTCGAGGCCAGCGTGGCGCCCTGCGCGCCCGCGGCGAACTGGCCCAGGAACGCGTTCGCCATCTGGTCGCCCGCCGATACCTGGAAGGCCGTGGTGCTGGAGGCGAAGACGAGCTCCTGGCCGCCGTTGGCATCGGTGTTCACCGAAGCCACGATGCCGGCGTTCTTGAAGGCCGTGGCGGCCTGCGAGGCGCCGTTGCCCGCGTTCTGGATCGCATCGTTGATGGCCGTGACCAGGGTGTTTATATCGGTCACGCCCTGGAGGTTCACCGAGACCGCCACCTTGCCGCCGTCCGAGAAGCCCGGCCCGGAGAAATAGAAGGTCGTGTTCCCGCCGGTCAGCCCGGCCTGGTTACTGGCGTTCGCCATGATCTCGGCGACGGTGTGGGTTGCCGAGCCGTCGCCGATATCCTGGGCGCCGGGCGCCGTCTGCATGCCCGTCAGGCCCAGCGCCCGCGAGTCCACCTGCGCATCCGACAGGTCGATGTTCACCGTCCCGTTGGTGGTATTCACCCCACCCGAGTCGGTCCGGCCGCCGCCGATGTACACGCCCAGGTTGGTGTTGAACTCGCCGCCCGTGTTCATGCCGATGGTCTGCGCCTGGCGGTCGATTTCTCCCAATAGCCCCTGGAACTCGGCGTTGGGGACGCTCCGGTCGCCGCTGAAGGTGTCGGAAGCCGATTGCGTGGCCAGGGTTTTCAGGCGGTCCAGCATCTCGGAGATGTTGTTCATCCCGCCGTCGATGATCTGCAGTTGGCTGATCCCGTCGTTGGCGTTCAAGACTCCCTGGGTCAGCTCGGCGATGTCGTCGCGGTACTTGTTGGCCACCGCCAGCCCCGCCGCGTCGTCGCCCGAATTGTTGATGCGGTAGCCGGAAGTCAGTTGCTCGATGGTCTGAGTCTCGAAGTTATCGTTGATGCGCATGTTCTGCTGCGCAATGAGGGAATCGACGTTGGTTTGAATCGAAACAGACATGGCTCACATTCTGTAAGGCACTTCCCGCCGGCCTGGGGGGTCCTGGTGCTTCTCCGGATGGGCGCCCTCTCCGCGGCCTGGAGAACTTTTTTTTCGGAGCCGGCCCCTCAGCTCCACGAACCTCTCGAGGCCGGCCGCCGCCGCCAGATTCGCATCCCGCGTGAGGCGCACTTCCTTCCGCATCACCGCAACCTCTTGAGGCGCCGTAATGCAGAGCTTCACGCGGGTGGGAGCGACCTCGGCGACCTGGATTTCGATGTCGTCGCCGATCATGATCGACTCGCCGGGCCGGCGCCGGATTATGAGCATGGCGGCACCAGCGGGGCCGAAGCCCCGCGCGGGCTCAAGCCCGCCCCGCGGTGATGGCGCTTCGATGCCGCGCGCGCCGGCAAGCGGTTATCGGGCCTCTTTCGCATCGTACTAGGCCCCGACCGGCAGCTCCGCCGCTTCGACCGGCCCGGCGGGAACTTCGTACTCGTGCGAGTAACCGGACCCGGAAAGAATCGACTGCACGGCGCGCCGGGTCTTCAGATCGACCACCAGCGGCGCCAGCAGATTCACCGTGACGGTTCCGTCCTCCCGCAGGTTGGCGATCACCAGGCAGGCCACGTCCCGGCCGATCACGGGTTTCGCAGGCAGATCCAATGCGGAACGGTCCGGCTCCGCAATTTCGAGCCGGTAATCCGTGGCTACCGTGAAGACCGGCAGTGTCATAAAGCACAGCCCGGGCGTAGCCAGGCTCTGCATGAAGACGAGCGGCCTCAGATCCGGGCGCTCGATCAGGAGGAACTGCGTTTCCTTCTCGAAGCCGGGGAGGCCCTCGCGAAACTCCACGGCCGCCGGGCCGTCGTATTCGAGTTCCCCAAAGTACTTGGTTTTGCATTGCGACATGGTTGTCTCGGTCTCGCCTACCCATCGTCGGAACCGTGCCGGATCTTTATGGCCGGAAAAAGCACTCAAAACACTGGAGCGGAGCCGATAAGCACTTTGGGCGCAGACGCACGGCGCCGGGTCGAGCAGTTTGAACCGGGCTCCGCCGTGCCGGCCGGAGTTGAAACGCCAATGCCAACCAACGCACCGTACCAGTACTTTGAAAGCCGAATCCTTTCGGCGGACCCCGTGGAGCTGATCGAGATCCTTTATGAAGCGGCGATCGACTCGGTCGGCAAAGCGGCCGGGCACTTGCGCGAGGGCAATATTGCCGCGCGCTCGAAGGCAATTTCGCGCGCCCACGCGATCCTGGTGGAACTGGGGTTCTCGGTGAACCGCGAGGCGGACCCGAAACTGGCCGCGAACCTGATCGAGCTATACGACTATATGGAGCGGCGCCTCAACGAGGCGAACTTCCAGCAGACCGAGGCGCCGCTGGCCGAAGTGGCCCGGCTTCTCCGCACGCTGCTCGAAGGCTGGGTGAGCTGCCGGACGGCGCTCGCCAGCCCCCCGCCCGCCGCGGCCCCGGGAGAGGAAGCCGAGTACGCGGGGCGAAGCTGGACGGCGTAGCGTGTAAAACCCGCGACTACTCGTGGGCCGAGTATTGCGCTTGGGGCGGGTTCAGCTTCACTTCGATGGTGTGCTCTTCCTCGGCCACATCGAAGGTGTTGCCGAAGGTCTGGTAGCCCTTGGCCATCACCTGAATGAGGATCTTGCCCTGCGGAAGGGAGGGAATATTGGCGACGCCTTCCTGGTTCGTTCGCATCTCCCAGTTCCTGGAGGTCTTCTTGCCGAGCTTCACGGCCGAGCGGCCCTCGACAAAGTGCACCCGCACGCTGGCGCGGTCCACCGGTTTGCCGTTGAGGTCCTTGACCTCGATTCGGAGCCTGGTCATCGGCGCGGCGGCGGCCAGAGCGGCAGCCAGCGCGCAAGCCGCGAAAACTCGAAGACTGCGCATACCCTCACAGTACCGCAAAAACGGTGGAGCGGACGGGATGCGGGGATCCAGCGCGGCGCCGCGCCAAGCTAGAACTCGTACCGGGCGCCGAACTGCAGCACCCTCGGGTTCCCGAGTGTGCTGGTGTACTTGCCAAAGGTCGCCAAATCACCCATTTCGGCATCAACGCTCTGCGGGTCGAACCGCACCGTGTTGGTGACGTTGAAGGCTTCGGCCCGGAACTGGAGGGTGTGCGGATGGTCCCTCACGCTGAAAAGAGTGAACCGCTTGGCGAGGCCCGCATCGATGGTGAAGAAGCCGTCGCCGCGAATGCCGTTGCGCTGGCCGCTTTCCCCGGGCAGGGTGTAGTCGTATGCGGCATATGCCGCGGTGGGATTCGCGAAAATATTGGGTCCGGAGGCGCCTCCCGGAACCGTCGGCGCGGCGTTCTTGGTGGTCTGTTGCACCGGTGACGGACCCACCTGGGTGGCATACGGCGTGATCTGCCAGTCCGTCGGCCAGTTGAAGCCATCCCCGATGCTGGTGGGGAGCCCCGAAGACTGGCGCCAGATCGCGCTCAACTGCCAGCCGCTGATCATCCCATTCAGGACGCGGTTCGCATTTCGGAAAAACGTCCTATCCTTTCCGAAGGGCAACTCCAGCACCATGAAGGCGCTGAACAGGTGCGTGGCGTCGTAATCGGAAACGCCCTTCATCTGCGCCGGGAACCAGGCGTTCTGAACGAGGCCCGTGAACGCCTGGAGGTTCGGATCCTGGTACGCCTCGCCGTAGGAGCCGAGGTCGATGGATTTCGACCAGGTGTAATTGAAGTCGAATTGCAGGCCGCTGCCGAAGCGCTTGCGGAGGGTCCACTGCAGCGCGTGATAGCTGCCGTTTCCGGCCGAGGTCAACGAGGACAGCGCGGCAAACTGTGGACTGTACATTGCATTCGGTCCGAGAATGCTGCACGGACTGCAAGCGTTGGACGGTCTGTCGTCGATCAACTGCAACGCAGTGGTTTCGTTATAGACGAACGGCTGGAAGTAGTTCTCATAGAGCACCTGGGTGGCGGTCTGCCCGCCGCCGGCATATCCGGGGAACAGGTCCTGGAAGAACGGAATCGGCTGCACCTGGGATACGGGCGTATTCGCGCGCGCGAGCAAGGACATTGCCTGGGCGGCTTGAAAATACGTCTGCCCGCTCTTCGGGTCCACGAGATTCGTGGGCTGGGCGAGGTCTTCGTGAACCAGCGAGTGGCGGGAAAGGCGTCCTATGTAGGCGCCCTGCACGAACAGGCCGTGGCTGAACTCCCGGCCGATACTGAAATTCAGGCTCATCGAGTACGGAGACTTGAGCGCCTGATCGATGGCATTGGTGACCGCGAAATCATCCGGGTACGTCTGCGGGAATCCGCCTGGCGGCGCAGGGGGCAGGAGAGCTGTGGGAACAGCGAAAAAGCTCGTGAATCGGGGGGCGGTCAATGCGTTGGACGCGGGGTTGGTTGGCGAATCGGGCGGGGTAAGGGTGGTGGAGAAGCCCAACTCGCTGGCGTCGTACTCGCGAGCCACTCCCTGGCCAAACAGATCGTAGAACATGCCGAAACCGGCGCGGACTGATGTCTTGCCCTCGCCTCCGAAAAGGAGCTGGGAGAGTCCGGAGCTTCCGCGCGGGGAATAAGCGATCGCCAGACGGGGCGACCAGTCCTTCTGATCGTTATAAAGCCCGTGACTCCCAGGGGCGTTCAGCGACTGCAAACTAATCGGCCCGGCCAGGGCCTGCGACTCGCCCTGGGCAGCCAGCGCGCCGCGTTCGTTGAACCAGGTTCCCAGCGGGATGTTCGGACTGGCCTGCAGCCCGTCGGCTTCGTACACGGGCGGCGAATACTCAAACCGGAGGCCGGCGGTCACCGTCAGTCCACGCGTCAGCTTCCAGCTATCCTGCCCGTAGAACGCGAAATCGTGCTGGACGAAATCACGGCCGATGCCGGCTCCTTGCGGCAGCACGTTGCCCTGGGTGTCGTAATTGTACTGGGCGTTGATCTGCGTGACCAGCCCCAGCAGATTCGCAAACTGGCTCGTGTAAGCATCGCCGCCCTGAGCATCCGGCACCACGAAACTCGCGCCGTTGTCGAGCAAGAAGGCCGAGTTGACCAACGCGCTGCTGAACGAGTGACCGAAGGAGAGGCTGTTATTGTTGACCAGCAGCACCTTCGCTCCGAACGCCACATTGTGGGCGCCCTTGGCCCACGCCAGGTCTTCCCCGATGTCGTGGACGGGAACGATCCGGGTCAAGCCGGTTGAGGTCGAGTAGAGGTCGTCGATACCACGGAGTTCCGTGTAAGCCGAGTTCAGCAGGCCCGTGGTCTGCTCGCCCTGGCGCGTATACCCGTAATGCAAATTGCTGATGAGCGCCGAGGAGAGCACGGCCGTGTACCCGGCTGCAAAGCCCTTGCTGTTCTCCAGGAACACGCTGGACGGGGGATCTCCCGGGAACTGCGGGAGGCTCCCCGATACGTTGGTCTCGCCCTCGTTGGCCGGCACGAAATTGTCGTTTTCCAGGTTGCCCCGCCAGAAGAACTCATGTTTGCCGGCTTCGTCCAGGTGATAGTCGATCCTGGCGGTATAGGTGTCCCACTTGAGCGGGACAGGAGCATTGAAACGATAGCCCGAGGTGTTCAGCCCGTCGCCCTGGGTGTTGTCGTTGGGCAGCGGATAACTCTGGAGAAGCTTGAGGACCGCCGGATCGGCTCCGATGTGCGCCGGATCGATCGCCTTCACCTGGTCCGGGGTAAGTTCGCCGACGCTGCCATCGTTCCGAAGGTACGTGAAGATGCCGTTGCGGAAGTCCGCCGTGGGTACGACTCTGAGAGCGGTCGCCTGGCTGCGATCGCGGCGGCCTTCATAGTTCACAAAGAAGAACAGCCGGTCCTTCTTGATAGGGCCGCCCGCCGATGCGCCGAAGACGTTGCGGATCAACTGCGTGCGCGGGATACCCGCGGCATTGCTGAAGAAGTCGTTGGCTTCGGTGTCGGTGTTGCGATTAAACTCATAGAGCGAGCCGTGCAGCGCGTTGGTGCCGCTCTTGGTAACCAGGGCGATCTGCGCCCCGGAGGTGCGGCCCATGTCGGCCCCGCTGTTGGCGGTAACCGTGCGGAACTCCTCCACGGAATCGAGCGTGACTCGCAACACGCTGCTGAAAGCCGTGTGATTCTGCTGGTCGTTCACGTCCACGCCGTCCAGGGTCACATCGGACTGGTCCGACTTTCCGCCATTGACCGCTCCGCTGCGGTAATCTCCCTGCGTTCCAGGAGCCGGCTCTCCCAGGTAGACAACTCCAGGCTGCAGCGCCAGGAGACCGACCACGTTGCGCGCTTCGAAAGGCAACTGCGTGATCACTTCGCCACCGATGGCGTTCCCGATCGATGCGTCGGTTGTGTTGACCTGCGCCGTCTCGTCCACGACCGACACCTTCTGGGCAATCGCTCCGACTTTCTCGAAGACGATCGGAAGCGTCGCGGGACTGTTGACCAACAACTGCACATTGGATACGGCCGCATCGGCGAAGCCCGCCGCCTGGGCGGTCAGGGTGTACGTTCCCGGCGCTACCTGCAGCAGGGAGTAGCGTCCCAAGGAGTCCGACACCGTGCTGCGCCGGGCGTGTGTGGCGCCGTTGGCAATCGTGATCGACGCCCGGGGCACCACTCCGCCCGTAGGGTCGGATACGATGCCGGTGAGCGACGTCAGAGCCTGGCCGTACAGAACGGTTGCAGTCAGGGCGGCCACCGCCAATGCGCTGAAAACCTTCCTCATTGTCGTGCCCCTTGCACCTGAAGCATAAGAACTTTACAGAGCCACAAGCCGGGTTGGGCGGCCTGTGGATAACCAATCATCTTATCGGTAACAACATCCTGAGTAAAGAAAAAAAAGCAGCTTTGCCTTCTTGGCAGACAAATCCGTGCGCCGGGTTGGGGAGAGCTTCAGGCGCTAGCCTAGTACCTCGACCGCGTGATGCGTTGCTACCGCTCCCTTACGGTCGCGGCTCAGTTACAGGTAGATTCCGCTACCGTAAAGAAACGGACTTCACGGTCGAGGACCTAGGGCCGCTTGCCGGCGCGCGGGGCTCCGGGCGGTGGGCGCCAACAGGTGCTTAGTACCCGGTCTCCAGCCGCCCCGCCAGAATGTCGGGCAGGCCGGCCGCCAGGATCTTTTCCTGCGCCTTGCCCACGTCGTACGCGGCGCGCCGGTACTCGAGGAAACGGTCGCCGGGATCGTACAAAAGGTACGCGGCCCGCGCATCGCCGTCCCTGGGCTGGCCAACCGAGCCGGGGTTGATCAGGTAGCGCACGTCCGGCTCGAGCTCCAATACCTGGCGATCCTCGCCGGGACGCGGCTTGCCGATGCGCTTCACGCCGTTGCGATGACACAGGAACCCGCCCTGCAGGTGCGTGTGCCCGAAGATCGAAACCTGCGTCTCGAGGTAGTCCCGGATCTGCGCCACCGCCAGCGCGGAGACGAGGTAGTCGTCTTCATCGAGCGGCGAGCCGTGCAGGATCTGAAAGGAGTCCACCGCGACCGGCCCTTTCGGAAGGTTGCGCAGGTATGCCAGGTTCTCGGGAGTCAGCGAACGGCCGGTCCACTCCGCGGCGGCGCGAGCGATGGGATTGAACCATTCCAGATCGTCCAGCCCCGCGCAAGCCTTGTCATGATTGCCGCGAACTAGCGCACGCGCGTTAGCGCGCATCCAGTCCACCACCCGGTTCGGGTCGGCGCCATAGCCAACCAGGTCGCCGCAACACAGCACCTCGCCGTACTCTCCCTGGCAGTGGCGGAGCACCGCCTCGAGGGCTTCCCAATTTCCGTGGATGTCGCTCAGGACTAGATAGCGCACAGGCGTATGAGGGCGACTTCCGGAGGCGCGCCGAGCCGCGCGGGCACGCCCACGGTTCCGATCCCTCGCGTCACCCAGATCGAAGATGGGCCCTGCCGGTACAGACCATAAATATACGGCGTGAAGAAGCGCGCAGCGTTCAGCGACTGGTGGAGAATCTCGACGTTGACCTGTCCGCCGTGAGTGTGTCCCGCCAGCGTCAGGTCCCAGCCTTGCCGTGCGGCGACATCGAACACGTCGGGATTGTGGGACAACAGAATGTTCACCGCGCCGGAGGCGATCCACTGCTCCGCGCCCCCCAGGTAGGGGCCGCCCATCCTTTGGTAATCCACGCCGGCCGCGTTCAAAGTTGCATTTCCGAAACGGAACCGGCGAGCCTCCTGCCTCAGAAACCGGATGCCGGCGCGGGCTCCCTTCCGGGCGGCCTCATTCTCCACGCGTGCGTAGATTTCGTGGTTGCCGAGACAGCCCACCGTGCCTGCTTCGGCACGGAGCCTGGAGAGCTGCCGCAGGCAGGCATCCAGCGGGTCGCCCGGGGACGTGATCAGGTCGCCGGTCACCACGGCCAGGTGGGGTTGCCGTTCGTTGGCCAGGGCGATGGCGCGCGCGAGTTCCGGCTCGCTCAGGAACGGGCTGAGGTGAACGTCGCTGAGATGCGCGATGCGGAGGCCGTCCAGATCCTTCGGCAGGTTTGCGATGAGCACCCGGACCTCGCGCAGGCGAAAATCCTTTCGCTGGATCAGGATGCCGAAGCCCATGACGGCGAAGGGCGCGGCGACGGCCGCCGCGCCGGCCGCCCGGATGAATCCCCGCCGCCCGGTGTTGAACCGCGGAACCCTGCGCCACAAAGCCAGGATCACGAACGCGCCGAGCGAGGCGACACCCCAGGCCAGCGCAGCGCCCCGAGTCCAATAGAGCAGCGGCGACCACGGCAGCACCCGGTAGAACCTGGGCAAACTGCCGGCGGCGCCGAACACCACCCAGGCTGCAAGCAGCAGGGTAAGCGCACGGAGCAGACGCCGCGCGGCGGGAGAGCGCCGCGCTTGGCCATGCTCCAATAACCAGCGGCTGAATTGGAACTGAGCCCAGATCAGAGCGGCCAGCCCCAGCGATTCCGGAAGATGCCGCCAGAGGCGGCCGAGAAGATGCATCACGGGGTAGTTCTCATTGTACCGTGGCGCCCAGGCCCGGCCGGCGCTACCCTGGCATCAGGGAGGTGGCCGTGAACGAAGTACCCGAGTTACTGGAGCGCTACCGGAGGGGCCCGGAAGTGATTGCAACGTTACTGACCGGCGCCGCCGGCGCCGAGTTGGATTTCAAGCCCGCGCCGGAGAAATGGAGTCTGCGCCAGATTGTCGCGCACCTCGCGGATGCCGAGATCGTCGCCGCGGACCGGTTCCGCCGCGTCATCGCGGAGGACAACCCGACGCTGACCGGCTACGATCAGAACGCCTGGGCCGCCAACCTCAACTACGGCAAGCGGAAAACGTCGGAGTCCGTGGAGTTGTTCCGCCGACTTCGTGCGGATGGTTACGAACTGCTCAAGGACCTTGCGCCGGAAACCTTCGCGCGCCGGGGCAGCCACAGCGAGCGCGGCAGCGTGACGTTGCGCGATCTCCTCGAAACGATGGCCGAGCATGCCGAATCGCACGGGCGCCAAGTACAGCGGGTGCGGGAAGCCTACAAGCAGGCCCGCCAGGCGCACGCCTGAGGCCGTCCGGCCCGCTATCCGGCCGATAGAAAGTTTCAATTGGACGGGGCGCGGCGTTTCCGTTTACGCTTGAGCATGGGTGACGAGCGTGCAGCCGGAAGCGAACTGGCGCATCTCACGCTGTTGCATCGGATCAGCAACAAGGTGAGTTCCAGTCCGGCGCTGCATGACATTCTCGAGGAGCTGATCGGACTGGTAGCCGAGGTGACCCGGTGCGACGCGTGTCTGGTCTATCTCGCGGAGCCGGAAAGCGGCGACGTAGTCCTGCGCGGCTCTCAGCTCCCGCACCAGGCCGAGATCGGGAACATCCGGATGAAAGCGGGAGAGGGCGTGGCAGGGTGGGTAGCCGAGCACAGGGCGCCGGTGGCGCTGGCGCGAGGCGCCTTCGACGACCCGCGCTTCAAACGCTTCACTTCTCTGGTCGAAGATACCTTTGAAGCCATGCTTTCGGCGCCGCTGGTCAGCGACGGCGAAGTGATCGGCGTCATCAATGTTCACCACAAGGCGCCGCACGCGCACTCGCCCGAGGAGATCGCCCTCGTAACGTTCATGGGCGAGCAGTTGGGGGGCGCGATGGTGAAGGCCCGGCTCACGGAAGAGAACGCGCGCCTCCAGGAGGAGACCCTGGAGATGAGGCGCCAGCTCGAACTGCGGAAGCTGGTCGAACGGGCCAAGGGCATTCTGCAGAACAAGTTCAATCTCACCGAAGAGCAGGCCTACCTGCGGCTGCGGAACGAGAGCCGCCGTCTGCGGAAACCGATGGCCGAGCTGGCGCAGGCGATCCTGCTGGCCGACAGCGTCGGGCGCGGCCCCGGCGCCGGCGCGCCTCAGTAAGGCCCCGGAGGTTTGCCCCTATCGCGATTCTTCGCGTCGCCGTTGTGTGGCGGCGCGCTCCCGGCGAGCGCTGCCCTCATCTTTCTCTGAGATTCCGCCGCGCTCCAGGGCACCACATTCCCGAAGGGAGTTCTACCTTGGACGAACAGGACCGCCAGCACGCCATTGACGCCACCCTCAGCCAGCTCGAGAAGCAGTTCGGGCGCGGCTCGATCCTGCGGCTCGGGTCCCACAGCGTGGTTCCGGTGACCGTGATCCCGAGCGGCTCCATCTCTCTCGATGCGGCGCTCGGCGTCGGCGGCTTTCCCCGCGGCCGGATCATCGAGATCTTTGGTCCGGAATCCTCGGGAAAGACCACCCTGTCCCTGCACGTCATCGCGGAGGCGCAGAAGGCGGGCGGCACGGCTGCCTTCATCGATGCCGAGCACGCGCTCGATCCGGCCTACGCGCAAAAACTCGGCGTGGACACGGATAACCTGCTCGTCTCGCAGCCCGATCACGGCGAGCAGGCGCTCGAAATCGCCAATGCGCTGGTTAACTCGGGGGCCGTCGACATCATTGTGGTGGACTCCGTGGCCGCGCTGGTTCCCAAGGCGGAGCTGGAAGGGGAGATGGGCGACAGTCACGTCGGTCTGCACGCCCGGCTGATGTCGCAAGCCTTGCGGAAGCTGGCCGGTACGGTGTCCCGCACCAATACCTGCCTGGTGTTCATCAACCAGATCCGCGAAAAGATCGGCGTCATGTTTGGCAGCCCGGAAACCACCACCGGCGGCCGGGCTCTGAAGTTCTACGCCTCCGTACGGGTCGATGTGCGGCGCACCGCAACCATCAAGGAGGGTGACGCCGCGACCGGTAACCGTACCCGGGTCAAGGTAGTCAAGAACAAGGTAGCCGCGCCTTTCCGCGAGGCGGAATTCGACGTCGTCTACGGCGAGGGGATTTCGCGCGAAGGCGATCTGATCGACCTCGGAGTGGCCCGGAACTTAGTGGAGAAGAGCGGCTCCTGGTTCAACTACCGCGGTGAGCGCGTCGGACAGGGGCGCGAGAACGCGCGACAGTATCTCAAGGACCATGTGGACGTGCGCGTGAGGCTCGAAACCGAGCTCCGCACCGCGCTCGGACTCGCGCCAGCCAATGGCCCGGCCGCCTCTGGGGAACCGAAAAGAGCCACGGCCACCACCGCACGCTAACCACAAAACGGCTGGAAAGCCCGTGTTTTGGGCTTCGTGCAGGGATCCTCACATCGAAATGCCCAGAAAATGGGCATTTTGTGCATATTTCTCTTTACATCGAGTTCCCGATTCTTTATCATCGATGTGATTTGATTGCGCTCGGACGATTCCATGCTTGCCGGCGAGCCGGCATCCGGGTGCCGAAGACCCTGTTCCAGGGTGCGTGCAGTTCAATTCGGGAGGATTGGAAGAAGACGCTATGGCTGAAGTCAAAAAGATGTCACAATCGCAGTTGATCAAGGAACTGGCTGCCGCCACGGAAGTCAGCAACAAGGTAGCCCGCCTGTTCCTGGATACCTTCACGTCGATCGCCGTGCGCGAGACGAAGAAGAACGGCGTATTCGTGGTTCCCGGCATCGGGCGCCTCGTGCGCGTGGACCGCAAAGCCCGCATGGGCCGGAATCCCGCCACCGGCGAAGCGATCAAGATACCCGCCAAGAAGGTCGTGAAGTTCCGGGTTGCGAAGTCCGTGCGGGACGCGATCGTTCCCCCAAAGAAAGCGAAGTAGCGCTTAGGCTAGAGCATAAAATCAAAAACCCCGCGAGCGCGCTCGCGGGGTTTTTGATTTTATGCCGAACCCGTTACGCCCAACGTGCGGGCGGCGTCAGGAAGCCGGCTATGACTGCTTCTTATCTTCGGGCTTGTCGTCGCCCTTGAGGGCGGTCTTGAAGTTGCGGATACCTTCCCCTAAGCCTTTCGCCATCTCGGGGATCTTCTTTCCACCGAACAGGAGAACGAAGACGATCAAAATGACGACAAGCTCAGGGAAGCCAATCGATCTCATAGGCCTCCTTCGTCGCGCCCCTTCATCTTAGCGCAGCTTACGCGCCGCCGGAGCACCGGCACAGCCATCCGTGTGTGCGACAATAGTGGCGTAGCTCCGATCCGCTGCAATTCGCGCGGGAACCAATCTCAGTTAGTACGGCAGGCCATTCAGGCCGGCGGGCTCGCTACTCATGACTCATCGCTCGATTCCACTCGCTGTTTTGTTTCTGTACCCATGCACGCTCATCTTTTCTCAAACCGGGGCGCCGGAGGTGCCACGGCAGGCCAGCGCGCCGGTGCCTGTGCCGTCCGGCCTTTCAGGCGCGCAAGGCCCCTTTGCCGGAGGCGTTCCAACGGGCCAGGTTACTCCCGGCGTGCTCGCGCTTACGCTCTCGGACGCCATCGGCCGCGGCCTCAAGCAGAACCTCGGGCTGTTCCTCACCGAACAGGGCACGCGTTCGGCCCAGGCCTCGCGGTGGCTGGCGTTGAGCGGTTTGCTGCCGGATATAACCACCAAGACTTCGGACACGGGCCAGCAGATCGATCTTCAGTCGCTTGGTTTCCCGGGCGGAATTAAGGGGATACCGAATGTCCTCGGCCCGTTCAACGTATTCGATACCCGCCTCTATGCCAGCCAGGCGCTGCTGAATCTCTCCGCCATGCGCAACGCGCGCGCCGGCTCGGAGAACCTGCGCGCCGCCCGGCTGTCGGCCGAGGACGCACGCGACGTAGTCGTGCTCGGCGTCGCCGGGCTGTATTTGCAGGCGGTTTCCGGGCAGGCGCAGATCGCGGCGGCCCAGGCGCAGGTCAATACCGCGCAGGCGCTGTACCAGCGCGCGGTGGATCAGAAGAACGCCGGCGTCGTACCGGGAATCGACGTGCTGCGCTCCCAGGTGGAATTGCAGGCGCAGCGGCAGAGACTCATTTTCTTTAAGAACCAGTTCGAGAAGCAGAAGCTCAGCCTGGCTCGCGCCATCGGATTGCCTCTGGGACAGCCGTTCACGCTGGCGGATCAGGTTGGCTACACGCCGCCTCCGGTGGTGACCCTGGAGGCCGCGCTCGAGCAGGCCTATCAGAACCGGGCGGACTACCGCAGTGCGAGCGCCCTGGTGAGCGCGGCCGAATCCAGCAAGCGCGCCGCCGAAGCCGAACGCCTGCCCGCCCTCCAGTTCGACGGGAACTACGGGGATATCGGCAAGGGGCCTGGAGATTCACACGGCACGTTCCTGGCGGCGGTAACCCTCAACATTCCGATATTCCAGGCAGGCCGGACGCGTGCCGATATCCTCCAGAGCGACTCCCTGCTCCAGCAGCGGCGGGCCCAGCTCGAAGATCTGCGCAGCGGTGTCGAGCAGGACGTCCGGACGGCATTTCTGGACCTGAAAGCTTCGGGCGACGAGGTCAACGTGGCCCGCAGCGCGGTGGATCTGGCTGCCGAGCAGCTCAAACAGTCGGAAGACCGCTTCGCCGCGGGCGTCACGAACAATGTCGAAGTCGTGCAGTCGCAAGAGGCCGTCGCCACCGCTGACGACAATTACATCTCCGCCCTATTCACCTACAATCTGGCCAAAGCTTCGCTGGCGCGGGCCCTGGGCGGCGCGGAGAAAACCTACTTGCAGTTCCTGGGAGGTGGGCACTAATGGCTGAAAGCGACAGGTCGGCTACGCGCGTCGCCGGATTCGAGCGGCAACCCGGCCCGGAGACCCAGCCCGAGAGCGACGAAGCTCGCCGATCCTATCTGCGCGTGCACCCGATCGCAAAATGGGCGCTGCTCGCGGTGGTTTTGATGCTGGCGGCAGCCGGGTATGAGTTATGGGGCTACTACTCGGTACGCGAATCGACCGATGACGCCCAGATCGACGGCCATATCAACCCCATCAGCGCGCGGGTTGGCGGCACGGTGATCACGATCAACGTCGATGACAACCAATACGTGGAAGCCGGAAGCGTACTGGTCCGGATCGATCCGCGGGACTATCAGGTCGCCCTCGATCGCGCTCGTGCCGACCTGTCGTCGTCGGAGGCCGTCGCGCGCGCCGCGCGAACCAATATCCCGATCACCACGACCACGACGGCGAGCCGGGTGAGCACCGCGGACGCGGGCGTTCGCGCGGACCTGGCGGGCATCTCCGCGGCACAGAAAGAGGTGGACGCGGCGCGCGCGCAACTCGAGGCTGCCGAAGCGCGCCTGCGTGAAGGAGAGGCCCGCAACATTCTCGCGCAGCAGAATCTGGCCCGGATGAAGCAGCTTGTCGAGCGCGATGAGATCTCGAAGCAGCAGTACGACGCGGCCGTCTCCGACTCCAAGGCGCAGGCCGCAGCCGCCGATTCGGCGCGGGCAGACGTGGCACAGGCCCGCCAGTCCGTGCCGGTCGCCGAGAGCCACGTCGCGCAAGCGCAGGCGGCTCTGGCGCAGGCGCAGGCGGCAGTCGAGGCGGCCCGGACCGCACCCGAGGAAGTGGCCTCCAGCCGCGCCCAGGCGGGCTCGGCCGCGGCGAAGGTCGAGCAGAACCGGGCCGCGGCCGAGCAGGCGGAGCTCAACCTGCAATACACCACGATAAGAGCTCCGGTGAACGGGGTGGTCAGCAAGAAGACCGTCGAGTTGGGCCAGGTGATTCAGCCCGGCCAGCCTTTGCTCGCGGTCGTCCCGATCGAAGACATCTGGGTGACCGCCAACTTTAAGGAGACGCAGCTCAAGAACATGCGCGTGGGCCAAGCCGCCCTGATTCAGGTGGATACCTACGGCGGGCGCGAATACCGGGGCCACGTGGATAGCCTCGCGGCCGCGACGGGCGAACGGTTCAGTCTGCTGCCGCCCGAGAACGCGACGGGAAACTATGTCAAGGTGGTGCAGCGCATCCCCGTGAAAATCCTTTTCGAGAAGGGCCAGGATCCCGAGCACCTGTTGCGGCCCGGCATGTCGGTCGAACCGACGGTGATTACGAAGTGAGGAGCGGATGATCCGCGTCATCACCGTCGGCGGCGAGTATGGCAGCGGGCGAGCCGAAATCGGGCAGGCCGTCGCCGGCCAGCTTGGCTGGAAGCTGCTCGACAACTGCCTCATCGAAGACATCGCGCGCGCGGCCCACCTCGACCCCGCCTTGTGCAAACACTTCGATGAGTCCACCGACCCGTGGTTCCACCGGCTGCGAAAGGCGCTCTGGTACGGCGGGTTTGAAGGGGTGGCGACCACCACGGAAACCGAGCCTGACGCGGACAGCATTGCGGGAATCGCGCACCGCGTCATCCGGGAGGCGGCCAGGCAGGGCCACTGCGTCATTATCGGCCGTGGCAGCCAGTGCGTCCTTCAGGGAGAGAAAGAGGCCTTCCACGTGTTCGTGTATGCGCCCCGGCACGAGAGGATCGCCCGCGTCCAGCAGCGGGAAGGGCCCCAGGCGGACGCGGAGGACATCACCGACGCCTGGGACCGCCGCAGGTCCGCCTACATTCGCCGCCAGTTCGGGCAAGACTGGACCAACCGGCGCCTTTACGATCTCATGCTCTGTTCGAGCATGGGAGAAGCCGCGGCGGCGGCCGCCGTTCTGGCGGCGACCGAACACCTTCGGGGTTGAGGGATGGCCGCCGCCGTAGCCACGGCTCCGCCCGCGCCGCCGCAAATCAACCCGTGGCTGATCGCCTTCTCGGTCATGTTCGGCACCTTCATGGAGGTGCTGGATACGACCGTGGTCAATGTGTCGCTTCCGCACATCGCGGGCAGCCTCTCGGCGAGCGTGGATGAGGCGACCTGGGCGCTGACATCCTACCTGGTAGCCAACGCGATCGTTCTGCCCATGACCGGGTGGCTGGCCAACTACTTCGGCCGCAAACGCCTTCTCATCACGGCGGTGATGGGCTTCACGGCGGCCTCGGCGATGTGCGGCTTCTCAACCTCCCTGCCGATGTTGATCTTCTTCCGCATCATTCAGGGAGCCACGGGCGGCGTCTTGCAGCCGCTCTCCCAGGCGGTGCTTCTCGAAGCCTTCCCCCCTCAGGACCGGGGCAAGGCGATGGGCTTCTGGGGTCTGGGCATCGTGGTCGCGCCCATGCTCGGACCGGTGCTCGGCGGCTGGCTCACGGACAATTACTCCTGGCGCTGGGTTTTCTATATCAACATCCCGGTCGGCATCCTTTGCGTGATCATGACGAAGCTGTTCATCTTCGACCCGCCGTACATCCGTCGTGGCTCTTCCCGCATTGACTATTGGGGGATCGGCATGCTGGCCGTGGGAATCGGGGCCCTGCAAATCGTCCTCGACAAGGGCCAGGAAGACGACTGGTTCGGCTCCGGCTTGATCCGGACCCTGACGGCCGTATGCGTGGTGGGCCTTGCGGCCCTGATCGTATGGGAGCTCACTACGTCGCATCCGATCGTGAACCTCCGCGTGCTGAAGGCGCGCACCTACGCCACGGGCGTATTCCTCATGACGGTGCTCGGATTCGTGCTCTACGGCAGTCTGGTATTGTTGCCGATCTTTCTGCAGACTCTGCTCGGGTATCCTGCCCTGGAGGCGGGCGTCGCCATGGCGCCGCGCGGCCTTGGGTCGTTCATCGCCATGCCGATCGTGGGGGCGATCCTCAGCCGGTTCGACGCGCGCAAGATGCTGGCCCTGGGCATCTTTGGCGCGTCGTTTACGCTCCTTCAACTTTCGTGGTTGAACCTCAACGCCGGATACTGGGACATTTTCTGGCCGCAGTTTTTCCAGGGAATTGCCATGTCCCTGTTGTTCGTGCCGCTGACCACTGTCACCATGGACCCGATCGCCCGAGAGCAGATGGGAAACGCGACCAGTATTTTCAATCTGATGAGGAACATAGGCGGCAGCACCGGGATCGCCTTCGCTACCACGTATCTGGAACGCCGTTCCGAGGAGCATATCAATGTGCTGGGCCGGCACGTGAACGTGTACAGTGTCGAGGCGCAGCAGATCATGGGTGGCATCCGGAGTGCTCTCATGGGACGGGGTGCGGACGCTGCAACCGCTGCCAGACAGACCGAGGGGACCCTGTTCGGAATGGTCCAGCGCCAGGCCGCCATGCTTTCGTTCCTCGACACGTTTCGTTTGTTGGCCATTATTTTCGTCGCGATGCTTCCGCTGCTGTTACTGATGCGCCGGCCCACCCAGCGTGGCAGCCCGCCGGTCCATTGACCGGGCTCGTGAAAAATCCAGCCTTCCTGAAGAGCTTTTCATCTTTAAAGACCGCATCTCTGTGCTACTATGAGCTTTTCTTGCTAGACTCCAGAGAACGGACGGTAGGAAGCCAGCATGAGGAAGAACGGCTCTACGTTGAGCAGTGAGCGGCAGATGGATTTGCCCGCGTTGCGGCAGCACAAAGGAATTTCGCTCCGGGAGATCGCCGACAGCACGAAGATCAGCATGCGTTTTCTTCTGGCGATCGAGCAAGGGGACTTCGATCAGCTTCCGGGCGGTATTTACAACACCAGCTATATTCGCCAATACGCGCGGGAGATCGGGTACGAGGAGACGGAACTCCTGGCCTACTACCGTTCCTTCGCGGAAGCCACTTCTTAGGCGTTCCCGGCGCCGCACGCAACCGATTTCACCTAAACCTTCTTGTCTCGCCTGCCGATAAACAACTGAACGCGGAGGCTAGCGTGATGAAGGTCAATCAACGGCCACTCGATCAGACCGGCGCGTCTCAGTTAGCCAGGTCGCAGGGAACCTCGGGGACAACTGCTGGCGGAGAAAGGAGCGGGGCCAGCCAGCGCGCGGAAGCCGATCAGGTGCAGGTATCTCAATTTTCCAGCCAACTGCTCGCGATAGCGAGAGCCAATCCTCCCGGACGCGCCGCGTACGTGGATCAACTCGCCGCGGCGGTACGCACGGGGCAGTACAACCCGGACTCGCTTCAGACCAGCCGCAGCATCGTTGCTGAGGCGGCAGGGAATGTCTCCTGAAGAAGACTGCATCCGAACGGCCCGCGCGGCCGTCGAGGAAGCGCGGCGTTTGCTGCTGTCGCCTTCCTTAGCGGCGCTGTACTCCAGCATGCCGCATTTCGAGCACGCCTCGGACTGCCTCAAAGCCGCCCTGACGGCAATGCCTTCGGAACCCGTCGAGCGAAGCAGGCTGTTCGAAGCGACGCTCGTGTTGCGGCACTCGCTCCACCGGGCTAGGGCGCTGCTGGATCACGCCGCGGCCTTCCGTATGGGCTGGTCGCGCAGGCTGGCCGAGGCCGCTTGCGGCTACACCGACAGCGGCGAGCCCGCGACGCCGCGCTTGAGAGGTACGCTTTCCGTCGAAGGGTGATCGTGCCATGCCAGGTCTCTTCTCCGCGCTCACCACTTCGGCCAACACGCTGGACGTCTACGAGCAAGTGTTCCAGTCGATCAGCGACAACATCGAGAACGCGAACACACCCGGATACGCCAAACAGCAGTTGTCGCCCGTTCCGATGCCCTTCGACCCCGCGGCCGGACTTTCCGGAGGCGTCGCGCCCGGCCAGCTCGAAAGCAGCCGCAACCAGTACGCGGAAAGCACGGTCGAGAGCGACAACTCCGCCTGGGGGTATTCCAACGAGCTCTCGTCTCAACTTTCGAGCATCCAGCCCTTGTTCGACGTTACCGGGGATTCCGGTCTCCCCAACGCCCTCAATCAGTTCTTCCAGAGTTTCTCCGCCTTGAGTGTTACTCCGAACGACACCGTTGCGCGGAGCACGGTCCTCAACTATGCCGAGCAGTTGGCGCAGCAGTTCAACGGCATGGCTACCGGTCTGACCAACGCGTCCACGGCGGTCAACAGCGCTCTCGAAAACGACACGGGTGCCATCAACACCCTGACTTCGCAGCTGGCCGCGCTCAACCAGCAGATTCAAAACAATGGCGGCCAGGCCAATACCGCAACCGACGCGGCTATGTACAACGATCTGGAGAGCCTGTCCCAATACACGGACTTCACCGCGCTCCATCAATCCGACGGGACCGTTACAGTGCTGATGGGCAACCAGACCCCGGTGGTCATGGGTAACCAGTCGTACGCCATCAGCGCTCAGACCGACGATACCGGCACCGTCTCGATCGAGGACTCCAACGGCAACGATGTTACCTCCGAGCTAACCGGCGGCAGCCTGAAGGCCTTGGTTGACATGAATAACACCAACCTGCCGGAGTACCTGGGCCAGTTGAATCAGCTTGCCGCCGGTGTCGCCGACTCCGTCAATGGCGTTCTCGCCGCCGGCGTGGACGAAAACGGCGATCCCGGCGCGCCCCTGTTCTCCTACGACTCGAGCGACGATGCCGCCTTTTCGATTCAGTTCACGGGCATGACGACGGACCAGCTCGCGGCCGCAACCGCCGACGCCCCGGGAGGCAACGGCAATGCCATAGCCCTGAACCAACTGGGCACGTCATCTGAGATCGACGGCATGACGTTCATGCAGTTCTACGGCCAGTTGGCGGATCAGGTGGGCACCGACGTACAGACCTCGCAAAACAATGCCACGACGCAGCAGGATCTGCTCACACAGGCGCGCTCGGCGCGCTCCAATATTTCCTCTGTGTCCCTGGACGAGGAGGCTGCCGAGCTCATCGAGTACCAGAACGCCTACCAGGCGACCGCACAGCTCGTGACCACGCTGGATAGCCTGACCCAAACCACCATCCAGATGCTCCAGTGAGGAGTTCGCCATGCTTCCTTCGATTCCCCCAACGGACCAACAGTTCCTCGCCAATATGCAGCAGATCGGCGACCAGATCACCCAGGCCGTAAGTCAGCTCAGTTCCGGCCGGCAGATCAACCAGCCATCCGACGAACCCGACCAGATAAGCCCGCTGCTCACCGCTGTCGCGAACCTCGACCAGACGCAGCAGATCGAGACCAATCTCGGCAACGTCTCGACCGAAGCTTCCACCGCCGATACGGCCCTCAGTGATAGCGTCCAGCTATTCGATCAGTTGGTCACCGCCGGGACCCAGGGTGCGACCGGAACCCAGGATCCGGCCCAACGCCAGAGCCTCGGCACGCAGGTCGAGACCTACCTGGAGCAACTCGTATCCCTGGCCGGCACCCAGATCAACGGCCGCTACATCTTCAGCGGAGACAGCGACACGGTTGCGCCCTATACCTTGATCCAGCCGCCCGTCGATGCCGACGGCACGACCCCGCCTACCGAAGTCAGCGACTATGCCGGCTCCGACTCGACACGCCAGATCATGCAGGCGAATGGCTCGCTGTTTGCCGTGGCCCAGACTGCCCAACAGATTTTCGACAATCCGAACGCGAGCGCGTTTCAAGCTGTGACGGACCTCCGGGATGCGCTGAACAACGTTCCCACGGTCCCCCAAACCGATCCCGACTACGGCACGCAGTACGATGCACAGACCGCCCAGATCAATACGGCGCTCCAGGAGGTCCAGGCCGCTCAGGACCAGATCGGCCAGTCGCTCGCATTCTATGGCATCGTCGAAAACGAGATCACCTCGGCAACCAGCTTTGCGAGCAACCAGGCGACGGTCCAGCAGGAGCAGTTGAGCGCCGTCGAGGACGCCGACCCCACCACCGCCATCATGAACCTGGATCAGGCTACCACCCAGCAACAAGAGGCGTACGAAGCTTTCGCCAAGGTCCCCACCAAGACTCTGTTCGATTACCTCGGCTAGCCGGTTTCGTCTTCGCCCAAGACGATCTCGCCGTCACGGTCCGTCACCGCACCTCCGGAGACAGATGGCTCTCCTCGAGCGGGATGGGAACGGTCATGCCGGGAAAACAGGCCGGGAACGCAATCAGCGCGCCCTCGTTTCCGGTCTATCCCCACATCCGGATGGGTAGATGGGAGTTGGGCCGCTTGCGGTCGGCCGGCATCGCCACCTTGAAGATACCGCCGGGTTGCTGGCCGACCAGGACGATGCCGAAGAACAGATCGCCGTTGTGGTCCACCGCGCCGCGAGAGACGTAGTGTGTTGCAAAGCCCTTGGGGTGCACGAGCCGGGTCACCTCTTCGCGCTGGAGGGTCGCCGGATCCAGCCTCCAGACCACCCCCTCCGTCTCTGTGTGGGGTGGCGGCAAGGGGTTGTAAACGGGATCGCGCCAGCGCGACGCCACGTAGTACAGTTTGCCATCTCCACCGAAGGCCAGTCCGCCACAGTGGTCTTCGAACATGTTCATCGGGAACGTGCGGTCGCGCTCCTGCGTCGCCGGGCCCAGACTCTCGACGCGCGGCCATTCCCCCTCGTTCGGCCAGATGCGCATCAGGTAGGGGTTGGGGCTCCAGATGGACGCGTATACGCACTCCCGGTCCGGCGAAGGCGCCACGTCGTAGAACACGCTGTGCCAGCCGGTCTCATAGGCGGCGTGCGGAAGGATATCGGGAGATATCTCCAGGCGGTCCGTGTCCGGACTATAGCGGACCAGGTGGCCGTCGTCGTTGGTGGTCCACACGCGATGCTTTTTGTCGAGAAACAGCGCCTGTGGGTTGATCGAGCTGATGCGGCCCAGATCGCGCCGTTTCCGCGTCTTCAGGTCGTACATCATCAAATGGTCGCGGGGACAACTGGCCGCGTAGAGCAGCCCGCGTTCTTCGTCGTGGAGCAGGCAGCGGCAGCCCTCCTTAGGGATCAGCGTGTCCCACCACAGCACCTGGTCCTTGCGCGTATCGTAGGCCACCAGGGCCGAGCCGCGGAAACAGCGCTTCTCGTCGTGCCAGTCGTGATACGGATTGTAGACGGGCAGGTCAAACGCCGGGGCCGAAAGATGGGTCCCCATGTACAGGATCCCGTCGTGCAGCGACGGCACGAAGCTGTAGTGGATCTTGCACTGCGTGGCGCGGCCGGAGTCGGCCGGGTCATCGACCACCTGCGCCATGTCGAAGAGATAGTCGAGATCGTCCCGCTGCTCGTTATACCGGACCGGCTTCACGATGCCGCCCGGCAAGCCTTCCACGCAGGCAGACGCATAAATCCGGCCATCGGGCCCCACCGACAAAGCCCAGCATCGATCGGAAACCGGATACTTGTCGAAGGGATACCACTTGACGCTGTATTCTTCCGCGCCCCCCTGCTCGCCGGCAGCTTTCTGCGCCGCGCCCGCCAGCATAAGCCCGGCGGACAGAACGCCCGTGCCGGCCTGCATGAACTCGCGACGGCCAATCCCTCCTGGTCCCTTCATCCGGTGCTCTCCTCCTCGCTCGCAGTTCTGTAGTGTACCGCCTGGAGGGGCGGGGAAGGTAGCGGCAACACTGGTGTCCGTGTCGGGCGGGAGTCCAAGCCTGAGTGGGACGTCCAGCCCATGCGGGACCGGGAGGTCCGGCGCAGTCCTGGAGGACTGCTCCGCAATCATTTTGAAGTCTCACCCCGGACGGCACATTAGCGGGAGGCCCGGCATCAGGCAGGCTTCACGGCCAGACTGCCGAAGCCCGGCTCGTGCGCGATGCCCACCCCCGGACCCCGGAAATGGGCTTTGGCCTTGGATTTCACCACCCGGAGCTGTGCCGGACTCAGTTGCATCTCGGCAAGTATCCTCGACTCCTCTTGGCCGAGCACATAGAGACGCTGAAGGATCTCCCGGTCGCGCCCGGACATGCCCTGGAGCGAGCGGCGCAGAAGATCGAGCTTTTGCTCCGAGACGGGTTCGTTCCCCGGCATTTGGCGAGCGGGAACGCTCTGGCTACCAGCAATCCGCGACCGGATCAACGAGCGAACGTGCGTGAGCAGTTGTTTTCCATCGCAAATCTCATGGTTCTGAATTGCCTGGATCGAGACGAGGAACGTTTCGCCGGCAAGAGCATCGGCGTTGGCGCCGAGCAACCGGGAAATCAGGAATCGAATGCCCGGTGTCAATAGTTGCCGCAATTGTTCGACGGATGCCGCATCGCCGGATCTGATGTTTCGGACCAAGCTTTCGAGGTCGGGTCTTTGTTGTGAGGGGAGGTTGGGCGGAGTCATTGCTGCGACCGGAAAATTCCAATTTGTGCTGAACGCACCGTCTTGCCACGCTGCGATTAACGAAAACCAGGACGAAATACATACTTACCCCCAATTTAAGAGAAAAGCGAGTACCTTTTTTATGAAGCCCTTTAAGACGTAGTACCTCCGGCCAAGTCTGACTGCATTTGGGGGTATTTCGCGGGGGAATAGGGCGCGCGGGCCGCGCCGTCTCTACCCGATGCAGGCACCCGCGTAAACACGCAGCACACCTCGGATTTGGTGTTCGATGAGCTTAGCGGGAACATTCTCGAGAATTCCAGCTCTCACGGCTTCGTACTGGACAGGCAGATACTGGCTCAGCAGCGTGAGCGGCGGCCGGTGGGCGGAAAGGTTGGCCACCAGGAGGTCCAGCTCCGTCTCGACCGACGGCTCGGACCAGTAATAGCGGCAACGGTCGCTGTAGCTGAACATTCTGGCGATGCGTATATCCTCTTCTTCTCCGCGGTAATAAGCGGCCCAATGTGCGGGATCTCGGACCATTACGTCTTCCAGGCACTCCCGCACACGCGAATTCCGGATTCCCCGGCGCCGGCCGAGCGTTTCCCTCTCGATTTGGGACAGCGCGAACACCGCCTCGCGAAAGGCGAAGGTCAGCCACGGTCCGACCTTGAGGATCGCGAAATGGTCCTCGACCATCTCGCGCAACGCCTTGGGCGTCTGGTAGTCGGTGGAGTGGGCCTCGTAAACCAGTTCCGGGCGCCGGGGCAGGTTCCCGCTGAGACGCCCGGCTTTGACCCGGTCGTACTCGAAGATGAGCGCGTCGCCAAATTCGACGCCGGGCTGCACAACCAGGCCGACCACACGCTGCCAGGCATCCTCGAGGCCGTGCTCCAGGAATGCCGCCCGCGAGTAATGGAGCGTTCGTTCCGCATCCTCCGGCCGCGACACGCTGGGCTCGCCCGCCGCGGCTTGTTCCCCTCCCGGCACGGGAACCTCCGTGCCAATCACGTAAAGAGGACCAGGCACAGCTCCACCGCGCGCCTCTTCAGCCGCCCGGCACAGGACCGCGCCGCGGGCGGCGATGACCCGCTCGTCGAGGGTGCCGTCCGGATCGCCGGCGCAGCGCATGCTTGCGTCGAGGTGTATTTTTGCGTAGCCGGCCAGGACGCACTGCCGGACCGACTCGCAAGCCTTGTCGAGAGCGGCGCTCGCCGGCTCCTGCCGCCACGGATAGGGGCCCAGATGGTCGCCGCCCAACAGGATGCGCTGGCGTGGAAGACCGGCCCGATCCGCGATCGAGCCGGCGAAATCCGCAAACCGGCCCGGCGTGAGACCGGTGTAGCCTCCGAACTGGTTGACCTGATTCGAGGTGGATTCGATCGACAGAGCGGCGCCGTCGTCGAGCGCCTGGCCGATCGCGGCCTTGAGCACCCAGGGATTTGCAGAGCAAACCGAATAAAGGCCGGCAGCCTCCCCGCGGCGGTTCCGCCGGACCACACTCCGCACCCAATCCGTCGCTGACGACTGTTGGTTGAATGAATCCAAGCCACCTATGATACCGATCAGGTGGGCTGGCTGGGATTGCGCCCAGCCAGCCTCCCACACAGCGGACGCGCGGCCTTAGGATCCAGCGGTTGAATCCTGCGGCCATCACATGGCCGCAGGATTCGATGGCATCTCGAAGCCGCAGCGCGGCAGCACGGCGTTGCTCAGGGCCTTCTGCACGCTACTCGTGCGGGCAATGTGTCAAGCACCCCGCGAGCGGAACGACGCCTGCAACATCCGGCCTCGTGACCTAAGCCGTCGTGAGGCGTGCTCCCGGACTTCGCTGTCCCCAGCCAGTTTGTCTGCGGCGCCCGGCCTCGCTGCCAATTCGTGTTCCCGCGGCCGGGAGTTTGCTACCCGCTTCCTTCAGCTTCACCTCGCGGCTACGCCTTGCGGTTTGCTACGGTTGCCTTCATCGGCTCCGGCCGGCTCCTTTTCTCCAACAAGATTTCGCCCATGCCGGCCACACCGGGGTAGGCGTCCAGGACTGCCCCACAAAATCATTGTCGAGTCTTCCGAAGCCAGGCGGACAACCTGCTATCTTCGTACTGAATGCCCCGAATCCTGGACGGAAGCCGTATTCGAGACGAGATATTGAGCGAGTGCCGGCCGCGCGTGGAGAGGCTGAGAGCGGAGCGCGACCTGCCCGGCCTGGCCGTGATTCTGGCGGGCCACGACCCTGGCTCGGAGATTTATGTCCGCAGCAAGATCAAAGCGTGCCAGGAGCTGGGTATCTATAGCGAGAAGCTTACGCCTCCGGACACCGTGACCACCCGCGAGTTGCTGGAGATCGTCGAGGGCCTGAACGAGCGGCCGGAGATCGATTCCATCCTGGTGCAGCTTCCGCTGCCGCCCCAGGTGGACACCAAGAGGGTGCTGCTGGCGGTTTCACCGGACAAGGACGTGGACGGCCTCCATCCGCTGAATGTTGGCAAACTGGCTATGAATCTGCCGGGGCCGCGGCCCTGCACGCCCAACGGGATCATCGAGTTGCTCAAGCGCTATGAGATCCCGATCGCCGGCCAGCGCGCGGTCGTGGTCGGCCGAAGCGACATAGTCGGCAAACCGATGGCGCTCCTGCTCATGCACCACCACGCCACGGTGACGATCTGCCACTCGCGAACGACCAACCTTGCGGAGATCTGCGCGCAGGCGGACATCCTGGTAGCGGCGATCGGCCGGCCCGCCTTCGTAACGGGCAACTTCATCCAGCCGGGGGCGACGGTGGTGGATGTCGGGATGAACCGGCTGACCAGCCGCGAGGAGGTCGCGCGCATCTTCCGGAACTCGAAGGAAAAGCTCGAGCGGCTGGATGCCCGGGGCAACGTGCTGGTTGGAGACGTGGACCCGCTCGACGTCCTGGAGAAGGCCGGGGCGTACACCCCGGTGCCGGGAGGAGTGGGTCTGTTGACGATCGCGATGCTGATGGTGAACGCGATCGAGGCGGCCGAGCGGAGACTCGGCGCGGCATGCTCCGTGTAGGCCTGACCGGCGGCCTCGCCTCCGGCAAGAGTTTCGCCGGCCAGGCCCTGGCGCAGCTCGGCTGCCATGTGATCCAGGCCGATGAGCTGGGCCACGCGGTGCTGTTGCCCCGGGGGGAGGCGTACGAAGGCGTGATCCGCGAATTCGGAACGGGGATCGTGGACCCGGATGGGACCATCAACCGTGACAGACTCGCGGCGGAGGTGTTCGGTAAGCCGGAGCGGCTCGAGGCGCTGAACGCATTGGTGCATCCGCTAGTGATCCGGCGCGAGGAAGAACTCATCCGGGAGATCGCGGCCGGCGGTCCGGAGGCGATTGTCGTACTGGAGGCGGCGATCCTCATCGAGACGGGCAGCTACGCGAGGTTCGACAAGGTGGTGCTGGTGGTGTGCGGCCGCGAGCAGCAGATCGAGCGGGCCGTGGATCGGGGACTTAGCCGTGAAGAGGCGCTGGCCCGGCTCGCGCGCCAGATGCCGCTCGAAGAGAAACGAAAATACGCCGATTACATTATTGACACCTCGGGCGCGAAGCAGGACACGTTGAGGCAGGTGACGGAAGTCTACGAGTCGCTGCGCCGGGTGCAGACCGGGCCGGGCCGGTCACGGAGCATGGAGCAATGAGACTGAGAACTTTGTTTATGGCCACGCTGCTCGTGGCCGGCTTTATTGCAGTGACGTCGGTGTCGCGCTGGGGAGTGCTGAACGTGCTTCGCTCGCGGGACTCCGCCGTGGGCCGCATCTGGAGCGGACCGGACGTGGCTCAGTCGGCCTCCCTCAGCTCCGACGAGACGAACAACATCGATATCTACAAGGATTCGCACACCGCGGTAGTCAACATCACGAGCACCGTTTACCGCCGCAACTGGTTTCTGGAGATCATCCCGCAACAGGGCACCGGGTCGGGTTTCCTGGTGGATGACACCGGCCGCATCCTGACGAACAATCACGTAATTTCCGGCGCGAGCGATGTGGAGGTCACGCTGGCGGACCAGTCGAAGTACCGTGCGCGCGTGCTGACCAGGGATGTAGGAAACGATGTCGCACTGCTCAAGATCGCTCCCCGAAAGAAGCTGCCCTTCCTGCGGCTGGGCGATTCCGACCCGCTGCTGGTGGGACAGAAGGTTCTCGCGATCGGCAATCCGTTCGGCCTCGAAGGAACGCTGACAACCGGCATCATCAGCTCGCTGGGCCGCGACCTGCGGGATGAGTCGGGGCGCACGCTCGAGAGAATGATTCAGACCGACGCCGCGATCAATCCCGGCAATAGCGGTGGCCCGCTGCTGGATTCGCACGGAAACGTTATCGGGATCAACACGGCCATCTACGGACCGGGTTCGAACATCGGCATCGGTTTCGCGCTGCCGGTCAACCGGGCCAAGGTGATGCTGAACGAGTACGCCGAGAAGGGCAGGTTCGCGCCCGCCCGGCTGGGCGTATCGGTGCTGTATGTGTCCGGCGACCTGGCCGAGGCGCTCAATCTGCCCGCGGACGGCGGACTGCTGATCGTGGACGTCGAGCGCGGCTCGGCGGCCGAAGAGGCAGGACTGCGCGGCGCTCGGCGGACGGTGGTGGTGGGCAACTACGAGGTCCCGGTGGGTGGGGATGTCATTATGAATATCGACGGGAGGGCGGTCGAGAGCCGCGATGCGCTGAACCGCGCCATGAACCACAAGCGGCCCGGCGAAATCATGGATCTGACCGTGTTCCGCAACGGCCGCACGGTAAAGGTCAAGGTCAAGCTAGCGGAAGGGGCGTCCGACAACCAGGGCTCGTAGGAAGCCACTGGCGAGACCCCCCTCAACTGAGGATCACCGCGCCGAAATGAGGCTGACATCCCCGGCTGCTGCTAGACTGGAGGAGGTCGCCCATGCTTTCAGTCGTCGTGCCGGTCCACAACGAAGAGCCCGCGTTGCTGCCGCTCTACGACCGGCTCACTGCGGTGCTGGCCTCGGTTGCCCGTCCCTATGAAATCATCTTCGTGGACGATGCCTCCACGGACCGCAGTTTCGAGCTGCTGGCGAACCTGGCCGAAACGGACAGCCATCTGAAGGTGGTCCGGCTGCGGCGCAACTTCGGCCAAACCGCCGCGCTCTCAGCCGGCTTCCACGAAGCGCTAGGCGAGGTCGTCGTTTCGATGGACGGAGACCTCCAGCACGCTCCCGAAGATATCCCCCTCCTGCTCGCGAAGATCGACGAAGGGTACGATATCGCGAGCGGCTGGCGCAAAGTGCGAGTGGACAACGCCATCACCCGGAAGCTGCCCTCGCGCATCGCGAACTGGCTGATGGCCAAGGTGTCGGGAGTGGACTTGCACGACTTCGGCACGACGTTCAAAGCCTATCGGGCCGAAGTTCTCAAAGACATCAATCTCTACGGCGAGCTGCACCGGTTCATCCCGGCCCTGGCGAGCTTCTATGGCGCGCGGATCGCGGAGGTGCCGATTCAGAACGTGCCGCGGGCGGCGGGCGATTCGCACTATGGCCTGGGACGCACAATCCACGTGCTGTTCGACATTCTCACGATCAAATTCCTGCTCAGCTACTTCACGCGGCCGATGCACCTGTTCGGCAAGCTCGGGCTGGCCAGCACCGCGCTCGGCAGCGGCATCCTGCTGTGGCTCGGGGCCGGCAAGGTTTTGTATGGGTACGACCTGGTGACCCAGCACGGGCCGCTCATGCTGACCGGCGGGCTGCTCCTGATCGTCGGCCTGATGATGTTCACGACCGGCCTGCTGGGGGAGATGCTGATGCGGATCTACTTCGAGAGCCAGGGCCGGCAGATCTACGCGGTCCGGGAGATCCGCTGCCGCCGTGAAAAGCGGATGCAGGGTGAAGCGCGCGGCAACAGTTCTCTGTAGCTCGCATTTCCTGGAACTTCTTTCCTGTCCCGCGCGAATACTAGCTGAGACCGTCGATGGACGATGCCAGCGACCAGGACCTTCTGAAGCGGATGGCGGAGGGGGACGCCGAGGCGTTCACCGCGCTGTACCGGCGGCGGCAGGCCTGCATTTACCGGTTCGCGCTACGGATGACCGGCTCGGAGGCGCTGGCCGAAGATGTCGTGCAAGAGGTCTTCCTGACGCTGATTCGCAAAGGCAGGCCGTACGATCCCTCGCGCGGTTCGGTGGCGGCGTTTCTCTACGGGATTGCCCGCAATCATGTGCTGCGCCGGCTCGATCGGAAGTACCTGGCGGGCGAGCCACCGGCGGAAGGAATGTCGATGACCGATCACCCGGAGGCGGAACTGGGGCGCAGACAGCTCATCGCCTCGGTACGGGCAGCGGTGCTGGCGCTGCCCCTGCACTACCGTGAAGTGGTCGTATTGTGCGATCTCGAGGACGCGGACTACGCGCAAGCGGCGGCGGCGCTCGGCTGCGCGGTGGGCACAGTGAGGTCGCGCCTGCACCGGGCGCGGCAACTTCTCGCACAGCGACTGTGCGGCCTGGACAGTGCCCGGGTGCGGCGCAGTATCCGCCCGGCGGGGTGTTCGATATGAAGTGCCGTGAATTTGACGCCATCCTGATGGATCTGGCTCGCGGCTGCGAGCTGGCGGAGGGCGCCCGCCAGATTGCGGACGGGCACGCCTTGAACTGTTCCCGGTGCGCGGCCAGGTTGGCGAGGGAGCGCGAGGTCAGGAAGGCGCTTGATGCGCTCGCGGAAAGCACGCGAGACTGCGGCGCGCCGGAGCGTGTGGAAGCCACGCTGGTGCGCGCCTTCGCCCAGCGGAGGGAGCATAGCCCAGCCCGGAGAATCGCCGCCCCTCTGTGGCTGGCCCTCGCGGCCGCCGGCGCGCTGTTGGCCATAGTGGCAGGTTCCGCATGGCTGCGGCCGGGCCGCGTGACCTCATCTCCGGCACCGAGGGTGGAGGCTCCCGTGGAGTCATCGGCGCCGGCGCCCGCGCATGCCTTGCCGCGTCAGGCTGTGGCGCGGCCGGTGGTCCGGAAGCCGGCGCCAAGGAAGGCGGCGGCCAGACGGCAGGCGCGGGAGCGCGAGGTGATGACGCAGTTCTATCCGCTCCAATACCCGGATCGTGAGGGCGCGTTCGAGCGTGGTCCCGTGGTCCGGCTGCAAGTGCCCCGGAGCATGCTGGCGCCGTTCGGATTGCCGATCGATCCGGACCGGGCGTCGGAGCCGGTCCAGGCGGATGTGGTGCTCGATGATACCGGGATGGCGCGCGCAATCCGATTCGTCGCGCTGGTCCGGAATTGATTTCAATGGGTGAGGAGAAACCTTATGAGGACTCGAATCATGTTGGCGCTTGCGGCGGTGGTGACGGCCGCATTCGCCCAGGTTGGAATCGTCACAATGAAAGCGCCCGGGAGCGGGACGGAGCCGGCCGGCGATGTTCTGTTCCAGGCTCAGGGGCCGCCTATGCCGCTTCCGCCAGGCGGAGGGATGGTGCAATTCGCGTACGCCGAATTCGGCGGCGGCGGAAAGGTCGTGAAAGGCGCGCCGTATTCGGCGCAAGTCACCACCGAGCACACGCAGACGCTGTCCGACGGCAATACGATTCACAACATACAGACGGGCGCCATGTACCGGGACAGCGAAGGCAGGACGCGGCGCGAACAGCCGCTCGGTCCCATTGGTCCGCTTCCGGGGCCGTCCAATGTCTCGCCGCCGGTGTTTATCAACGACCCCGTCGCCGGCGTCAACTACGTGCTGAACGCGGAAAACAAGACCGCGCAGAAACTGCCCGTGCCGAAGTCCGAAGGTACATCAAGTGCGATGGGCGCGATGAGGTATTCGGTCTCCACGGCTTCTTCGAGTGCGGGTCCTGTGCTTGCGGTCGGCGGAGGAATGATGACACAGCAACTGGCGGCCGCAGACGAGCAGAGCAAGCCCGAGTCGCTTGGTACGAAGATGATCGAGGGAGTGCAGGCCGAAGGCACCCGGACGGTGATGACGATTCCGGCTGGACAAATCGGCAACTCAGCGCCGATTGAGAGCGTCTCGGAGCGGTGGTATTCCCCGCAGTTGCAGACGGTCGTGCTGAGCACGAACAGCGACCCGCGCATGGGCGAGACCACTTACCGGCTGACCAACATCAGCCTCGGCGAGCCGCCTCACACGCTTTTCGAAGTTCCGGCGGACTACAAGATCGTGGACGGCCCGCAGAAGATGTGGTTATCGAAATAGCGTCGGCGCCCGGGGCGGGACTTGAACCCGGTCCGGGTGTTGAAGACAGGAATTGCACGGGCCGGTCGAAACGAGCGTTTACCGGCCTTAGCGCTCAAGAACCCTGCGGGTTGGACCGTTCGACGGCGCGGTTGACGGGTCGGAACACGTGGCCCTCCACAATTCCGGCGGGAGCCACCACGCGCGCACCCGCCACATGGCCGGGCGCCGCGGGGTCGTTTAATCCCTGCGTAGAATTGATGGCATGTGAGGTAACGGCGCCAACGAGGCCCGGCCGCGGGCTGGCCGGCGAGGCCACCGCGGCAAGCGGCGCGAGCAGAGATGAGATGCGTATCTTTCGAAGTCTCCGGCGCCCTGTCAGACGATTTCCTCTTGGACCGGGTCCCACCTGAGCTTGCGCTCCTGCCGAAAGCTGTTCACCGCCATGCGGCAGGCGATCGCAACGCGGAACCCGAGGTCGACCGGGCAGTTGGGCTCCTTCCCCGAACGCACGCAATCAAAGAAGTTCTGCAAGTGCATCTGCCACGGGTCCCCCGCCGGCCTTCTCTCACCAGCGAGCGGCACGCCGTCCGGCCTGTTGACTTTCTCCGGCGTGTAGCCGCGCCCCGTAATCGTGCCGTCCGTACCAAGCACGCTCGTGCCGCCGCCCATCCCGGCGTTTCCGAAGCTGGACGTCCAGTTGACCAGCAGTTCCTCGGGGTGTTCCATCGACGCGCACATGGTGTCCGGCACCTCGCGCCCGTCCTTCCACAAATAAAGTCCCCCCGTCGAAGTCACTGCCTTGGGAACTTGCAGCCCCAGCATCTTGTAGCAGGTCGCGAGCTGATGGCACATATTCTCGTAGAAGTTGCCACCGGAGTAGTCCCAGAAGAACCGCCAGTTGATATACCGGTTGGCGTCAAATGGACGCTGCGGCGCCTCACCGAGGAACGACTTCCAGTCGATGTTCTCCGGAGTCATCGCCGGAGTGACCGGCCGAGCCCATTGCGGTTGATTGTGGGGCGTGTTCCGGTACATGTGCATGTGTACCTCGGTGATCTTGCCCACCAAACCGGCCTTGACCCAGTTGGCCCCATCGACAACCGAACTGCCCGAACAGCCCTGGTGGCCAATCTGCACGATCCGGTTGCCGGCCTTCCGGCAGGCGGCACGCATTTTCTTGGCGTGGGCCACCGAGAAAGCCATGGTCTTTTCCTGGTAAACGTGCTTGCCGGCTTCCAGGGCGGCGCAGAAATGTTCGCAGTGCAGGTGCTGCGGGGTGGATATGATCACTGCGTCGATGCTCTGATCGTCGAGCAAAGAGCGGTAGTCGCTGAACGTCTTGGCCGCCGGAACCAGTTGCTTGGCGGCTTCCCGCCGCTCCGTATAGATGTCCGCAAACGCGACGAACTCCACATTCGGACACTTCAAGGCCGCACGGAGCAACAACGTGCCCTGATCGCCCGGTCCGATGATGCCAAGCCGGATACGGTCATTGGCGCCGGGCGCGGATGCCGGTGCGGCCAGCGCGCCGGCCACTCCGGCCATGGTTTCGAGAAATGTGCGACGTGTATCCAAGTCTCTGCCTCCTTGTAAGTTGCAATGTTTTACTGGCCGGCCGTCCGTTGGTATACTACCCGCCCATCGACCACCGTCAGCAGGGGGTCGATGTCTTTGATCTCTTCTTCCGGGCAGGTCAGGTAGTCCCGGTCGATTACTGCGAAATCCGCCAGCTTACCGGGCTCTATCGACCCCTTCTTCCCTTCGTCGAACGTCCCGTAGGCGCCGTTCAGGGTCCACATCCGCAACGCCTCCTGCCGGTTGATGCGTTGCTCAGGGTTGAGCACGGCGCCTTGCACGGTCTTTCGTGTAATCGCCATCCACATGCCGAAGAACGGATGATAGGGGTTCAATGATAACCGGGGGTCCATGCGGATCATCTGGTCCGAGCCGCCCACCACCATAACACCGGCGTCGATGATCGAGCGCAGCGGGATGAAGTCCCGCATTCGCTCCGGGCCAAACACAGGCGCCAGGGCCGCGCCGTCGAAGTGGAGCCAGGCCGGCTGCATATCGAACATCACCCCCAACTTCTTAGCCCTCCCGATGGCCCGCGCATTGGGGAAATTGCCGTGAGTCACAGTGAACCGCAGGCCGCGAATGGGCTTCGCCTGGTCGGCCGCTTCGTAGGCGTCCAGCAGCCGGTCGGTTGCGCCGCCGCCGGCGGTGTGGGCGGTCATCTGCCATCCCAGCTCGTCCGCCGTTTTCGCCATTTCGATCAGGTTTTCCATGGGCGCCTGGAAGACGCCCCGGTACTCGGGATCCTTGTACCCGTAGACCTCGGTATGCAAGCCGTATGGCTCCCGAAGGAAGGCCGTCCCGAGCAGGATGCCCCCGTCGAGAACCGTCTTGATCGGCCCGATACGCACCCAATCGTCGCCAAATCCGGTGACGAACGGAATTGCGAGGATTCGTTCCCGGACCTGGGCGGGCGTCCCTTCCAGACCGATCATGTAAGTGAGGGTGGCGCGCACGGTCAGCTCGCCCCGCTTCTCCAGTTCCTGGTAGAGGCGAACGCCGTCCGCGTCCTCGCTGCGATCCACGATGCTGGTGATGCCAGCCGAGTTGTAATGCTTCTGCATGTTTTCGAGTGCCCAGACCCTGTCGGCGTGAGTAAACGTGCGGGTTACCAGGAGCTTACGCAGCAACTGGCGGGCGCCCAGAATCAAACCGGCCGGCTCGCCATCCGGACTTCGGATAATCTTTCCATTCGCCGGCTCGGGGGTATCGCGGGTGATGCCCGCCTGCGCGAGCGCCAACGAATTCAGCGCCGCGGCATAGCCGTTATCGGAGATCGCGGGGTTCTTGGGGGCCGCTTCGTCCAGTTCCTGCCGTGTAGGGTAGCGGCCTTCCTTGAGCCGGGTGGGATAGACCTTCGGGGCGAAGACCAGCCCGCCCGCAGGCAGCCTCGCGGCCTCTTTGCGCATGTATTGCTGCACATCGGCGATCGAGTTCATCACCGGAACAGGCCCGTTCCGTTCCGATAACGCCGACATGATCGGATGCACGTGGCTTTCGATCAGCCCAGGCACAACGCACCGGCCACGCAAATCGACCTTGCGGGTCGAAGGGCCGGCCAGTTTCAGCACTTCGGCATTCGAGCCTGCCAGTACGAAATGATTGCCCCGAACCGCAAATGCCTCGACCACCGGGTGGGCATCCCACACGGTAATGACCTTGCCGTTGTAGTAGATCGCGCCGGCCGGCTCCCGCGCCTTGGCGGGAGCGGCCCACAGCAGAAGAAGGCCTGAAAATAGTGTCACCAGAATCTTCATCGCCCGGTTTCCTTATGGTTAGTCTGGTATCCGTCGAATTCGATCGGATGCTCTTGCAGGCAATAGCGGAAGAATGCCTGCCACACCAGGCCGCTTAGCTCACCGGTGGCCCGATGCCCCTGGCTCGTAGAGCAGTATTGCAACTCGAGGCCGCCGAAGCCGGCGCCGAGTACTACCACGCGTGTACTCATGGCCGCAGGATATCAGTCTTCGGAAGAGCCGCGATGGATTCCCGCTGTGTCCGGCGGCTCCGGATGTACACGGAGTGGCTGCCCGGCATGGTGAGTCCGGATTTTGGAGAATCGTCACGGACTGATCGATCGTAGATGCCATGTTGCCGCACGCGGAAGAAGAAGCCATTTCCGAGCCCCAACCCGAACAAACCGCTTGCGCCCCCCGAAATGAACCCGCCCGAGCCCGAAAGACCTGGCCCGGGGCAGTCCCATGGCGCGCGTTCTCAGCGTCCCGTCGCCACACTGACGCATAACCGTTGCCAGGCCTTATCGAAGGTGGCACACTATGGCGCTGCGGGCGCGGACGGCGACCGGTTGCCGTCGCCATCCACGGCACGGATCTCGTAGCGATGGCCGGCGCCGGCGCCGGCGCCGGCATCGAAATAGAAGGTGCCGATACCGACACGGTCCACGAGTTTGCCGTCGCGGAACACCTCGTAGGCGGCGACCAGGATATTGTCGCGGCTGGGCTGCCAGCGCAGCGCGATGCCGCTGCGCCCTCCCCACGTCTCGATACTGGCGGACACCTTTGCCGGCGCATCGGGAGGTGTGTGGTCCGTCCCGCGGCCGGGCGCGCCGTCCAGGTTCAGCAGGATCACCTCTCTCGCGTTCTTCGGCTGGAATCGAATCCCCCCGCCCATGATGTCGGCGCCCAAGGCCGTCCGGTGTTCCTTGCCAAAAAGGAAGGCCACGTCATAGCGTGTCCCGGCCTCGAGCGCCTTGGGGTAGACCACCACTTCGCCCTTGGGCAGCTTGTTCTGGAAGATGGCCACTTTGTCGCGCTCGCTGTTGGTGTACTGGAGATAGGTGTGCTCGTCCGGCGCACCCTCGGCGTGGGGATGATATACGCGCATGAACCGGCCGATCACGCCTTGCTGCCGGAGATAGCGGTCCACCAGGATGGACTGCGTCAGCCGCCGAAGCCGCTCCTCGCTCATAAGCGACCCGCCGCCCAGATCCATCATCTTCGCCACCGGCCAGAAATAACTGAGGTAGTAATGGTCGTCGGGGCCGCCTCCGTCCGATCCCTGGTTGTTCTCGATCAATTCGAACTTGTCCCAGTTGACCCATTCGCCCCCGGAGTTGCAGCCCTGGATGCCCATCTCGGGATTGGCGTCTTTCACCTCGCGCAGCATCTGCAAGTAATGGCGGTATTGCTGGACGAAGGGCTGTCCGGGCGGATGGTCGTGATTGGTGGCCCAGCAAGGCGTCTCCACCCAGCCGTCCAGCCGCCAGTAGAACGTGCCGTAGCGCTTCTCGCGTTCGAGCATGAAGCGGCGCATGGAATCGTGCGCGCCCTGCGCCGCGGTGCAGAAGCCGAGCCCGTACCAGCCGCTGACTCCATCCGCCTGCTTCGGGACGGGCTCCCATTCGGGATGATCCGCGTCCGGCGGCGTGCCGGCGGCGAAATGTTGCGGCGGCATCCACAGCCGGAAAATAATACCGGACTGCCGCAAATAGCGGACCAGTTCTCCCCACTCGATGCCTTCCCAAACGCCGCGATCGCGCTGGTCGAACCAGAAGTCGTCTTCGTGCGCGACGGTCGCGCCGGTGCGCCGGCACAGGTCGGCGATGCGCCACATTTCCTGGGTGTGCAGGTCGGTGCGCCGCATGTGCTTCGGATCGTCCCAATGCCCGTTATAGATGGCCGCGCCCCAGAGGTATTGCTCGCGCGTGTAGTCCCACTTGAAAGTAGCCTGCCAGTCCTGGAGCTGCTCGCCCGCATTATCGAGATCGCCCTTATAAACTCCAATGAAGCTGTTGGGAACATCGAAAGAGCCGCCCGGCGCAAGCGGCTCGGTGTGAAGCTCCAGTTGCGAGGTCACCAGGAGCTGGGCTTTGCCCATGGGAGTCAGGTTTCTGTTCCAGAACCGCGCGGACCACGGCCCCAGGTAGTTGAAGCCAATAAACAGGCCTTCGTGCGCCTTGGGATCGTCGAGCACGAAATAGGGATGAAAGCTGGCGCTTCCGTCGTAGATATCATCCGCCCGGAATCCCGGAGCGCCGGCGAGGGAACTGAACGTGCGATTCGCTTGCTTATCCACTGGCTCGACCCGCATCTCGTTGGTGCTCTTCCACGCGCCGCCTCCCTGCCAGTAATGAAGCTGAAGCCGCGGCGGCAGCTCCACGCGGAGCCGCAACCGGTTCATGCTAATTTCAGTAAGCGGCTGCGTTACCGGGGTGCGGTTGGTGACACGGTACCACTTGCGGATCATGCCCAGTGGCGTGCGCGGAGTGGAGGCGTAGATGTCGTAATGCAGATCGACCTGAAATAGCGGGTGCTCGAGCCGGATGACGAGCGCCAGCCCCGGGTCGATACCGGGCGAGGCCTTGGGCACGGGAAGACGCGTGACCTCGTAGTCCTTGAGCCGGTAGCCTCCGTTTGTCCCGCTCGCTTCGCCGGCGCCGAAGACGAACCGGAACTCGTCGGAATCGGCGCCGGCCGTATATTCAGTCCCGGTCAGCTTGTTGCGCAGCGCGGCCAGCCGGAACTTGCCGCCGGCGAGTTCGAGCCGCTGCTCGATGAGCTGGGTGCCGCAGGTCCAACTGGTGGTGGCGGCGTCGAACCGGACATAGGCATCCCCCGACACCACCGGCTCCGCGGCGCGAGCCGCGGCGAACGACAGCAGCAACACACTCAAGCAGCAGTTTCGAATTTTCATCGTGGGCTCCGAATACGGGATTGTACACCACGGTAGAATCGAATTTCGGGAACCTATGCACAATGTCGTCATTATCGGCGCTGGCTGCGCCGGCAACACAGCCGCGATCTACACGGCGCGGGCGAATATGCTGCCGCTGGTGGTGACCGGCCACCACGCGGGAGGCCAGCTCTCGCTCACCACGCTGGTTGAGAATTTCCCCGGCTTCCCCGAGGGCATCGACGGTCCGCTGCTGGTGGACAACATGCGGCGGCAGGCCGAGCACTTCGGCGCGGAGTACGTACACGGCACGGTGACCGAGGTCGATTTCTCGAAGCGGCCGTTTCGCCTGTCCATTGACGGAGACTGGATCGAAGCGCGCACGGTGATCATCGCCTCGGGAGCCTCGGCGCGCTGGCTGGGCCTCGCCTCCGAGCAGAAGCTCATCGGCCATGGAGTAAGTTCCTGCGCGACTTGCGACGGCTTCTTTTTCCGCGGCAAGAAGATCATGGTCGTCGGCGGCGGCGATTCGGCGATGGAGGAGGCCAACTTTCTCACGCGATTCGGCGAGGACGTGACGCTGGTCCACCGCCGCGAGCAGTTCCGCGCCTCGAAGATCATGCTCGACCGCGCCCGCGCCAATCCCAAGATCAAGTGGCTGCCGAACACCGTGGTGGACGACCTCTACGATGTGGATAAGGGCCACGTGAACACCGCGCTGCTGCGGGATGTGAAAACCGGCAAGCGATGGGAGCAGCCCGTGGACGGTCTCTTCGTCGCCATCGGCCATACCCCGAACACCGCGCCTTTCCGGGGCCAAGTCGAGCTCGACGCCGACGGCTTCATCATTTCGCACGGCGGCGCCCGCACGAGCGTCCCCGGCGTGTTTCACGCGGGCGACGTCCAGGACCGCGTCTATCGCCAGGCCGTCACGGCATCCGCCATGGGTTCGATGGCCGCGATTGAAGCCGAGCGCTACCTGGAAGCGAACGAGCACCTCCCGGCCGGGACCCCGGCATAAAGCCAACTTGGTTGGATTGTTGGCGCCAACTACAATACCAATTTAGCTATTGTAGCGAAAAGCTGTTTAGGTATAATAAAGAGGACATCCAATGGCGCGACAATCTCATCCAAGGGCTGGCCGCTACATCCAGCAACCCACGGGCTATCAGGCGTTTATACCCGCTTCGATCCCGCCGGAGCCAGCCTTGCAGTTCGACTCCGAGCTCGTCACGGCGATTTCGAAAGCGGAGTTGGCCTTGGGACGGCTGGATGGGGCGGCGCAGATCCTGCCCAATCCAGACTTGTTCGTCCTGATGTACGTTCGCAAGGAGGCAGTCCTTTCGAGCCAGATCGAGGGCACGCAGGCATCGCTGGTCGATGTCCTGCAATTCGAAGCAGCGATGGAAGACGGCAAACCTCGAGATATGGAAGAGGTGATCAACTATGTCGGCGCGATGAATTACGGCTTGCGGCGCCTGCGGGACTTCCCCATCTCCTTACGCCTGATTCGGGAGATCCACGCCGCACTCCTCTCGGGCGTGCGCGGCAGTGATCGTAATCCCGGCGAATTCCGGACCTTCCAAAACTGGATAGGTCCAAGCGGCTGCACCTTGAACGACGCCGAGTTCGTCCCTCCGCCGCCGCACCAGATGATGCAGGCGCTGGACAACCTGGAGAGGTTCCTGCATGCCTCTATCCCGATGCCACAACTCATGAAAGCCGGCATTGCGCACGCACAATTCGAGACCATACACCCTTTTCTGGACGGAAACGGCCGCGTGGGCCGTTTGCTGATCACCTTCCTGCTCTGCCAGCAGGGAATCTTGCAGTACCCGCTGCTTTACCTTTCTCACTACTTCAAGCAACACCGCTCGGAATACTACGAACTGCTCCAAAGCATCAGGGAGAGCGGCGATTGGGAGAGCTGGCTCAAATTTTTTTTGAAGGGCGTTGACGAAGTTTCGCAAGAGGCAGCCGCAACCGCGAAGCAAATCGTCCGGCTTCGCGAGGAGCATCGCGAGATCGTGCAAAAGGCACTCCGTCGAGGCGCCGCAAAGGGCCTCGTGCTCCTGGAGATGCTTTACCATCGCCCGATCGTTTCGGTGAAGCAGGCCGCCGCGGAGGTAAAGCTCACCTTTAAGGCAGCGAACGATCTGATTGGGCAATTCGTCGAGCTCGGTATCCTCGCCGAGACCAGCGGCAGGCAACGCAATCGTCTCTTCGGCTACGAGTCCTACCTGGCTCTGTTCAAGCCGGGGACGGAGCCGTAGCCTCGTCGTCTGCTAATCCGACGCGCTCTTCCGCTCGTAGGGCCCCTTCAGGTATTTCGTCGCCATTTCCTGCGCGCCCTGCGTGTTGTCCTTGGTGCGAATGGCGAGCGTGTATTCGCTGACCGCGCGCTCGCGCTGGCCGGTGATGTCGAAAATCTTGCCCAGGTTCAGGTGCGCCCAGACCTCGGTCCACTTGGGGTCGAGGTTGCCGTTCAGCACCTCGCGAAACTCGTTCGCCGCCGCCTGGTAGTTGTTCTGGAGGAAGAAAATCTCGGCGATGCGATAGTGCGCCAGCGAACTGCCCCGGTTCACCTCCAACGCCTTCTGGTACTCCTTCAGCGCTTCGTTGAATTCGCCGACTTCGGCAAACTGCTCTCCCCGGCGGATCGCCACCTGGACGCGGATCGGATCGCTGTAGTGCAGCACCCGGTCGTTCGGGTCCAGAAGCAGGGTCTTCGGCTTTCCGAAGGTATCCACGGAGAACTCGGTCGAAGTACCCATCACGTCGATCCTCTGCTGCTCCGGATTGCCCTCCGTTTCGATCTTCAGATCCACCGGCATGCGGAACGTGTCCAGGTCCTGCGAGACCTTGCCCATCACGCGAAACCCGCCCTCGCCTTTGGGACCTTTCTGCACCCTGTAAATCGTGTAATCGAGCTTGAACTCGGGCGCGCCGCTCGATTCGATCCATTGCAAAAAGAAGTAGCCCAGGTTCTGCCCCGAGACCGCCTCGGCCATCTTCTGGAAATCCGAGGTCTTGACGGCGCTCCACGCGTACTTGGCCGGGAAGTCCCGGACGAGCTGCTCGAATTTGGAATCCCCGATGACGTAGCGCAGCATGTTCAGCACGGCCGCGCCCTTGCTCGCCGTCAGGGCCCAATACTCCGGCGAGTAATCCTCGAGCCGGGGCGTCTGATCGATCGGCACTTCGTTCATGGTGAGCGCGTCGATATAGAGATCCTTGGTCTCGGATTCGAGCGCCGATGAGCCGTTGGTGTGCTCCAGGTACAGCACCTCGGAATAGCGGGCCATCCCGTTGGTCAGCCACATGTGATTGCGCGTCGCAGGGGAAACGAGGATGGTCCACCATTGCCGTGCGATCTGGTTCGCCAGCAGCCGGACCGCAACCTGCTTGCCGATACCCTGGGGCGATAGGAAAACCAGCCCCGGCGCCGCGTAGCCGTTGGCCGCGCCGTCTTCGGTCTCGACAAAGGTCAGGTTCGCCTGCGGCGGCAAGCCGTAGATGCCGGTCAGGTAGGTCATCACCTTCCCCGCTTCCTGGCCATAGGCCGCCTCCATCTGCTTCTGGTCGCCGCGGAAGTAGAAATCCGACACCACTCCTTCGGAAGCGATCCGCGTGGGCTCGCCCTGGACGATCGCGATACTGGCCGGAAAGGAGGGATGGTCGAACGTGAAGGTATAAAGCGTTTTTTCGCCGCCAAGCGGCTCCTGCCGCTCCAGGCCCGAAGCAAGCACCTTGAACCCGTTGGGGACGGTGATGCGCGTGTCCGCCGTGAACCGGCCGGTCGAGTAGCCCGCCAACGGGAACCAGCGCGCGGGGTACAGCAGGTAGCCGTAGTCCGGGTGCAGAGCCGCGAACTTGATGCCGAAGACCGGAGAATCCTCGCTGCCGGTCAGCCGGCCGTCATAGTGAAACACGACGGTGGCCGGCTTGTCCTTCGCGAGCGGCTGGGCGAAGCTCAGATCGACGGTGAAATTGTCGTGCGAACGCGTGGCCGCGACCTGGTGCCCGGCTCCGTCCTCCACCGTGGAGATGTTGAGCGCATTATTCAGCTCGAAGGACGCGGTGCTGGTTTCCTCCAGCGGAACGAACTGCGCTTGCACCTTCGCGTTGATGGTTTGGGCTCGCGGATTGATCTCCGCTTCAATTACGTAATGCTCGATGTCAATCCGCGGCTGCCGCTGCTGCTGCGCGGAAGCCACCGCGGCCACGCCCAGCAACCCGGCCGTCATCCAGAACTTGCCAGCCATTCGCTGTTTCTCCCCGAAGATACCTTTATACGTTTGGAAGGTTGCTCCCAGGTCTTGTTGCCAGAAACTGTTCCACGATAGCCGCCGCCCGCTCGATAGGGTCCTCAAAGCTGGCCAGGGCGCGGGTCACATTGTGGAGTTCTCGCCGCATCGCGCCACGCGCGGCAGGATCTTTCAGCAGCCTGAGGGCTTCGGATGCCAGCCGCCCTCCCTTCATTTCATTTTGCATCAATTCGGAAACAACCGCCCGGCCCGCGACGAGGTTGACCATCGAGTAGAAAGGCACATCCACCAGCAACTTGCCCAAAATCCAGCTTAGCGGGGTCACCTTGTAAAAGGTAATCATCGGCGTGCCGAGCAGCGCCGCTTCAATGGTCACGGTCCCGCTGGCCGCGAGCGCAAGGTCGGCATGAGCCAGGACATCCCACGTCTCACCTTCGATTACTTGGATGGATGCGCCGGAAATGGGTTGCCTGAAATCTGCGGGGGCGAAGCCTCCCGCGGGCCGCGCCAGGACGAAACTCACCGGAAGTTCGCGCGAGATACGCGCGGCTGCGTCAACGAGCGCCGGCATGTGCCGGGCAGCTTCGCCCCGCCGCGAGCCCGGCAAAAGCGCCACCAGCGGCCGATCGAGCGGGAATCGGTGCTGGGCAAAAAACTCGGTCCGGGACCTGGACGGCCGGACCAGCGCCGCGAGCGGATGGCCGATATAAGTCGCGGAAACGCCGCGCTTTTCAAAGAACTCCTGCTCGAATGGAAAGATGCACAGCAGGCGGTCGATGACCCGCCGCATCGCGGGCAGCCGGCCCTTTCTCCAGGCCCAGACCTGGGGAGCCACGAAGTAGATGACGGGAACGCCAAGCTTCTTCAGCCTGCGCGCGAGGCGCAGATGAAAATCGGGACTGTCGGTCAGGATCGCCACGTCCGGGCGTTCCGGCCGGGCTGCATCGAGGAGCTTCCGGTACTCGCCGTAAATCCTGGGAATGTGCGCCACGACCTCCACGAGTCCGACCACCGCAAGGCTCGCCGCGTCCACCACCGGCCGGACGCCCGCCGCCCGCATGCGTGGACCGGCGCAGCCGAAGAACTCGACGTCCGGGAGGCGCTTGCGGAGAGCGGCCGCGAGGCTCGCCGCATAGAGGTCCCCGGAGGCTTCCCCGGCGGAGATCAGGATCTTGATCGCCAATACCGTCAGCCTACAACTCGCGGCGGGTGCTTACAACCCCGGTGGCGCCACCCGGCTTGCGTGCTATAACCAACGTTGTGAGTGAGCGCTACCACCGGGCGGAGCTGGAGGCGGCCCTCGACCCGAACCATCCGGCCCACATTCTACCGCCGGCTGTGCCGCTCTCTCACAGGGTGCTGGACCTCGGATGCGGGGCGGGGCAAACCCTCACTGCCGCGTACCCGGACCGGCTGTGCTTCGGCATCGACATTGATCTGGAGGCCCTCCGCCTCGGCCGCTCGCTCACAGACCGTGTGCGTTTCGTCTGTGGCAGAGCGGAGGCTCTCCCCTACGCGGAGGAGCAATTCGATCTGGTGGTTGCGCGTGTGGCGCTGGCGTACACCAACATAGGCCCGGCGTTGAAAGAGATCCATCGAACGCTCAGAAACGGCGGAGAGCTGTGGATGACGCTCCATCCGTTCTCGATTCCCTGGAAGCTGGCCAAGAAAGCCAGCTATAGAGGCCGGATTTTCTTCAGATATCTCTTCGCGAATGGCCTTCTCTTTCACCAGGTTCCAAAAACAAATTTCCGTTTCTGGGACGGTACGAGTCGTTTCAGACCGGGCGAGGCATTCGGCGGGCCCTGCTCCGCAACGGCTTTGACCACATCTCCATCACCCGCGAAAGATACTTCCTGGTGACTGCGCGGGCGTCCCTGCCTCGAGAAACCTCCTGAGCCGGATGGGTATTCAGAAACCATTACAAATCAGTTAATTGCAGGCGCTCCTTGACACTCTCTACCCGAGAGTGCTACTAATAGACATCAGGTTTCGGTGTCCTAAAAGCCGGGACCCAAGATTTCCAGATTTCGAACTACCATTTAAACAGTTTGGAGGAATGGGTATGAACATTCGACCGCTCTACGATCGGATCGTGGTAAAGCGCATCGAAGAGAAAGAAACCATCCAGGGCGGGATCATTATCCCAGACTCAGCCAAAGAAAAGCCCCAGGAGGGCGAAGTCGTGGCAGTCGGCCAGGGCAAGCGTCTCGAGAGCGGCAAGGTTGTTGCACTCGACGTGAAGGCCGGCGACCGGATTCTGTTTGGCAAGTACTCCGGCAGCGAGATCAAGCTGGATGGCGAGGAATACGTGATCATGCGCGAAGACGAGGTCCTCGGGATTCTCGAAGGCGCGGCAAAGCAGGCGAAAGCCTAAGGTTCAGGAGGAATATTCATGGCTGCAAAGCAAATTCTCTACAGTGAAAATTCCCGGCAGGCGATTCTGCGCGGAGTCAACCAGCTTGCGGACGTCGTGAAAGTCACGCTGGGACCCAAGGGCCGCAACGTCGTGCTGGAAAAGAAGTTCGGCGGTCCCACCATCACCAAGGATGGCGTGACGGTCGCGAAGGAAATCGAGCTGAAGGATCCGCTCGAGAACATGGGCGCGCAGATGGTGCGCGAAGTGGCGTCGAAAACTTCGGATGTGGCCGGCGACGGCACCACGACCGCGACGATCCTGGCGCAGTCGATCTATCGCGAGGGCGTGAAGAGCGTGGCCGCGGGCGCAAACCCGATGGCGGTGAAGCGCGGGATTGAGCGCGCTGTCGAAGTCGTGGTCGAGGAAGTGAAGAAGTTCTCGAAGCCCGTCAGCGGCGACATGATCGGCCAGGTCGGCACGATCTCCGCCAACGGCGACACGACCATCGGCAACACGATCGCCGAAGCGATGAAGAAAGTCGGCAAGGACGGCGTAATCACCGTCGAAGAGTCCAAGACGATGTCCACCGAGCTGGACACGGTCGAGGGCATGCAGTTCGACCGCGGCTACCTGTCCCCCTACTTCATCAGCGATCCGGACCGGATGGAAGCCGTGCTCGAGGAGCCGTACATCCTGATTCACGAGAAGAAGATCAGCAACATGAAAGACCTGCTGCCCCTGCTCGAGCAGATCGCCCGCGCGGGCAAGCCGCTGCTGGTCGTCGCCGAGGAAGTGGAAGGCGAGGCGCTGGCCACGCTGGTGGTCAACAAGCTGCGGGGCACCTTGAACGCGTGCGCGGTGAAGGCGCCGGGCTTCGGCGACCGCCGCAAGGCCATGCTCGAGGATATCGGTATCCTCACGGGCGGCAAGGCGATCATGGAAGAGACCGGAATCAAGCTGGAAGGCGTGCGGCTGGATGACCTGGGGCGCGCCAAGCGCGTGACGATCGACAAGGACAATACGACGATCGTGGATGGCGCTGGTGCGGCCAAGGCGATCGAGGGCCGCATCAAGCAGCTCCGCGCCCAGATCGACGAGACCACCTCGGACTACGACCGCGAGAAGCTGCAGGAGCGGCTCGCGAAGTTGGCCGGCGGCGTCGCAGTGATCAAGGTCGGCGCGGCTACCGAGACCGAGATGAAGGAGAAGAAGGCCCGGGTCGAGGACGCGCTGCACGCGACTCGCGCGGCCGTGGAGGAAGGCATCGTTCCGGGCGGCGGCGTGGCGCTGCTGCGTGCCGCCAAGGCGCTCGACGGGCTGAAGGTCGATGGCGACGAGCAGATCGGCGTCAACATCGTGAAGCGCGCTTGTGAAGAGCCGCTGCGCCAGATCGTCGGGAACGCCGGCGTCGAGGGCGCCATCGTGGCCGAGAACATCCGCCGCAAGAACGAAGTGAATTACGGCTACAACGCCGCGACGGACCAGTACGAGGACCTGGTGGCCTCCGGTGTGGTCGACCCGACCAAGGTGACCCGCACCGCGCTCCAGAACGCCTCGTCCATCGCCGCCCTGATGCTGACGACCGAAGCTCTGGTGGCCGAGATCCCCGAGAAGAAGTCCCAGATGGGCCCCGGCGGCCCCGGCGGCCATCCGGACATGGATTACTAGAGGTTCCGAGCCGCGACCATCAGGAAGCGGATTCTTTGGACCAAGCCGCTCCGGTTCCCCGGAGCGGCTTTTTTATGGCTCCGCTTCCCTCCTACGCGTTCCGGGCAAGAGCCCACAAGAGAAAGAGAGCAGAGCAAAGACACATAAAACCAACTGCTCGAACGAGGAACAGATAGTTACCCGTCTGCATAAAGGATTTCAGCGCATCCCAGTTGGCAAACTTGACCCCGATGGCCTGAATCCTTTAAGGAATACAGAGGGCTACAATGCCCACAAATAGGTACACCGCTATGAGAGCCGCCAGCCCAATGGCTTGCATATTTCTCATCATCCTTTACCAAGAACGGTGGGGCCTTACATTGCGTCACCAATGGCGCCGCCGATAGGCCCAACCGAAAGTGCCTTGCCCCGACCATCGGTCATAGAGTTCATTTCGTGCCTTCGAATTTGACCGTGCTCTCGGCGGCGAACTTCTTGTAGTCCAGATAGCGGATGTCCATCCGGATGCGCTGCGGGCCCACCCGGAAGTCGAGCGTATCGTCGGCGTAGGTGTGAACGGGGAACCAATACTGGCCGTCGATGGGCCTCCAAACGGTCGTGAAGCGCGGGAACAGGTTCTCGCCCTTGGTCATTGAGCGCATCTCCGGCACCGCCTTGCCGTCGGTGCGGACGATCGAGTAGTCCTGCTTGCTCACCCACAGAAGGCCGTCGAACAACCGCTGGCCGGCGAGAATCTGGCGCGGGCGGACCTGAAGAACCCAGCAATCGACCCCGTCCGTGGTCTCCTCGCCCTTGGACTTGGTTTCGTAAGCCCAGAGTTGATCGCGGTCGAACAGGAACGGCTGCACTTCGCGGATGTCGCGGAAATCCTCCTCGGTCAGCTTCAAGTGTTTCAGCGTGTCGAACGGCTTTCCCACCGGCTTTTCGCTCCGCTCCGCCTGGGGCGAGAAGACGACGTCGCGCGTTTCCCGATACTCCCCCGCCTGTGCGCCGCCGGCGTTCAACTCCTCGACCACAACGGTCTGGCGGTAGGTGTATTGGTCGCGCGCCGCGCGGGCTTCCGTCGCCCGGGCGGCGACCCGCTTCGCGAGATCGGGAGGCGGATCTTCGGCCCACAGGGATGGCGCGCCAAGGGCGGATGCTAAGATGATCCCGATGCAAACACGGCTTACGCTGTGGACGCTGGCGGGTGTCTTAGTGCTGGCAGCCATGGGCGGACTTGTATGTGCCTATTTCCTGAGTATACCGGCTGGCATTGCGGCGCCTGTGGTTGCGGCGCTTGCGATCGAGGCCTGTTTGTACGTGGCCACGGTGCTCGAATCCGCCCGCGCCTGGCTCCAGGCGCGCTTCCGGCCGGCGGCGCTCGCACTCGGGATGACCGTGAGCGGAATCGTGCCCTACTGTGTCTACGCCGTCCCCGCGCACACATTCAGCCCTGCATCCTTCGGGATGCTCGCGCTCGTGGCGGCCGCGATTTCCTTTTGGTTCGTGCTGCTGCCGCGGCGGCCGGTTTCGGATCTTGCGTTTTTGGCCTTGGTCGCAGGCGTGTTGATTTCGCCGCTGTTCCCGGCGATATACGGACAGCCTTGGCCGCGCGTGCCGCTGGCTTTCGCCGGCCAGTTGATGTGTACCCGGCTGGCGTTCCTGGCGGTGCTATCCATCGCGCGGATGAAGGTCAAGGGCTTCGGCTTTCTGCCGTCCCGCCGCGAGTGGGCCGTCGGCTTCGTCCACTTCGCTCTTTTCGTGCCGGTGGGGATACTTCTCGGCGTGAGGCTGCACTTCGGAGTCTTCCACCTGAAGCCCCTGCCGTGGTGGAACATCCTCCTGATCGCGGCAGGGACATTCCTGGGGATGCTGTGGGTGGTCGCCTTGCGCGAGGAGTTCTTCTTTCGCGGGCTGCTCCAGGCATGGCTGGAGCGCTGGCTCGCGAGCGGCTGGCGAGGGCTGGTCGCGGCGTCCCTGCTGTTCGGTCTGATGCACCTGCCATTCCACGCTTTCCCGAATTGGCGGTTCGCGATTCTGGCGGCCGCGGCCGGCATGTTCTATGGCCGCGCCTACATGACCGCGCGCAGCGTGAGGGCCGCCATGGTCACCCACGCGCTGGTCAACACCGTCTGGCGGGTATTTTTTTCGTAGCGTAGTACGGCATGCGGAGACCGGGAGGGTTCCCAAACCCGGGCGGCGTCACGAGTGTGCTGCTCGGCCTAATCGAAAAACGGGGCGCCGGCGAGCCAGCGGAGCAACGGGCCGGATGATATCATCAAAGGTTATTCAGCCCTCGTAGGGGCGGTCTTCGAGCCGGTCCTGCGGATTTGAAAACCCCCGAAAAGTTAGGAGATATCAAATGGCAGTCAAAATTGCGATTAATGGCTTCGGCCGCATTGGGCGGAACGTCGTCCGCGCCAGCCTCAACGATCCCGCAGTCGAATTTGTTGCCGTCAACGATCTGACCGATACGAAGACGCTGGCGCACCTGTTGAAATACGACTCCGTGCTTGGTCCGATCGGTGCCGAGGTGAAGGCGGAAGGCGACACGATCCACGTCGCCGGCAAGGCGCTGAAAGTATTCGCGATCAAGGATCCCGGCGAGTTGGACTGGAGTTCGCTCGGCGCGCAGATGGTCATCGAATCGACCGGCCGGTTCACGGAGGCCGCGCAGGCCTGCAAGCACATCCGCGGCTCTGTGAAGAAGGTGATCATCTCGGCGCCGGCCAAGAATGAGGACATCACCATCGTCCTGGGCGTGAATGAAAAGCTGTACGACAAGAGCAGGCACAACATCATTTCCAACGCCTCCTGCACGACCAATTGCCTGGCGCCCATGGTGAAGGTGCTGCACGAGAAATTCGGCATCGAGAAGGGCTCGATGACCACCATCCACAGCTACACCAACGACCAGAACGTTCTGGACTTTCCGCACAAGGACCTGCGCCGCGCCCGCGCCGCCGCGATCAACATGATCCCGACCAGCACCGGGGCAGCCAAGGCGATCGGCCTGGTGATGCCGGAGTTGAAGGGCAAACTGGACGGCTACTCCATGCGCGTTCCGACTCCGGATGTGTCGGCGGTCGATCTGGTTGCGTTGCTCAAGAAGGATGCCACGGCCGAGGAACTCAATGCCGCATTGAAGCAGGCCGCCGAGGGCTCGCTGAAGGGCATTTTGGCCTACACCGAGGACCCGGTGGTCTCGACGGACATGCTGCACAACCCGAACAGCTCGATTATCGACGGCTCGATGACCAAGGTTCTGGGCGGAAATCTGGCGAAGGTGATTGCCTGGTACGACAACGAGTGGGCCTACTCCTGCCGCGTCGTAGACCTGGCGAAGTACATCGCCCAACAGGGACTGTAAGCAATCCTCCCGATTCCGGGCGGCGCAGGATGGCGCCGCTCCGGAATCACTTCCCGCTTTCCAGCCTGCCGACTACTGCGTTCGTGAACCCGCTCGTTGTTCCGGCGCCGCCGACATCGGGCGTGGTGTGGCGTCCCTCGGCGTAGACCCACTCGATGGCGGCTTGCAGGCGCTTTGCGGCGTCTGCTTCGCCGAGGTGGTTCAGCAGGAGCGCAGCGGACTGCATGAGCGCGGTCGGGTTCGCCAGGTTTTTCCCGGCAATGTCGGGAGCGCTCCCGTGCACCGCCTCAAAGACCGCATGGTGCACCCCCAGATTCGCTCCGGGAACGATGCCCAGCCCACCGACGAGGCCCGCAGCGAGGTCCGAAACGATGTCTCCATAGAGGTTCGGCATCACCAGCACGTCGAACGTCTCCGGGCGGATGACCATCTGCATGGCGGCGTTGTCCACGATCAGTTCCTTGTAGGCGATGTCCGGAAAATCCTTGGCGGCCTCGCGGCAGCAGCGCAGAAACAAGCCGTCGCCGAGTTTCATGATGTTGGCCTTGTGGACCGCCGTGACCTTGTGCCGCGCGTTCCGGCGGGCCCAGCCGAACGCGCAGCGCGCGATGCGTTCCGAAGCCGTGCGCGTGATCACCTTCAGGCTCGTGACCACATCCGTGATGACTTCGTGCTCGAGGCCGGAGTACAGGTCCTCGGTGTTCTCGCGGAAGATGACGAGGTCGATGAACACGTCGCTGAAGCGCGTCTTGATGCCGGGAAAGCTGCGGACGGGGCGGAAATTCGCGAACAGATCCAGCTTTTTGCGAAGCTGCACATTCAGGCTGATGTAGCCGCCCGCGACCGGCGTCGTGACGGGGCCCTTCAGACCGGTCTTCGTGCGCTCGAGGGAATCGAGCACGTGCTTGGGGATCTCATGGTTCGACTGCTCGATGGCCTTGGCATTGAGCTCGACTGAATCCCACTCGATGCGGGCGCCCGTGGCTTCGACGGCGCGGACGGTGGCGTTCGCGACTTCCGGGCCGATGCCGTCTCCGGGAATGAGGGTCACTTGATGAGGCACGTTTCCATTATCTGGCACAATATTAGGTCCATGGCAAAAATCAAGCGTGTATTGATCAGTGTTACCGATAAGACCGGGATTGCGGAGTTTGCGCGCGTGCTCGCCGGTCTTGGCGCCGGGATCGTCTCAACCGGCGGTACGGCGAAACTGCTGCGCGAGACGGGCCTCGAAGTCCGGGACATCGCGGAGGTGACCGGCTTTCCCGAGATGCTGGACGGCCGCGTGAAAACGATCCATCCGAAGATCGCCGCCGGCGTGCTCGCGATTCGCGGCAACGCGGAGCACATGCGGGCACTGGAGGAGCACGGCATCGCGCCCATCGACATGGTGGTCGTGAACCTCTACGCTTTCGAGAAGGCCGCGGCGAAAGAGGGCGCGAGCGTCGCCGAACTGATCGAAAACATCGATATTGGCGGGCCGACCCTGATTCGCGCCGCGGCGAAAAACTATCAGGACGTGGCGGTGGTTACTTCGCCCTCCGACTATGCCACGATCCTGGACGAGATGAACGCGAGCGGCGGATCGCTCGGGCTCGCGACCCACTGGCGCCTGGCGAAGCAGGCGTTCGGACGCACGGCCGAATACGATCGCGCGATCTCGGCGCGGCTGGCCCGCATCAGCGTGACGGACGGCGGATTCGTGGACGCGGCGGCGGGCGCGCTGCCTGGAGTGCTCGATATCCGGGCTCCGCGCGCGCTCGGCTTGCGATACGGCGAGAATCCGCACCAGCAGGCGGCGCTCTACTCCGATCGCAAGCGCGGCATCGCGGGGGCCGAACAGCTTCACGGGAAGGAGCTCTCGTACAACAACCTGGTGGACCTCGACGCCGCCTGGACGCTGGTTCGCGAATTCGAGTCTCCGGCCGCGGCCATCATCAAACACACGAATCCGTGCGGCTGCGCCGAGCAGTCCACGCTCGCCGAAGCGTATCGCAAAGCGTTCGAATGCGATCCGGTGTCGGCCTTCGGCAGCGTTCTTTCGTTCAATCAGCGGCTCGACGAGGAGACCGCGCGAGAGATCGCGAAGACGTTCGTGGAAGCGATCGCGGCGCCCGATTACGCGCCCGAAGCGCTGGCGATTCTGACGGCGAAGAAGAACCTGCGCCTGCTGAAAGTCGTAAGCCTGGAGCAGGACGAGGTGGTAATCAAGTCGATCGGCGGTGGATACCTCGTGCAAACGGCGGACCTGCACCATCTCGACCGGGCCGAGTGCCAGGTCAAAACCAACCGCGCTCCCACGGAAGCGGAGTGGCGCGCGCTGCTGTTCGTGTGGAAGGTGACCAAGCACGTGAAGTCGAATGCGATCGTCTACGCGCGGGAAGGGCAGATCGCGGCGGTGGGCGCGGGGCAGATGAGCCGCGTGGATTCGGTGAAGATCGCGGCGATGAAGGCGGTGCTGCCGCTGTCTGGCACGGTGGTCGGCTCGGATGCATTCTTCCCGTTCGCGGACGGGGTCGAGGAGGCCGCAAAACACGGCATCACCGCCGTGATCCAGCCCGGCGGCTCGGTGCGGGACGCCGAGGTGCTTGAAGCAGCGAACCGCCTCGGCCTGGCGATGGTGTTCACCGGCGTGCGGCACTTCCGGCACTGATTAGCGCGTTACCCGGATGAAGGCATATTTGGTTGCAGACATCGAGGTTCTCGACGCCCGGATATACACGGAGTACCTCAAAGCCGCTCAGGCGGTTGCGCTGCAGCATGGTGGCCGCTACCTTGTTCGCGGTGGCAAAAACACTCACGGTTTCCGGTGACTGGAATCCGGCGCGCTTGCTCATAATCGAGTTTGGCTCGCTGAGACAGGACTGTTTCGCCTGTGACGCGTACAAACAAATCGCTCCACTCCGGCTCAGGTCGACGCGCTCCCGGTCCGTCATTGTCGAGGGAGTCGAGGAATCGGAAAGCGGTTTGTGAGTCGGTACGAAACCGCCTCGTTCTCAATTCTGCTTTGGCGAATGGTGCCGGATGCCCGTCCCGCCTGTGAGAAGTCCCTCTACCGCAAGAACGAATACCCGACGTAAATCACGTTATTGTCCACACCTGGATTGAAGCTCGTGGTGCCGGCGTTTGAGATGTGCAGGAATCGATAACCGAGACTCAGCGCCCGCTGGGGACCAGCGTTCCACCGGAGGCCGCCTCCGAAGTCGAACAAGAAGTTCAGACCGCTCGCATTCGGCCCGTTTTCCGGAATCGGCTCGGAGGAGGCGATCACTCCGCCGAGCGTCTCGGCGAACGGGTGAAGGCGGCGCTGCCGCGCAAACTCGAGTGTGAATCCGAGTGGCGCTATGGCGAATCCGTAGACCGCGTGCGAGTCGATTCGATGCACAGAGGGCGGAAACAAACTGTAGCGCGTCTCGGCGGGCTGGATCAGGATCGCGGCGGGCAGCAGAGCAGCCGTGTAGGACACCGAAACGGAACTCAAAACCCAGCAGCGATAACCATAGCTCAATCCGGCGAGCGCGAATCGGCGGTCCGGCGCCGTGCCGATCAGTGTGGGCGATGAGGGCGAAAAGCCTGCCATGAACTGTAAATCCTGGCGGGGCTCCAGCACCGCGTCAGAACACAAGCCAGCTCTGGCGATCGCCGGACCGAGGAGCGCCAGAGCCACCACGAAGGGCCCGAGCTGCATTGGTCACATTTTCGCAAAAGCAGCACGGGCCTCCGAATAGCCTCCCCCTGCCGCTAGGAGCCGGTGACGTTAACCGGAGTGGCCTCGCTCGCCACCGGCAGTACGGACCTGCCGCTCAGCTTCAGGGTTGCGAGCGCGCCAAGGTACATCAGCCCGCCGATGAGCATTGTTTCGCGCAGGCCCAGGTAGATCGCCAGGACCACCGCGGCGACCGACCCGAGCACGCTGGCCGCCGCATTGAGCGACCAGGCCCAGCGAACGGACGGGCTGTGCAGCCGCTCGAGCCTTCTGAGACCGGTCGGGAACGGGACGCCCATCAGGAATCCGGCCGGGGAAATCAGCAGCACGCTGATTGCGAATTTCACCAGCATCGGCAGGCCCACTCCGGCGCCCAGGACCGGCGAAACCGAGAAAGCCAGCACGGCCACGAGAACGGCTACGCCCGCCAGTACGCGGGGAAGCCGCGCGCCCGAAGCGCCCGCGATTCGCGGGCTGAAGAAACTGCCGAGGCCGCTCGAAAGCAACATCGAGAAGATGATCACCGTGAGCGCATAGGTCGGGTGCCCGAGAAACAGCACGAACTTCTGCACCAGCGCAACCTGGATCAGGATGTATCCCGCTCCGATGAAGATGAAATACCAGAGGAAGCGCAGCACGCCCTTGTCGCGCGGAAGCCGGCTGCCGAGCACCAGGCGCGGCAGTCCCAGTATGACCAGAGTCGCCAGCAGGCTTACCACGAGCAAGCCGAACAGCAGAGGCACGGCGCGGTTGATCTTGTAGTCCGCACTGAATCGGGAAGCGTTTCTGAAGAAGTTCCAGACGTCGCGCGGCTGCACGGAATAGAAGAAGAACGGTCGGTTGTCGTTCACCGCCGAAACATCGTAGCGGTAGCGTGCCTCGAACGCCTTCGGATCGCGGCTGAGGATCAGATCGCCGAACGTGTTCGAGGCAGGCTCGCCAGGCGCATAGAGCGTCTGAAAATGGCCCAGCGCAGAGGCCGCACGCAAGCGCGCAACGTCCGAGTCGCGGAAGGGTTTGCGAGCGATGAACACGGTGTCGGTAGCGCCCCAGCCGCGGATGTCGTTGGCATGTTCCCGAACCACGATGATGTGCCGGCCAAGATCGGTCTGGCCAACGCGGCCGAGCGCCGCGCGCGCCAGGGAAATCAGGCGCAGCGATTCGCGGGGCGGATCGAGCCCCCAGCGGGTAAACACCAGAATGCCGCCTTCGGTGAGATGGTTCAGGTATTCGTAAAAGGCATCGGAGGTGTACAGGTTGTTTTCCGAGAGCGCGAAGGCGCCGGCCGCCGTGGACGCCCAGGTGTCCACGAGCGTCATCTGGATTACGTCGTACTTCTCCGCGCTGCGGCGCGCGAAGGAGCGGCCGTCCTCGACATCGAGCCTGACCTCGGGGCGGAAGTAGAGGCGCCGGCTGAGATCGGGGAAGCGCTCGCGCATGATGGTGGTTGCGATGATCGGGTTGATCTCCACGGCCGTGATATTCCGGCTGCCGGAGGCAAGCGCTCGCGCGAGGTCCCATCCACCGCCGGCTCCGATGATCAGCGTCCGCGCGGCGGGCCGCAGCGCGTATACCAGCCCCGGGCCCTGGTACAACAGGTCGGCGCGCTGCTTGCCGGAGAGATTCGCGTAGTCAAAGCTCGGAATACCGGTGGCCGCATCGGCATCGATGACGATGTTCGGCATGCCCGAATCCTTGTCCCGGCTGAGCGCCACGCGCGAGAAGCTGTTCCACTTCACGAACTGCTCGCGTCCCAGTTCTCTGCCTTTTGCGTACCGGACGTCGATGAAAGAAACCCGGGCGTTGACGCCGACCACAACCGCGAGCACCGCGGCCAGAGCGACGGCTGCGTCTCGCCAGCGCGCACTTCCCGCCAGGCCGAACCAGATCGCGGCGGAGGCGGCGTAGAGGATCGAAGTCGCCAGGACGGTGTTCGGACCCCCGAGGGTGTCGAGCAGCGGGACGAGAATCAGGCATCCGGCCGCGGCGCCGAGCAGATCGGCAAAGTACACGCGGCTGACGCTGCCGATCGTTTCCGCGATGACGAGCGAAATCGTCGTGCCGGCGGCGAAGAAAGGCAGCGCCGCCGCGAAATAGACCAGCGCGATGGTGCCGTAGCCGAGATCGCCCTTCCGGGTCAGGATGAAAATGAGCGCCACGAACACCGCCAGCGCATTCACCGCCGCGATCGCGCCGAGCTTCGCAAAGAAGCCGCCGCGCCAGCGTGCCACAACGTACGAGAAAACACCTCCGGCGCCCAGCCCGAATAGCGCGATGGAAATAGCCAGGAACGCGAAGTGGTAGTAGAAGACGACCGAAAAAATCCGCGTCAAAGAGAGCTCGAGAAGCAGCGTCGCAAGCGTCGTAAGACCGACGCCGAAATAGATTCGGCGCCACCGGGATGAGGAGGTATTCATTTGGGTAGAACGCGGGACAATCTACTATGTTAAGCTACCCCTGCCGGACATGTCCGACAACGACTTTCTCCGCCGGGAGCGGATCACGGACGCCGTGCTCGAGTTCGAAAGGCGGATCGAGCAGCGGCTGCTTCCCGTGAGCCAGTCCGAATGCTGGGATCTGCTGCTGAACCGCGCGCCCAACCACGGCGCCGCGTGCCCCAATCCACCGGCCGATCCGCTGCCGCTTGGCTATGAGACGCACGATGCTCTCCCGCTGTTACGGGTCTTCGATCCCCAGGCCCGCAACCGCGCCTGTCCGGATTGCGAGCTCTTCGGACGCAGCCACTGCTGCGGCGGCCTTGTTTTTCTGTACTATGCTTTGCGGGATGCCGGCGTTCCGCAGCCGCTCGAATGGCTGGCGGTGGAACTCGAGTCCGGGCTATACCTGGCGGATTGGGAAGCCATGCTCGAGAACAAGCACCGCATCCTGATTGCGCTGAGAGCGCACCTGGAAGCCAATCTGGACCGCGTCAGCGCGACGCCCGACCGATAGCCCGCCGGTCACATGATCGCCGCCGGCGGCGCGGGCTCCTCCGGGCTGCCGGCGTGGGCGAGCGGCGCCTTCACCATCACGATCGCGAGGATGGCCAGCACCGCCATGCCGCCCAGGAAGGACGGCGCGGCGAACAACACCGGCATCCGGATGTCGAAGAACCGGAATGCCGCGATGATCAGGCCCATCATGGCCTCCCCGGCGATCAGGCCGGAAGCGGTCAGGACGCCTGCATTTTCGACGCGGGCTTTCTGTGCGTCATTGAAGCCGCGGCGGTCACGCGTCGAGTCCGTCACCCATCGGAAGACGCCGCCCAGGAAGATCGCGAACGTCGTTTCGAGCGGCAAGTACATCCCCACCGCGAACAGCATCGGGCTGCGGACCTGAATCATGATCAGCGAGAAGCCCATCAGGATGCCCACGACAATCAGCGGCCAGGGCATCTGCCCTCCCACAATCCCTTGAGCCAGCGAAGCCATCAGGCCCGCTTGCGGCGCCGGCAAATTCTTGCCTCCGAATCCGATGCCGCCGGTCTTGATGTCGCTGACATGCAGCACGAGCAAAGGAAAGTAGAGCGCCGCGCCGGCCACGAGAACGCCCAGAATATCGCCGGTCTCCATCTTCTTGGGTGTCCCGCCCAGGATGTGTCCGACCTTGAGGTCTTGCAACATCTCGCCCGCGACCGCCGAGGATACGCAGATCACCGCGGCCACGCCGAGAACCGCCGCCACGCCGCTGATTCCCGACACGCCCACCGCAACCATCAGGACCGCCGCGATGATGAGCGTGGAAAGCGTCAGGCCCGATACCGGATTGTTCGACGATCCGATGAGCCCGACGAGATTGCCGGAAACCGCCGCGAAAAAGAATCCGAGAACGATCATGACGAGCGCCGCAACCAGACCCCCCGGCAGCGTGCCGGAGAAATACGTGTACAGCAGGATCATCGAGACGAATCCCGCGGCCAGGCCGCCAAAGACGGGCTTGGCTCCAAGGTCGCGGTCGCGGCGGTCGGTGACGGTGGACTGGCCGCCGGCCTTCTTCAGGTCGGAGATGGCTCTGGCCATGCCCAGGGCCAGGCTCTTGCGCATGCGAAACAGGGTGTAGGCCGCTCCCACGAGCATGCCTCCCACGGCGATGGGCCGCACGATGGACTTCCAGACCGCGTCACTGACCGCGTCCCAGGAAAGCTTCGGGTCGGCTTGAAGCAGTTGCGGGCCCAGGAAGTAAGTGAACACGGGCACCAGGAGACCCCAGGCCAGAACTCCACCGGCGAAGTTCAGCGCGCCCAGGCGCGGCCCGATGATATAGCCCACGCCGAGGTAGGCCGGGCTGACCGCCGGAGCTGACACTGAACTGACTCCGCCGGCCGCGACGGCGTGGTTGTAACCGCGCGTGGCCAACCGCACCACGCTCTTGCCGATCCGGCCGATGTTCAGCAGGAACGATTTGCTCGCGGCAAAGAGATTGATCGCCCCCAGAAAGAAAATGAGGGCGCCAAACCCCATGTTGTAGAACAGCAGCTTGGCGGCCTGTGCGCCTTGCTGCCCGGCAAGATGAATCTGCGAGGCGGCCACGGATTCGGGAAACGGCAACTCGGGATCTTCCACCATCACGCGCCGCAGCAGAGTGACGAAGAGGATGCCGAGGATGCCTCCGACCACCATGAGCGCGGTGGACTTCCAGTACGGCGCCGAGGTGAACACCGCCACCAGCCATTGCCAGAAGCTTCCCGTCTTTTCGGGGCCGAAGGATGCCCAGGCTCCGGAAATGACGAACGCGGGAATCGTGAAGATCGCGCCCGCCGCCACCGACTCGCCGATCGAGCCGGCCGTTCGGGCGATGTTCTCTTCGAGGAGCGAACCCTTCCTCAGCCGAAGGACCGCCATGCCGATGACCGCCGCCGGATAGGTGGCGGCGATGGTCATGCCGGCGCGCAGGCCCAGGTAGGCGTTGGCCGCGCCCAGCACCACGGTCATCACCAGGCCAAGCAGGACGGCGCGGAAAGTGAACTCCCGCATGTCCGTCTTCTCGGGAACATAGGATTGGCGTTTTGGTTCGGGCATCGAGGCGCTCCCCAATGGGGACATGATAGCAGGAGCCGTGAAAGAACAAGCGTATGGGCGGAGCGGCCCGAATAGGCGCCCTGCCCCGGTCCGGAGGCTTCAGAGACAGGCCGCTGGCGTGCCATCCGGGACACTACGTTCAGCCGCCGCCGACGACCGGAAGGGCGGTTCCGATTCGAAACTCCAGAAACGCGTGCGCGGCGCGGAGCGCGCTTTCGACCGCATCCGCCGACCCGCCCCGCGCGAAGATGAATCCCAGGTAGCTTGATCCTTCGGGCAGCGGAACCAGCTTCTGTCCGGTCTGGGCTGTAATCACGACGTCCTCAATTCCGGGTACACCTCTTGCCCGGGCCTCTCCGTCTACCTCCTCGTAGATGCCCTCGCGCGGAATCGGAATCATCATCACGCCACTCGCGGCACCCAGGAGACGTTGCCGCGAGACGTCTTCGCCCAGCGCGTGGCGCAGAATCAGTTCCTCCAGGCTCATGCCGTTTTCGAAACGCAACGCCCGGGCGCAGAGGCCGCCGATCGGGCGCGCCGCGGCTTCGAGGATCCACGCGCCTCGCTCGTTGTAGCGCAGTTCGGTGTGTACCGGCCCGTGCTTGAGGCCCAGCGCCCGGACCGCCTGTTCCGCGGCGTGGACCAGCGCCCGCTCGATGGGCCGCGGCTCGCGTGATGGCGTGACGTAGATGGTCTCCTCAAAAAACGGCCCATCCAGCGGATCCGGCTTGTCGAAGAGCGCCAGCGTTTGGAGCCGTCCTTCGGTAACGATTCCTTCGAGCGCAAACTCGCGGCCGGGGATGAAGTCCTCGACCTGAATAAACCGGTCCTGCTCGTCGCCGAGCATCCGGATTTCGATACCGGAGAGCAGTGTCTTGATCCGCTCGAAGGCGGCCACGAACTCCCGCTCGCCGTTGGCCCGGATCACGCCGCGGCTGGCCGAAAGCCCAAGCGGCTTCAGCACACAAGGGAACCCGGCCCGGCGCGCGGTCTCGCGCGGAGAGGCGGTGATCGGGACGCGGAAGTACGCCGGCACGTTCATCCCGGCGGCGCGGAAACGCTCCCGCGCGAGGTACTTGTTGCGGCAGGCCTCGACGGCCGCGGGCGGGTGGAACGGAATACCCAGCCGCTCGGCCGCCATCGCGGCCAGGAACGCAGGGCGGTCGCCCACCGCGACTATGCCGTCAAAGGGGCCATTCGCCGCGAGTAACCCGGCGTAGCGGACCGGGTTGTGAAAGCGCACCGTGATGGCGCCGTCGCCCCATGGATCATCGAGTTTGTGGCACTGGTCGGTCGCAAGCACCGGCTCGACACCGAGCCGACGCGCGGCCGCGGCGAAGACACGCGCCTGGTAACCCGTGGTAGTTGCAAGGAGAAGGAGCCGTCCCGGCATTACACCGCGCCCGCGAGCCCGGCTGGGCGCACAACCGCATTCTAGCAACGCCTTCGCGGGCCGCGCGCGCCGCAATCGAGAGGAAAGAGTAGAACCCTGTTTTTCGGACGGCTCAGCCGGAGGTGTGCTTCGAGAGGCAGCCCGGAGCCCGAGCCGGGCAGCCAAGACGCCCTTGCGCGCCCGGAACGACGCCTGATGGCCACCCAAGCCTGCCTCGATCGAGTTCTGCTGCCTTCCTCTCCCGCAGGTTGGCTTTCCCCAGACCTTATGCGGGGATTACGGGTCTTAAGACCCAGAGCGTGCGGATCTTGTAGTCCCGAGCCGCTATATTGTAACCTGGGAACATCGCAGAGTCCGGTTACGCGGAGGAGGGGCCGTGTCCGGGGTTGAGCAGCCGCCAAGTCGAGAATGTGTCCTGGTAGTTGACGACGAAGCTTCCGTCCGCTCGCTAGTGCGGACCATTCTCTCGAGGGCGGGCTTTGCAGTCGCCGAGGCCGAAGACGGGCAGGAAGCTTGGTCTCTTCTGAAGAAACAACAGGACGGCGAAGTCGATCTGGTCGTCACAGACATTCAGATGAACGGAATGGACGGGTTGGCTTTGACCGAGCGCTGCCTGAGGGAGTATCCACACGTCCGGGTTTTGCTGATGTCGGGCTATATGGACATCACGACCGTGAATCTGGAGAGCGACGGCAGGTGGCTGTTCCTATCGAAGCCTTTCTCGCCACAGGCGCTCCTTGCCGCGATTCAAACGCTCCGTCAGGCGCAACTACGCTGCCAAAGCGCTTCTTCATGAAGCTTGTGTTAATCGACTGATTGAAACCATTTCCAATCCGGATTCGCCTATATGAGAGTCGGTAATCCGGCGAAGGAGTCTCTCGAATGCCAGCGGACCCGGAGGAGCGCAAGGCCACTGTTCTGATCGTGGAGGATGAGCCGGACGTGCGACGGTTTGTGAACACTGTTCTGTCCAGCAACGGTTTCGAAACGATAGAGTCCTCCAACGGGCAGGAGGCGCTGTTACTTGCACAGCGCAACCGGCCGGAGGGCGGCGTGGATGTGTTGCTCACCGATGTGGTCATGCCCGGAATCGACGGGGTCGAATTAGCGGAAAGATTTCGAGAGCGCTACCCGGACACCAAAGTGATTCTGATGTCGGGCTGCCCGGATGTTCAGCACGCACGCCTGGATGCCATAAAGAGCACGTGGAAGTTCGTGTTGAAGCCATTCCGTGCGGATGAGCTGATCGACGCGATCCGCGGCGCTCTCAAGCCGCATCATCGGCAACTGCCGGATTAGTCGCTTCCCGGCACGAAGAACGGTTTCCCTGCGTTCAACCGCTCACGCTCGCGGCTCCGTCACCCGTCCTTCACTGTCAACGGCGCTTTCTCCGAGCCCCTGCCGTCAGGGAGCGATTTTCGATGCCGGAGTTAGATCGGAGCCAACTGCTCCGTGGTTGGCTCCGCTCAACAATACCAGGGCTCGTCCAGGTAAGGGACGGTCGCCCGTGGCATGAGGTCGAAGTTGTCGGGCAGCCGGTCTGAGCAGGCCAACCGCCAGACTCGCGCGAAGATGTCACGGCGCGGAGTGCGTTTTTTCTGCTCAGCGGACACCAGCTTCAAAACCTCGGCGCTCAGTTCGTCCAGGCCCGGGTCGGTGTGGCGCCAGGGGTAGACCAGCGCCGCGTCGTCGAAATCGCCGGCCGCCGCCTGTATCTCCGGCAACTCCAGCAGCCGCGAGCCGGCGGTGATGAGGAGGCGCAATCCGAGTTGCACCGGGCTGACCTGGTCCACGAGGTCGAGATCCACCAACGCACCGAGAAGGTCCCGATAGCCGGACCGCGTGGTCCACGGCGTGAACGGAATGAAGGTTGGCGCGAGCATCAGGCCGGCTTGCCTCGACGCGGACACCGCATTCATGAAATCGCGGCGCGTGTGACGCTTCTCGAGGCGCGCCAGAACGTCATCTTCGAGCGACTCGGCCGCGGTGGTCACGAACAGGCAGCCGGTCTCGCGCAGGATCGGCAAGTGCTCACGCGACCGGAGCAGGTGCTCGACCTTGATCGTCACATCGTAAGTCACCGCCGGGTGTTCCTCATGCATCGCGCGAACGATGCGGAGCGCGTGCGTTGGAGCGTTGAAGAAATCCGGGTCTCCGAAGGTCACGTGCCGGGCGCCCACGGCGGCCTGCCGCCGGATATCCTCCAGCACGATCTCACGCTGCACCACGCGAAACCGCCCTCGATAGACGGGTACGACCGGACAGTGCCGGCACCAGTGTTTGCAGCCGCGGCTCGCCTCCGTATAGCCCGCGCGCCGCGTGCCGCCGTTCACGTGCAGGTGGGCGTATTGCGCCAGCGGCGGCAGGCCGTCACGATCGGGGACGAGGAACTGCTGCCGGCCCGTCGAAACCGTGCTACGCGGGGTTTCCGCGCCGTTCTCGACCGACTCGGCAAGCGGCTGCTCGAACTCGCCGCCGAGGATGATCTCGACGCCCTGGCCGCGCAGGTAGGCCTCATTGAGCGGCGCGTACAGGCCGAAGCAGCACAGCCGCGCGCGCGGGTTGAGCGCCCTAACACGGGGGATGATGCGGGCCGCCAGACGCGTCGCGGTGTGCATCGGCAAGGAGAAGGCTACCAGGTCGGCCGCGCGCACCGCCTCCAACGGGAGCCCGGCGACGGAGACATCGGCCGCCGAGACCGCATGGCCGCGGGCCCGGAGCCATGCCGCGGCCGATGCCACGCCAAAAGGCTGGCGTCCAAGCTCATACGTCGAGACCAGTAGGATTCGCACGCCGTCTATCATTATGCGGCCTGAGCCAGTACATTACTAAAGACCGCCTGATGGTCGTCCTCAAGAACGGACGATGGACCTACCCGGTCGGCGCCGAAAAGAACATCACCAAAGCGGTGGACCCCCAATCGATTCTGGAAACGGCGCTGGGGTGCGGTATGGGAGAGTTGGCCTGGTGCCGCCGGCCACCCGGAAGTTGGTCGTAACCCGGCCCCCGAGCTCGGCCGATTTCCGGTAGACGGCGGGCTGGGGCTGCACTACGGTGAGAGGACGACCAAACGGTCGGCCGCGCCGCTGAGGCGGTGCCCGTCCTAGAAAATGGAGAATAGGCTGGGAGCCTTGTTCCCCGGCGGCACTGACTACACCGGCGTCGGTATAGACGTGATTCTGGCTCACCTTACGGGCACGGCAGTGGTTTCGTAGAGGCCGGGGACGCGCCGGCGCCCGGCCCACTCGTTCATCGCTTCCGCCGCTGTCGTTAGCTTACGAACAACACCGTTGCCGACACCGCCGCCCCGCCAATCGCGATCAGAATGCCGGCGGACCAGAAGTAAGTCCGGCGTGTGAGCAGCGCCAGCGACGAAAACACGATCGCGATCTCGAGAAACACCTCGCCGAAGTGCAGCCGCAGCGCCTGCTGTCCCTTGCTCTCGCTCTCGTGCTCCAGCTCGCGCGCCTTCGCCTGAATCTGCTCCGTGTCGTTCTGATAGCGCGCGATATTCGCTTCGTACTTCTTGGCGGCCTGTTCGCTCGCGGCGCCGCCGGTTGCCCCGAACAGGTCCCGCGCGAACTCGGACTGGTAGCGCCGGATCGACTTGCTCTGGTAATACGCCCACTGGTCGGATGCCTTAGTTTGCGCCAGCAGTTCCTCGGTCGTCGCCAGTTGGCCATACACCGAAACCAGGGCCAGCACCGCGGCGACGATCGCCATCGTGGCGCCCGCCTTCCGCTCGAACGGCGCGCGCGCTTTTTCGGTGGCCTCTTCGAGTTCGTGTCCGTGTTCCATCGTTCCCCCTCGCTTACCTCGATCCAAAGTATCATGATCGCTGGGTGCCGCCATGACCTATGACGAGTTCGCGCGAACAACGCTGGGCCGCACGGGACTGCGCGTGGGACGCCTCGGCGTGTCCGCGAGCTATGGCGTGCCGGCCGCCGCGGTCGAGCGCGCCTTCGATGAGGGAGTGAACTACCTTTATTGGGGCAGCCGGCGGCTGGGCGGATTCGCCGATGCGCTTCGGCGCCTGGCTCCGCGGCGGGATCGCTTCGTCCTCGTTCTGCAATCCTACTCCCGTATGGCGGCGCTGGTCGGCTGGAGTATCGAGCGCGCGCTGAGGTCCGTGCGCCTGGATCACGCCGACATCCTGCTGCTCGGCATGTGGAACAAACCCGTGCCGCCGCGGATGCTCGATGCCGCCCGCAAGCTACGGGAACGCGGCCTGGTGCGGTTCCTCGCCGTCTCGACGCATAAGCGCTCGCTCGTTCCGAAGATCGCCGAAGGCCGGGACTTCGATGTCATTCATTTCCGCTACAACGCCGCGCACCCCGGAGCCGAGCGCGAGATCTTCCCCAACCTGCCGGATGAGAACCGCCCCGGCCTGGTGGCCTTTACCGCAACGAGCTGGAGGCAGTTGCTGAAAGCGAAGAACGTCCCGCGCGGAGAAAAGCCGGCCGCCGCGGCGGATTGCTACCGCTACGTGCTCTCCCGGCCCGAGGTAAACGTGTGCATGACCGGCCCGGCCGACGCCGCGCAGATGGACCAGGCGCTCGAAGCTCTGCGCCGCGGTCCCATGTCCACAGCGGACCTGGAGTGGATGCGCCGCATCGGCAAATTGACCGCCGGCAAATGACCGGGAAAGTCCCGAATTCAGCCCGCTACGGCTTTGCTCGATTCGCGCGCCACCAGCTCGAATGGAATCAGCACCCGTTCCGGCGGCGCGGGCTCCTTGGATTCGAGCAGCCGCACCAGGATCTCCGCCGCTCGCTGCCCCACGCTCGCACTGTTCAGGTCGATGGTTGAAAGCGGAACGCGGAGAATGTCCGAGTAGTGTACGTTTCCGGCGCCGACCACTTCAATGTCGTAGGGCACTTCGAGCCCGGCCTCGAGAATGGCTTTGATCGCGCCGACGGCGATCGCATCGTTGTAGCAAACCACCCCGTCCAGCCGTGGGCTGACGGAAAGCAGCTTCTGCATGGCCGCGTAGCCGGCGGCATCGCTCGATCCGCCCCGCACCACGTAACCGGGAACGGACTTCAGGCCGTGCCCGCCGAGGGCGGCAGCATAGCCCTTCGAGCGGCCGGCCGCGGCCGAGGTTTCCGGCCCCTCGATGTGGGCGATGTGCCGGCACCCGCGCGCAATCAGGTGCTCCGTTGCCACCGCGCCGATCTCTTCGTCATCAGCGCCGACGAAACTCGCCTCCACGCCCGGAAAATCCCGGTCGATGAGCACGAACGGCATCGCGTGCTGCTGAAGGTGCCGGAACAGCGCCGTCTCGCCCGGCGCCTGGGCCGACGCCAGGATCATACCCTCCACGTGCGAGCAGGAGAGGAGCAGGTTGACCGCCTGCCGCTCGGAGCCGGCATCCCCTTCCGAGTTGGAAATCAGGACCGTGTAGCCCAGGGGCTGCATGATCCTGGTCACACCGCTCGCCACCCTGGCGAAATGCGTGTCCGTCAGGTCCGGCGCCACCAGCCCGATGATATGAATCCGATTTTCCACTGCCGTACTCCTTAAACCGCTGTCACAAAGCATACGCCGGCTGGCGCTCTTCCGCAATGGGGTGCTTCCCTAATGTTATAACGGCTACAGGCAGTCTGAAACCCACTCACCTTCGAGGAGGGGGAAACGCATGAGGTTCCTGGCAGTGGCGGCGTCTATCTTTGTGCTCGCGGCGGGAGCATGGGCCAAGGAGCGGGCGAAGGCCGTGTTGAAGAACGCGGAGGGGCGGGATGTCGGAACCGCCATAATCACTCCGGCGGGCAACGGCGTGAAGATTGTGCTTCGGCTGCACGATCTGCCTCCCGGTGAGCACGCCATCCACATCCACGAGACCGGACAGTGCACCCCGCCGGATTTCAAGTCTGCCGGGGGGCATTTCAATCCCCAGCAAAAGCACCACGGGAAGGAAAACCCCGAGGGCAAGCACGCTGGAGATCTGGATAACATCACGGTCCGAAGCGACGGTAAGCTGCGGCTCACCATCACCGATGCAAGCGTGTCGCTTGGAACCGGTCCGAACTCTCTGTTGAAGGTGGGCGGCACCGCGCTCGTGATTCACGAAAAGGCGGACGACTACAGATCCGATCCGGCGGGCAACGCCGGTGCGCGAATCGCTTGCGGCCCGATCACGAGGTGACCGTCACGCAAGGCCGCAATTTTCGGGGAATGCCGGGAAATGCTGCGAAATATAGCGGCGAAATGCAGCGGCAAAATGCAGCCCGCTTGCTCTGCTCTGCGGGGGCCCACGAGGATAAATCTTAAACTTAGGTTAAATCCGGGTATATCAGACCTTGTGGTGTTATTATTTAGGGTGGTACCACCTCTTAGACTTGACAACCGCTCCCGCTCGGAATCAGCGCTCTGGAGCCGTGCGCGTTGGCAAGAGGCAGGCGGAACAGCACATTTGGGACTAGGTTAGGACCCTGTTATGTTAAGTAGCCAGAGTGTTCTTGGAACGCAGTTCTGTCTGGACTTGCCCGCCTTTTCCCAGCTCATTCCCGCTCTCCAGCAGCGCGGCTATCAGGTGGTCGGGCCGTGCGTCCGCGGCAATGCAATCGTCTACGACACTCTGGATAGCGCCGACAGCCTGCCTGCCGGCTGGACCGCGGAGCAGGAAGCGGGCAGCTACCGTCTGAAAAGGCGGGCGGACGGGGCGCTGTTCGGCTATACCGTCAGCCCCCAGGGCTGGAAGCGATTCCTCCACCCGCCCGAGTCGCTCCTGTTCGAGGCGCGTCGCAAGGAGACGGCCTTCGAAATCCTCCCGCCCCCGCCCCGCCCGCTCAAGCAAGCCTTCCTGGGCGTGCGATCCTGCGATCTGGCGGCCATCGCCATTCAAGACCGCGTGCTGCTGGGGGAAGCGCACTGCGACTCCCGCTATCAGGGCCGGCGCTCCGGCGTCTTCATCGCGGCGGTGAACTGCACCGTGAGCGATCCCACGTGCTTTTGCGCGTCCATGCACGCCGCTCCGCCGCTCGAGGCCGGTTTCGATCTGGCGTTGACGGAGCTGGTCTCCGACGAGCGGCATATCTTCGTGGTGGAAGCCGGGAGCCGGATCGGGGCCGAGCTGCTCGCCGAGCTGGATCCTCCCGAGGCGGACGCCGCGGTTCGCCGCGAGGCGGCGGAATCCGTCCGCGCCGCGGCCGATAACTTGAAGCGCCGCCTGGACTGCGCCGGCCTCCGCGAGAAGCTGAACGACCGCTTTGACAGCCCTTACTGGGATGACATCGCCGCGCGCTGCCTCTCCTGCGGGAACTGCACCATGGTTTGTCCCACCTGCTTCTGCACGACCGTCGAAGATACTTCTGATGTCGGCGGAAGCCGCGCCGAAAGATGGCGCCGCTGGGATTCCTGCTTTTCCCAAAACTTCTCCTACATTCACGGGGGCAGCGTTTTGCTGTCCACCAAGTCGCGCTACCGGCAGCGGCTGATGCACAAGCTGGCGGCGTGGATCGACCAGTTCGGCAGCTCCGGATGCGTGGGCTGCGGACGTTGTATCACCTGGTGCCCGGCGGGGATCGATCTGACCCGCGAGGCCGCAGCACTCACCGGCGAGGCTGCGCGCGAAACGAGGGGATCTCTATGATTGACGCTAATATTCTTCTGATGCTTCGGGAGCAGCATTTTCTGTCGCAGTTCAACAGCCAATACATCGAAAGGTTGGCCCAACTGGCGACCGAGGTCCGGTTCGAGAAGAACGGGCTGATCTTCCGGGAGGGCGATGAATCCACCTGTTTCTATCTGATCATCGCGGGATCGGTCAGCGTGGAGCTTACGATGCCGGGCCGAACGCTCTGCGTGCAGCGTCTGGGACGCGGCGACGAGCTGGGCTGGTCCGCCCTGTTGCCGGCTCAAACCAGGCGCTTCCAGGCCCGCGCTCTCGAGAGCACGCGAGCGGTGGCATTCGACGGCTCCCGCCTGCTGGGGGAATGTGAGCAGGACTACGAATTCGGCTACCGGCTCCTGCGCCGTCTTCTCAACGTCGTGGCCGAGCGCCTTGAGGCGACCCAGGTGCAGGCCGTAGACATCTACTCGGCGGCCGCGGAGAAAACGGTCTGACTTATGGTCGTCACAGCGGAACCCAAAATCAAGCCGCGCCCGGACGAGATGATTCCGGCGCCGGCCAAAGTCGCCGAGGTCAAAACGGAGTCCTACGACACCTTCACCGTGACCCTCGAGTCCGCCAACCGCCTGCCCCTGCACGGCTTCGCTCCGGGACAGTTCAATATGCTCTATGTTTTCGGGGTCGGAGAGCTTCCGATCTCGATCAGCGGGGACGCGCAAAGCGAGGGCCGGTTGCTCCACACCGTGCGTTCGGTCGGCAAGACCACGCAAGCCCTGGTCTCCCGGCTGCCGGGAGACTTTGTCGGCGTGCGCGGGCCCTACGGAACCGCTTGGCCTCTCCGGGCCGCGCGAGGCAAGGACGTGCTCATGGTCGCCGGCGGTATCGGGATTGCGCCTCTCAGGCCCGCCATCTACCATATCCAGCGCAACCGTTCCGAATACGGCCGGCTCGTGGTTCTGTACGGCGCGCGCAGCCCTCGGGACCTGCTGTTCCGCAGGCAACTGGACCAGTGGTCGCATGTTCCGGACACGCAGGTGCTCGTGACCGTCGACTATGGCGGCATGAGCTGGCACGGCTACGTCGGCGTGGTGACCTCGCTGTTCCATTATGTGCGTCTCCAGCCGCTCCACACCGTCGCAATGGTCTGCGGACCCGAGATCATGATGCGGCACGTGGCTTCGGACCTGGAGGCCAAGGGCCTTCCGCCGAGCGACATCCACATCTCCATGGAACGCAACATGAAGTGCGGTATCGGCATCTGCGGCCATTGCCAGTACGGGCCTATGTTCATCTGCCGGGACGGGCCGATCTTCCCTTACACGAAGCTCCGCCCATGGTTTAACAAACATGAGCTCTGAATCGAAGCATAAGAGCCGGAAGGTCCGCCTCGCGGTGTTCAAGTTCGCCTCCTGCGATGGGTGCCAGCTCAGTCTCCTGGACTGCGAAGACGAGCTGCTGGCCATCACCGAGCGCGTGGAGATCGCCTACTTTCCGGAAGCCACCAGCGTGTCCCTCAAGGGGCCGTACGATATCGGCCTGGCCGAAGGCTCGATTACGACCCACCATGATGCCGAGCGCATTCAAGCCGTCCGGGGGCAGTGCCGGACGCTGGTCACCATCGGGGCTTGCGCCACCTCGGGAGGGCTGCAGGCCCTGCGCAACTGGCGCGAGATCGGCTCGCTGGTCCGCCGGGTGTATGCCCGGCCCGACCTCATCAGTACGCTGGATAGCTCCACGCCGATCGCCGAGCACGTACCCGTGGACTTCGAGCTTCGCGGCTGCCCCATCGACAAGCGCCAGTTGCTCGAGCTGATCAGCGCCCTGCTCATGGGGCGGAAGCCGAACATCCCTACTTACTCCGTGTGCATGGAATGCAAGCGGCGCGGCAACGTGTGCGTCCTGGTTTCGAACGGCCAGCTCTGCCTGGGATCGGTCACGCAGTCGGGCTGCGGCGCTCTGTGCCCCTCCTTCGATCGCGGCTGCCTCGGCTGCTTCGGTCCCGCGGAGAGCCCGAATACGGCCGCTCTGACCGACCGGCTCCGCGCTCTGGGCCACCCTGACCCGGAGATCGCGCGCAGCTATCACAGCTTGAGCCCCTGGTCCTGGGTGTTCCGGCAGGCTGGAGAGGAGTGCGAGCGCCATGCGCACAAGTAATGCGAGAAAGACCGTCGCGGTCGATTGCCTGACCCGGATCGAGGGTGAGGGCGCCGTTCGTGTGACGCTCCGGGGCGATCAGGTCGAGGATGTGCAATTGCGCGTTTTCGAGCCGCCGCGCCTGTTCGAGGCTTTTCTGCGCGGGCGGCACTATTCCGAGGTCCCCGATTTCGTCGCGCGGATCTGCGGCATCTGCCCGGTCGCCCACCAACTGACCTCCATCCAGGCCATCGAGCGGGCTCTCGGCATCGAGCCCGATCCGGCGGTGGTCCTGCTGCGCCGTCTCATCTACTGCGGCGAGTGGATCGAGAGCCACGCCCTGCATATCTATATGCTCCAGGCGCCCGACTTCCTGGGCTGCCCGGATGCCATCGCGCTATCCCGCGATCACAAGGCGGTGGTCGAGCAGGGCCTGCGGTTGAAGAAGGCCGGCAATCAGCTTGTGGCGATCCTCGGCGGCCGCGAAATCCATCCCGTCTCCTTGAAAGTCGGGGGATTCCATCGCCTGCCGTCCGTGGCGTCCCTGCGCGGCCTCTCGGACGAGTTGCGCTGGGCCCGGGACGCCGCCATCGAAACCGCCCGGCTGGTGGCGGGCTTCGAGTTTCCCGATTTCGACCTGGATTACGAGTTCGTGGCCTTGTCCCACCCGGAGGAATACGCGATTCTCGCCGGCAGCGTGATGTCGAGCAAGGGCGAGCCCGTCGAGACGAAGGACTTCCGGAAGCAGTTCCCCGAGCAGCAGGTGAAGCACTCCCATGCGTTGCACTCGCGCACTCACGACCGCGGGTCGTACCTGGTGGGGCCGCTGGCGCGTTTCAATCTGAATTTTGCGCAACTGCCGCAGGCGGCGCGCGAGGCCGCGCGCGAGGCGAAGCTGGCCGCGCCCTGCCGGAATCCGTTCCGGGGCATCGTCGTGCGCGCGGTCGAGACCGTCTTCGCTTGCGAGGAGGCGCTCGCGCTCATTGCCCGCTATGAGCCTCCGGAAACCGCCAGCGTGCCAGCCGCGGCGCGCGCCGGGTGCGGCCAATCGGTCACGGAAGCTCCCCGGGGCGCCCTCTTCCATCAGTACAAGATCGACGAGCGCGGGCTGATCCTCGAGGCGGAGATCGTGCCGCCGACCGCTCAGAACCAGAAGCGCATGGAAGACGACCTCTGGCAGGTGGCCACGCGGTTTGCGCGGCTGCCCAACGAGGCCCTCAAGGAGCAGTGTGCGCGCTCGGTCAGGAACTACGATCCCTGCATCTCCTGCGCGACGCACTGCGTCGTGATCGACCGCGTTGAATGAAACCGCCCAAGATCATCTGCTGCGGAAATCCCTGGTGCGGAGACGACGCGGCGGGCCTGGAGGCCGGGGCGCGGCTGCGCGCGCTGGGCATCGAGGTCGAGACGATCGAGCGCGATGCGTTCACGCTGCTCGAGCTCTGGAACGGAGCGGATGAGGTTCTCCTGATCGATGCGCTGGCGAGCGGCGCGGAGCCAGGCGCGATTACCGTTCTCGACCTGACGCGCGCGGACGCCCGGATTCCGCCCCAGTCCTGTTCCACGCACCGGATGGGCGTGGCCGAAGCCCTCGCCATCGGGCGCAATCTCGGCCGCCTTCCGCGCCGGATCGTGTTATACGGCATCGAGGCAGGTTCGCTCGACACGGTGCGGACAAGCCCCGCGGATCTTTCCCCCGCCGTGGCCCGAGCCGTCGAGCAGGTCGCCGCAGAGATCGCTTCCAGCGTAGTGCCCAGGAAATAGCATAGGAGACCCGCCGGGCACGCGCTCGGTCAAAGAGTCCAAGAATCGGCGTTCATCGGTGTTCATCAGCGGCCCAGTCCGGTATGCCGCCCTAAACCGATACGTCTCGGAATTGATTTTAGCCGCCGATCAACGCCGATGAACGCGGATGTCGGACCGCAGGGTTAGATCCGTCAACGGTGCGCTAAATCCGTGCCGGCCTTCGTTCTTCACCATATGACCAAAGAAACTTGTCGATCTCTTTGAAGGTGAATGAACTGAGGTGGTAGCGATTCCGGAATGCGATCATGACTTCGACAAATGTAGGGTAGTCCTTGAGGTCTGCGCGAACAAAACCGGGAAGGCTGTTCTGCTTCAGAAGTGACCGGAGATAGGTGTCAACTCTGAAATCCCAGATCGGGTACAAGCCCGGCCTGTGCCAATTGCAATACTTGGTTGCGAAGGAGTAGTTATTGCGCTGCTTGCGAGTCGCGGTGATGGTAACCAAGGCAATTTCATTGACGATTTCAGGCGATCCAACCGCCAGCGCCGAGTCGATACCTAAAGCAAGGATGTGGCTCGCCATGTCCATGACCGCCAAGATTTGCGTGGAGTAGAGACTGTTGAGGGTTACGACCTTCAGAAGGATATGCCGAAGGTCTCTGTTTCCGGGATACTGGTTGAACAGTTCCGTCAGCGCCTCCTCAACGTCCCCATATTTTTGATCGAACTCCCTACACGCATCCCGCACGAGATCTTCAGTTGGAGTGGCTAGCGCTGCGTTCACGATAATGATCCTAATCAGCCAGTCCATGAGTATAGCTTTATGCAAGGGCACAGTTTGGCGCACAGATTTGTCCGGCCGATCACTAGACCAACTGTGTGCCGTGGAAGACCAGGCTGCCCTACCGCTCGCGCACCCACTTGGCCAGAAACGTCTCGGAAGCGAGCGTGTCCAATTCGCCGTTTGCCTCGATCCTCCATTGGGCCAGCCGGCGCTCCTTCAGCCGTTCGAGCAGCTTCACCTTGCGCTCGGCCTCGGCCACGGAGGCACGCTGCGCGGCGATGCGCCGCTCGCACTCGGCGCGCGCGGCCCGGATCCGTCCGGCCGACCTCCGCAGCCCGGCCCGGTGGGCATCCAGGGCGGCAAGCGCCTGCCCGTCGATGGACTCGCGCTCGATCACCCGCTCGGCCTCGCGCTCCTGTTCCCCCAGCCCGGTGAGTTCCGCCTCCCTGCGGTTCCGCTCCGCGAAGAGCGCTTCGAGCTTGCCCTCTTCGATCTCCAGCTCGAGCGTCCGCCAGCCCAGCACGCTCGCCAGACGAAAACGAAAACGTTGCATGGCGCGTTAGGAGAGGCGCTTGGCGAGCTCGCACATCCGCGCCGCCGTCTCCAAGAGCGGCGCCTTTGCGGAGGCGTCCTGCTGCAGGAAATCCAGCAGTTGCGCGCGGGACCGTATCGCCGAGTCGAGCTTCGGGTTCGAGCCGGACACGTAGGCGCCCAGGTTGATGAGGTCCTCCGACTGGTGGTACGTAGCCAGGGCCTCGCGGATGCGCCGGGCGGCCTCGCGCTCTTCCTTGGTCGAGATCTCGGAGCTGAGCCGGCTCACCGAATGGAGAATGTCGATGGCGGGGTAGTGGCCCATCGCGGCCAGCTCCCGCGACAGGACGATGTGGCCGTCGAGCGTCGCCCGTACCGCGTCCGCGATCGGATCGTTCATGTCGTCGCCTTCCACCAGCACGGTAAAGAAGGCCGTGATCGAGCCTTTTTTGAACTTTCCCGCCCGCTCGAACACGCGCGGTATCAGGCTGAACACCGAGGGAGTATAGCCCTTCTGGCTCGGCGGTTCGCCCGCCGCCAGTCCGATCTCGCGCTGCGCCATGGCCAGCCGCGTGACCGAGTCCATCACCAGCAGAACATTCGCGCCCTGGTCCCGGAAGTATTCCGCGATTGCCAGCGCGACGAAACACGCGCGCAGCCGCAGCGGTGCGGGACGGTCCGAGGTAGCGGCAACCACCACCGAGCGCTTCATTCCCTCGGGACCCAGGTCGTGATCGATGAACGCCCGCACCTCGCGGTTGCGCTCGCCGATCAGCCCGATCACGCTCACGTTCGCGACGTTGTGCTTCGCCATCGCCCCGAGCAGCGTGCTTTTGCCCACTCCGCTTCCGCCGAAGATGCCTATGCGCTGGCCCTTGCCGCAAGGCAGCAGGCTGTCGATCGACCGAATGCCCGTCGCCAGCGGCTCGGTAATGTGCTCGCGCTCGAGCGGGCCGGGCGGCGCCTGGTACAAGCCGTAGGTCGTCTCGGCCTCGATGGGCGGGCCGGAGTCGAGGGGCTGCCCGAATCCGTCGAGCACGCGTCCCATGAGGCTGGGACCGGCTCCCACCCGTGCCGCGTCCCGGCGGGCCACGATGCGGTCGCCCAGCCGCAACCCCCCGGTCTCCTCGAACGGCATCGAGAGCACGCGCCCGTCGCGGAATCCAACCACCTGCGTTCGCACCCGGCGCCCATCCCCGCACAGGATCTCGCAGAAATCCCCGACCGCCGCCGACGGGCCGGCCGATTCGATGAGCAGCCCCACCACTTCGACCACCTGGCCGGTCCACTGGACCGTCTCCATTCGGCTCACGAAATCGAGGTGCGGTGCGAGATTGAGGCGTTCTGCTTCGGACATGGTTTCAGGACCGCAGCCTGTCAATGAGTCCCCGCTCGATCTCCGCGAGTTGCGTCTCGGCCGAGCCATCCAGGCTGCCGCGGGCGGTTTCGAAGATCGCCGCGCCGCGGTCGAGACGTTGATCGGGAAGGACCTCGAACCGCGCCGCCGGCTGGAACTTTTGCATCTGTGCCTGGACCGCGGCGGCGTCGGCGGGATGCACCCGAATACGGTCCACTTCGCGGCCGTCCAGTTTATCCAGGGCCGCTTTCACCAGGCCCAGCATCGCCTCCGGATCGGCGTTCAGTTCCCGGTGCAAGACCCTCCGGGCGATGGCGATCGCCAGCTTGACCACGTCCGCCTCGGCCTCCCTCCGCAGCCGTTTGCGGTGCGAAACGAGCTCGTTCGCCGCCGCTCCGAAGCGCTCGATGACTGCGTTCAGGCGGGCTGCCGCCTCCTGCTCCCCGGCTGCCCGGCCCTGCTCCATACCGGTGTTGCGCGCCTTTTGTTCACGCTGTTCGATCTCCCGCTCGAGCCCGGCGATTCGCGCCCGCAGCGCCTCGCATTCGCGAGGATTCTCGCCGTCGGCGCGTTCCGCGGCCGGGTCGTTGGTCCGATGGGAAGCGGGACCGTAATGGGGCCACGTAACGGTCTCCGACGGGCGCGCTTCATCGCCCGAAAGTACTCGTGAAGTCATGCGCTCTTACACCACGTACTGCTCGCCGACCGCGCCCTTCAGGCTCACCACGCCCTCCGCCTCCAACTGGCGGACGATGGCGATGATTTGCTGCTGCGCGGCATCCACTTCCTTGATCTTCACCGGGCCCAGCGCCTCCATGTCCTCGCGCATCATTTCTGCGCCGCGCTGGGACATGCTCT
>Ga0326727_10001792_pt1 | contig 77092 bp, 64 predicted proteins | sample MB2enrmetagenome_FD_207643 | JGI IMG/M metagenome (GOLD analysis project Ga0326727, IMG submission 207643) | Lab enriched peat soil microbial communities from McLean, Ithaca, NY, United States - MB29MY | ecosystem: Environmental > Terrestrial > Soil > Wetlands > Peat | place: USA: New York... | reverse complement strand
GTAGTACGCCCTTCGGGGTATCCCGCCGCGCCGCGGACAGCCGCGCGGTGGGCAATTGAATTCCGACGTGCACATCTCTTATACTGAGGTTTCGGTTTTCTGCGAGTCACTAGTCCCAGTCTCGGCCCCCGGCGAGCAGGTCAGGCTCGTTGAGGGACCGCTAATTCCCGGAAACTTGGAGGATACGTATCGATGCGCTCCGAATCGAGCACTCACGGCGCCGGACGGCTCATCAGCCGCTCCCTGGGCGCCACCATGCGAACCGCAGGCGTTCTGCGGGTTCTGTTCACGCTGCTGCTGCTGGCGGCCGCCGGCACGCCGCTGATGGCGGCGGAAGCCGGAGGCGAGGCCAACCTGAACCTTCCCTGGCTCAACGACGCCCCGCTGTTTCTGGGCTGTATCCCCGGCCGGACCCTGCTGATGGGGGGCATGGTGGTGAGCGCCCTCGGGCTGCTTTTCGGCTGGACGATCTTCATGCGCCTGCGCAAGATGCCGGTGCATTCGTGCATGCGGGAAGTCTCCGAGCTGATTTACGAAACCTGCAAGACGTATCTGTTCACCCAGGGCAAGTTCCTGCTGCTGCTGGAGTGCTTCATCGCGGTCATCATCGCGGTCTACTTCGGGCTCCTGCAGCACATGGCGTTTTTCCGGGTTGTCATCATCCTGTTATTCAGCGTGGTCGGCATTTCCGGCAGTTTCGCAGTGGCGGCTTTCGGCATGCGCGTCAACACCTTCGCCAACTCGCGCACGGCGTTCGCGGCTCTGAAGGGCAAGGCGTTCGCGTGCTATAACATCCCGCTGCAGGCGGGCATGAGCGTGGGCATGCTGCTGGTCTCGGTGGAACTGCTGATCATGCTCTTCATCCTGCTGTTCGTTCCCGGCCCGCTGGCGGGGGCCTGCTTCATCGGCTTCGCCATCGGCGAATCGCTCGGCGCGGCGGCCCTGCGCGTGGCGGGCGGCATTTTCACCAAGATCGCGGACATCGGCAGCGACCTGATGAAGATCGTCTTCAAGATCAAGGAAGACGACGCGCGCAACCCGGGCGTGATCGCGGACTGCACGGGCGACAACGCGGGCGACTCGGTGGGCCCGTCGGCCGACGGTTTCGAAACCTACGGCGTCACCGGCGTGGCGCTGATCACCTTCATCCTGCTGGCCGTGCACAGCCCCATCGTGCAGGTGCAGCTCCTGGTGTGGATCTTCTCCATGCGCGTGATGATGGTGATCTCCTCGGCGGCCGGCTACTTCATCAACGGCGCGTGGGCCAAGGCGCGCTTCTCGGGCCTCGCGAAGTTCAACTTCGAGACCCCCCTCACCACCCTGGTATGGCTCACCTCCATTCTCTCGATCGCGCTCACCTTCCTGATCAGCATGTTCATGATTCCGAGCCTGGGCGGCGATTCGTCGATGTGGTGGAAGCTGGCCACGGTCATCAGTTGCGGCACGCTGGCGGGGGCGCTGATCCCCGAGTTCGTGAAGGTGTTCACCTCCACCAACTCGCGGCACGTGCGCGAGATCGTCACCAGTTCGCGGGAGGGCGGCGCGTCGCTGAACATCCTCAGCGGTTTCGTGGCCGGCAACTTCAGCGCCTACTGGCTGGGCTTCACCATGCTGCTGCTCATGAGCATCGGCTATTACATGAGCACCATGTTCCTGGGCACGCTGATGCTGGCCCCGGCGGTGTTCGCCTTCGGCCTGGTGGCGTTCGGTTTCCTGGGCATGGGCCCGGTCACCATCGCCGTGGACAGCTACGGCCCGGTCACCGACAACGCGCAATCGGTCTACGAGCTTTCCATGATTGAGACGCTCCCCGGCATCGGCGAATCCGTCCAGCGGGAGTTCGGCTTCACGCCGGATTTCGAGAAGGCCAAGGAAAACCTGGAAGAGAACGACGGCGCCGGCAACACCTTCAAGGCGACCTCGAAGCCGGTGCTCATCGGCACCGCCGTGGTGGGCGCCACCACCATGATCTTTTCGACCATCGTGGCGCTGACTCACGGGCTGGAAGACAAGTACATGCGGCTGATCTCGCTGATGCACGCGCCGTTCCTGCTGGGCCTGATCGCCGGCGGCGCGGTGATCTACTGGTTCACCGGGGCCAGCGCGCAAGCCGTCACCACGGGCGCCTACCGCGCCGTCGAGTTCATCAAGCGGAACATCAACCTGGAAAGCGCCGAGAAGGCTTCGGTGGCGGATTCCAAGCGGGTGGTGGAGATCTGCACGAAGTTCGCGCAGCGGGGCATGTTCAACATCTTCCTGGTGGTCTTCTTCGCGACCCTTTCGTTCGCCTTCCTGGAGCCGTTCTTCTTCGTGGGATACCTGATCTCGATCGCGCTGTTCGGCCTGTACCAGGCGCTTTTCATGGCCAATGCCGGCGGCGCGTGGGATAACGCCAAGAAGGTGGTCGAGACCGAATTGCGCGCCAAGGGCACCCCGCTGCACGATGCCTGCGTGGTGGGCGACACGGTGGGCGATCCCTTCAAGGACACCTGTTCGGTGGCGTTGAACCCGATCATCAAGTTCACCACGCTGTTCGGCCTGCTGGCCGTGCAGTTGGCGGTGAGCATCACCGGACCGCACAACGAGGGCGCCACGCTGACCACCGCGCTGGCCGCCGTGTTCTTCGTGGTCTCGGCCGTGTTCGTGTACCGCAGCTTCTACGGCATGCGGATCGAGAGCAAGTAAGGCCGGCAGGACACGCTGTTTCACGAACGCCCGGAGCCGCTTCGAGAGAGGCGGCTCCGGGCGTTTGGCGTTGTGGGGCGGCGAGTGGGCCGGCCTTCCGATGAGTCCACCGGGCCGCCGGGAGCCAACGCGCGCGGCAATCTACCGCGCGGCAATTCTGAGGGCCGGGTAAGCCTTGCTTTCGCCGCTCATCCCAATCCCAGGGCTGCGTTGATCAAGATCTGGACATCGACGACATTGACCACGCTGTCGCCATTCAAATCGTTCACTGCCGGCGTCACCCCTAGCGCTTCGTTAATGATCAGCTGCACATCGACGACATTCACTGTCCCGTCCCCGTTGATGTCGCACGGTCCCATCGTCGAGGTGAGGTCGCTGGCGCTGGCTGCGGCCGAACCTCCTCCCGAGATGCTTACCTGGTTAGTCACCGTGGATGCCGCGGTGGAACTGACATTCACCAGCACCGCGATTGCTGGGTAACTGGAGCCGGGGTTGAGCAAGTCGCTGCGTTGGCATACGTTGGAAGAGCAGATCCAGCCGTTGCCGCTCATCGATACCAGCGCCAGCCCCGACGGCACCGTCTCGGTAACCGTCACCTGGCCGCTGGTCGGCGCCGCCGAAGCAAGGTTCGAGACCGCCAAGGTATAGGCCGCGTTAGACTGCCCCTTGGAGAAGTTGCCGGAGTGGCTGCTGGCAACGCTGAGTGCCGCGGCGGGCACGAAGTCCGCAGTCACGGAATGCGGCGTGGACATAGTCACGGATTGCGGGTTGACTCCTCCGCTCAGGTCGCCGGTAAACGCGGAGAATGAATAACCAGCGGCCGGCGCGGCGGTTAACTGCACAGACGTGGCGGAGTTGTAATAACCGTCGCTGGAGGAAGGGTTGGCGGCGATGGTGCCCGCGCCGGCCGGGGCGACAGCGGTTGTTAGCGAGTATTGCGTGGTGAAATCAGCCGTGTAAGCCGTGGCGGCGGTGGGGTCCGTGATCGTGTGCGATTGCGCGCCCGCGTCGCTCCAGTTCGCGAAAACGTAACGCGTGCCGGCGCTGCCCTGAGGCGAGACCGTGTTCAGGGTATGGCTGGACCCTGGCAACCAGTCGAAGGTCTGGGGCGCGTAGTAGGTCGTGCCGTCCGCCACCATCAGCAGCCCAGGGGGATTCGTAGTCACCGCCGCGACGCCGGGCAGCGTGAACACCCATGCGGCACCGGCAAGGTTGTTATCCATGTAACCGCCGACGGCCGCTGTCGTCCCATCCCCCGACAGCGCCACGGAAAAGCCCTGCTCCGCACTGCCGGCGGTGCCGCTGCCAACCAGCTTCGCGCCGTGCTGGGTCCAGACCCCGCCGCTGCGGGTAAACACCCATGACGCACCGGTTGCGGCGTTGTTCCCGTCACCGCCGACGACGGCCGTGTTCCCGTCCCCGGAGAGCGCCACGGACACGCCGAGGTTAGTCTGCACGTCGCCGCCGCTGCCGACCAGTTTCGAACCTTGCTGGGTCCAGACCCCGCCGCTGCGCGTGAACACCCATGCCGCACCAGGGCCGGAACCGCTGTTATCGGCGGGACCGCCGACGATCGCCGTGTTCCCTTCCGCCGAGAGCGCCACGGAACTGCCCTGTTCTGCTCCATTTCCGGCGGCGCCGCTGCCGACCAGCTTCGAGCCTTGTTGTGTCCACACGCCACCGCTACGCGCGAGCACCCACACTGCCCCAACTCGGCCATTGTCGAAGGGACCGCCGACGACCACCGTGTTCCCGTCCGCCGAGAGCGCCACGGACGAGCCCTGCCCTGCATCGCCGGCCGCTCCGCTGCCGACCAGCTTCGCGCCTTGCTGCGTCCAGACCCCTCCGCTACGCGTGAACACCCATGCCCCACCGCCGGTGCCGCCGCCGTAACCTCCGACGACGGCGGTGTTCCCGTCCGCCGAGAGCGTCACGGAAGAGCCTTGGCGCGTACTCCCGGCAGCGCCGCTGCCGACCAGTTTCGAGCCTTGTTGTGTCCACACGCCACCGCTACGCGTGAACACCCACACTGCCCCAACTCCGCCATTGTCGTTGTAGCCGCCGACGAGCGCCGTGTTCCCGTCCGCCGAGAGTGCCACCGAGGTGCCTTGGAGTGCGGTCCCGACAGCGCCACTGCCGACCAGCTTGGAGCCCTGCTGCGTCCAAGCCCCACCGTTGCGCGTGAACGCCCATGCCGCGCCCGCCAGGCCGTTATCGTGAATAGCGCCGACGAGCGCCGTGTTCCCGTCCGCCGAGAGTGCCACGGAGAAGCCTTGTAATGCACTCCCAACAGCGCCGCTGCCGACCAGCTTCGAGCCTTGCTGGACGAACCCATTCGAAGTAGTCGTGAAGCCGATTACCGCCGACCATGTTCCGTACTGGCTGGCGCTGCGGGCATGAACCTGCCAATAGTAAGCGGTTCCCGGCGAGATAACCCCAGCCGGCGCGGTGTAGCTCGTGCCCGTCGGAGTCACGTCCAGCACGCAGCCCGTCCCGCAACTGGAAGAGGTCGGGTCCGTGGGCAGCGCTCCGGCATTCGTGGCGACAAGCAGCCGGTACGAGGTTGCGTTCGCCACCGCGGTCCACGTGAAGGTCGGGGGAGGCACAGCGGTTGAGTTGTTCGCGGGCAGGAGCAAAGTGGGGGCCGGAAGAAGCGACCCGGCCCCGGTGTAGAAACTCAGGATCGATCCCCTGACGAAGGAGCCTCCGGCGGCACTGCCGGCGGCAATCCTGTAGTAGTAAGGAGTATTGGGGAGCAGGCCAACCAGATTCGAGTTCAGGTTGACAGGGGCGGTTCCCAGTCCGGCCGTCTGAACCTGTGTCGTGTTGGGGATGGTCAAAGAGCTGTCCGTGCCCCACTCGAACCAGGCTGTGGTCGGGCTTCCGTTGGGATTGACGGTGCCCGTCAGCGTTGCGCTGTTGGCGCCCACGTTGCTGGCGACTCCGGTGGTCACAACAGGAGGGGACGCGGCACTCGATACGAAATTCAACGTGAACGTGATGGCCCAGTTGTCGGTCCCGGTTGCCGGGTCCACTCCCAGGTTCTGCCCATATGGCGAGACAGTCACCGTGGCGGCCGGCCCGCCGCTGATGTAGGTCAGGACGTAATATGCTGGCGGTATGCTGGATCCCGGTTGGTCATAGAATGTCCACGGAATCACGCTTCCGGACAAGGGGGCTGGATTCGGGCCTTGCGCAGTATAGCCTTGCAAGGTGTAGGCCACTGGCAAAGGGGAACTACCAGGTGGCCAGGGGTTGCCGTTCAGGGTCGCTACGACGTTGATGCTGGTTGGTTGGCCGGTCAGAGACTGCAATATCTGGTGCGAGAGCAGGCCCTCAGTGCTAGTCTGCGCACCCAGGCAGCCAAGCATATGAAGCGGGTAAAGCGTGGGTGCGGCAGATAGCGGGCAGCTTGCGGGCACAGTGTCAAAAGCGTTTTGAAGGTCGTAGTACTGTGTGACGGGGACTGACGGCGCCACCTGCTGGATGCTCTGCTCAGCAGCACTCACAACGCCGTCGGTTCCAGCCCGCACCTCACCGTCGCTGCTGTTGGTGTAACTGACGATTGCCGCGATTGTCAGGCCCGAAGGCGGGGTTGCGGCATCGTCGGTCAGGCTGCCAATCAGCAAACTGCCCTCCTGCAATTCGCGGCGGTTCAGCGTATCTGCCGTGATGCACGACCCCTCCAGGCCGATCGGTGTCCACGTGCCCAAGCTGCTGACCCAACCGGCCCAATTGGCGAGGATGGCGCCGCTGTGTGGCGTGTCGAGCGTGATCAGCCTGGCGATGTCCCCTTCGTAGTAAGTCGGCGAGGAGTTCGACTTGAGCATCTCATCGACGCACCCATACTGGTCCTGATCTGTGCATGCGGCGGACTGGTAGGGGATCGCCCAGCCTGCTGCGTAAGCCCTGGCCACCAGACCTCCCATGCTATGCGCGACCACAATGACGTCCTTCACGTGGGTCAGCGCGGTGATCGCCCCTATGACGTGAGCCAGCTCGTCCGCCTTGTTGGCGATCGAAACCTGCGCTACTTGGGTTGGATTGATGTACGAGAAGTTTCCATTGCCTCCGAAGGAAATCTCGTCGAAGAAGTTGATCGAAAAGAAACGCGCCGAAGAGGAAACCGTGGAGAGAAAGTCGGCGCCGTCGGGCCACGTCTTCACGCTCTGCCCATCGAAATAGACGTTCTGGTCGGCTGAAGTGGGATACAGACCTGGCTGCGCGGCCTGCACATCGGCTATGAGGTTATCTCGCAGTATGCCCCAGGACGCCGCCTGGTCGCAGAAGCCGTGAACGAACAATACGGGCCGCCCCACGGGTGGCTGGGACTGCGCCTGGGCCGTGCGCAACACCAGCAGGGAACAAACCACGATGACCCATCGAACGGCCGCTGGCGTCAACCAACGCGGAGGCTTGGCAGGCACGGTCGCGGGCGGGGCTGAAGGGGTGCGCGGCATGACAGCGACGGCCAGTTTCAGTTGGCGCTCCAACGACACCATATCATGCCCCCGCCGTCCAAAACAGGGGTTGTGATGGGATGGGATGATGCGAGCGAAGCGCTGCATGCTCCCTATTGTGATCTCTTTTGCCATGCCAGTGTGCCCGTCAGCCGCACGTCGAGCGCCGCGGGATTGAACCCTATTCAACTTCCGTTCCTTTGGGTGCCATGCCCGGCGTGAGGAACGTCTTCGGCACGTCGCCCTCGCCCGCCAGCGTGAACTTCGCAAACCGCTTGTACCACATCCCGGACGGCACCTCGGGGTCGGAACTCAGCCAGTCGTGCAGTTCGTCGAAATCGGCAACCGAGATCCGCCCTTCGCGGAATCGTCGCGCGAGATGCTCCATGATAAGCCGTGGCGGCGGCTTCCTAATTCTCGGCATTCCCGTACTGCTTGTGAAAAACGATCCGCTGCAACTCTTGGGTCAATCGCCGGATTTCCGCATCGTCCGTGGCTGCCTTCAGGCGATCCAGACAACGATGAAGGGCCGCCTTGGAAGCGCCCGCGGCATCTACGCTGGAGGCGGGCTTTGCCGAGGCGGCGGCGGTCTTGAGCTTCGCCCAACGCGCCCGAACGGCATTCCTGGCACTGGCGCTGCGCTGTTCCGCCGTCAGCGCGGCGGCGCGCGCGAGCCCACCCCTCTTGCCGCCTTTACGCCCCAAAGCCACGGCGGCTGGGTTCTTGGTGTGCGCCATAAATCCAATATACGTGAGCGGTCACGAATATACAAGTCCAGGCGGCGGCTTTTGCCGCCCCCCCGCCGTCAAACGCTATAATTCCCTTTGACACCCAAAACAGCGTTTCTCTTTCCCGGACAGGGGTCCCAGGCGGCCGGCATGGGCAAGGCTCTGGCCGAGAGCTTCCCGTCGGCCCGCCGCATCTTCGAGGAGGCCGATACGGCGCTCGGCTTCCCCATCTCGCAACTTTGCTTCGAAGGCCCCGACGAGCAGCTCAAGCTCACCGAAAACACCCAGCCGGCGCTGCTCACCGTGTCGATGGCGGCCTTCGAGGTGCTGCGCGAGCGGGGCTGGACGCCCGACATGGTGGCGGGCCACAGCCTGGGCGAATACTCGGCGCTGGTGGTGGCCGGCGGTTTGCGGTTCGGCGACGCCGTCCGCCTGGTGCGGAAGCGCGGCCGCTATATGCAGGAGGCCGTCCCGCCGGGAGTGGGCGCCATGGCGGCGCTGCTCAAGCTGCCCGAGGGCAAGCTGGAGGGCATCCTGCAGGAAGCCGCCGAGGGGCGGGTGGTGAGCGCGGCCAACCTGAACTCGCCCGACCAGGTGGTGATTGCCGGGGACGCCGCCGCGGTGAAGCGCGCCATCGACCTGGCCAAGGCGGCGGGCGCGCGGCGGGCGGTGCTGCTGCCGGTGAGCGCGCCATTCCATTGCGCCCTGATGAAGCCCGCGCAGGAGCGCCTGCGCGCAGACCTGGACGCGACCGAATTCAACGATCTTTCCTGTCCGCTGGTGAACAACTGGCAGGCCCGCGAAATCCGCGGCGGCGCGGAGGCGCGCGAGGGCCTCTACCAGCAGGTTCCCAACCCGGTGCGCTGGATGGAGTCCATCCGCCGCCTGGCGGAATTGGGCGCCGCGCGTTTCGTGGAAGTGGGCGTGGGCAGCGTGCTGACGGGGCTGCTGCGGAACATCGATCCGGGGCTGGCCGGGGCGGCTTTCGGCGAACCCGCGGACCTGGAGAAACTGGCGCGGTAGGCGAAGATGCCGGCGGCCCTATTCACAACCATCCCGAAACCTGCTAGGCTTTTGGCCTGGGGAGTAGTGCGTGTTCGATCCGAATAGCGACGTGCGATGTCCGGCGTGTGGAGGCCGGGATATTCGCCCGTCGCGTCCCAGTCGCCTGTGGGATTCGTTATTCCGCGCGTTTCAAAAGCGCCCCTTCCGATGCCGCGGGTGTTCCCACCGGTTCTATCGCCACGTGGAGGAACGCACGGACACGACCACCCCTCCCGACGATGGCATGCAGGCGCCATAGCGGGCGGAGTCAAACGCGGCGGACCAGGACTCCGGCTTCCTGGAAGAGCGTTTCCACCATGCCAAAATGATCGTTGTAGTATTCGCTGGAATACTGCGCCATGCGCGCGGCGGAGACGACCACGGAGGCGATTCCGGCCTGGACGACCGATCGGGCGCAGTCCATGCAGGGCATGATCTCCACGTAGATGGTGCAGTTTTCGGTAGCGGTGCCGGCGCGGGCGGCGTTGCAGATGGCGTTGCGTTCGGCGTGCTCGATCCAGAGATACTTGGCGGGCCGCACCAGGCGCTCGGGAACGTCGTCGCGGATGCCGCGCGGAAAGGAGTTGTAGCCGGTGGAGCGGATTTCGTGGTTCGGCCCCACGATGACGCAGCCGATCTGGGTGTTGGGATCCTTGCTGCGGCGCGACACGGCCTGGCAGATATCCAGGTAGTATTGGTCCCAGGCGGGGATGGATCGCATAGGTTTTCCACAACTGTACCAAAATCGGAGGCCGGATTCGAAAGAAATTCGCATTTTCCGGGGCGGGGGAGTTGCATTTCATCTCCAGTTCAGGCAAGCTGTTAGGTTTTCCCCTCCAAATGCTCGAACGCGTGCTGTACCACGATCATTGCTTCGACGGAGCGGCCTCGGCCGCTTACTTCAGCCGCTTCATCGCGGGCGCGGTTCACCCGGATGCGGAGTTCCGATACATGGGAATGGCCCATACGGCATCTCAACGGTTCGACGCCGCCTGGTTCGACGGCGACGAAAACGCCATTGTGGATTTCAAGTACTCCAGCGATCCGCGGCTCACCTGGTGGTTCGATCATCATCAGAGCGCGTTTCTCAGTTCCGACGACGCCGAGCACTTCCGGCGCGACACCAGCGGGCGCAAGCTGTACGACCCGAGTTACAAATCCTGCACCGCGTTCATCGCCAGGATGGCGCGCGAGCGGTGGGGCTTCCAGGCGCCCGACCTGGACGACCTGCTGAAGTGGAGCCTGATCATCGATGGCGCCCAGTATCCCGATGCGCGGACGGCGGTGGAACTGGGAGCGCCCGCCATGCAACTCACGCTGGTGATCGAGGGCGCCAAAACTTCCGGCATCGTGCAGAAGATCATCGGCTGGATGCAGCGCAGCCAACTGGACGCGATTGTGGCCGAGCCGGAAGTGCGGGCGCTCTATGAACCGCTCTACCAGCGCCACGTGGCTTCCATCGATCTCATTCGCCGCGAGGCGCGCCCCCAGGACGGCGTGGTGTTCTTCGACCTGGCGGGCCACGACATGGAAGGCTACAACAAGTTCATACCGTACTACCTGTTCCCGCAATCCATGTATACCGTGTCGGTGAGCGCGTCGAGTTCCCGCACCAAGATTTCAGTCGGCTCGAACCCGTGGTCGGCGTCCGAGCCGGTGCACAACCTGGCCACCATCTGCGAGCGCTACGGCGGCGGCGGCCACGCCCGGGTGGGCGCCATCAGCCTCAGCCCGGGCGAACTGGAGCGGGCGCGGTCGATCGCCGCGGAGATTGTGGCGGAACTGCGGGCGTAGCGGCGGGCGGACCTGCCACGAACGGGGGCGGCGGCGGCGTGTATGCTGGAAGATGCCATGACTCATACACGACACCTGCCGATGTTTTGCTGCGTGCTGCTGGCAGCCACGCTCCCGGGCCTGGCGCAACCGGTTGCCAAACCTGCTCCGGATGTCCTCATCTTCGTCAACGGCGAGAAGCTCGTCGGCAAGCTGGTGCGCTCGACCGGCTCCACGGTGACCTTCCACAGCGACTCCCTGGGCGACGTCAAAGCCGACTGGAGCAAGATCCAGGAACTGCATTCCGCGCAGAAGTTCGTTGCGGTCGTCAAAGGCGTGCAGTTGAACCGCCATTCCGACCTTTCCAAACTGCCGCAGGGCGCCGTGGCGCTGGCCGACAAAACCCTCACCGTGGGCAGCCAGGCGGTTCCGGTCGCCGATGCGGCCCACCTGATCGACCAGCCCGCGTTCGAGCGTGCCGTCCTGCACAGCCCCAGCTTCTTCCAGGCGTGGACGGGATCGGTCACGGCCGGCGCTTCGCTGGTGGAAGCCACGCAGAAGAGCGAGTCCTTCACCGGTGGTATCGGCCTGCTGCGGGTCACGCCGGCGGCGGACTGGCTGGACGCGCGCGATCGCACCACGCTGGACTTCTCCGCCTCGGACGGCTCGGTGAGCCAGCCCGGTTCGCCCACGCTGAAGACCGCCATCTTCCACGGCGATCTGGAGCGGGATCAGTATCTGCCCCGTTCGCACGCCTATTTTTTCGCGCAGACGGCCTTCGATCACAATTTCTCGCAGGGCCTGGACCTGCAACAGATGTACGGCGGCGGCTTCGGCTGGACGGTGGTGAAGCAGCCCAACGAAACGCTCGACTTGAAAGGCAGCATGAGCTTCGAACGCCAGTCCTTCCAGACGGCGGCCGACAATCACAACCTGGTGGGCAGCGTCTTCAGCCAGAGCTACATGCGCAAACTGGCGAAAGGCGTGACCTTGCTTGAGGGCGTGTCCGTCACGCCCTCGTGGAACATCGGCAAAGCCTATTCGTGGACGGCCGGCGCTGGGTTGAGCGTTCCGGTTTTCAAGCGGCTGGGCTTCTCGGTGACGGCTGGGGATTCATTCCTTAACGATCCGCCGCCCAGCTTCAAGAAGAATTCGTTTCAGCTCACCATGGGCCTGAACTATTCTTTGAACAAGTAGATCCGGTTGATAGCATGAAGCTCTTTCTCCTGGCATGCCTGGCGGTGGCCGCGTTGCTGGCGGGCGCGGGCAGCGGGATTCCACCGCTCCTGCTCAGCACCAGCTACCCGGTTCACCAGACTGTGGACAACCTTACTCTGGCCGCCGCCCTGCTATCTCCCGCCCAGGCTTCGAAGGTGTTCGGCGCGGACATCGATGGCGTCGGCTTCCTGGTTTTCGAGGTGGCTGCCTATCCCGCCGAGGGCGCACGGATCGACCTCTCACCTGACCAGTTCACGCTGTCCGTCCCCGAAGATGGGACCCTGCTGGCGACTTCGTCTCCTGAGGCCGTGGTCCAAGCCATGTTCAAGGGCAAGCGCCCCGACGCGCGGGCGCCCAGGAAGGCGCCGGTCTCGAACCCCGACGGCGCCGGGGATGGCGCGGCCGGCACCGGCCGGCCAGGATCGCTGCCACCCCTCGACCGCGACGGCTGGCTGGTGGGACTCGCCGACCGCGAGTTTCCTGACACCACGGCCACCCGTCCGGTGGCGGGCTATCTGTATTTCGCCAGGCCGCGATTCAAATCCCAGTACGGCTTGCACCAACTGGAACTCATCCTGATCGGTTGGAAAGGCCGGCGGATCGTGCTGCCGCTTGCCCTCCAGATCGTCAAGTGACGGCCGTCAAGTAGCGCCCTCACCCGGCCAGGATCTTTTCCGCCGCCGCGCGCCCCAAGCGGATGCAGTCCGGGATTCCGATCCCGTCGTAGGCGTTCCCGGCGAGGTGCAGGCCGGCGGCCGCGCCGGCGCGCGCACGCATCTCGTCGAGACGGGTGGGATGCCCCACGGTGTATTGCGCCATGGATTGCGGCCAGCGGAAAATGCGGCGGAAGCGCGCGGGCGCGGTCACCTGGGCGATCTCGCGCAGTTCCCCGGTCACCATCGCCGCCACGGATTCGTCGGATTCGTCGAGCACGCCTGCGTCGTCGCGCCCGCCCAGGAAGCAGCGCGCCACCACTTTGCCCTCCGGCACGCGATGCGAAAACTTGGCGCCCACCCAGGTGCAGGCCACCAGCCGGCGGCGCTCCTTGCGCGGCACCAGGAATCCGAATCCGCGGGGCAGGGGCGCGAAATCGCGGGCGTCGTAACCCAGCGCCACGGTCATCGACGAACTGTAGGGCACGCTGCCCAGCAGTTCGGCCAGGCGCGCGTCCACGCCGCTCAGAAGCGCGGCTGCGCTGTGGGCCTCGCAGGCCATCACCAGGCGGCCGGCTTCCAGCCAGTCGCCCGCCATGCGGATGCGGAACCCGGCGCCCGTGCGCTCCACCGCTTCGGCCCTGGCGTGGCGCACTTCCACCGTGCCGCGAATGGCGTCCGCGATCGAGTCCACCATCTGTCCCAGCCCGCCCCGCAGCGTGCGGAACAGCGGCGCCGGCTGGCCTGAGCGGGCCCGCGCCGCCCGGGCGCGTTCCGCCAGCACGCCGCGCGTCAGGCTGCCGTACCGGTTGGCCAGTTCCACGAAGCGCGGCAGCACGCTCGAGACGCTCAGCTCGCGGGGGTTTCCGCCGTAGACGCCGGAAAGCAGCGGCTCCGCCAGGTAGTCCACCGCCTCGCGCCCGTAGTGCTCTTCGATGAACTCGGCCACCGACCGGTCGCCGGGGCGCGGCCGGGGCGCGCGCAACAATTCCAGGCCCATGCGAATCTTGGTGCCAAGCCCCACCAGCCGCGTTCCCAGCAGCGGCAGGATCCGCGTGGGAACCATCATCATCAGCCCATCCGGCAGCGGCACCAGGCGCCCGTGCTTGCGCACGTAGGTCACGCGCAGCCGGTCGTTGGAGCCGATCACCTGGTCCGCCAGCCCCAGGTCGCGGATCAACTCCAGCGCGGCGGGCTTGGCCGAGAGGAAGCTGTCCGGCCCGGCTTCGATAGTGCAGCCCTCCACCCGCTCGGTCCGGATGACGCCGCCCAGGCGCGGCCGCGATTCGACGATGGTGGAAGCCACGCCGCCCCTGGCCAGATAGTAGGCCGCCGAGAGCCCCGAGATGCCGCCGCCGATGATGACTACGCGAATAAGACGCTCCCAAGAAGTACTGTGGGGTTGTTAACCCGCCTTCCGACGCTTCCACGCGGCCGAAGTGGGCCGGCTGATCACCCACGCGGGCGAGCTTCGCTCGCCGGGCCGATTGCGGGTGCCCTCTGGGCGCGGCCGCAGGTTAACAACCTGGCCCACAAAGCCCAACCGCTACAGACATCTCTTCACCACCGCGGCCAGCGTCTGTGTAAACCGCTGCGACCCGTTCAAGGACTCCGGCCGGCTCAACTCGATCCCCCGCGCCGCGGCGTACTCCCGGAACCCGATGTCGATGTCGTAGAGCACTTCCACGTGGTCGCACACGAACCCGATGGGGTCCACCAACACCTGCCGCACTCCCTCTGTAGCGTAGCGGTCCAGGCACGATTCCACGGTGGGCCCGAGCCATCTGCCGGCGGTCATCCCCTGGCTCTGGTAAGCGAAGTCCCAGGTTTGGATGCCGGCGCGCCGCGCCACGGCGGCCGCGGTGGCGCGGGTCTCCAGGTTGTAGGGATCGCCCGGCGCCAGCGCATCCTCGGGCAGGCTGTGCGCCGTGAACAGCACCCGCTGGTCCGGCGCCAGCAGAGGGGTCAGGCGTTCGGCGAACGCTTCGATCAGCAACGGCTCGTCGTGAAAGCTGGTGGCCCAGGCGATTTCCGCCGTCACACCGGCTTCGCGCGCGGCTTCGGTGGTCCGGCGGATGTACAGCCCCACGCTCAATTCCGAGTACTGGGGCGCCAGGCACACCGCCGCCAGCCGCGCGATTCCGGCCTCGCCGATCTGGTCCATGGTCTGGCGGATGAAGGGATGCCAGTTGCGCATGCCGAAGAACACCGGGATGCCGAGCAGCGCCTGAAGCGCCTGGGCTTGCGCGCGGGTCCATGCGAGCAGCGGCGACGATCCGCCGATGGCCTGGTAGCGGCGCCGGACTTCGTCAAGCACCTCGGGAGATCCCGGCCGCCCGCCGCGCACGTACGAAAGATAACGCTCCACGTCCTCCAGGCGCTCCGGCGCTCCGTGCGCCAGCAGCAGCACGCCGGAGGTCATGGGCGGAATTCCCGCACCATCTCCACTACGGCCTTCACGTTCTCCACCGGGGTTTCGGGCAGAATGCCGTGTCCCAGGTTGAAGATGTGTCCCGGGCGCGTCCCGGTGCGCTTCAGCAGTTCGTGAACCTTGGCGCGCAACTCGTGGAGAGGGGCGAACAAAGCCACCGGGTCCAGGTTGCCCTGGATGGCCGCGCGGTAGCTGACGTCCATCCACGCCTGGTCGATGTTGATGCGCCAGTCCACGCCCATCACGTCGCCGCCAGCGGCGTGCAGTTCCTTGAAAAAGCCGGAAGCGCCGGTGCCGAAGTGGATCACCGGAGCGCCGGTGGAGCGGATGCGTTCGATCAGCGCGCGCGAATAGGGCGCGGCGAACCGCACGTAATCGTCCGACCCCAGCGTGCCGACCCAACTGTCGAAAACCTGGATGGCGCGCGCGCCGGTGGCCACCTGCAGGTGCGCGAACGGCGCCAGCACGTCCACGATCTTGCCCATCAGCCTGCGCCACAGCGTCTCGTCGCTGTACATCAGCTTCTTGGTGCGGATGAAATTGCGCGACGCGCCGCCTTCGATCATGTAGCTCGCCATGGTGAACGGCGCGCCCACGAATCCGATCACCGGCGCCTTGCCGGCCAGCGCCCGCACCACCTGCTGGATGGCCTCGCCCACGAAACCCAGGTCGTCGGTGTTGGTGGTGGAAAGCGAATCCACGTCGTCGGAGGTGCGCACCGGGTTGTCGATGGCCGGGCCTTCCCCGGAGGCGTACCGCAGTTTCAGCCCCATGGGGATCACGGGCAGCAGCAGGTCCGAGAAGATGATGGCGGCGTCCACGTCCAGCAGTTCCATGGGCTGGAGCGTCACCGCGGCGGCCAGGTCGGGGCGCCGGCAGATTTCCAGCATGCCGTGCTTCTCGCGGATCTGGCGGTACTGCTTCAGGTAGCGTCCCGCCTGCCGCATGAACCATACCGGTCTCACGTCCGTGGGGCGCCGCCGGCAGGCGTCCAGGAAACGGCTGGTCATTGGAGCCACGCGCATGGCTGATCCGTCCTGTCTTCGCAAAAGAACACTCGAAATTCCTTTGGTTTATGTTGCGCCGCCCAGCGGCGGCCGTTCACAAAATACGGTTTCGCCCACACCTCGCTGTCGATAGTTCGAGGCGCGATCACCGAAACCGCCACGCTCCCCCGCGCGGGATATCCCGTCCGCGGGTCCATGATATGGGCGTAGGTGCGTCCTTCCGCCCGGAAAAACTTCTCGTAACTCCCCGAGGTCGATAGCGACTCGTCCTTCAGAAATACCCTGGCCGCCGTCCGCAGCCGGTTCCAGGGATCCTTAATCTCGACCGGCCAGCCCCGCGGCTCGGCCGGTGGAGCGCCCATGGCGTAAATGCTGCTGTCGGAAGCCGCCACCAGCGCCGTCTCCACCCCGTGCCGCTTCAAAACACCCGCCATCCGGTCCGCGGCGTACCCTTTGCCGATTCCCCCGGGGTCCAGCTCCACGCCCGGCCGGTCGAACCACACCGTGCCCGCCCCGGCATCCAGATGAATGTGCCGGTAGCCCACCTGGGTGAGGGCCGCCGCCACCTCCGCGCGGTGCGGCAAGTGGCCCGACCCCTGGTAGAACCCCCAGACTATCATCAGCGGCCCTACCGTAATATCGAACGCTCCCTGGCTTTGACGGCTGTACCCGACCGCCTCCGCCAGCAGCCCGAACAACTCCGGCGACACCTTTACCGGACCAGCCCCGGCCTCGCGGTTCACCCGGCTCCACTCGCTTTCGGAGCGGTAATTCGAGAGCATTTCGTCGAGCCGCCGCGCTTCCTCCAGGGCCGCGTCCGCCGCCGCCTCCATTTTCACGCGGTCGAACCCGTAGAGCGCCACCGAAAACGTGGTCCCCATGGCGCCGGCACTCTTGTCCAGGCGCAACAGTTCAGGGCCCGGCGCCTGTCCCTGAACCGGCGCCACCAGAGGGGCCAACAGAAACAAAACAATCACAAACTGTTGCAACCAACAGCATACAACGGCGGAAGCGGAAAACAAAGGATTTAGGGAAAATAAGCGGGATTTTGGACGGGCGGAATGGTTACTGGGGGATGCCGCCGCCCTCAGCCCGCCCTGCGCTTCCCGAGGCCCTCGGCGATGAGGGTGGCGGCCAGGGTGTTCAGGCTGACTCCCTCCTGTGCGGCGCGGCGGGTAAGCCTGGCGTGCATCGTCTTGGGCAGGCGCAGCCGGAACTGGCCGCTGGCGGCTTCGGCGGAACTGGACTTTGGGATGGGGTCGCCGAATTCCTTCATGGTCAGCAGGCAGCATTTCAGGGCATCCCTGCCGTTGGCGATGGCTTCTTCGACCGTCGCGCCGTCCGGCATGCAGAGGGGCACGTCGGGAAACTCGATCAGGTAACCCGTGCCCTCGTCGGCCGTCATAGGGCGAACGGTGAACCGGTGCTGGTCGAGCTTCAGATCGTCGCGCTTCATAATTGGTCGGTCGGACCGGACGGCCATCTACCGGGCCAGCGCCTGGATTACCGCCTGGGGGTTCCGCTCGATCACCGTCAGGTAAGCGCGCACGGCGCTGTCCGGGCGGGTGCGGCCCTGCTCCCATTCCTGGAGGGTCCTCTGGCTGATGCCATACTGCGCGGCGAACTCCGCCTGGGATAGGCCGAGCTTCGCGCGGAGCGCCCGAATGTCCACCGGGTCGGGCACATCGACAGTGCGAACATGCAGAGACAGCCTGCCACGCGAGAAGGCCACCGCGTCCTTCAGCCCGGAGATGATGTCGCTTGCCACGCGGGACCGCCTCGCCCGCTTAGGATTCACGCTTGAGGCTTTCGATGAGCTTGCGGAATGCTTCTTTGTCGGCATCGGTCAGGTTCTCCTTTTTGTTCTTCGGGTACGCCGTGAGGAGGATGATCGCATCCGGCACCCAGTAGTAGTAAATCAGCCGTATGCCACCGCGCTTCCCCATTCCCGGGCGCGACTACCGCGCTTTCCGAACGCCCTTCGTGCCTGGAACTACTGGGTGAGCCTCCGGGTTCGCGGCTATGGCATCCTCCATTTCGGCTCTGTCCTCCAGAGGAAGCAGCGCGGCGATCCGCTTTTCGTATACTCGCGATGCGATCAGCCGCGCCCTGGCCACGACTCAAGTATACGTGGATCACGTATTCAGGTCAAGCCCGCGGCCGCGGAGTTTCCGGAGTTCCGCCCATCATGGTTTGCGTGCCGCCACGTTGATCCGGCGGAAAGTCTCAAAGCACCTGCCGTCTTCATGCCGCGTCTCCTCAATCGTTCTTTTGATGACATACTCCCGGAAACGCGGTCTGGCCCTATCCGGAACCGGCAATGGCCGAGCTTCAGACCGCCGCGCTTCATCGTGACGGCCTGTTCCAAGAGCTGCCTTCGGACTGCGCCCCTGGCACAGACCGGCGCTGGAATCCGGTTCGTCCGGACAGCCATCGGGCTACTGACCTACCGAGAGGGCCAGGCCGGCCTGGCTGCGCATGCCATTGGCCTCCACGCTCACGGCGACCTGTGAGGGCAGCGCGAAATTCAAGGGCGCGGGGACCTGGACGGAAACCTGGTAGACATTCCCGGGGAGGCCACCGAGCGGGCCTGTGACGGTCGCGGTTGTGCCGGCCTGGACGCCGTCGATGTAGACGTCGGGAGACGATGCGCCGACGCCGGTGGCGCAAATGGTTACAGTTGAGCCTTGCTTGGCGGGGTTGTCCGGGGAATTGAGTGTGCCATCGGCGTTGAGGATGTATCCCTGGCCGAGGCCGCTGCCATCGGCGGAATAAACGCCGGGTGCAGCGGCCAGCACGGCCGCGAGAAACGGATTCGAGCGATTGCCGCCCGATTGCACCGCGATGGTGGCCGCGCCGGTCACCACGAAATCGGCAGGCAGCATGGCGGTGAGCAGGCCCGAGGTCTGCGAGAGCAGTGGCAGAGGGAGGTCGTCGATCAGCAGGGCGGCGCCGGCGGCGAAGCCCGCTCCCTGCACCTGGAAGACGCCGCCGGGCGCAAGCGCGACGCCCAACTGGCTGGCGGCATTCACGACGGCATCGATGCGCGGCGCGGCGGGGAGTACGGCGGTCTTCACCACGAAGCTCTGGAACGTGGTGTCGGAAGGATAGAGACCGCTGAACGAGCCGCCCTCGGAGGAATAGTACGGTGGGTTCTCAGTGGCCCCGGCGAAGAACACCCCGCCATCGCCGCCGGGGCGCGACGGAATCGCCTGACGCACCGTGAAGGTGCGCGTGTCGCCGGCGAAGGTGGCCCATTCTAGGGTCGAGAGATCGGGTGTCAGCCTGGCGATCCAGCCCGTTGCGGGAGAAAAGGAGCCTTGCGCGGGACCGCGCGAAGGGAATGCCTTCGAGGACGTCGACCCGCCGGCGAGGATATTGCCATCGGTATCCGCGGCAAGTGCCAGGGTCAAGTCCGGCGCTTCACCGGCGAGCAGCGTGGAGGCCAGCATGTGGAATTGCGAATCGAAACGGGTAATGAAAGCGTGTCCATCGCCGTCGTTGCCGCGGTTTCCGGGAAGGATGGGAACCGGCGGCGGATTGGTTTGGAAGGCGCCGGCAGTCGTGGGAAATGGCGGCGCGGTCCCGATGACGCTGGCGATGGCGGTCTGGCCCCCGGCATAGATGTTGCCGGCGGAATCCGCGGTGACGGTCCAGACCGTTCCCGGAAGCGTGGCGGAGCCGAGCAGCGACGAGCCATCCTCCGACATGCGATAGACCTTCCCGCCGCCCCCAAGAAGGATGCTGCCATCGGGCGATAGGGCCAGGGTCGACGCATATTCATTCTGGCTGCCGATGTAGGTGGAGAAGACCAGCGTTGCGCCGGCGGCATCGAACTCGGTGAGGAAGGCGTCGGTGGGCGGTGGGGGCGAAGGTCCGAAGCCAAAGACCGGGGAGCTGCCCTGAAATGCGGTCTGATACGCTCCGGAGGTCACCGGCAAACCGCCATAGGTCAACCCGGCAATCAGGACGCGGCCGGCGCCATCGACAGCGATGGCGTTGGGGATGCCGCCACTGAAGCCGGTCGAGTAGGCCAGCGAGCCATCGGGATTCAGCTTCAAGACGAATGCGCCGCCCCACGCGATGGGGGCATAAGCGCCGGCGGTAGCCGGAAAGTCTGTGGAGTAAGTCGTGCCGGTTAGGTAGACGGAACCCGCGGCATCCACGGCCATGGCACTGGCTTCGTCGTCGGACGCGCCGCCGATATAAGTCGAGTAGAGGATGTTGCCCTGCGGATCGAACTTCGCGACGTAGATATCGGTGGAGATCTGCGATCCGGCAAAAAGATGTCCGCGTGCCGCGGCGAGCGCGGTAACGCCGGACACCGCCGGCCCGATGAGCGAAGTGGTGTTGAAGCCATCTGTGCTGGCCAGGATCTTCGGTCCGAAGCCGAAATAGAGCACGCCGGTGGACGGATCGGCGGCGAGGCGGCACACCGCCGAAGAGTAACTGTACTTACCGGTCCACGTGTTACCGCCGTCGGTGGATTGAAAAAGGCCGCCCCCGGAATCGCTGCACGTGTAGACGGAGCCGGGATGGAGGGGATCGAGCAGGATGGAATCGGCCCCGGATTGGTTCGCGGGCTGCGGGAGCGCGGCGAAGGTGAGGCCGTCGTCGGTGCTCTTTTCGATGGATTGCAGGGTGGCGAGGTAGACGACGCCGGGCGTGTTGGGGTCGAAGGCGAGGTCGCGGATGCCCAATTGGCCGCTGTAATAGGAATTGGTCTGCCAGGTGGCGCCGCCATCCGTGCTGCCGGCGAGGCCGGTGAAGGTGTCGGCCAGGATCGCGCCGGACCGTGGATCGATCCAGACGTGGTAGACGTAGAGGCCGCCATCGGTGTAGGCGATAATGCCGTTGTTTATGGCGGTCCAGGTGGCGCCGGTGTCGGTGCTCTTATAGATGCCATTGCCATAGGTGCCGGCGTAGAGGACGTTGCTTGCCGCGGGATCGACGGTAACCGAGTGAACGCGCACGGGAAGGCTGCCGAGCGCGGTCCAGGTGGCGCCGGCATCGGGGCTGCGAAACATGCCCTGGATGCCGGTGGCGTAGATGGTGTTGGGGTTGCGCGGGTCGGAACTGATCCATTCCGTCGAGCTGAGGCCGGACTGATAGAGATTTTGCCACTGCGCGCCGGGGCCATCGATGCGAAACAGGCCGGAGCCGCCGGGATGGGGCTGGAGCGCGGACTGGGTGGGGAAGTCGGTGGAGGTGGTGTTGCCGGCGACGTAGATGTTGCCTTGAGAATCGGCGGCGAGCCCAGCCACGGTTTGGCCCTGCGATCCGCCTATCTGGTGAATCCATTGGAAGGATGCGGACTGGCTGTGAAGCCCGGAGACCAGCACCAGGAGAAGCGGGAGCCGTGGCACGTTAGCGTGAGGATGCATCTTTGAAACCACGATTCGGCCTTTGTTTTCAACAGGATCTTTCGGGTGGTGTGTCATCTTGGGACAGCCAATGGTGGCATGGCTTGCGCGCCGCCACGTTAATCCGGCGGAAGGTCTCGAAGCACCGGCCGTCGCCGCAACAGTTCGGCGCCCCGCACCTGTCCCGAAGCCGGCGCCCTCAGCCAGCTCGACGCTTCCCCAGGCCCTCCGCAATCAGGGTGGCGGCGAGGGTGTTCAGGCTGACCCCCTCCTGCTCGGCGCGGCGCGTGAGCCGGGCGTGCATCGTCTTGGGCACGCGTAGCCGGAACTGGCCGCTCGACGCCTCGGCGGACCCCGGCTTCGGGATGGGATCGCCGAATTCCTTCATGGTCAGCAGGCAGCACTTCAGGGCATCCCTGCCGTTGGCGATGGCTTCTTCCACCGTCGCGCCGTCCGACATACAGAGGGGCACGTCGGGAAAGTCGATCAGGTATCCCGTACCCTCGTCAGCCGTCATGGGGCGGACCGTGAACCGGTATTGTTCGAGCTTCAGATCGTCGCGCTTCATTGGATCTCCCTTTTCCGCATGTCGTCCGCCAGGGTCACGAACTGCCGAATGTAAACAGGATTGATCGGCCTTGCCGCCGGGACAGGCAACGTTCCGGCGGGAAACCTGAAGCCCACATGACTGGTGCCATGCTGTCGATAGCTGATTCCGAAATGATCGGCAACCGCCTTGAGATCCTCAATCCGCCAGTCGCGCGGATTCTTCCGCATCCCTCTCAGGATCTTGGCAGCGCTCCCCACGAGTCAATGGTACCACGGGCGGCACCGGGTGGCCTTCGCAGAATTGTCCAATGCAAGATGATCCTGAAACGGAGCTTGTTTCCAATGCAAGATGATTCTGAAAATGGGAGGTTTGGGATAGGCGCGCCGCCGGGGAATGCAAATCAGAATGCGGAACGCCGAGAGTTTGACACCTTCACAGATCACCGACTTCTTGAAAGCCAGCGCAGGAATCGAGTTTGCCGGGCAAAGCCGTGCGGAAGTGTACGGCTGGGTCGAGCGAACCCTGGTCAACCAGGAGTATGGCCGGCAGGGGAAGAAGGCGCGGGGAGCAATCCGGGCGTACTTGAGCAAAGTGACCGGGCTCAGCCTGGCGCAGATGGCGCGACTGATTCGGGCTTACATCGAGACGGGGAGGGTGACAACGACCGCCTACCAGCGGCATCGGTTCTCCACCAAGTACCAGCGGGCAGACGTGTCGCTGCTGGCGGAGGTGGACCGCGCGCACGAGTTGCTGAGTGGGCCGGCGACGCAGCGGATACTGAAGCGCGAGTACGCGGAATTTGGAGACCGGAAGTTCGCGCGTCTGGCGGAGATCTCCGTGGGGCATCTGTACAACCTGCGTCACAGCGCGGCCTACCGGAAGGTGGCTGCGGTGTTCGAATGGACGCGGCCCAGCGCGGTCTCGATCGGGGAACGGCGGCGGCCGGAGCCGAACGGGCAGCCCGGCTATTTGCGCGTGGACACGGTGCATCAAGGCGACTGGGGCGGAGAGAAAGGGGTGTACCACATCAACGCAGTGGACACGGTGACGCAGTGGCAAGTGGTGGGCTGCGTGTGCAGGATCAGCGAGCGCTTTCTCATTCCGGTGCTGGAAGCGATCCTGCATCAGTTTCCGTTTCGCCTCCGCGGGTTCCATACCGACAACGGCTCGGAATACGTGAATGGAACGGTGGCCAAGCTGTTGAGGAAGTTGCTGATCGAGTTCACCAAATCGCGGTCCTGCCGGAGCCAGGACAACGCCCTGGTGGAGGGCAAGAACGGAGCGGTGATTCGCAAGCTCATGGGGTACGGACACATCCCCGGCGAGCATGCCGAGCGGGTGCACCAGTTTTACGCGGCGCATCTGAATCCCTATCTGAACTACCACCGGCCATGCGGCTTTGCCACGGTCACGCTGGACGCGCGCGGCAAGCGGCAGCGGAAATACAAGCTGCCCGATTATGCCACGCCGTATGAGAAGCTGAAGTTGCTGCCGCAAGCGGAGGAGTACCTGAAGCCGGGTGTGAGCCTGGCGCAGATGGACAAGGCCGCGCACAGTATGAGCGACACGGCGTGGGCCAGGCACATGGGGGCGGCCAAGGCGAAGCTGCTGCGCGAGTGCAAGATCGAATCTCCGATTCCGCCACGGTTCCAGTGAAGGCCGAAGCGGAGAAGAGTCTGTGGAAATGGCGGAACCATGGAAGGCGTGGAAAGCCAAAGGCAGGCTTTCCCCTTCTTCCACAGTTCCTTGGAAATCTCGCAGACAGCGCGAGATTCCCACATTCCCACAGCCTGGGCGAAGCAGGCTGGAAAAGTGGAAAACCAAAAACAGGTTTCCCACTTTCCCATCCCACTTCGCGACGGCAAGCCCGGCCTTCCACATCCAAAACACAGCGGCCTGCGGCCGCTCCGGCCGCCGCTGCGCGGCGAGCCAGACAACGTTGCAGAGTCCAAACAGCGCCCTCAATCCGAAGAGAAAGGAGCCATTCCCCGGCCCCCTGCACCTCAGGTTTTCAGGATCATCTTGTATTGGAAACGAAAGTCGCTTTCAGTATCATCTTTCGATTGGAAAATGCTACGGCCGAGCCGCCAAACAACGGCTCCCGGAGCTATCTAATTCTGCATGGCTTTTCATCGAAGTGATGCCATCTGCCGTCGTTGGGAGAGGAGCAAGGGGCCTGCAATCTGGCGACAGAGCTACTCCTGGAGCTCTTGTTCTGGGCTTGGCCGGATGGGCTCCGCACCTCGGCAACCGCGTCAAGAGCGAACTTCTCGCCTGGGGTCACCCCGTCACTACCCGGCCGTCGTTGTCGTGTGGGGGCGCGAACAGAGGACTGCCCTGTTCGATTCGGCTAGGAAGCAGTCCCTCCCTGCCGCGCGGGTTCGGGCTGGTCAAGCTCCCTAGCTGGCCTGGTCGCCGATGCCATCCACAACCACAAGCAAGACTCGCCGACTGCAAGACACAACAGACATATGAGCACTCTGCGACTCTCCTTATGCCATATCATGAAGCTCACAACAACTTGAACAGCTAAAATACAGGCGATAAAGCAGTAGTCCAAGACTTCTGGCTTTACAACATATAGGAGCACGAACCTACTAACAAAAAGTGATAATAGAAAAGGGCCGAGAAGAAAATAAAAGAATGCGGTCAAGCTGTTCGTGAGCCATCCATCAGATGCCTTGTTTGTGGACGCCCAACAGCCGGACGGGCCAGCACGGGGATTATCTCGCCGGTCGTAGTAAGGGGTGCCAGTTACCCCTTTTTGCACACTGTTCAGAACGCTGGGTTGGAGGCGAAAAGCCCCCCTTTCACCGGTTCTCTCCCAACGCTCCTGGTCGAACTTGAGTTGTTGCCTTTCCCGGTACTGGGCGTCGTGACATTCTTGTACCCTTTGCCTTTCGGCGTGGTCCCTCTCGTAGTCTCGTTGCCGCTGTTGCTGCTCTTCCCAGTACTCCACAAACTCTTTGCGCTCCCCCAGAACGACGTGGCTACAGGCTCCTCGGTTACTCAGCTTCCGGGGTGTTTCGGGGCGGTGGGAGGGCGAACATCTCTCGGCCAACCTCGGGAATTGGCCAGCGGCACCCTAGACAGGTGCGCACACCGCACCCCAGAGTTCTGGGCAGAGATCCCCCGCACATTCAACCGCGCGTCTCGCAACTCGAAGCCTCGGCAGGTCCGCCCAGCCGTCGAAGGGCGGCTCGAACATTTGGTTCTTCCAACCAGTTCCGCCATTGGACGGCGTCGACCCGCCGAGGTGAACCGCCCTTTCGTCATTTTTTTGCATGTTCTCAGACACTTTATCACCTGTAACGCGAAACCGTCCCGCCTTACAGCCTGTGGTGAGAGTGCCCCGAATAGCGGAAAGACGAGGACAGGCCCAATGAAATCAACAGCCTCCGGGCGCGATTGTGTCAATGTCGTGCTTTCATCACGGGCTGTCGGGGCCTTCCATGAGCCTTGGGGAATACGTTCTCGTCAGGATTGGTCAGGCTCTTCCTTTGCGTTCCTCGGGTATGCGGTCCAAAGAATGGTCGCATCCCGCTCGGCCCGGGGCCGCCGCGATCCCCGCCGCGCTACACGCTTATCCGCCCATCATCCTCTGCGCGCCGCCACGTGGATCCGGCGGAAAGTCTCGAAGCACCGGCCGTCGTCCTGCCGCGTGTCTTCGATCATCCGCTCGATGACATACTCCCGGAAACGCGGTCTGGCGCGATCCGGGAGATGCGCGAGAAACGGCACCAGGCTGGGCTGGTCGATCCACTTGATCATTGCCTCTGCGTCCGGAAAGTACCGGTCCGCGTTTTCACCCCAGACCCGCCGGTCGTCCATTCCGCTCGCATCCACCAGGGCCGAGTACTCCTCCACGGTGGGCATGTACCAGGGCCAATCGAATCCCCCAAAATAGCCCGCAAATTCAGCCGCCGGCATGGCTTCCCGAACGACCGAAAAAAAGTGCGAGCAGTTTCCCTCGCCCGCGAAGTTGAAGCGGAGTCTCCCACCCTGAACCAGCGCGCGGCCGACATTCCGGAGCAGACGCTGGTGATCTTTGATCCAGTGGAGGGTAGCGTTCGAGAACACCACATCGAACTGTTCGAGGTAGTCCAGCGCGTTGATGTCCACCAGGAGAAACCGCAGGTTCTTGCGTTCCTTCGGCCGGGCCGCTTCGATCATGCCGCGTGAGGCGTCGATGCCGACCACCTCCCCATCCGGAACCAGATCGGCGATCTGCGCGGAGAGTGTCCCATCGCCGCACCCCAGGTCGAGAACCCGCTCGGCGCCTTCGAGATCGAGTTCCGCAATCAGCCCCGTCCCCCATTCCTGCTGGTGGGCGGATGCTCTCTCGTACTTCCGGCCATCGAATTCGTGGGGCAGGCTAATTCTCCGTCCGTCCCCGGCCCCTTTTCGCCCGCTTGATCAAAAAATCGATGCGGCTGTCGGCATCCGGATTGCGGTCATGGTCGAAATGCAGCTCGGGGACGTGCCGCAGGCTCAACCGCGCGGCCAGTTCGTGACGCAAGTAATTCCGGGCGCCGTCGAGCGCCGCCAGGGCGGCCTTGCACTGCTTCTCGTCCCCGCGCACGGCCACGCGGATGTGAGCGTGCCGCCCGTCGGGGGTGACCTGCGCGTCCTCCACTTCGACAATCTGCAGCCGCGGATCGGCGGTCTCGAAGCCGATGATCTCCGACAACTCTTCCTTCACCGCCTCCGATACCCGAGCTGTTCGCCTCTCGTCCATTTCCAGTTCGCCCGCGCGCGGCGCTAGCCAACCCACTCCACCGATGTGCCGGCCAACGCTTCGCCCAGCAGGCCGGCGGCTTCATCCTCGGCCGCGCGCAGCACCTTTTCGGCGAAGACCTGGTCGGGCGACACCGTCACGACCGCCACCACGGAGCGCTGCCACAGGTCGTGGCAGTCGATCTCGGAGACGGCCACGTTGAACTTGTGGCGCAGCCGGTCCTTCACGCTTTCCAGCACGTGGCGTTTTTCCTTGAGAGAGTGGGAATGCTCCAAGCGCAATTCCAGGGTCAATACGCCGATGGCCGCCATATTCTTAGATACCCGCGGGGGCAGCTACCTGTCGGCTCCGCGCAAACCCCCGCAGGCCGATTGCCAATCGGCCGCAGGATGCCGTCCTGCCCCACAAAGCTACACAGCTAGAAGCCTTCCTGGGCGACGCGCTCGGTCAGGAACGCCTCGATGATGTCGCCCTGCTTCACGTCCCCGTAATTCTCCAGCGTGATGCCGCACTCCTGGCCGCTCTTGACTTCCGAGACGTCGTCCTTGAACCGCCGCAGGCTTCCGATCTTGCCGGTGTACACCACCACGTTGTCGCGCAGCAGCCGGACCTCGCTCTTGCCGGGGATGGTGCCGTCCTGCACGAAGCACCCGGCCACGTTCCCCACCTTGGTGATGCGGAAGGTTTCCTTGACTTCGGCCTTGCCCTTGTAGACTTCGCGGAATACCGGCTCGAGCAGCCCGGTCATGGCGCGCTTCATCTCGTCGGTCAGGTTGTAAATGATGGTGTGCAGGCGGATGTCCACCTTCTCCTGCTCGGCCAGCGCCGAGGCCGCCCGCTCCGGCCGCACGTTGAACCCGATGATCACGGCGTTGGACGCCGACGCCAGCAGCACGTCGCTCTCGTTGACCGCGCCCACGCCGCTGCGGATCACGCGCACCTTCACCTTCTCGTTGGAGAGCTTCTGCAGCGTCTCGGTGAGCACCTCGGCCGAACCGCCCACGTCCGTCTTGATGATGATGGGCAGTTCCTTGACCTCGCCCTCCTTCATCTGCTGGTGCAGTTGTTCGAGCGTCAGGCGGCTGCTCTTGGCGAGCGCCGCTTCGCGGTCCTTCAAATCGCGGAACTTCACGATCTGCTGCGCCTTGGCTGTGTCCGTGACCACCTGGAAATCGTCGCCCACTTCGGGCAGCGACTCCAGGCCCAATACTTCGACCGGCGTGGAAGGCTCGGCCTTGCGAATCTGCCCGCCGCGGTCGTTGATCATGGCGCGGACCTTGCCGAATACCGATCCGCAGATGAAGTAATCGCCCACCGCCAGCGTGCCATTGCGCACCAGCACGGTGGCCACCGGACCGCGCCCGCGGTCCAACTGGGCTTCCAGCACGGTGCCCATGGCGGGCCGCGTGGGATTGGCCTTGAGGTCCTGCATATCGGCCACCAGAAGAATCATCTCCAGCAGCAGGTCCAGGTTCTGATGGGTCTTGGCCGACACCGGAACCATCACCACGTCGCCGCCCCAGTCTTCGGCCAGCAGGCCGCGGTCGGAAAGCTGCTGCTTGATCCGCTCCGGCTGGGCGTCCGGCTTGTCGATCTTGTTGATCGCCACCACGATCGGCACCTGCGCCGCGCGGGCGTGGTCGATGGCTTCGAGCGTCTGCGGCATCACGCCGTCTTCGGCGGCCACCACCAGCACCACGATGTCCGTGACCTTGGCGCCGCGCGCCCGCATGCGGGTGAAGGCTTCGTGTCCGGGGGTGTCGATGAAGACGATCTTCTTGCCGTTCATCTCCACCTGGTAGGCGCCGATGTGCTGGGTGATCCCGCCCGCCTCGCGCCCCGCCACGTTGGCTTCGCGGATGGCGTCCAGCAGGCTGGTCTTGCCGTGGTCCACGTGGCCCATGATGGTGACCACGGGAGCGCGCTTCACCAGGTCCTTGGTGTCCTGGGCCTCTTCCACCGCCTGCATGGCTTCCACTTCGTAGCTTACGGTGGCCGTGGAGGCGCCGAAATCGCGCGAGACCTCGGTGGCCAGCTTGGAATCCAGCGTCTGGTTGATGGTGGCGAAGATGCCCCGGTCCAGAAGTTTCTTGATCACCAGGTTGGCGCGCACGTCCAGCTTCTCGCAAAGCTCCTTGACGGTAATGCCTTCGGAAATGGTGATCTCGCGATTGATGGGCGGCGGACCGGATTCCTGCTGCCGGCGCGTGGGCCCGCGCAGAACCCGCTCTTCCTCCACCCGCTCCCTGGGCTGGCGCGCCCGCGGCTTTTCGCCGGGACGGCCGCGCGGCTGTTCGATGGGCGGCGGAGCCAGACCCGGCTCCATGCGCACCCGCGAGGTGGGATGCTGCGGCCGCGGCCCGCCGGGACGCGGCGCGGCGGCGCCGGGACGAACGCCCGGCTTGGTCACCAGCGGCTGGCCCGGCCGGATGGGCCCGCGATAAATCGGCTGGCCCGGAGTGGGCGCGCTGGCGGCCTTGGGAACTCCCGGCCGGGGAGCCGCCGGAGGGGCGGGCATGGCGGGACGGGAGGTGGTCTTCAGCTTTTCCGCCAGGTCGGCGCGGGGCGGCACCACCGGACGCGCCGCCGGCTGTCCGGCCAGCGTGCGCGCCGTCGCACCGGGCGCCAGCGGCATGGAACTCGCACGGGGGGCTTCCGGATGGGGAGCTTCCTGACGCCGCGCCACCGGAGGCCGCGGCATGGCCGGCGCTCCAGGGACTTCCCGAGGCGTGCCGCCACCGGCTGCCGGACGCGTTTCCACGGGAGCGGACGGGAAGGGCTGGCGCGGCCCCGACAGAATCTGGCCGGGTTTGGGTCCGGCCGCCGAAGCCGGCAAGGGCTTGGCGGCGGGCGCTACCGGACGCCCCGGCGCGATCACCGCCGCGGGCGGCATCGCCGGTGGAGCGCTGGGAGTCGGCGCCAGCGCGACCGGCGGCGCCGGCGGGGCCGCGGGCGGCGCCGCGGGTGCAGGTGCGGATGAGGGCGCGGGCGCCGCGGGCGCGGGCCTGCCGAACACCGGCGGCACGATGGGACGTCCCGCCAGCGGCGGACGAATCGGCGCGGCGTGCGGCTGCACCTCGACGGCAACCTCGCTGCCCGCGAGCGGCTCTTCGGCGGCCGCGATGGGGCTTTCGCGCGGGGCCTCCGTCCGGACCGCGTGCCGTCCCGCCGGCGGGAACTCCTCTTCGGCGGCCGGCGGGCCCGGTTCGGGCTCTTCGGCCACCGCCACCGCGATCCCTCCACCATGATCGGGAGCCGCTTCGGCTTCGAGGTCGGGCACGTCCAGCCCATATAGACGCCGCAGGCGGATCGCCACGTCTTCGTCGATGGAACTGGAGTGGGTCTTTTTTTCGGTGACGCCCAACTCGGGGAGCCGGTCCAGGATTTCGTGCGCCTTGACTTCCAACTCCCTGGCCAGCTCGTTGATTCGAATCTTCTTCATAGCGTAAAGCAAATCCGCTTCCACCGCAGGCGCTCCGGCGCTCCTCAATGGCTACCTTCTTCCGCAGCGCTCCGTTCGAGCAAGGGCCCGTCGGAATCCGCTCCGGCCGCCTGATTGTTTGGGGGAGAACCCGCGCTCTCTATCGTACCAGACTGATCCACCGCATCATCCGCTTCCCGCGCGGCCGCTTCCGGCGCAGCGGTCTCCGCTTGCCCCGCTTCCATCTCCGCCGGCGCGGCCTCTTCTTCTTCTCCGGCCGTCACGGCTTCTTCCGCCGCCGCGGGTTCTTCCGCTTCCGCGGCTTCTTCGGCCGCCGCGGGCTCCTCGAACTGGCTGTAGTAAGCGTTCACGGCGAGTTGAATCTGCTCCACCATTTCGGGAAGGATGCCCTGGATCTCCTCCAGTTCCTCGGGCGTCATGCCGCCCAGTTTCTCGATCGTGCCCACGCTCGATTCGAGCAGCTTCTCCACCACTTTCTCCGGCAGGCCGAAATCGATCAGCACCGACACGGGAGCCCCCGGCGCCACCAGCGCCGCCATCTGCGACTCCACTTCCTGGCGCTTCTCTTCCTCGCTCTTGATGTCGATCTTCCAACCCAGCAGCTTGGCCGCCAGGCGCACGTTCTGGCCCTTCTTGCCGATGGCGAGCGAAAGCTGCGAATCGTCCACGATCACTTCCATGTGCTTTTCAAGCGGATCGAGCACGGTGATGCGGCTCACCTTGGCCGGGCTCAGGGCGTGGGTGGCGAACCCCACAGGATCCTCGGAATACTCGATGATGTCGATCTTCTCGCCGCGCAGCTCGCGGATGATGGATTGCACCCGCATCCCCTTCATGCCCACGCACGCGCCCACGCTGTCCACGTCGCGGTCGCGGCTCTGCACCGCGATCTTGGTGCGCTCGCCGGCTTCCCGCGCGCAGCCCTTGATGGCCACCGTGCCGTCGTAGATCTCCGGCACTTCCTGCTCGAAGAGGCGCATGACCAGCTCCGGCGCCGCCCGCGACACCAGCACGCCCGGCCCCTTGGAACTCTTGTCCACCAGCCGGATCACGCAGCGCACGCGGTCGCCCACGCTGTAGCTTTCCAGGCGCGACTGCTCTTTCTTGGGCAGCTTGGCCTCCGTCTTGCCCAGGTCGAGAATGTAATCCGGACCCTCGACGCGCTTGATGGTGCAGCTCACCAGCTCGCCGGTGCGGCCCGAGTACTCGTTGAACACCGTCTCGCGTTCGGCTTCGCGGACCTTCTGGAAAATCACCTGCTTGGCGGTCTGCGCCGAGATGCGCCCCAGCGCGTCGGTGTTTTTGGGAATGCGCACTTCGCTCCCGATCTCCGCGTCCGGTTGCAGCCGGCGCGCTTCCGCCAGGCTCATTTCGTGCACGGGATCGACGACCGGATCGGCGACCTTCCTCAGCGCATAGAGATGGATGGCCCCGGTCTTTGGATCCATGTCCGCCGCGTAGTCCTCGTTGGTGCGGTAATGTTTCCGAGCCGCGATCAACATGGCGTCTTTTACCGCGTCCAGCACGATCTGCGGATCGATGCCTTTTTCCTTGCTCAGAATCTCGATGGATTGAAAGATCGTTTCCAAAGTGTCCTCGTTCCCATGTATGGATTCAGGATGTTTTCTCTTCCGGCGGGCCTACCACTCGAACTTCAGATTGGCCTTCAGGATCTGCTCGAGCGGTAACCGGACGCTCAATCCCGGCGCGGTCTCGAGGGTCACCTGGCCGCCGGCCAGCCCAGCCAAAGTGCCTTCCCACGTCCGGCGGCCGCTCACCTCGCCGCGCAGCGTGATCTTGGCCTTCTTCCCCTGGAATCGCTCATAGTCTCCCGGTTTCAGGAGCTTCCGCTCCACTCCCGGAGAACTCACTTCCAGCGTGTAGCGGCCTCCGGGGACCACGTCCTCCACGTCCAGAATGGTTCCCACCTGCTGCGAAACCATCTCGCAATCGGCGTGCGTGACCCCGGCCGGCTTGTCGATGGAGATCCGCACCAGGCGCTGAGCTCCGCCGCCCTTCACCTCGACCTCAACCAGTTCCAGGCCTTCGGACTCCGCCACCCGCCGCGCGATTTCCCCGATCTGAGACGCCACATCTTCCCGCATACTAAACCCGAATGCCGAATTCCAACAAAAAAGTGGGCTTTCGCCCACTTCTATGGTCCGGCATTCAAGAACCTATTGTACCGTGTTTGAAAGAATTTGGGTAGACCTCAATGCGTGGGTGCCGCTCTCCGGCCGCGCCCGCCCGCCGGCCCGTTGGGAAGCTCGATTATACTGGATTCACCCCATGCCACCCGGCCAGGTTCAAACCGCCGACACGCGCTTCTTCGGGCATCCGCCCGGTCTGGCCACGCTCTTTTTCACGGAAATGTTCGAGCGCTTCAGCTACTACGGCATGCGCGCCCTGCTGATCCTCTACATGACCCACCGGGTGGCCCAGGGCGGCCTGGGATTTGCGGACGCCAAGGCGGGCTCCATCTACGGCCTGTACACTGCCATGGTGTACCTGCTGTGCCTGGCGGGCGGCTGGATCGCGGACACGTTCATCGGGCAGCGGCGCGCGGTGCTGGTGGGCGGCATCCTGATTTCGTGCGGCGAGTTCTCGCTGCTGGCGCCCGGCGAGCTGCCGTTCTATGCCGGCCTGGTCCTGTTGATGATGGGCACCGGGCTGTTGAAGGGCAACGTGAGCACCATCGTGGGCCAGCTCTACGCGCCGGGCGACGCCAGGCGCGATTCGGGCTTCACGATCTTCTACATGGGCATCAACACCGGCGCGGTGGCGGCGCCCCTGGTGTGCGGCTGGCTGGGCCAGCACTACGGCTTCCGGCTGGGATTCGGGGCGGCGGGACTGGGAATGCTCTTCGGGATCGCCCAGTACGTGGCCTTTGGCGGCTCGCTGGGCTCGGCCGGAAGCCGGGCGGCAGGGGCGGGCTCGGAGGCGGCCAACCGCCGGAAAAAGCGCTTCGGCCTGGCGGGCGTGTTCGCCGTGGTGGCCGCCGCCGGCCTGTGCGCGGCGCTGGGAACCACCGGCACGGTCCACATCACGCCCGAGGCGATCTCGGGCGCGCTGGGATACTTTCTACTGCTCGTCACCGTGGCCGTGTTCTCCTGGCTGATCTTCGGCCGGGGATGGTCGCCGCAGGAGCGCCGGCGCAGCACCGCGATTCTGGTGCTGTTCGTTTTGTCGGCGGTCTTCTGGTCCGCGCTGGAACAGGCGGGGAGTTCGCTGAACCTGTTTGCCGACCGCGGCACTCGCTGCTCGATCCTGGGATGGAACTTCCCGTCCAGTCTGCTGCAGATGGTCGAGCCGGTGTTTGTGGTGGCGCTAGGGCCGCTGGCGGCCTGGCTGTGGCTGGCGCTGGGACGGCGCGATCCCTCCAGCCCCGCCAAGTTTTCGCTGGCCCTCGTGTTCAACGCGGCCTCCTTTGCCATTCTGATACCGGCGGCGGCCATGGCGGCCGGCGGGATGCGGGTTTCCGCCCTGTTCCTGCTGGGCACCTATTTCCTGCAGGCGCTGGGGGAACTCTCGCTCGGTCCGGTGGGCCTGAGCGCCATGAGCAAGCTGGCGCCGGCGCGCGCGGCCGGCTTCATGATGGGAATCTGGTTCCTCTCCATCAGCATCGGCGACTGGCTGGCCGGGAAGGCCGCCTCGCTGTACAGTTCCATGCCGCTGCCCACACTTTTCGGCTCCGTGGCGGCCTTCAGCCTGGGCGGCGCGCTGGCGATGCTGCTGTTGAAGCGGCCGACGGTGCGGCTGATGGCGGGCGTCAGGTAGCGGGCTGCCCTGCCGGCGCCGGCCATTCCCAGGCGTAGGCCGAAAAGCGCCGGATGGTGCGGAAGCCCACTCTTTCGTACAGCGCCACGGCGTCTTCGTTCGCGGAGGTGACGGTGAGGGAGACCCCGCGGCATCCGGCTTCCTTCAGGCTCATGAGCGAGTGGCGCAGCAATTCGTGGCCGACGCCCTTGCCGCGCACCGCCGGCGACACGCAGATCTGGGTGATATGGCCAAAGCCGGGCGCCACCAGGCTGGCCAGCGAAATGCCGCAGAGGCGGCTGGTGAGAGCGTCGAAGGCGGCGTAGGAGGCCGCGCCGAAGAACGTGCCGCATCCCGGAAGCTGCACGATGTTGAACAGGAATCGCCGCGCGCCGGCCACGCTGCGGTACTGATCGTTCACGCGGCTGTCCACGTGTCCCGAGTAGGCCTCGGCGATCGCCTGCGCGGCCTGCTCGTGATAGGCGTCGTTCCAGCGCTCGATGAAAACTGGCACGCGCACGTGGCCTTCGCGCACATCGGCCGCCGCCAGTTCGGCGCGCATGAAATTGCGGTCGTAGGCGGCGGCGTCGGAGGCGAACGGCAGGGTTCGCCGCGGCGCGTAATCGAGCATCAGAAGCTGGGCTTCCACGCGGTCGAGTTGGGCGTGCTCGCGGATGGCGCTCAGGGCGCTGGAGAGCAGCAGATCCTCGTACTGGCGCCCGCGGTGGCCGCGGCGAACGTACAGATCGCCCACCAGGCCTTTGTGGTCTTCGAGGACGTAGTAGATGTAGGCGATGGCTTCTCCGTCCTTCAAAAGGGCGCTCCCGCCAAGCGCGTGCAGGTCTACGTAACGGCGGACAAGGTCGGCCGATCTTCCGAAGTCCCAGTCGATCTCATGCAGCCATTCGGCGGTCTCCTCCTCGAGGAGCGCTTCCAGGGTGCGGGCGGTCAGGCGGCGCAGGTCGACAAGTTCCGGACGGGGGCGTGGAGGATTCAGCCGGGCAGCCATTAGGGGTGTTGCTATTGTAGCGCGGACGGGGGCGGCATTCGCCAGAAAGCCACCCGCACCAACTCGCCGCGGGGAGCCCAGACGGCGGGATCGGTGGGACCGAACAGGGCCAGCACCGGAATTCCCGTGGCCGCCGCGAGGTGGGTGATGCCGCTGTCGTTGCCGGCATAGAGCCGCGATTGGGAGATCCAGCAGGCCAGGCGGTAGAGATCGTCGATGCGGACGGCGCCCACGAGCGGCGGATCCTCCGCGCCGGCGCACCAGCGCACTGTCAGGCGGCGCTCCAACCCACGCGCCAGGGTCCGGTAGCGCTCCAGCGGCCAGTTCTTGGCGGGGCTGCCGGAGAAGGGATGGATCACGGCGAAGCCGGCGGGCTCCCGGATGCCGGCATCTTCGGCGCGGCATGGGATGCGTGGAACCCCATCGGAGGAGCGATCCGTCAGGGTGCGCACCTGTTGCAGGTAGAAATCCACGGCATGCACGCCGCGGGCGGCCGGTGGGAGGGCGGGGAAGAAGGTGAACGGCAGTCCCAGGGAATCCACCAGGGCGCGGAATTCGGGGCGATTGGCGCCATACCAGGACACGATGGAATCGAAGCCGGCCAGGTCTTCGAGCAGCCGTGAGGGTGGATCGGCCACGCCCAGAAGATCCAGGCCGGTGGCGGCGATGGCGCGCACGCGATCCGCGAAGCGCACCAGTGGGACGTGGGCGGAGGCGGTCCAGACTTCCAGCCAATCGGCGGGGTGAGGGCCTTTCAGGCACTCCAGGGCGGGGAGCGAGACGATAAAGTCCCCGATTGCGCCGGGCCGGATGGCAAGTCTTCGCACCACCGGCCAGTATCGCAAGAACAAAAGCCCCGGGTCTCGTTTTATCCACAGCGGATTCGTTGTAATTCGGCTGTAACCTAATGGAAACACAAGATATAAATATTGAGGAAAAACCCTCAAAATAGGGGCCTTAGGGATTGACGAAAGTGGGGAATGCGGGCATATTGGGAAAGGTTCCAAGAGGTTTGAGGAACAGCAGGCCTCCGGAAACGTAGCGGACCTGGAACGGTGATCCGCAGCTTGAGTCTTAAAACAGCAAAGGGCTGCGGGGAGCGAGAGGAGATCGGGCGGATTCGGAAGGCGGGCCGCAGGGCCGTGGAAGCGGCTGAGGCGTTGATCCGGACGGGGGTAAGAGCCCGGAAGGGGAGCGGAGGCCGTGGAAGCAGTCCGAGGCGCCGGCAGGTGGAGACGCAACGGGCCAGAAGCAAGGAAGCCGTCGCGACCGGGGCGAACCGGGAGCGGGGGTGGAGCCGATGGCCGAACGGGCGACGAAGCCGGCAGGCGAGGGAGCGAAGGAGCAGGCCGGGGCCGATCCTGGAACGGGGACGCCGCAAGGCGGGCTCGCTGCAGGCGAGGGAAAGGCCGATTCGAGCTGCCGGTTCCGTCAGGGAGAAGCATCAGAAGGCTGCGGTGAGCTGGGAAGCATTGATCCTGGGGCTGGAGAAACCGGCATCGGGGGAGCGGAACAGCGAATCACCCGGCGCTCCCGGACGCAGTGCTCGGTGCGGTGCATGCCCGTGGCGAGCCAGGCTGGGAATCGAGTCACTTGGAACCATTCCTTTTTTGGGGGACACTTTCCGGCCCTCAACCCCGTCCAAGTCCCGCTTCAAAAACGGTCCAACGCGAATCTCAAATAGTGCTTGTCCATCGCCACGCCCGCGATGACGTGGGCCGATAGGACGCCCAGACACGCCAATTCCCGCAGCCAAAGCCAACTGCCCCGGGGCGCGGCCGACACTTGCCGAAGCCAGAAGATCATTGAGGCTATGGAGAGCACGGACAGTGAGATGTAAGCCGACCAGATGAAGTTGCCGTGGGTCCAACGGATGGTCTCCGACAGCAGGTATGCATAGGATGCGCCGAAGAAGAACGTGAGCCAGGCAAGCTGGAGCATCCCATCGCGCAGCGCGGTTTTCCAGTGCAGCAGCAGGACCGCCAGCGGAAACGCCGTGGAGGCCAGGAACTTCCACTCGAGATCGGTAGCCCAGTGGCGCATCACCCGCAGGGGCGCCCACACAATGGTGTCCTGATACTCCGTCAGGCTCGGGTTTCCCGAGAACGCGTGCCGGTACTGCCAGGCCAGGACCGCGCAGGCGGGCAATGCCAGCCCGATCAGCAGCGCGCCTGGCGACACCGCCGCGCGGCGGAGAATCCTGAGCAGCGCCAGCAGGGCGGCGGCGGGTAGCAGACAGATGAGGTAGCTCGGCTTGGCCAGCGCTCCGGCGGCCACGGTCAGGAAAAACACAATCAGGATGCGCCAGCCCGGCCTGCGTCTCCCAAACAGGAATCGTACGGTGAGGAAGAATGCGCCCACCGCAAACGATCTGGTGAGAGTGTACGTGGGCGCGTTGTATGGGTCGTTCCAAAGGTAGCCGATCTGCACCCACAGGGTGTGCTGGATAGGTTGGGCCACCAGCAGCGCGCCAGTGGCCGCCAAAAGAATGGGGGCGCGGCCGATACGCCGGTCGCCGTGAAAGACCACCCATAGCGCGCCATAAACCGCCGCTCCGGTGAGCGCATAGGCGCCGACCACTACCAGGCGCGCCGCCAGGAGGAAGGAAGACGTCAGGTGAGCGGCGTACGCACCGGCGATCAACAGGTGGTACAGGAAGTGGGGCATGATGATCTCGCCCCTGCGATACAGCGCCTCCGCCATCCCCACGTGGGTAATGTAGTCGTTCCCCTCCAGCGTGAACATGTGCCAGGCGATGGCGCCATGGACAAGCGCGAATGCCGAGGCTGCAACCACCGCCGCCGCCACGTGGCTCAGACCGGGACGGGGCAGCGGCGGCATGGCCGCGTCCGCCGCCCTGAAAGCCAGGAACCGCGCGATCCAGTCAATCCACCTGCGCGTCCACGCGGGCCTTTCCGGGATGGAGGATTCTGGCGGGCGGGGCTTCCGGCGAACCCGGCTCTTGGGCATAACTACCGGCCGGCAGCCTGCAACTGCCGGTGCTCGAAGACGTAGCGGTCGACGAACGCCGAGAAGGCGGTCTGCAGGGCCACGCGCGCCCGGTCGCCCGCGCCGCCGATCCGGCGGTCCTCGATCTGGCGGACGGGCAGCAGGTCGCGCGTAGTGGATGTAATGAAGACCTCTTCGGCGGCTTCCAGATCCGCGGGAAAGAGAACCTTCTCGGCGATGCGGATGCCGGGCACGTGGACTTCCTCCAGGATCACTTCCCGCGTGATGCCGGGGAGGCATCCGGAGTCGAGGGGCGGGGTCCACACCTCGCCGCCGGTCGAGGCAAAAATGTTGGCCGAGGTGCATTCCGCCACCTCGCCGCGCTCGTTGAGCAGGATCACTTCGTCGAAACCGCGGTCATGAGCCTCTTCGGCCCAGGTGAGGTTCATGGCCCAGGAGAGCATCTTGGCGCCCGCGAAGGGGCTGGCGGCGTGGCGTCCGTCGGGCTGGTAGGCCAGCTTGACGCCCGCGCCCCAATCCTTGGTGTCGGTGGTGAGGGCGATCAGGTCGCTGTCCCTTCCGTTGGACGGGCCGGCCCAAATGCCGCCGCCGTTGCGCACAATCGCCAGGCGGAGGGTGCAATCGGGTGTGCCGTTGGCTTCGAGCAGACCCAGCACCCTGTGGCGAACGGTCTCGGAATCGTCCGGGATGGGGACGTGCAGACGGGCGGCGTCGCGGGCAATCCTGGCCCAGTGCCGCTCGAAGGCAAAGGGGACGCCGCCAACTACGCGCAAGGTGCTGAAAACCCCCCAACCCGAGAGCAGGCCGACCTGTCCGGGGGACAGCGTGAGCTGGCCGGCTTCGCAGATGTCCTGGTTGTGAAGAACGAAACGGTGGATCACGAGGCTATTCTAACGTCTCTCGCGGGCCGGTGAGCCGCGGCGCCCGGTTTTCGCCTTCTACGTCCAGTTGGGAAACGGGTCCACACGGCCGCCGCGGCAGGCGGAGATCAGCTCCGGCAGCCGTTTGCGCCGTTGGAACAATCGCTCCAGCAATTCCATCAGGGCGCTCTCGTCGCCGTCGATCCAATCCGGCGGGACGGATTTCCAGGCATGATCGATCACCTCGCCGGGAAAATTCATCGCCAGGTCGAGCCAGGGCTGGAAATCGTCGAGACGCCGCACCTCCTGGTAAACCAACCGGCGGGCGTAGAGTCCCTGCAGGGGCGACTCCGGAAAATCCCAATTGGGGCCGTTGAAGGCGTATCCGTGGTCGATCATGCGGGCCACGAACGCCTGGTGGCCTCCCTGGCCGCGCCGCACCATGGCCCGGTGGAACACGGCCTGCCGCCCGTCGGCGTTCCCCACCCACTTGTCGAAGACCAGGATGGCGCGGAAATCCTCCAGGTTGGCGACTCCCGCCAGGAGGGCATCCGGCAGGAAATCGTAGACCGCGATGCGGGCCGGGTCTCCCGGGTAGCGGGATCCGAAATGCCAGCCCGGGGCCACCTCGATGCGCCGGCCGCCCAGCGTCAGGTGAACCTCGGGATTGGCCCGCAGGAAATCTGCTGTGACGCGCAGGAGGGCGGTTTCGGGAGCCGAGACCTCCAGGTAGTCGAGCAGGGTGGCGGCCAGGAGTTCGTTGACCAGCACCCGGCGGTGTTGCGGATTGTTGCGGAACTTGACCACGTACCAATGGCCGTCGTCGGCTTCGAGGAGGTGGGCTTGAGCGCCTCCTCGCATTTTGCGGATGTGCCGGACGGCGGTAAGAGGCATGAGAAAGAAAATCGGGTACCCTAGAGTTGTATCACAGGGAGGACTGATCTTCGATGGCGGAATCACAGACGAACGGCAATTCGGAAGGAAGCGGCTCCAAGCCCCCCGCGCCGGCCCGCAGCGACAACGAGGTTGCGCTCGAGCTGATGCGATACATCGCCACAGTGACGGGATACGGCAAGTCGCCACAAGCCACTGCGGGCTTTTCCGGCAAGCCCCAGACGCGATCCGTCGAGGAGCAGGCGGACGCGCTCCTCGATCTCTTCGAGCGCTGCCGGAACGTCGTTCGCAAAGACTAGGGAAACGGACGCAAGCCGGCGGCGGAGGCCGCCGGCCGATCCATTCCGGCAAGCTGCCCGCGGCTATTTCTTCTTGGCGGCCTTCTTGGCGGGCGCCTTACTCGCGGCTTTCTTGGGCGGAGCCTTTTTGGCCGCCTTCTTCGCCGGAGCGGGCTTAGGCGGGGCTTTCTTGGCGGCCTTCTTGGCCGGGGCCTTCTTCGCCGCAGCCTTCTTCGCCGGAGCCGGTTTTGCCGGAGCCTTTGCCGCCGCCGGTTTGACAGGAGCCTTCTTGACGGCCTGCTTCACGGGCGCTTTCTTGGCGGCAGTGGCCTTTTTCACCGGTTTCTTCGCGGGAGCCGGAGGAGCCGATTCAGGGGCGGGCGCCGGCGGTGGGGCCACGGCAGGCGGTACGACCACTTCGGCTACCAGTTCAACTTCAACTTCCTCTTCCTCTTCCTCCTCGTCTTCGAAGTCGTCAAGCTTCGATTCGAGTTCCGTGTTCTCTTCGTCTTCGTAATCGTGGAAGTCTTCCATCTCTTCTTCGTCCTTCGGAGCGATTTTTGACCTATCGAACATTCAGCGAGCCTCCTGCAGTCAAGGCACGATCACACATAGAATACCCCTTTTTGGCGATGAGGCAATAGCGAAAAACGCAAGATGGCCGGAAAAATCGAGAGATGACGATCCCACGGCCGATGGGTATTGGAGGCGCCGCTCCATATTCGCGGGCTGGCCGCCAGTGGCGCGCGCGCCGGGTTCCATGCGGCCATCGAGCCGCGCCCGGTCGGGCCGCGCCCATTTGATCGGCGCGACGAAAAGCGCGGGCCGCCGGTTGCGCGCGCCGATTCCCATGCGGCCATCGGGCCGCGACCAGCCGGGATACGCCCTTTCGATCCGCGTGACAAAAAGCGTCCGCCGCCAATGGCGCGCGCCGCCGGGTTCCATGCGCCCATCGAGCCGCGACCGGCCGGGCCACGCCCATTTGATCGGCGCGACGAACAGCGCTGGCCGCCGGTAGCGCGCGCCGCCGGGTTCCATGCGCCCATCGAGCGGCGCCCAGCCGGGCCACGCCCATTCGATCGGCGTGACAAAAAGCGTCCGCCGCCAGTGGCGCGCGCGCCTATTTCCATGCGGCCACCGAGCCGCGCCCAGCCGGGCTACGCCCTTTCGATTCGCGTGACAAAAACGTCGGCCGCGGGAAAACGAGGATTGGCGCCGGCAGGAAAGGCAGTGGACAAACAACCGTGCCCCGCGGCCCGGGCTGGCCGCCGGAACTATGATGGCTTGCGGGTCTACTTCCCGACCGAATTGGCCAGGAGCACGGCGGGGGGAGCGGCGGAGGCGGTGGCCGGCGCGGAGCTGGTGGCCACCGGCTTGGGCTGCGGTTTGGCGGCGGCCGCGGCCGGCTTGGCTTGCGGCTTGGGAGTGGCCGCAGTCCCCGGCTTCGGCGCGGAGACCGTAGCCGCAACCGTGCGCCGGACCGGGCCGGATGTCCGGTGCGCCGCGGTAGAGGCGGAGAGCCTCCTGGCGGGGGCGTCCACGTGGATGGCCGAAGGGATCAACACCAGTTCGCCTACGGGAGCTTCGGGCGTCTTCAGGCTGTTGGCGGCCATGATGCCGGCCGGCGCCACGCCAAATCGCCGGGCGATGGAAGCCAGGGTTTCACCGCTCTCCACGCGGTGCATGCGCCACGCATCCCGGTGCTCGGCGGGAATCAGCTCCAAACCGCTGGAGAGCTGCGCGCCCATGCCTTTGGGTACGTGCAGCGCATACCCCTGCGGGGCGACCCCATGCAGCACCGCGGGATTCAGCTCGGTCAGTTGCGGCAAGGGAATCTCGATCAGATCCGAAACCAAAGCCAGATTCGTGGGAACGAGGAGATCCACGGTGTCGTATTCCAGCGGCGCATCCATCTGAAGATCGTTCAGACCGTACTCGGCGGCGTTCTTCTCGATGATGGTCATCGCCAGGATGATGGGAACGTAGTTGGTGGTCTCGGCGGGCAGGACACCGCGGTTTCGCAGTTCCCAGAAATCCGCGAACCCGGTCCGCTCGACGGCGTTCTCCACCACCATGGGTCCGCAGTTGTAGGCCGCGATCGCCAGGTACCAGTCTCCGAACTCGTTGTACAGGTCGTGGAGGTGCCGGGCGGCGGCGCGCGTGGACTTCTCGGGGTCCATGCGCTCATCGATGTACCGGTTTCTCTCCAGGCCATATTCCTGTCCGCGGAGCGATATGAACTGCCACATCCCGCCGGCCGCCGCGCGGGACATGGCCCGCGGCATGAATCCGGATTCGGCCTGCGCCAGGTGGATCAGCTCCTGGGGCACGCCCTCTTCGTCCAGCACGCGCTGGATCATCTGGCGGTAGCGCCCCGACCGCTGGGTGGCCACGGCCACGGTCCCGCGGCCGCGATTGGAGAAGAAGTTGATGTAGCCGAGGATGGTGTCGTTAACCGTGAGCGGCAACTGGGAAACCGTGGCCGCCACCTGCTCCCGGACCCGGTTCTTCAACTTGGGATCGACGGGGAAGGTCATGTGAAGAATGTCTTCGAGAGGAGCTTTTTCGTACTGGCCGTCCTCGCCGCCTGGGTTGGCGCCCATGCCCGCCACATCCAGGCGATGGACGTTTTCGACCATCGACTCCAGGCGCCGCTCGTAGTCCTCGCGGTCCGCCGGGTCCAGGTCGGAAGCCTGTACCATCTGGTCGACGGCTTCGTCGAAAGTCCGCCGGGCGCCGGCAAAATCTTCCGCCTGGTAAAGTCTCCTGGCGGCGTCGAAGGTCTGCTCGGCGCGCTGGACCATGGTATCTCCGGCAGTCCACCGGGGCAGGACAGGCGGAGTGTTGGGCAGGGCGGGAGTGTTGGGCAGGAACGCGGAGAGGTTGGCGCCCGGCGGCGTATCCACGATTGCGGGCGGGCGGGCCGACAGCGACCTTGGGGGCACAAACTGCCTCAAATGGGCACTGGATTGCTGGGAAACTACACAGCCGGCCGTAGTGAGCGCCGCAGCGACCAACGAACAGGAGAAGACAATCTTCATCCGAACGTCCATCAAGAGCTCCAAACTAAGGAAATAAAGCTACTTCGATGGGCCGCCTCGCGGCACAATCGTTAAAAGACTACTACAGAACCGTAGATCGATGCAACTACTTCTCGTACTACTGGAGGAATAGGTGTGTATTCCCAGGAAGATGTTGTGTCGTTTTTTCCCCGTTTTCTCAGCTATTCTTCCTCCTCCTCTACGCCTTCTTTGGCGGCCTTGGCGGCGGCAATGATCTTTTCGGCCTGCAGTTGGGGCACGTAATCGTAGTGATCGAACTCCATGGTGAAAGATGCCCGGCCCTGGGTGATGGCGGTCAGGTCGTTCTGATAGTTCAGCATGTCGGCCATGGGCACCTGAGCGCGGATAAACTGCGTGCTGCCTTTGGTTTCCATGCCGGAGATGCGGCCGCGGCGGCTGTTGAGGTCGCCCATCAGGTCGCCCGCATATTCCACGGGGGCCTGAATCTCCACGTTCATCACGGGTTCCAGCAGGGCCGGCCTGGCTTCCAGCATGGCGGCCTTAAAAGCTTTGCGGGCAGCCAGTTTGAACGCCAGTTCGGAAGAATCCACATCGTGGTAGCTGCCGTCGTAGACGGTAACCTTAAAGTCCACCAGGGGATAGCCGGCCAGGAATCCGTTCTCGGCCGCTTCCACAATCCCCTTTTCGACCGCGGGGATAAAGTTCTTGGGGATGGCGCCGCCGAAAATCTCGTTGGCGAACTCGAACTTGCCGCCGCGCGGCAGCGGTTCCATGCGGATCCAGCAATCGCCGAACTGCCCGTGGCCTCCGGTCTGTTTCTTGTGGCGGCCCTGAACGTCGGCGGTGCCGCGAATGGTCTCGCGGTAGGGGATCTTGGGCGCCTTCAGCGTGACATCCACGCCATAGCGGCGCTTCAGCCGGCTGACCACGATTTCGACGTGCTGCTGGCCCGACCCGGCCAGCAGAAACTCGCGGGTTTGCGGATCGCGGTAGAAGCGCAGCGAGAGATCCTCTTCCAGAATGCGGTGCACGGCGTTGCCCATGCGGTCTTCGTCGTTCCGCGATTTGGCTTCGATGGCGAAGGCGATGGAGGGTTCCGGCAGTTTGACGGGCGGATAGGTGAAGTTCACCCCCTTGTCGCCGAGCGTGTCGCCGGTCAGGGTATCCTTGAGCTTGGCCACCGCCCCGAAATCGCCGGCATGCAGTTCCGTGACCGGTTGCAGCGTCTTGCCCTGGGGACTGCTCAGATGGGCCAGGCGCTCGCTCGAAGAGCGGCTCAGGTTGGTGAGATTGGCATCGTTCTTCACGATGCCGGTCATGACCTTGAAATAGGAGATGCGGCCGGCGAACGGGTCGGCGGTGGTCTTGAATACGAACAGGGAGCACGGGCCGCTTTCCGAGATCTTGCGGGTGGCGCCCTCGGCGGCGCCTTCGGCCACCACCGGCACCGGTTCGCGCTCGGTGGGAGCCGGCACGTTCTCCACCATGAAGTTCAGGATCAGGTCGCTCCCGATGTTGTTCAGCCCCGAGGCGCACATCACGGGGAAGATGCGCATCTCGCGGACACCCAGCCTGAGCCCTTCCACGATGCGGTCGGGAGGCAGCGTGCCGCTGTCGAAGAATTCCTGCATGAGGGCGTCGCTGCCCTCGGCCACCATTTCCACCAGCGCTTCCTGGGCCTTCTGAGCGGCCTCGGCCAGGTGGGCGGGGATCTCGCTCTCCTTGCCTTTTCCGTCGCCCCCGGCGGTGTAGGTGTAGGCCTTCATGCGAACCAGGTCGATCACGCCCGAGAAATCGCGCTCGCTGCCGATGGGGATCTGGATGGGGACGGCCGCGCGGCCGAAGTTCTCGTGAATGCTCTCCAGGGTGCGCGCGAAATCCGAGCGTTCGCGATCCAGCTTGTTGATGACGATGGCGCGTGGCAGCATGAATCCGTCGGCGAAGGCCCAGACCTTCTCGGTCTGCACTTCCACTCCGGCCACGCCATCCACCAGCACCAGGGCGGCATCGGCGGCCGCCAGGGAGGCCCGGGTGTCGTTGATGAAAATGTTGTAGCCGGGAGTGTCGAGGATGTTGATCTTGACCTTCTTCCACTCCGCCACGGCGATGGCGGTCGAGATGGTGATCTTGCGCTGGATCTCGTCCTCGTCGAAATCCGTGATGGTGTTGCCCTCGTCCACCCGCAAGAGGCGGTTGGTGGCTCCCGAGGCGAACAGCATCCCGCTGGTGAGCGTCGTCTTGCCGGAATCGCCGTGGCCCACCACACCGACGTTCCGAATGTCCCTGCTCTCGTATACTTTCACTGAAGTGCTCCCTGGCTTTTGGATAGGAGGGTTTAAAACGGAATAGTAACACAGGGGAGGGCCGATGGCGGGACGGGCGCGTACCGGGGGTGGTCAGGCGGAGGGCACCGGCGGGGTGTCGAAAGGAGTTGAGGGACGGCTGTTCCACAACGCCGACAGCACCATGCGCGCGTTGGCCGGGTTCTCGCCGATGCGATGCATGGTATACGGCCACCACTCGGTTCCAAATGGCACGTACAGCCTGAGGCGGCGGCCCTCGGCCACCATCCGCCGCTGCAACGGCGTCCGCACGCCGTAGAGCATTTCGAATTCGTACTCGTCCGGGGACCAGCCGTTACGCTCGGCAATGCCGATGACCGCCCGGATCGTGGCGTCGTCGTGGGTGGCGAAGACGGGATAAAGACCGTGCGATCCGGCGTCCGCCGACAACAGGTAGCCGGCCTGTTTGAGATATTCCCGGCGGATGTCCGGCCGCTTCGTCCAGGCGCGTGCGGGGCTTTCCGCGAAAGCGCCCTTCACCAGGCGTATGGCGGCGGCGCCGCTCTCCACCAGGTCGCGCAAGTCCCGCTCGGTGCGGTGCAGGTACGCCTGGATGGTGATGCCGGTCGGGCAGCCGGATTGCGCCAATCGCTCGCGCAGATCCAGGGTATGCTGCACCAGCGGGAAGTCTTCCATATCCAGCATCAGCAGCCGCAGCCGGCCGGAGGCGGGTTGCTCCGCCAACAACCGCCCGATGCGCAGGCCATTGGCTTCGCCCAGTCCGGCGGAATGGGCGTAGCCGATCTGCGTCGGGTAGATCGATACGTGAACGTCCAGCGCCGAGGAGCCCAAGAGCCGGATGACGCTTTCGATCTGCGACACGTTCTCCTCAACGGCCTCCGGCGACTCGACGTACTCGCCCAGGTAGTTCAGCGAAATGGCGGCCCCGCAGGCGCTTAACTCGGTGGCTTTGCGGATGGCCGCCGATGCCGAATCGCCGCCCACAAAGCGCGAGGCAAGGCCCCGCGCGAAACGGTTGGCCTGCATAAAACGGGTGATGGACTCACTGCGGGCAAGACCGGCCATGGCGCGCTTCCACAGCGGCATAGCTACGCCAACTCCATTCGGCGGACGGGGAACATGAGTCGCGGGTTCAGTTCGCTCTCAATTGTCGCACGGCGGGTGCGCGCCGGCGGGGCCGCTGGGCCATCCTACTGAAGCCAGATGTTAAGGGGCGGGGAACTTGCTCCACCGGCGGCCAACACCACCACGGCCTGGCCCGAGGGCAGACTTTCGGGCACCACGGCGTTCACCTGCAGGACCCCAACCTGGCCCGGAGCCGCGCCCGAAAACACCAGCGTCGCCATGGCGCCGGCGATGGTCACCACCACCGGCTGGACCGGGCTGGCGTAGGGAGCGGCCGCGGGAAGGCCGGCCACGTTGCCGCTCTCCCACAACCCAACTCCCGTGGCGGAAAGAATCACCATGGAACCCGGGGCTGCGGGATTGGCGGCCGAATTTCCCGAGCCATCCTGGTTCAGAACCTGCGGAAACAGGCCGGGAGCGGTGTCGGCCACCGCGACAACGGCGGTCGCGGCCGTCTGGCCCAGATACAAGACGTTGACCTGGGTACTGGGGTTGCCGGCCACGGTGTAGGGAACCTGCACCGTGACTTGGCCATACTGGGTATAGAAAACCGGAGCCGGCACGCCGTCGAAATCCACTTCGGTGCCGGCCACCAGGTTGGCCACCAAGCCGGCGGAATCGAATAGCCCGGCCACGCCGGACTGCGGACCCAATCCCGCGCCAGTGATGGTGACCAGTTCTCCGGGCGCCACCGCGCCTGCCGCCATGGTGGCGGCGTTCAGCGCCAGCGCGGCGGGCGGAGCCGAAGGCGCGGTAGGCGGGACGGGGAGTCCGGCGGGCAGAGGCGTCAGGCGGCGGATGCGGTTGTTGCCGGAGTCGGCCACATAGACGTCCCCGGAACCATCCACCAGGAGCCCGGCCGGGGTGTCGAACTGAGCCTCCAGGGCTGCGCCGCCATCGCCCGCGAAACCGGCCGCGCCGGTCCCCGCGATGTTGTGGATGACGCCGTCGGAAGTGACCATGCGGATACGCTGATTGCCGGTGTCGGCGATGAAGATGTCGCCGCTGCCATCCACCGCCACGCCGCCCGGGGCGCTCAGGGCGGCCGCCACGGCCGGGCCTTCGTCGCCCGAGCCGCCGGGCGAACCGGTGCCCGCCACGGTGGAGATGACCCCCGCGGCGTTGACTTTCCGGACACGGTTGTTTCCGGTGTCGGCGATGTACAGATTCCCGGTGGCGTCCACCACGCAGGCGGATGGCATATTGAGTTGGGCGGTGGGCGCGAACCCCCCGTCACCCTGGCTGCCAGCGGCTCCATTGCCCGCCGCGGTCGCCACCAACCCTCCCGGCGGCGCCTGCAGCACCCGGTTGTTCAGCGTGTCGACGGTATACAGGTTGCCCGCCAGGTCGATGCACACGCCGCCGGGACTGCGCAGGGGTGTCTTGAGGGGAGCGGTGTTCTGCGGTCCGCTGCCCGCCGACCCGGTGCCCAGCACCGACGAAATGATGCCGCCAGTCACCTTGCGGATGCGCTGGTTGACGGTGTCGGCGATGACCGGGTTGCCCACCCCGTCCAGGGCCACGCTCCCCGGCGAATTCAGCAGGGCATTGCCGGCGGGACCCTGGTCGCCGTTGTAGCCGGCGATCCCGGTGCCGGCCACCGTGACGATCGTGCCTGAACTGGTCACCTGCCGGACCCGCTGGGTGCCCGTGTCGGCTACATAGAGATTGCCGCCGTAATCCAGGGCCACCGCCGAAGGCTGATAGAGATGGGCGGAGGTGGCCGGGCCGCCGTCGCCCACCGCGTGGAGGTAGCCGTCGCCGGCCACGGTGTGGATGATCTGCGACTGGTTGACGGAGCGCGCGCGCACCGCGTCGGCGATGTAGAGCGTGCCCGTCAGGTCCACCGCCAGATCGCGCACGGCGGTCAGTTGAGCGGCTGTGGCGGGGCCGCCATCGCCCGAGTAGCCCGCCGCCCCGGTTCCAGCGGCGCTGTTCCAGACGCCCGCCAGCGTGTAGGAGTGAACCGCGAAGGCGCTGTCGCCCACGTAGATGGTGGTGTTGCCATCCACGGCCACGGCGATGGGGGTGTACAGGCTGGTGGAAGGCGCGCCTCCCAGCGCTGTCGACATGATGTTGCCGGGGAGGACCTTGCGGATGCGCTGGTTCTGCGAGTCGGCGATGTACAGGTTTCCGTTGCGATCCACCGCCAGGCCGGCGGGGAAGGCCAATTGCGCGTTGGTGGCCAGGCCGCCATCGCCCCAAAAGCCCGCGATGCCGGTGCCCGCGGCCGTCCAGATTTTGCCGTCGGTGGTCACTTTACGGACGCGGTGGCCGGAGAACTCGGAGATGAATAAATCGCCGGCTGCGTCGGTGGCCAGATTGCGGGGGGTAAGCAGGGGGACGCTGGTGGCCGGGGAGCCATCCACCGCCGAGACGTCCGTGCCGCCGCCGGCGACGGTGGCGATGGCGCCGTCGGGCGAGATGCGCCGCACGCGGTTATTCCCCAGGTCGGCCACATACAGATTCCCCGACAGGTCGGTAGCCAGGCCGTAAGGGAGGTTCAACTGCGCGGCCGTCGCCGGGCCGCCATCTCCGGAAAACCCCGGAGCGCCGGTACCCGCGATGGTGGTGATGACCCCGCTCGCGGCCACCTTACGAACGCGGTGATTGTCCGTATCCGAGAGGTATATGTTCCCTAGGCGGTCCGTGGCAATTCCCTGGATCTGGCCCAGTTCCGCGGCCGTGGCAGGCCCGCCGTCACCGCTCAGGGAACTGCCGGCAATGGTTTGAATGTTATACGCCGGCGGGATGTTGGCGGCGCATGCCAGGGCGGCTCCCAGCAGAGCCATCGGCCAGGAGAATGAGCGTTTCATGGGGGCTGTCCATTTGGTGGCCGGGGGATAGACAAATTCTCATCTTGCGTCGAAAAGAGACTTGAAGAGATGAGATTTCCGATTTCCCGGACGTGGCCGGCGGCCCTGGTTCTGGCAGCCTGCGGCGCGGCCGCCCAGCCGTACAGCGGCGCACCACGTCCTGCCATTCCGGCGGGCCACAGGGTGGTCCAGTTCGGGTCCTACCCGGATGCGGACGTGCGGGCGGAATTGGCCGGCCGGGGAGTTCGGGTTCTGGCCTACGTCCCGCCGGCGGGCCTGCTGGTGGCTAGCGACGGCGCCTGGAGCCCGGACGGCCTGAAGTTGCTGTGGGCGGCAGGGATCGACGCCTCGGCCAAGCTGAGCGGGGAGTTGGCGCGCGCCGGCGCGTACCTGGCGATCTTCTATGCGGACGTGGATGGGGAGCTTGCCCGGCGCCTGGCCCGGGAGGCGGGCCTGCGGGTGCTGGAGAGGCCGGATCTGCTCCCCGGCCATCTGTTGCTGGCGGGCTCCGCCGACGGATTGGGCAGCCTGGCCCGGCACGACGAGGTCTGGCGCATCGTGCCGGCTTCCAAAGAACTGCTCACCCACAGGCATGTGTATGGCTGTCCCGGTCCCATCGCCGAAGCCGGGCCGGTGGCCGACTACGTGCTGGTGGGCACCCAGTGGCCAACCGACTCTTCCGGGACGGTGACGCTCCAGTACTGGTTTGACAACGTGACCGCCAAGCTGGACCAAAGCGTGGTGCGCCAGCAGGTAAACAACGCGTTCCAGGAGTGGGTGCAATACACCAACGTCGCCATCGTCGCGGGAGAGCAGGCCGGAGCCTCGCGCTCCATCGACGTCCTGTTCGCCACCGGCGACCACGGCGACGCGTATCCCTTCACCAGCGCCAACACCCTGGCGCATGCCTTCTATCCGGTGCCCGACAACCCCGAGCCGCTGGCGGGCGACATCCACTTCAACGATGTGGAGGAATGGGACGCGGCGGCCGGCATCGACCTGTACTCGGTGGCCCTGCACGAAGCCGGGCACTCCCTGGGGTTGGCGCATTCGAGCGATCCCAACGCGGTGATGTACGCCTACTACCACGTGGTGACCGGCCTGGCGGCGGACGATATCGCCGGCATTCAGGTGCTGTACGGCAAGCCCGCCACGTCTCAGCCACCAGCTCCCACGCAGCCCACCCAGCCCACTCAGCCCACCCAGCCGACCCAACCCACGCAGCCGCAGCCTCCCTCAACTCCCACCGGCGGAGGCGATACCACTCCGCCTTCGCTGACCATCGTCTCGCCCGCTTCCAGTATCGTGTCGGCATATACGTCTTCGATTTCGGTTTCGGGCACCGCATCCGACAATGTGGGCGTCTGTTCGGTCACCTGGAGCACCTCGAACGGCGGTTCCGGCGTGGCCACGGGCACCACCAGTTGGTCGGCGGTAGTCCCGTTGCTGATTGGGAATACCACCGTGACAATCCGGGCCTATGACGCCGCCGGCAACTCGAGCTGGCGTTCCCTGACGGTGGTGAGGGTGGACTGATACCCCAGCTTGCGATCCGCAAAGTCAGATTGTCCTTGAATTTCTTCTAGGGAAACCCTAATACAGTGCGGGGATCGGGCCGATAAATCCATTGGAGATTCCATGCCGCCCATGCATGCACACCACCCCAAGACGTTTTCAAGAGGTAAGGCGGAAGCCACCAACGGGTGCAGCGCCAATGAAATGCAGGCCACGCTGCTGGCGTTGGGGGAGGCCGTGGAGCAAAGGGACGAGCACACCGGAAACCATTGCAAGCGGCTGGCGTATCTGGGCGTGGCCATGGGAATCCGTCTGGGGCTGGATCACGACAGCCTGATCGCGCTGTATCGCGGCGGGTACCTGCACGATGTCGGCAAGGTGGGCATCCCCGACTCGATTCTGCTCAAGCCGGGAAAGCTGACCGACGACGAGTGGGTCACCATGCGCAGCCATACCACTCGCGGCGAGGAGATCTGCTGCCACGTGAAAGCGCTCGGCCAGGTGCTGCCCATCATCCGCCACCATCACGAGCGCTGGGACGGAACCGGCTATCCCGACGGCTTGAAGGCGAACCAGATTCCGCTGCTGGCGCGCGTTCTGCAGGTGGCCGATATCTACGACGCGCTGACCAATCCCCGCCCCTACCGCCAGGCCTGTTCGCCCGAGGAAGCCATTGCCATCATCCGCGACGAAACCGCTCGCGGATGGCGGGACCCTGAAGTGGTGCGGGTTTTCCTGGCGCTCTACGAAGAAGTGCTCCTGCGGCCCGCCGACGACATGCGGACGTCGCTGGCCAACCTGGACCTCTCCATCAGACACGCCTTCGCGCCCGGCGACGGGGTGCTGCTGCCCACTTCCATCCACTGAGAAGCTTCGAAGAAACCGGTTGGCGGGCTGGTGCGCCTGGCCCACCTGTGAGACAGACGCACCAGCCCGTCAACCCGGCAGTCCGGCCGATTTCCTCACAGCTTCCGAGTCCGGAACGCCCCCGGCTCAGTGCCCGTACTTCTTCTCGCCCGCTTCGATGCGCACCGGCAGACGGTTCTCCGGAGGCGGCAGCGGGCAGGTGGCGTAAGGCGTGAACGAACAGGGAGGATTGTAGGCTTGGTTGAAATCCAGCACCACCAGCCCCTCGCGCGGCATATCGCTGTACAGAAACCGCCCGGCGCCGTAGGTTTCCTTGCCGGCCGTCTCGTCGCGAAAAATGTAGAACAACTGCCGGTCGCCGGGCTCTTCCAGAATCGGATACAGGCGCAGGCGCTGGCCGCTCAAGTCGAACTCCGCGTAGCCGGGGCACTCGGAAGGCTCGGTCTGGCCCAGCACGTTCAGCACGGGGATCTGCCTGGGAGCCGCCACCCACCGGGCCCTCACGCGCCAGGCCGGGCTGACGGGGAAGTACTCCAGCCCGTGAAACTGCCGGCGGTATGCGCTCTCGGGATCCTTGAGCCGGATGCCGAACCTGCCGGAGCGCTGGATTACGAACAGGCTCAGCCTGCCCACCTTCACGCTGTCGGCGGCGGAATCCGGCGTCATCTCGCGGGTGATACCATCCGCCGTGACGGTGACGCGCCGGCCATCGAATGTGAAGACTCCCGCGTGCGCCGGCCCGTCGGGCAGCGCGATGGCGGCGTCGGGCGCCGTCCCGAAGGAGTTGGGGCCGGGCTTGAGCCAGAACAGCCCGGTGACCGTCAGCCATCCGTCGGCCGCCGTAAGCCTGGCTTCCCGGTCGTGGCGCCATCGGGCGATCTCCGCCGGATAGGCCGCCTGGAATACGGACACCGCCAGTACCGCGCCGCTCACCAGCGCCAGCGTCAGGGGAGCCATTGTCAGCCTTCCCGCGCCGCAGCGTTGAACTGCTCCAGCATGCCGGCGAGTTCCTCGCTGTTGCGATCCACCCGCTCCCGGAACTGGCCGAGTTCGGCCTCCAGTTGGCGCAGTTTGTCGGCCAGATGCAGGCAGGCCAGCACGGCGATGTGCGTGGAATCGGCGTTGGGGGCGCGGGAAGCGATGTTGAGCATCAACTCGTTCACGCTGGCGGCCACGCGTTCCACCTCGCGCGGATCTCCCGACGTGCGCAGCACATAGGGCCGGCTCAGGATGGTCACGCGAACGGATTGTTTGTCGGGATGTTGCACCCGCGTCTCCGCAACCGAACGGCTAACTGGCGCCCAACTGGTCGATCTGTACCAACAACTTCTCGAGGCGGCCACGCATCTGCTTGCGTTCCGCCTGCAGCTTGGCGACCTCTTCGGCCAGGCGCTGCTTCCCGGCTTTGGCCTCGGCGGCTTCGGCCAGCGCGGCTTCTTTTTCGGTGCGCAGCCGCGCCACAAGCTGGATGGCCAACTGAATGCGCTCTTCCAGGTGGCGCAGGGAATCGGATTCCTGCCCCGCCGGGGTCATGCCGTCTCCGATGCCGCCTTGGCCTTCGCCACCAACTGCTGGAATCCCGCCTCGTCATGCAGGGCCACGTCCGCCAGGACCTTGCGGTTCAGGTCCAGGCCGGCGGCCTTGAGGCCATGCAGAAACTTGCTGTATGAAATACCCGCCGCGCGGCACGCCGCATTGATGCGGACGATCCACAATGCACGGAAATCGCGCTTCTTGTTCTTGCGTCCGACGTAGGCGAATTTCAGGCCGCGCTCGACGGCTTCCTGCGCGGCGCGGTACAGCTTGCTCTTGGTTAGAAAATATCCGGATGCCTGCTCGAGCGTCTTTTTTCGCGACGCCCGGCGGTGAGTACCACGTTTTACTCTAGGCACGTTTTCATCTCCTCGTTGGTTTCCTATCGACTGGCGGAACGGGCACGTGCCACACGCGCCGTCCGCGCGAATCGCTCCCTAATACGGGAGCATGCGCTTCAGGGCGGGCTGATTGGCCGGGTCGGCCACCACGCTTTGGTGAAGCTTCTTCTTGCGTTTGTGCGGCTTGGAGGTCAGGATGTGCCGGCCGAAGGCGTGCGAACGAACCACCTTGCCCGTGCCGGTTTTCTTGAACCGTTTAGACGCACCCTTATGGGTCTTAAGCTTAGGCATAGAAATCCACAGATATCCTTGGAACAGATAGACGAGTGAATTATAGCACGGTGAATGGCCGGTCCCAGCAGCACCCTGTTCCAGGACACCCAATCATGCCGGCGCGGCGCTCCGCGACTCCCCTCGGGCGGGTGTAACGGGCTTCCCGAGCGCCTCCCAGTGGGGAGTACACTGGGTGACAGATAGCCGGAAAGGCAGGTTCCCGTTGATACCCAAGCCGCGCTTGATGGATGTCGATGCTGCCAGCTTCGGCACGCTTCCGTGCTGCGGGATCAAAAGCCCCACTCATCCCGGCCGCCGGCAGAAGCAATGCTGGCTCGAAGCCAACGCCAGGTTCGGTCTGCGGGCCAGGATGCTGCTGGCCCCGGACGGACAGCCCAGCGGCTACATCGAGTACCTTCCGGGCGAGTTCGCATGGCGTGGCGTGGAAGCCGCCGGCTACATGTTCATCCACTGCGTTTGGGTTTTCGTCAAGCGGCACCAGCGCAAGGGTTGGGCGAGAATTATGTTGGAAGGCTGCCTGGACGACGCCGGAAAGGCCGGCATGCGCGGCGCGGCGGCGATGGTCCGGGACGGCCCCTGGCTGGCCGGCCGCCACCTGTTCCTGGCCAACGGTTTTGAACCCGTCGACACCGCGCCGCCGGACTACCAGTTGCTGGTGCGGAAGTTCGATCCCGGCTCCGCCAACCCGGCCTTCAAGAAAGACTGGGACAGGAAACTGGAAAAGTACAGCCGGGGCTTGACCGTCATACGCTCGAGCCAGTGCCCGCACATCGCGAAATTCGCGGCTGAAATAATTGAGACGGCCGAGAGTGAATACGGTATCAAACCCGCGGTGGTGGATCTCGAGTCGTGGAGCGATGCCCAGAATGCGCCCACCCCCTACGCGGTTTTTGCGCTGATCTTGAACGGCCGCCTGCTGGCCGATCACCAGATCAGCCGCACCCGCTTCCGCAACATCATGAACAAGTGCGCAGCCGGCGGTCTCCTCGGCGCCAGAAAGCGCCAGTCCTGACGCGGAGCGTAAACCGCGCGGTCGAAACTGCCGGCGACGCGCTTTTCAGTACCCACATTATATTTAGTACCCACATGCCCAGGGCCCTGCTATCATGGTACCCGTGCCAGGTTCTGCGCTCCATGGCATCGTACCGCCCCTCGTCACGCCGTTTCGCGACGATGAGCGGATCGACTACGGGGCCTGGCAGCGCATCATCGACTACCTCGTCTCGGCCGGCGTGGATGGCCTCTTCGTCTGCGCGGCAACCGGCGAGTCCCACGCCCTGGATGTCGAAGAGCGCACCGTGGCCCTGCGATTCTGCCGCCAGGCCGCCGCCAGCCGCGTCACGGTTTACGGAAACGTCGGCTGCGTCACCACCCGCGACACCGTCAGACTCGCCCACCGGGCGCAAAGCGTGGGAGTCGACGTCCTCGCGGTCGTCAATCCGTACTGGACACGGGCGTCCCAGGAGGAACTGCTGAACCACTATTTCGAGGTCTGCCGCTCCGTCCGCCTGCCCGTGCTGGCTTACAACGATCCGCGCTGCGGGCCTGCCGAACTGCTTCCCGAAACCGCCGGCCGCATCGCCACCGCTTGCAGGAATTTCCTGGGCGTTATCGACGCGGGCAGCAGCCTCAAGCGCATCGCCGCCTTCCGCACCTGCGCCCCCGGCCGCGAGATGGCCGTCTTCGTGGGGTCCGAACGCCTGTTTCTGCCGGGCCTCGATTGCGGTTGCGTGGGCGCCGCCTCAACTGGCGCCGGTATCGCTCCCAAGCTCTTTGTGGACCTCTACCAGGCGTTCGGCCACGGCCAACGGGAAGTGGCCCGCCTGCTCCAGGCGCTGGCCGGCGAACTGGGACGCGCCCTGGGACTGTACAGCTTTCCGGCCGCCGCCAAGGAAGCCCTGCAGATGATCGGCCTGCCCGCCGGGCGGTGCCGCAAACCCGTCGGCCCCACGCCGCTCGAAGCCCGTGCCGAGCTGGTGCGCGTGCTGGACGCCCTGCGAGGGCAGGGATATCTTCCCGCGGCTGCGCGCGCCGCCGCCGCCGGATAAGCCCGATCTCCCGCGCTGGGAACCCGACCCGTCATGCCCACCAACCGTTTGGCCAACCAGAAGAGCCCCTACCTGATCCAGCACGCCCACAATCCCGTGGACTGGTACCCGTGGGGCCCCGAGGCTTTCGATAAGAGCCGCGCCGAAGACAAGCCCATTTTCCTTTCCATCGGCTACTCCACCTGCCATTGGTGCCACGTCATGGAGCGCGAGTCGTTCGAGAACCATTCGATCGCCGCCATCCTGAATCGCGACTACGTGGCCATCAAGGTGGACCGCGAGGAACGCCCCGACGTCGACCGCATTTACATGAGCTTCGTCCAGGCCACCACCGGCGGCGGCGGATGGCCCATGTCCGTCTGGCTCACGCCCGATCTGGAGCCGTTCTTCGGCGGCACCTACTTTCCGCCCGAGAACCGCTGGGGGAATCCCGGCTTCGGCGCGGTGCTCGCGCAGATCGCCGCCGCCTGGCGCAGCCACCGCGGCCGGATCGCCGAATCCGCCCGCGACGCGGTGGAACAGCTTCGCCGGCAGGCCGCCGTCGAGCCTGGCGGCGAGGCGGCCGCATCTAACGCCGTGCCGGATGCCTCCCTGGCGGATCGCGGCTTCGCGGCCTTCCGCCGCGCCTTCGATCCGCAATGCGGCGGTTTCGGCGACGCTCCCAAGTTCCCCCGCCCGGCCGTCTTCAACTTTCTGTTCCGCTACCACGCCCGCACGCGCCACCCCGAGGCCCTCGACATGGCGCTCGCGACCCTCCGCGAAATGGCCAGGGGCGGCATGTACGACCAGCTCGGCGGCGGCTTCCACCGCTACTCGGTCGACCGGCGCTGGCGCGTTCCGCACTTCGAGAAGATGCTCTACGACCAGGCCCAGCTCGCCATCTCCTATCTGGAAGCGTTCCAGATCGCCGGCGATTCCGGGTATGCCCAAACCGCGCGAGGCATTCTCGATTACGTCCTGCGGGACCTGCGAGACCCCGCCGGCGGATGCTACTCCGCCGAGGACGCCGACAGCGTCGTCGATCCCGCCGAACCCGCGGTGAAGGGTGAAGGCGCATTCTATGTCTGGCGGGCCGGGGAGATTCGGGGCCTGCTCCAGGCGCCGCTGGCGGATTGGTTCTGTCACCGCTACGGCGTCTCGGGCGATGGCAACGTGGCGGACGATCCTCACGGCGAGTTCACCGGCCGCAACATCCTCTACCAGGCCGCCGGCGTGGAAGAGACCGCCGGACGGTTCGGCCGGCCCGCGGCGGAGGTGCGCGCCGGATTGGATGAGGCCGCCCGAATCCTGCTGGAAGCCCGCTCGAAACGCGTGCGCCCTCTGCTTGACGACAAGATTCTCACCTCCTGGAACGGGCTCACGATCTCGGCCCTGGCCCGCGCGGGCGCCGTGCTGGGCGAGCCGCGCTACGCCGAGGCCGCCCGCCGCGCCGCGGAGTTCGTGCTCCGGGCGCTCTTCGACCCCGCTTCGGGTGTGCTCCTGCGCCGCTACCGCCAGGGCGAAGCCGCCATCCCCGGCTTCCTCGACGACTACGCGTTCTTCACCCAGGCGCTGCTCGACACTTACGAAACCCAGTTCGACCTGCGCCATCTGCGGGCCGCCATCCGCCTCGCCGAAAAGCAGATGGAGCTGTTCGAGGACCGCGAACACGGCGCTTTTTTCAGCACCGCCGCGGGCGATCCCAGCCTGGTGATGCGCCTCAAGGAAGATTACGACGGCGCCGAGCCATCCGGGAACTCCGTCGCCGTGCGCAACCTGCTGCGGCTGGCCGGAATCACCGGCCGCGCCGAATTCCGCCAGGCCGCCATGAAGACCCTGGAGGCCTTCCACAGCCGCTTGAACGCCGTTCCCGCCGCGCAGCCGGAGATGCTGGCGGCCTGCGAATTCCTGCTGGGCGATCCGATGCAGATCGTTCTCGTGGGTGAGGCGGGCGCGGTCGACTTCGCCCCGCTTCTGGCGGCGCTCCACGCCCGCTTCCTGCCCCATCGCCTGGTGCTGCGCGTGGATTCGCCGGAAGCCCGGGAGTTCCTGGCCGCGGGGATGCCCGCCATCGCCGCCATGCGGCAGCCGGGAGCTTACGTTTGCCGGGGCGGCGCCTGCCAGTTGCCCGTCCGCGAGGCGGAAGCGTTCGCCGAGTTGATACAATGAGTTGATTCGTGGCACCCGCCAGCCCCGGGGTTTCGATGCGGGCAGGCGGAGTTTCTGAGGAGGACCAATGGAACGACCCGGAGCAACAACCCTGAAGGGAAACCCCTTCACCTTGATCGGACCGGAACTCAAACCCGGCGACCAGGCGCCCGATTTCAGCCTGGTGGATATGGGCAACATCGTGAAACCGGTGACGCTGGCGGATACCGGCCACCTGGTTCGCATCATCAGCGTGGTGCCGTCGCTCGATACCCCGGTGTGCGACATGCAGACCAAGCGTTTCAACGAGGAGGCCGCCAGGCTTCCCGGCGTCGCCATCCTCACCGTCAGCATGGACCTGCCCTTCGCGCAGAAGCGCTGGTGCGGCGCTTTCGGAGTGGACAATTTGAAGATGCTCTCGGATCATCGCGACGGCTCCTTCGGACGCAACTACGGCACCTTGATCAAGGAATTGCGCATCGAGAGCCGCGCCATTTTCGTGCTGGACCCGGACAACCGCATCCTGCATGCGGAGTACGTCAAGGAAATGGGGGATTTTCCGAACTACGCCGCGGCCCTGGCCGCCGTTCGCGGGGCCCAAGCGGCCACCGCCGAGTAGCGGGGGAGATCCACTGGACACCGCGCAACCATCGCAGGTCTGGCCGGCTGGAGGAGTAGTCGCCCGCGTGGTGGAAAGCCCCCTGGTGCGCGGCGGTCTGACCATCGTGGCCGGCATCGTGACCGGCAACGTGCTGGGGTTTGCGCGGGTGGCCGTCACCGCGTATCTGCTGGGCACGCATAGCCGCGCCGATTCGCTGGCCGTGGCCATGGGACCGGTGGACACGCTGAACTCGGTGCTCATCAACAGCATGGTGTTCGCTTTCGTGCCCATGCTCACGGCCTGCCCCGCCGCGCGGCGCACCGGCCTGTTCCTCAAGCTCAGCCGCGTGTTCACCTGGGTGTTCGCGGCGCTTTCGGTGGTGCTGGCGCTGGCCGCGCCCTGGCTGATGCACGCGCTGGCTCCCGGCCTCGATCCCCGATACTTCCCCGCCGCCGTCACCAACTTCCGCATTCTTTCGCTCTCGACAATGGCGGCCGGCACCGCGGCGGTGCAATGCGCGCTGCTCTACACCGGACGCCGTTTCGCGCCCATGGCGTTCTACCAGGCGGCCCTCAACGTCTGCACCGTGGCGGGCGCGCTGCTCCTCTGGAAGTGGCTGGGCGTGGCGGCCTTTGCCGCCGGGTACCTGGCCGGCGCGTGGGTGCAACTGGCCATCGTGTACGTGGCCGCGCGCCGCGGTCTGGACACCTCGGGCGATCTGCACTGCGAAGTCCGCTGGCGGGAGCTTCTCACCAAGCCGTCGTTCTTCGTGATCTACGCCGCCTCGCTGGGCCTCAATATCATTTTCACCCGCGCTTATGCCACCCACGTGGGAGCGGGCATGGCAGCCGCCCTGGACTACTGCATGCGCGGAGTGGGCGTGCCGCTGGCCTTGCTGGTGAGCCCCGCCTCCAATTCGCTGCTCCCCGAGATCGCCCGCCTGCGAAGCCTGTTCCGTTTGAAGGAAGCCTTCCGCCTGATCGACCGCACCATCGGCCTGATTGCGCTGGTGGCCGTGGGCGGATGCGCCTTCGCCCTGCTGTTCCGCACGCCGGCCATCGCACTCCTGTTCCAGCACGGCAGTTTTACGGCCGATTCCACCCGCCTGGTGGCCGCCGTGTTCCTGGGACTGGGTCCCAGCATGGTGGGCTGGAGCCTGATGGAGATCGCTTCCCGTTCGCTGTTCGCGCTCGACCGCCCGTGGCTACCGGTGATCGCCGCCCTGGTCCCCTTGCTGTTCAATGTCGCCTTCACGCTGGGCTTTGGCTCCTACCGCCCCGAGTGGATCGGCATCGGCTCCTCGGCCGGCCTGCTGCTCGGCATTACCATCCTGCTGGGGATGGTCCACGTGAACCGCCCGCGCTGGCTGGCGCAGGGGTAGGGCGATGCGCGTGGGCGCGGGCACGGGCCGCCGCGCCGCGCCTCGGGGCTACGGTTTCTTTTCGGCTGGAGCGCTGGCCGGCGGGGCCATCAGCGGTTCGGTTGCCCCGCGATGGCAGGTGTAGCAGGTGACGTGCTCCTTGCCATCGGGGAACCTGGCGTTGATGTCGCGGGTCATCTCAAACATGTGGCGGGCGATGGCTTTCTTGGGGTTGTCGTCGCTCGCAAAATCGCCGGCCACATGGCAGGCGTCGCAGCGCACGCCGAGACCTTGTGTGGCTTTGCGCATGGCCGGGCGGAGATCCTCCGCCTTGAGAACCCTCAAATTCTTGGGGGCCGCGCCTTGGGGAAGCGGAGCGGCGGCGGCGGCGAAAAGCGCCGCCAGGCAAAAAACCGAGGTGACGATCGAACGCATGTGTGCCATCATACCGCAGCGGACCGGGCGGCGGAGGCCCGAAATCCCATTTGTCCGGGCTTCAGTCCACCGTTTCCGCTATGATGGAACTATGGGCTCAAAGCTCCTTGGCTTGGTTTTCGCCGCGTGCCTGGCCGTTTTCCTGGCCGGGTGCAACTCCAACGAGGATAAGTACGTGGTGACCACGCCGATTCCCCCCGTGCCGCAGACCGGGCAAGGCACCGGACATTAGCCGGTCCGCGAGGCGCGCGCCTCATGAGCTGCCGGAGGGTGCGCCCGCTCCCGCGCGGTTTCCGGGTTGCCACGCAGCGCTCAGGCGCCGGACGGCCTCCAGGAGATCGGTGGGATGGAAGGGCTTCTGCAACACGCGGCAGGTCCGGAACCGGGCAGCCAGGTCGAAATCGGGACAGGCCGCCAGATAAAGCAGCGGCAGCCATTCCGCAAATGCCAGAAAAAGGCCGGGAGCGTTGGTGATCACCAAACCCACGCCCGGCCTGGCAGCGCTCATCAGAGCCAAGGCCGATTGCGGCCCTGCCTCGACGGCCTCATATCCCTCCTGCTCCAGCACCGCGCGCAGGAATTTCTGGACAATGGGGGCCTCAACGATGAGAATAGATCTGGCAGAGGAAACACGCGCCTCCTTGAAGGCTCGTCCCGACATGGTGTGTTCTAGCGTGATGGCACCTTAATTCTCCGCCCACGCATGAGCCCTCACAACCCCTCAAATGAGAGAAGAATTCGGCTGCGATGGGGGTACCCTGGTGGACTAGGATTTCCCCTAGAGAAGATCGCACCACCTTCCGAAAACCAGATTGGCCAATTCCGCAAGGCGGGCTCGATTGCGCAGCGGATCGGGCAGGGCGCTCAGTTCCCTCACATCGCCGCAGTTTTCGTCCTGAGTACACCAGTCCGCGATCATGGCAGGCGTGACTTCGAGGTGGAACTGTAACCCGTAGACCGCGGCTCCCACCCGGTAGGCCTGGTGGCGGCATGCCTCCGAACCGGCCAGCAGGACCGCCCCTGGCGGCAGATCGAATGTCTCGCCATGCCAGTGAAACACGGTTTCCGAGCCGGACAGCCCCGCGAACAGCCCGTCGTCGAGGGCCGCAGCCGTGAAGCCGATGTCGAACCAGCCGATCTCTTTCACCGGGTTCCGGTAAACCCTGGCGCCCAGGGTTTTGGCGATCAGTTGCGATCCCAGGCACACGCCCAGAACCGGCTTGTCTTGCGCCACAGCCCGCTCAATCATACGCTCTTCCGCTGCCAGCCAGGGCAGGCTGTCATTCACCGACACGGGACCGCCCAGCGAAATCAGGCCGGCGGCTTGTGAGATGTCGGGTATGGGAGCGCCGCGGCGGTAGAGGTCGGCAAACTCCAGGGTGATACCGCGGGCGGCCAGCACCGCGGCGATGTGGCCGGCTCCTTCAAACGGGACGTGGCGGAAGGCGATGACCCGCATGGCGCCTCATTTGCCCGGTGGTGGCTGATCGGTGTCGAAATGGCTCAACGTCTCGGCGTATTTGGCCACCCCATGGAAGATCGCGTCGGCCAGTTTCTGGCGGTAGTCGGATCGCTTCAGCAGGGCCTCTTCCTTGGCGTTGGTGACGAACCCGATCTCCGTGAGCACCGCCGGCATGGTGGTGCCGATGAGCACCACAAACGGCGCCTGCTTCACGCCGCGGTCGTATTCGCCGGGGAAACTGCGCGCCGAAAACGCATAAAGTGAAGCTTGAATTTTACTGGCGAACTCCTTGGATTCCTGGGCCTTATCATGCGCGGTGATCTTCTGGATGATGTCGTGCAGCTCGGACATGGACTTCTGCGAGCTGGCGTTCTCGCGCATGGCCACATCCAGCGCCGAACGGGAATCCGTGAAATTGAGGACGTAGGTTTCCACCCCGGAGACGCTCGGGTAGGGCGAAGAGTTGGCGTGAATCGAAAGGAACAGGTCGGCCTTCTTCTCGTTGGCCAGTTGCGGGCGCCGCTCCAGCGCCACGAAACTGTCGTCCGTGCGGGTGTAGATCACTTCCGCGCCCAACTGCTCGGCGATCAGCTTTCCCAGGCGCAGGGAGACATCCAGCACCAGTTCCTTTTCGATCAGCCCGTGGTCGCCGGCGGTTCCCTGGTCGTGGCCGCCGTGGCCGGGGTCGATCACCACGCGATTCAGCTTCAGCCCGAGGGCGCGCGTCAGCGAGGCCGTCCCGGCGCTGGTGCGGCGCGCCGGCTTGGGCGTCTCGGAGGCGGCCGGGGACGGCGGCGATTTGACAGGCTCGGCTGCGGCCACTGGGGGCGCCGGTGGCGGCGCGGGCGGCGGCTCGGGAGCGGGTGGCGGCGCGTCCAGCTTGGGTGGCTCCGCACGGAACGGAAGGAACTCGGGATTGTGCGCCCTGACAACCGGCGACGGCGCCAGGCTCAGGAGCACAGTGGGCGCGGGGCCGACCTTCTTCTCCTCCGGCGGATGCCACTTCCGCACGGGCGGCGCAACCGGGGTCACGGGCGGAGCCGGGAGCGCGGTGGCGGGCGCGATGGGGCTCAGTTCCACCACCAGGCGGTAGGGATTCGAAAGGCGCAAGGCGTTGAGTTGCACGTCCCCATTCAGGTCGAAGACGATCCGCGTCACCCCGGGAACCGTTTCCGCGATCCGGATGCGCTTCAGCAGCGGCCCCTCGATCTCCTCGCTATAAACCCGCCGGGAGTCGAAATTCGGCCGGGACTTGGGGATGTCGTAGTAAGCGCGCTCGGGATTGTGGAGGAAATCGCCGCGGAAGTCGAAGTCGCCGGAAACCTCGATCGCCACCCGGAGGATGTCGCCCGACACCCAGTGGCGGACGGCGTAGACGGTGCGCAGCGGGCGGTCGGGCGCTTGCGCCAGCAGCGCGAAGAACGGGATGGCCATAGCTGCAAGCAGCTTCATACCGAATCATCGTCTGGAAACGTAGCGCACCGTACCATCCGCCTGAACCACTTCCTGAAGATGGCTCACGCCACCTGGTTCGCCGCCATCCGGCTGCGGCTCCGGCGCCGCACCCACGGGTTTTGGCTGAGGCTGCCCAGCCATGGACTTCTCCAACTGTCTGCCCACCCGGACCAGGTAATCGCGCGTTTCCGGGTAGGGCGGCACGCCGCCGTATTTGGCTACCGCGCCTTCGCCGGCATTGTAAGCCGCCAGCGCCAGCGGATAGTCGCCGCCATAGAGTTCCAGCAGGTGCCGCAGATACCTGGCGCCGCCTTGAATGTTGTCGGCGGGGTTGAACGCATCCCTCACGCCGAATCGCCGGGCGGTGGCGGGAATCAACTGCATCAGCCCCAGCGCGCCCTTGGGTGAAACGGCATACCGGTCGTAATTGCTTTCCACCTGGATTACGGAGTGAATCAGCTCGGGGGGCAGCGACTCGCGGGCGGCCACGCGGGCCACCACTTCGTCGATGGCGCCCGCCGGCGGGGCCTGCGGCGCTGTGGATTCGCCGGCGCCCGAGGCCGGCGGCATGGAAGCGACCACGCGGGCGGCCACCACGGTTTCGGCTACCTTCTGCCCGGCGACGGGTTTCGGATTCACCACCACGCTTCTCACCAGTTTCCCGGTGCGCGGATCGCTGCGCACCACGCTGATCATCCGCGCCGGCTGATTGTCCGAGCCGGACGGCGAATCGGCGGCCCACAGGCTGGCGGCGGCCAGCGCTGCACTCCATACCATCCTAAAACAAAAACGCCTCAAAATGTTTTACTCCTTGTAGTGTACACCAAACCGTCTGTGCGCGTGCGTACATTCCATGACCTAACCCGTTGTTTTTGCAACTCATTCTGAGTCGAAATTCCGCCGCCTGCAGGTTCTCCAAACCCCGATGGTATCATTTCTGTGTGGACCGGGCAGGATACGTGCTGGTGGGCGGCGGAAGCCGCCGGATGGGCCGCGATAAGGCGCTCCTCCCGCTGCCCGAAGGCCCCCTGGCCGGGCGCGTGGCGAGGGCCGTGGCCGCCGCCGCGGGGAGCGCGGTGCTGGTGGGTTGTCCCCAGCGTTACGGGGCCCTGGGCTACCCGGCGATCCCCGATCTGTACCCCGGCGAAGGCCCGTTGGGAGGAATTCTGACCGCCCTGGCGCATACCTCCGCCCAGTGGAACCTGTTGACCGCCTGCGACATGCCGGGGTTGACGGGGACTTTCCTGAGCGCCCTGCTGGACGCCGCCGAGGCTTCCGGCGCGGATGTTCTTCTGCCCGCCGGACCTTCCGGCCGCCTGGAGCCGCTGTGCGGGGTGTATCGGAAATCCGCGTGGGCGGCGCTCCATGCCGCATTTGCCGCCGGAGTGCGCCAGGCGAGCCGGGCCGCCGGCCTGGCGGGACTGCGCACCGCGCCCTTCCAGGTCTCGCCGGCCGCTGTTCTTCAAAACGTCAACACTCCGGAGGAATGGGCCGCCCATGGATTCAAGTGAGTCCTACCCGCATTACATAGAATTCCGGCACATCTATAAGACGTTCGATCGCCCCGTTTTGGCCGATGTCAGCTTTCACGTGGACCCCGGCCAGACGGTGGCCATCATCGGCCGCAGCGGCGTCGGAAAATCGGTGACGCTGGCGCACATCATGGGTTTCCTCCGGCCCGACAGCGGCCGCGTGATCGTGGCCCACGAGGACGTGACGGACTACACGGAATCCGAGATGCGCCGCATCCGCCGCAAGGTCACCATGGTGTTCCAGTCCGGCGCCTTGTTCGATTCGCTGACCGTGGCCGACAACGTCCTGTTTTCGCTCGAACTGCGCGAAGACTACGACGCCCAGAACAAGGAAGACGTGGTGATGGGCCTGCTCAAACTGGTGGACATCGAGGAAGCCGCCGAGGCTTACCCGTCCAGCCTCTCCACCGGTTACAAACGGGCGGTGGCCATCGCCCGCGCCCTGGCCGCCCAGCCGCAGTGCATTCTTTACGACGAGCCCACCACCATGGTGGATCCCATCATGTCGGGCCACCTGGGCGACCTGATGCTGCGCCTCAAGCGGCAGTTGCAGCTCACCTCCGTGGTGGTGACCCACGACCTCGACCTAATGTACAAGGTGGCCGACCGCGTGGTGTTTCTGTACGAGGGCAAGGCGATCTTCTTCGGCTCTACCGCCGAGCTGGAGGAGTCCGACCATCCCCATGTGCGGGAGTTCCTGGAAATGGACCGGGTGGTCTAGCGTCCGGGCGGCTGGGGGCCGGCTCTTACCCGCCCAGGCCCACGCACACCACGCCCGCCAGGATCATGCACAAGCCCACCAGCTTCTCCGCCGAGAAGCTTTCCCGGAAGAACAGGCGCGACCACAGCAGCGTCCAGACATATCCCAGCGAGACCATGGGATAGAGCACCGAAAGCTGGCCGTTCTTGATCCCCAGAAGATAGAAGACCGTCGATCCCAGATACAACGCCACTCCCACCACCAGGCGGATATTCAGGAAGCTGCGGATGGACTTACTCAGCCGGTCCGCTCCCAGCTTCAGGAACACCGCGCCGAACGACCCCACCACGCCGGCGACGAAGACCAGCGCCATGGATCTCAGAAGCGGCGTCATTTGCGGCCTCCGCGGCCCAGCACGGCCACCCCGGCGACGATGACCGTAATACCGATGTTCTTCGGCAGGTTGGGTTTCTCGCCCAGCAGGGTGTAGGAAAGCAGCGTAACCCAGACGTAGGTCAGCGAGATGATGGGGTAGAGCATCGACAGTTCGCCATCGCGCAGGGCCAGGACCATGAGCAGCGTGAACCCGCCGTAGAGGACCAGTCCTGCGATCAGCGGGACGTTGGTCGCCGCCGCCAGCAGGTCGAGCGAGAAGTGCGCCGCCCCTTTTTTGAACAGGATCTGCGCCGCCGCGCCCAGGAGCGTGCAGAAAAACACCAGCGCGATGGACCGCGGCGCGGTGGTGGGGACGGGAGGTGGTTGAGTGGGCTCGGCGCTTGGAGTGGTCAACTGAAAACAGGATAGCAGGGATTCCAGTTAGAATGGTTGGCAGTGGATGAAGAGAACCCGACCGCGGGCGGGCCCGCGGGGGCGGAGCATTCCGGGCAGTCCGTCCAACCTCAACCCCCGGCCACGCCCGCATCGCCTGCCGTGGAGCCAGCCGCGCCCGCGCAGAGTGCCGCGGGCCAGCCCGCCAACGACCCGGGCGGGCGAACTGTCACCGACGCGGCCCCCGTGGGCGTTCCTGGCCGCGGCGATGAGGCAGCCGACGCCGGCGCGCTGCCCGAACACGAAGCCGCGATAGCGCAACCGGCCGGGTTCGCGCCAGCGACGGAACCAGCCGGCGCCGTGGAATCGCCGGTGCGGTTGGGGGACCAGGCGCAACCGGTCGAGCCCGAAGCGGCCGGCGATGCCTCCGCCGAAAGCGATGCGCCGCCGGCGGAAACGCGCGCTCCGCAGCCCCGCGGTCTGATCGCCGAGTGGGCCCTCACCATCATTCTCCTGCTCTTCGGCACCACCAACCTGGTGCAGGCCTTTGTCATCCCCACCGGGAGCATGGAAGACACCCTGCTGATCGGCGACCATCTGCTGGTGGACAAGCTGGCGTATTCGCCGGCGCGGGGCGTCGAGCGGACGCTGCTGCCTTACCAGGAGGTGCGCCGCGGCGACATCATCGTGTTCCGCTACCCCATGGATATTCAGCAGACCTTCGTGAAGCGCTGCATCGGCCTTCCGGGCGACCGCATTCACCTGGTGGACAAGCGGCTCTGGCTCAACGGGAAGCCCATCGAGGAGCCGTACGTCTACCACAAGACCGAGTACATCGATTCCTATCGCGACAATTTCCCGTCCACGCCCAACGTCCACCTGCTCCCCGGCGCCCGCGACATGCTGGCCAACCACGTCGAGAACCGCGAGGTGGTGGTGCCCGAAGGCCACTACTTCGCCATGGGGGACAACCGCGATTACTCCTCCGACAGCCGGTACTGGGGGTTTGTGCCGCGCGCCAACATCATCGGCAAGCCGCTGATCGTCTATTGGTCTTACGACGCGCCCACCGACGCGCTGGCGGGTCCCTTTGCGCTCGACCACCTGCTCGACATGGTGCTGCATTTCCCCACCAAGACGCGGTGGAACCGGACCTTCCGCTGCATCCACGGGTACCCATTGGAAGTGAAACCATGAATCGCCATTACTACGGTCTGATCCTCGCCGGAGGGCGCGGGACGCGCTTCTGGCCGCGCAGCCGCAAGCGCTGCGCCAAGCAGGTGCTGAACGTGGTGGGTGAGCGCTCGCTGATCCAGGCGACCGTGGACCGGCTGGCTTCGGTGATCCCGCCCGAGCGCGTGTGGGTGATGACCAACGAGCACCTGCGCGAGGCCATCGTGAGCCAGCTTCCCGAGGTTCCCGCGCGCCAGGTGCTGGCCGAGCCGGTGCAGCGCAACACCGCGCCCGCCATCGGGCTGGCGGCCCACATCCTGCACTCGCTCGACCCGGAGGCGGTGATGGGCGTGTTCCCCTCCGATCACGTAATCGGCAAACCGGCGGCCTACCGCGGCGTGGTGAAGAGCGCTTTCCAGGCCGCCGCCGCCGGGAAGCTCATCGTGGTGGGCATCCAGCCGCGCTGGCCGGAGACCGGGTACGGGTACGTGGAGTTCCCGCGCGGATCGCTGGCGGGCGGCTCCCAGCCGCTGGCGGTGCGCCGCTTCCACGAGAAGCCGCAGCTCCCCAAGGCGCGGCGCTACCTGGCCGCCGGCCATTTCTTCTGGAACAGCGGCATGTTTTTCTGGCGCGCCGACACGCTGCTCGACCAGTTGCGCCAGCACGCTTCCAGGACGGCCACCGTGCTGGCCTCGCTGCCCCGTTTCCGGGCGCGCGATTTCGCGCGCAAGCTGGCGCAGGCTTTTGCGCTGTGCGACAACATTTCGATCGATTACGCGGTGCTGGAGAAGGCCGCCGCGGCCGGCCAGGTGAGCGGCATTCCCGCCGCCGATTTCGGCTGGAGCGACGTGGGAAGCTGGAACGCGGTCTTCGAGCTGCTTCCGCGCGACGCCGCCGGCAACGCCGCCGGAGGCGACTCGCTCTGCCTGGACGCCCACAACAACTTCGTGGACGCGCGCGACAAGCTGGTGGCCCTGCTGGGGGTGGACGACCTGATCGTGGTGGACACGCCCGACGCGCTGCTGGTGGCCTCGCGCGACCGCGCCCAGCAGGTGGGCGAAGTGGTGAAGGCCCTGGAGTTGCGGAAGCGCGAGGATCTGCTGTAGGCCTCGCCAAGCCGCCCCGCGGATGCCGCATGCGGCCGGAAGTGGCCGCGATTCAAGCTTCTGGCGCGGATTGCCGATAAGAAAGGCGTGAGTTCTCCGCGAACCGCTACGGTTGCGTTCGCCGGCATGCTCCTGGTCTGTCTGGGCGCGTGCTCGCATTCGCACATCGGCGCCCGCGGGCGCGCGACGGCGGCCGACCTGCGCGCCGGCCGGCTGCCGGTGGCGGCGGAGGTGTGCGTGGCGGGCGTGACCACCTACTTCGACCCCGACGCCCACACGCTGGTGGTTCAGGATTCCACCGGCGCCGTCAAGCTCGGCGACGTGAACCGGCAGGACCTGGGGTACGGCCAGCAGGTCGCGGTCTGCGGCCAGACCCGCCCCGCGCAGAGTGGCATGACGCTGGCCAGGCCAAGCGTGAAGGTGCTGGGCGATGCCGATCCTCCCGCCGCCAGGCCAACGGCTTCCGGGGAGTGGCTGGCTGGCCGGGTCGACTGGCAGTGGATCGAGGTGGAGGGCATGGCCTACGCCGTCACCGTCGACCGGTTTGGAAACATTACGATGCACATGGTGGTCGACGGCCGGCGGGTGCGCGTGAGGATCGACGGAACCGAGAGCCACCCGTCGATGGCCAACCTGATGGGCGCCCAAGTCCGCGCCCGGGGCGTGGCCAGCCGGGCCTCGATCCGTTCCGGGAGCGAGGACCTGCTGCTGTTGTGCCCCGACAAGAGACTGGTCTCGGAGGCCTCGCCGCAAGCGCCGGTTGCCTCGCTCAAGGAGGTCGCCGCGGCCGGGGCGGCGAAGATGGCCGGCGCGTTGCCCGGCGCGCGGGTCCGGTTGCGCGGAAGCATCGTCACCAAAAACGCCGGAAGCCAGCAATGGTTCCGCGATTCCACCGGCGAACTGCGCCTGGGGTTGCAGGAATGGGTGTTCCCGGAAGCCGATGACGCCGAGATCGCCGCCTTCCCGGTGCGCACCGCCGCCGGCACGGTGCTGCTGGATGGGCCCCTGTCCGCGCGCCCGGATGTGCCCGCCGCGCACGGCGTGCTCACCAGCGTGGCCCAGATTCACGCCCTCCCGGCCAAGGAAGCGCGGCGCTCGCTGCCGGTGAAGCTGCAGGCCGTGGTGACGTTCTTCCAGACGAACGGAACCATATTCGTCCAGGACTCGACGGGCGGAATCTTTCTGAACCATCCCGACCCGAGCCATGGAGGGTTCGGCGCCGGGGACCTGGTGGAGATTGCCGGGGTTTCGGGCGCCGGAGACTTCGCTCCGATCGTGGTTGCCAAAGACGTCCGCAGGATCGGACCGGGAGAGATGCCCGAGCCCAGCCCGGCCAGTCTCGATACCCTCTTCACGGGACGCGAGGACGGCAACTACGTGCAGGCCGAAGGCTACGTAGCGGCGGTCCAGGTATCCGGCGATGCGCTGCAGCTCACCGTGGTCGAAGGAGTCCACACATTCGTGGCGTACGTAGCGGGATACGGCGACCTGGCCGGCCGCCTGCTGGATGCCCGGGTGCGCCTGGAAGGCGTCTGCGGCACGCGCTTCAATAACTGGCGCCAACTGATCGGAGTGGTGGTGCTGGTGCCGGACTGGAGGTACGTCACCATCCTCAAGCCGGGCGTCTCCAACCCCGCCGACATTCCCGTAGCGCGCATCTCCAGCCTGCTGCAATATTCGCCCGAGGAGCGGCACCGAGTGCGCGTACGCGGCACGCTGACGGTGGTCGATTCGAGCGGCAGCGCGTATATCGAAGACTCCACGGCGGGGCTGCGGGTTCAGGCCGCTTTGCCCGGAGACGTCCGCCCCGGCGATGAAGTGGAAGCGGTCGGTCTGCCGGTTCCGGGCACGTTCTCGGTGCTGCTGCAACACGCCGTGTTGCGTCGGCTGGGGCGCGCCCCGCCGCTCGATCCGCCCGACGTTTCGGCCGAAGACGCCCTGGCGGGCGCTTGCGATTCCCAGTTGGCGCGCATCGAAGCCACCGTGGTGGATCATCTTTCGACGCTGGCCGACCAGCGGCTGGTGATGCAGGCCGGAGACATACTGTTCAACGCCCGCCTGCCCTACGAGCGCAAGGCCATGGACTGGCCGGGCAACGGCGCCCTGCTGCGGCTGACCGGGGTTTGTTCGGTGCGCATGGACGACAACAAGACCCAGATGGTGCCGACCGGCTTCGACCTGTACCTGCGGACCGCCGGCGACATCCAGGTGCTGCGCGCCGCGCCATGGCTGGACGCGCAGCGCGCCCTGGAAGTGCTGGCCGCCATGGGCGGGCTGATCCTCTGCTCGGCGGCATGGATCCTGCTGCTGCGCAAGCGGGTGCGGCGGCAGACCGGCGTCATCCGCCGGCAACTGGACCAGGAGGCGCGCCTGCGCGAGGCGGCCGAAGCCGCCAGCCGCGCCAAGAGCGAATTCGTGGCCAACATGAGCCACGAAATCCGCACGCCCATGAACGGCGTGCTGGGCATGACCGAACTGCTGCTGGACACCGATATCACCACCGAACAGCGCGACTATCTCGACATGGTGCGCAATTCGGCGGAAGCGCTGCTGACGGTGGTCAACGACATCCTGGATTTCTCGAAGATCGAGGCGGGCAAGCTGGACCTGGACCGCGTGGATTTCGCCTTGAACGACTCTCTCGACCAGATCATGAAGACCTTCAGCCTGCGCGCCGCGCAGAAGAACCTGGAACTGGCGTGCGAGGTGGATGCCGCCATCCCCGAGATGCTGGTGGGCGATCCCACCCGCATCCGCCAGATCGTCAACAACCTGGTGGGCAACGCGCTCAAGTTCACCGAGCGCGGCGAAATCGTGGTCAAAGCGGCCGTGGAAAGCCGCCAGGACGATTGGCTGATGCTGCACCTTACGGTGCGCGACACCGGCATCGGCATCCCCAGGGAGAAGCAGGCCAAGATTTTCGAAGCCTTCTCCCAGGCCGACGGCTCGACCACCCGCAAGTACGGCGGCACCGGCCTGGGGCTCACCGTTTCGCTGCGGCTGGTGACCCTGATGGGCGGCAAAATGTGGGTGGAGAGCGAGCCCGGCCAGGGCAGTTGTTTCCACTTCACGGCGCGCATGGGCCTCTCCAAACTGACGCGCTCCGCCAGGCCCGTGTGCCCGCGCATACCCGAAGGCGCGCAATTCCTGGTGGTGGACGACAACCAGACCAACCGGCGCATCCTGCGCGACACTCTGGCCAAGTACGGCGTGGACGTGCTGGTGGCCGAGAGCGCCGTGGGCGCCCTGGCCATGATGCGCGAGCGGGCGGACGCCGGCCGCCCGGTGACGCTGCTGGTGACCGATGCCCATATGCCCGAAATGGACGGTTTCTCGCTCGCCGAGCAGGTGAATGGCGATCCCAGGCTGGCCGGCATCCCCATCCTCATGCTTACCTCGGCCGGGCAGCGCGGCGACGCGGCGCTTTGCCGGGAGATGGGCATATCCGCGTACCTCACCAAGCCGGTGAGCCAGTCCGAGCTGCGCGAAGTGATCTTCATGCTGCTCGACCGGGCGGCCGCCGATCTCCCCGCCGGCGGGCTGATCACGCGCCACGCCATTCACGAGAAACACGCCGTGAACAGCCTGAAGATCCTGCTGGCCGAAGACAACCCCGTGAACCAGAAGCTGGCGGTGACGATGCTCCAGAAGCGCGGGCACCGGGTGGCCGTGGCGAACAACGGTCTGGAGGCGCTGGCGGCGCTCGAAACGGCCGCGTTCGACCTGGTGCTGATGGATATCCAGATGCCCGATATGGACGGCTTCGAAGCCACCGCGGCCATCCGCCAGCGCGAGCGCTCGACGGGCAGACACCAGCCCATCGTGGCCATGACCGCGCACGCCATGAAAGGCGACGACCAGCGCTGCCTGGACGCCGGCATGGATGGCTACCTCGCCAAACCGATCCGCCTCGAAGAACTTCACGCCCTGCTGGACGGCTTCCCCGCCAACCTGGCCCCGGCGGCAGGGCCGGCCCGCGCCGGCCAGCCGGACCGGGCGGGCCAACCCCAAACGGCGGGTTAACGGCCTTACGCCGCAGTCGATCGTCACCACCGGGCCGGTCGCGAATCCGGCTTCCGCCGGGCACACGCACCTCGCCATGTGGGCCGCTGGGAGCTGCCTGGCGTAGCTCCGGGCCTCAGTTGCCGGTGGGAACTTTCTCCGCGTGGTCGACAACCAGCATCTCCACCGGGCCCTTCTTCCGTTCCAGTTTCAGGCCGAGTTGCTCGGAAACCGCCGCCAACAGGTCGGGACCGGCATCGGCATCCGGCTCTGCGCCGGGAGGCCGCTCCGTCCACGACAAGGCGATGTCGTACTTGCCATCGAGGCCGGTCTTGTCTATTACTGGCGCGTCCAGTTGACGGGCCAACCGCCTCACCAGCCCCGCCAGATCGGAGTTCTCCAATCGCAGGCGGGCCTTCCCGTTCAGCTCCCCAAAGCCGACGCCCGGCGGCAGAATGGGGTAGCCCTTCGCGTCGAATTTGGCCCGCACCGGTTCGTCCCGCCGGGGAATGGCCGCGCCGGCGGGTTGCGGGTCATCGGCATGCGGTACCAGCTTCGGCCCTCCCTTTGCCACCATCAGGAAATACACCAGCGCCTCTTTGGTCTCGCGGTGCACCTGCAACTGGAAGCGCTCGACGAGGAGGTTTTGAAGCATCAGCCGGACCTGCTCCGTGGTCGAGCCGGGCGGGACCTTGGCGGCGATCTCGAAAGTCTCGCGGCTCATCCAGTCGGGCGCGGAAAGCTGCTGCGGGGGAAGATTGTAGGCCCGGCCGAGGAGGTTGAGCAGGTCCAGGTGGCGATACTCGATGCGGATCGGATCGTCCGTGCCGGGGCCGCCGTAAGCCCCGGAGACCATGAGGTTCGTGCTCAGATCGGGCGGTGGAGACGGCTTGACCGACGCCGCCTCGAAAACCGGGGCATCGGCGGCCGGCTGCGCCCAACCGACGCAGCAAATCAGCGCCGCCAGCGCGGCGATCGGGATGGACCGCATCATATCGATATTTGACGCTGCAACCGCCAAAAAGTCTACTCCGCCAGCACCACCCGGCTCGAGCCCGGTCCGGGCGGCGCGGGGGGCGCGGCCTGGCGCCATGGAACCCGCGCCGCCACCGCCAGGGCCGCCAGATAGAAAAGGCCGCCCATCACCAGGGTCTGCGTCAGGCCCAGGTATATCGCGGCGAACAGCGCGCCCACCGATCCGAACACGCTGGCGGCGGCGTTCAGCGACCAGGCCCAGCGCACCGACGGCGCGTGCCATTCCTCCAGCCGCCGCAGCGCCGCGGGAAACGGCATCCCCATGACGAATCCCAGGGGCGCGATCAGCGCCACGGTCACCGCCATTTTGACGGCCCACGGCAGCCACACAAGGGCGGTGAGCGTGCCCGAGACCGCCAGCGCCAGCGCGGTCGCGAGCAGCGCCGCCAGGCCCAGGACCTTGATCAGCCGGCTGTCGCTCGCTCCCACCAGGCGGTGGCTGAAGAAGCTGCCCAGGCCGCTCGAGATCAGCAGGGCGAAGATCACGCCGGTCAGCGCGTCGGTGGGATGGCCCAGGAAGAGCACGAATTTCTGAATCAGCCCGACCTCGATGAAAATGTATCCGGCGCCGATAAACAGGAAGTACGGCAGGAAGCCGCGCACCCCGCGCTGCGGCGGCAGCCTGGTACCCAGCACCAGCGGCGGCGCGGTCAGGATCAGCAGCACGGCCGCCAGGCTCACTCCCAAGAGGCCGAACAGCAGGGGGACGGCCTGGTTGGCGGTCTGGTAATCGGCGGCGAGATGCGACGCCGTGCGGAAGAACGTCCACAGGTCGCGCGGCTGCACGGTGAAGAAGAAAAACGGCCGGTTGTCGGTGACCGGGGTGATGTCGAAGCGATAGCTGCGCTCGTAGGCGGCCGGGTCCGCGCTGGTCAGCAGGTCGTAGAACGGGTTGCGCACCACCACGCCAGGAAGGTAGAGGGCTTGCATGTGGGCGGCGTCGAAGAGGGCGCTGGCGCGCTCGATATCGGCGGGCGAAAACGGAGAGCGCGAGATCAGCACCGTGTCGCGCGCGCCCCAGCCAGCCACCGACCCTTCGCGGCCCACGATCACGTTGCGCGCGGCATCGCTCTCGCCCAGTTGCGAGAGCGCCTCGCGCGCCAGCGACACCAGCCGCAGGCTCTCGCGCGGCGGGTCCAGGCCCCAGCGGGTGAACGCCACCACGCCGTCGCCGGTGAGGTGTTGCAGGTAGTCGCGCACGGCTTCCACGGTGTAGAGATTGTTCTCCGACAGGGCGAAGGCGCCGGCCGCGGTGGAGGCCCAGGTATCCACCAGGGTGGCCTGCACCACCTGGTATTTCGCGGTGCTGCGGCGCACGAAGCTGCGCCCGTCCTCGATCGCGATGTGAACCTCGGGACGCCCGTACAGGTTGTGGCTGAGCCAGCCATACCGCTCGCGCATGATGGTGTTGGCGATGATGGGATTGATCTCCACGCCGGTGACGTCGGTGCTGCCGGATGCCAGCGCGCGCGCCACGTCCCAACCTCCGCCGGGACCGATGATGAGGGCTTTGGCGCCGGGGCGCACGGCATAGGGCAGCGCGGGACCCTGGTATCGCAGGTCGCGGAGCTCGCGCGCGGTGAGGTGGTCGAGATCGAAGGTGGCGATATCGGTGGAGGCGTCGGCGTCGATGACGATGGTCTGGCGGCCCTCGGCTTTCTTGTCCACCAGCGCGATGCGCGAGAACGTGTTCCAGCGGACGAAAGTCTCGGCGGGAATATCGACGCCCTTGGCGTGGCGGATGTCGAGCACGTGGTGGCGCTTGTTGTAGGTGACGAACGCCACCAGCGCCAGCGCCAGGGCCACCGAGGCGGCGCGTCCGCCCACCGAGCCGGCCATACTGTGCCAGATGGCCGCGGCGGCGGCGAAGATGATGGCGGCGGCCAGCACCGTGCTTTCGCCGTCGAAGACCCGCAGCAGCCCCATCAGCAGCAGGCAGCCGGCGGCGGCGCCGAGCAGGTCGAAAAAGTAGACCCGGTTGACGCGTTCGATGGTCTCGGAAACGGCCAGCGAGACGATGATGCCGGAGACGAAGAACGGCAGGGCGGTCGAGAAGTAGATGGCCGCCAGTTTCCAGAACGTGCCCCAACCCAGGTCGGCCACATCGCCTTTCTGGGCGAGGATCACCACCAGGGCCACCACCACCAGCAGGCTGTTGAGCGCGCTCAGCCGGCCGAGTTTCAGAAACAGCGGCGCTTTCCAGCCGGCCACCACGTAGGAGAACACTCCGCCGGCGCCCAGGCCGAATAGCGCGATCGAGATGGCCAGAAACGCGAAGTGGTAATACAGAACCACCGAGAAAATGCGCGTGACGGAGAGTTCCACCAGCAGGGTCGCCATGGTGGTGAGGGCTACGCAGAGGTAGATCTGGGGCCAGTGGGGACTATTCGATTTTACCAAGCGACTTCCATGGTAGCAGCGTGCGTGGGATGCGGCTCCGCGCCCGGCCTACTCGACCGTTATCTGAACCGTGTTGCTGTAGGTGCCGTCCGCGAAACCCACCGTCACGAATACCGTGCCCGTGGGGCAACCCACCGGAACGGTGACGTTGATCTGGTAGAGTCCGGCGTATGGCGGCGCCAGCCCGGCGAAGAACGGCGTGGCGGTGGCCGGAGGAACCAGGGCCTCACCGGTGCCGAAGGACACCGTCGGGGTATCGATCAAAGTGGCGAAGGGCGAGGACGGCGCCGGTTGTCCGGTCACCGCCGCGGGAGAGGTGGCTCCCATGCCGATCGACCAGATCAGCAGCGCGTCTCCCACGTGCGCCGGATTGGATGGGCCCGGCACGCTATAGTCGGCCTTGGTGACGACCAATATCCCGGGAGCCCGCGCAGTCACCGGCACGGAAGCCAGGTTGCCAACGCTTCCGTCGTCGCGCGCGACCTGCACCACCGCGGTTCCCACCGCCGTGCCCATGGGGACCTGAAACGCCAGTTGCCCGTAGAAGGCATAAAACAGCGGCGCGGGAGTGCCGTTGACCGTCACCGATGCGCCTCCCAGATCGGTGGCGAGCGGCGGCGCCGGCCCGGCCGTGTAGCCGCCGTCGGATGCGCCCGCAAAAGAAAACTGTTCGCCCTTCACCAGTGCGATATCGCCCGGCGACACCGGTCCTCCGGGCGTGAAGCTGGCGTTGTCGACCACGCCCTGGTACTGGATCAGCGGCGGGCCCTTGGCCACCACCTGCAGGCTCACGGGCACCTGGGTCGGCGAGTTCACCGCGTTGGAGGCGATCGAGAGCGTGGCCGTGCACGTGCCGATCTGCAGGCCGGTGGGATCCACCGTCAGGACGGCGCCGGTTGAGGTCTGCGCGACGGTCAACCACGAACCGGGGCAGAAGCCGGCTGAGGTCTCGCCGACCGAGGTGACGGTTAGCGTGCCCTGTCCCGTGTTGACAAGGGTGACGGGAACGGCGGTGTACGGCGCGGCCAGAGGCGGCGCTCCCTGCGCCAGGCGAACGCTGACCGGAGCCGGCTGCTGCGCGATGGGCAGCGTGGTGACGTTCATGACCACCTGGACGCTCTTGTTATCGCCCGCGAAACTGGAGCCGCTCAAATTCATGGTGCCGGTGTAAATTCCCGGCGTGTTGGCCGGCTGCGCGGCGATGTGGACATT